>JAABUS010006316.1_pt1 | contig 14526 bp, 16 predicted proteins | sample 5560161 | NCBI WGS metagenome assembly JAABUS01 (sample SAMN10711885, study PRJNA513376) | rock metagenome | isolation source: Antarctica rocks | place: Antarctica: Victoria Land, Trio Nunatak nord | collected 2016-01-04 | reverse complement strand
CAGCGGCAGGAGATGATGGATGATGCGATTGACGATGTGACGGGCTTGGAAGACGAGGAGGAGGGGGAGGAGGTGGTGAAAGAGGTGTTGGATGAGATTGGGGTTGATTTGGGGCAGGCGGTAGGTTGGGTCTTGATGAGGCCTCCCGAAGGCGTAGGGACAAATGGCTAATTTTCGATCTCACAGATGGGAGAGACGCCGGAAGGGCTGCAGAAGAACGCTGTAGCCGACGGCAGGGTTGCGGAAGCCATTGGTGGCGGAGGCGGCGGCGGACCAAAAGACGACGACGACTTGCAGGCTAGGCTGGACAGCTTGCGGCGGTGAGGGTGAAGCTGGGGTTCTGGAGTTTCGCGGTTTAGGTATCTTGGCATTGGTACCGGAGTCATGAGAACGGTTGGGCGTTTCTATCAGAAGCGTCAAATTTGAAATTGTTCTACGTCGAACCTGAGGATGGATGCTTGATTCGGTGTAGCCTATACGAGAGAGAAAGCCATCTCATTGCTGAGATGTTACGTAGGCTGACGTTACACGATAAATATCCTTAATTTTCATTCTCATTGTATTTCTTATACTTATCTAAATACTATATCAGACTTCATGCATGTTTTGTACTGTTGAACCTAAGGAATGATGTAGTACAGTAGTAAAAGTCGTGATATATCTTTTGTCTTTTCTTATTTCTTCACTTCGAATTTTACTTGAGTTGTAGCTGCAACCCCTATTTCATAGTGAGCTGGCCAGATTTTAGAATTTCCAAATTCGAGGGTTCACCCTCTGCAAATTTTGCACTGCAACCGACCAATTCGCTGGAGAAGCCTAACCACCACCCCACAGACCTTTAATTCCTTCCATTCGATATGTAATATGAGTTTATACAAAGGCGGCCCCTTCATGTATATCTGACGTGTTGCAGGATCAATTCCAGCGCGATTCCAGCGCGATTCCAGAGCTCTATGACCCCCCTCGAGATGCAGTCGCTTTCCAGAGCCTAAATCGATGTTGATTCTCGACAACGCTTCTGTGCATCACACTCAGGTGAGTGACGTCGACGTCGAGCTGAGCCCTGCTTACTATCAGTAGAAAGTCAAAGATCTATGCCGTCAGGCCGGTGTGATCTTACTATATCTGCCACCCTACTCTCCTGACTTCAACCTCATTGAAGAGTTCTTTTCAGTGCTTAAGGTCTGGCTCAAAAGACATTACAAGCTGGCGGAAGACATGAGTTTTGAAGCCTATTTGCACATGGCGATGAAAGCTTGTAGCAAGGGTCATTTTGCAGCCGGTCACTTCAGGCATGCGGGCATAACAGTAATTATAGATACGAATTGATTTGTTTCCTTGTCAATACTTCGTATGTCTACTATTTTGGCTGATATGACAGGTACTTTCGAGTAAATGTATACTTAATAAAATATATACTTTATAATTCACGATCACCAAATATACTACTGTTCAAAACAGTCAAACTTCTCAAGCTTCTCGCCTTCTAGTGCTGCATTAACAAGGGCATCAAGATCGCATGCAGACTGCTGAGATCTTCGCTGAGCATCTAATCTGCACTGCATCTGATACGTCTTGACCTCATCACGAAGTCTCTTATTCAGGCCAGTCGATATATTCAGATTCACCCAATCTGATTTCTTAAAGCCGTGAATCTGATTTATTGAGTATAATTGGGCCGCAAGCGATTGATATGCCTGACTCCTGCTGTCGCCGGGGCTGGGCCATCGGTGGCAGCTGTTGCTTTGACGGCAGCTGCTTTGGAAGGGGCTTTGGAAGAGGCTTTGGAAGTAGTTTCCTGCTCCGGAAGGCTTCGCATCTTCGCCGATTACCTGCGTTTGTTTGCTGACTGTAGTCTAGCCATGACTAAATGGAATGAAGGTTTGTATGTATGACTGTTTGGTTCGTGGGGTGGTGGTTAGGCTTCTCCAGCGAATTGGTTGGTTGCAAGTGCAAAATTTGCAGAGGGTGGACCCTCGATTTTGGAAATTCTAAAATCTGGCCAGCTCACTATGAAATAGGGGTAAGTGATACCCTAAAGTATTCACATCATTACTGTGGTATTTAGGGAACCAGTTGTTAATGCGATCTTCGAATATGTACAAGGGAACTGATTGGTTAGCACACCGAAAAAAAACCTTGACTGTGCTTCAGTATTAACAACTGATACCAAGTATGGAGTACCACACTACATTTTTTCTTTAGCTTGCACGCCTTACCCAACCCGGAAAGCGCCGAGGCGATCGATCCTTCGCCCTCCGAATGACCCTAATAGGCACAGGCACAACCTGTCGAGCAAGTTACAAGACGAAGAGAGACTATTGGAAATAGAAATATCGAGTAGCGGGAACGGACGGGGCTTCAAGACGCCAACTTCTGAGAGACTTGGGAGTGGCTCGGAAACGGAAGGCTCTCAAAGGACCGTGGGGAATGAATTTAGAGTCAGACCTGCTCGGTTGGAACTTGGAAAGTCTCCTAGAACCTCGGTTACGGGGCCGTCACATGTATGCAAGCAAATGTTTTCGGGACTCCTATCCTGATCTCGAAGAGTATTGCCTTCATGTTGCTTGGCTCGGCTGCAAAGGATGGAGGCCGTTCCTGGAAACAATTGGTCTAAGCGATGGACAATGGAAATATGGTGTGCGGGGGAAAAATGGAAGCGCATGAGAAGAAGGAGAAGAGGAAGAAGATGAAGAAGAAGAAGTAGAAACGAGGCTGAGACGGTCCGATAGTTGGCAACACATGAGATCCGAGCAACGTTTGTAAGACCGTGGGGGCTTTGCTCTAATGCGCTCGCATGACTGTCGGCTTGATGTATGCCAACTCGTTCCTGTGACGTTGGGACGGCTCGGATAGGACAGGACGCAAACCTCGTAAGAGGTATGAAACCATCGTCGCAATGGCTTAGATGTCGGGGAGTGTCTAAAGTAGACGTCAAAGTTTGGAGTTGCAGGGTAACCTTATTAATGAGCTATGTTATTATTGTTATTGTTGGAAACGGTTCCTTAGAACCGACCAACTCTGCTCGAAGCCATGGCGCGCGGCAAAGAACAGCAAATCGGTCGCTGTTTCCGATGAGGACGATATCCTTAGGGGCAGGAATAATGGGGGCTGTTTGCTTGTGCAGAATCGAAGCGCACCTCTACCACTGTACCACATACCTCACGTGTGCTGATGATGACTGGTAAGGCAAAAGGTAGTCGTTATTGCCTTGAGCTTCCACAAGAGTCGAGGCACCAAATCGAGCAGCATAATAAGCCCGGATGCACATCTACCTTAGCAACGCTGCCGGGGAAGGACCTATCAGGCCCGTCGAAATCTTTTGAACTTCCGAACCTGGCGGAGTTGCCTCCAACCAAGCTTGTTCGACGGCTGATGGTGTATCTGCTTCTTTCCTTTGCATTTGCCTCCTGCCAGCGTACTTGGTGTGGCGTGCTGTTGATCTTTGAATATGTACCCGTAAGGGCAGAGACATCACCGCGTAATGGTGTGTCTGACTGCTGCAGACAATCTGCAAGGGTTGTCTCTTGCACGGTGTGCGATGTGTTATAGAGCGAGTCTCGCCGCTAGAGATATGATTTATTGCCCTCCCCCTATGACCCGTGTGTAGCATGGTGCCCCTCGTGATGAGGTGATATAGGACTTTTCTGTGGAATACTCGTACTTATCAGCCCCGTATCGATGGGCCGAATCCCAGGCACCCAGGGTCCAGGGAATGGGTTTGACGGCTGAGCATTGTTAATGGGCTTGGCCTAAATGAGCCTAGGGACAGACAGTCCGGGCTCAATATAATGTGTACATTTCTTCTTATTCCGTATATAGCTGGTTATTCCATTCTACTGGCTACTCGTACTTCATACTAGCTCTTTTGCCCCTCCTTAATTCTGGCATGATTCGTGACCACCAACTGGTAATATCTAAAGCAAGGCAAAAGGTGTCTAAATGCACGGGACATCATATCCGACACCACGTACTACTACTACTACTACTCTACTCAAGCAAGATCCCTTTTGTGTATTGCGCCTTCGGACTCTTCGGGCGCTACTACGCAGTACTGTCATGATTGATCTCAACGCATCAGCTTCCAATTCAGCATCACGGAGTAGCCAGCTGATCACCATTGAGAATTACCCGATCTTCGTTGGCGACCCGCAAACACGAAGCTCGATGCCAAATATCCTTGGAGGCGTGTCGTGGCCTCTAATCTTTCGCCTCCATTCCGCACTCTTAAAGTATGCACCATTCGTTGGGGCCTAGATGTACGGGCGTCTACCTTTTTTGCTAGGCACTGCCGCCGAGACGTCCTAACCTCCTTGCTCCTCCGGTTAGTGCTCATGCAGCTTCGCCGTCATTTGCTTCCGTTTGGCAGACTTGTCATACGAAAAGAATTCAAGGCCTGAAGGTGCAGCAACAAAGTCAACCGCACAACAACACCGACGACTGCGACCTATGAAAGCGGTCAGCGGCCATCCATCGTTCCACTCCATTTGGATCCATCCTTGGTTGTTGCATACAGCACTACTACTGTACTTATGATCCGCCCCGTGACTTTACTGCAGTTTTCTGGATTGCTCACCCTGGCGGAATGGAATTTGCCTTCCGTGTGTAGCTGAACTCGTGTACCAACCAACGCAAAGCAGATGGGATGACACTGCGTGACTGCGCACCTTGCCTACTCCCTAGATGAATATCCTACATAGCACTTCCTCTAGCAGCGTTGTTGGAACAGTCCAAATGTTAACGGTAGAGCGAAGGTAAGACAGACGCTTAGGCCGGTAGTCGATGGCTTGCGGCGAGAGCGAGTCAGCCAAACACTCCAGGCCGGCGGCATCAAGTAAAGTAAGGTATTCCGTAAGGTACGTAGTATGAGAGCATGATTAGGTAGTTACCACTGGTATTGAAGTGCAAGGATGGTGATTGGTTGTTCAGAGTTGCCATCAGTCATCCTTCATCATAATCGGATCTGGATCCTTCGTGTCCCCCCCCAAGCAATCTTGCATCACACCACACACCACACAACAGCAGGGCGATTTCTAGCCCACTCCGCACAGAGAACACTTTACACTGACACGACTGCTGATAAATCGGACACGACACTTATCGATCGCAAATCGCAACACGGATCCGGAACGGTAGTCTCTCATGTGCCTTCGTCTTGACTCCCTCTGTGCCCGTTTCCCGACCCCCACCTCTTCTTCTTTGCTGGCTTCCTGATCTCGGATATCATGATGATCCTCGACCAATCAAGACCCAAGACCTTGTCGTAGTCATCCCCCCCTTCCCCTCTTCCTGATTTGCTCCTGGACTCTTTTGGCGGCGGCAGTAAAAAGCAGAAACCCACGACCCACGACTACCTATCACACTAGTCCCTTATGCTCTTTTGAACGCTACTAGTACCACTCCCCAACCAAGTAACCAACCCCCCCCGTAAGATAAACCATACCAAGCCCTTACCTTTTCACCTGATCCATCACACCGCCCAACAAGGCTCCCGGAAAACAAAGAAGGGGGCTTGCTTCGTTGATTCCATCCGTCTCTCTTACGGACAATCCTTCAAAGTCATCTCGTTCGCGGCACACGGCCTTCGGTACACAAACCCGTGTTATTGGGTCTGATACATGCCTCTATGCTGGCCCTTGCTACCTTGTAAGGTGCATGCAAGTCCGACTATCCACTATTCACTTAACCCTCCCTGACCCAAAAAAAACACCTTTTGACGCTCCGCTGGGCTCTGACGCTACGCTACTACTTTGTCTTATTGAAGCTTTCCATTCAGAAACCGGAACCCGAACTATTGTCAAACATTGGTCCAAGACACACAACATACCTAGCGATCAGCCTCTTGGAAACAACATGCTTGCCTGATGAGCAACACATCCTTCCAACTCACATTCCCTAGCACAAATTGTGTTTCGTGTCTCCTTACTATCGGCATGCAAATCCCTAAATTACTTTAGGGGCTCCCCTACCTACGCTAGGTCAATTCATACTGACCCTTCCCTAACTCACTTCCTATTCATCGCTAGTTCTCATTCTGGACAATCACGCAAAGGCTTCTGTTCTGTGGTCAATCACGGTTGATAGCCACACCTGCTATCATCTCTTGTCATTCCTCAATATTCCTTTAACTCTCGGGCTTATCTCCACAGTCATCACGGCTCCCTTTGAATGGGCCCTTGACATGGCTGTGGTCAGACTACGATCTTCACCTGGCTAATGACTACTGAATTAGAATAATCGTCTACCGTCAGACTCAAGTCAGCCTCTTTCAACACTCAACCGTCGGGCCCCAGATCCCAGGGCCTTCCGCTTGTACCGGTCCTCAATGGTCGATGTTTTGCTCCCCTTCTCAATGCCTTCAGCGATAGCGGCAAGCCAGTACATGTTGGGTCCTCCACTACCTTCGTTGTCACAAGGTCGGAATATTGCCAAAAGGTGGGACAGAGACACGTCCACACATGCACACACAGTGAGGGGTCGGGAACAGAACGCTCTTTCCCAACAGCTCCGAGGCCCGGTTGCTAAGACTCGACACGGTCTCAAGACGCCCCCAGAAGACATGAATGGTAGCAATGCCAATCCTCTACTGATACCGTTTGACGGACTGCAGTACAAGAGTGTTCCCGTCATAGGATCGAGCACTGCTTCATACCACACCAATCTAGGCATTCATGCCAACACAAGGTACACTAGCAAACCGCAGCCATTCTACGACTCATACCACTCAGCACAACAGTCACAAAGCCCGGTGTCAAGGGGTGAGAGTATCGGATCACGAGAGCAACCTGCCCGTCGACGGGCCTCCAGTGATGGCAACTCCATAGTTTCATACCTTCAGATACCTCCCTCGATCAACAACAGCAAAGGAAGTTTGGCTGAATTCGCAGCTCAGGTAAGATCATCAATTTGAAGTTCAACTGTAGCAGGACTAAGACAAGATAGATCACATGCCTCTTCTGGTTTGAGTCTTCGTTTACTCTTCATTTTGTCGAAGAATCCAAAACAACACCTGTACCAATGGCACCGCTTGTACCTGAGGCGATGCCTTCGATAGGATTTCGGAAATGGGTAACAACTATTCTCTCGACCACGCAGGTTACACAGAACGTCATCCTGTTAGCTTTGATGTTTATCTACCGACTCAAAAGATTAAATCCGGGAGTGAAAGGCAAAGTTGGCAGCGAATTCAGGCTGCTAACAGTGGCGTTGATGCTCGGCAATAAATTCCTCGATGACAATACGTACACCAATAAGACATGGGCGGAAGTCTCAGGAATATCTGTCCAAGAAATCCACATAATGGAGGTTGAATTTCTGAGCAATATGAGATACACGCTCTACGCATCCGAGACGGAATGGAATAGATGGCATGTCAAATTGGGCAAATTCGGGAATTATTTTGACCGAGCTTCTCACACTTCACCTGAAGCCCAATCGAGGATTCTCGGTCCACCATCATCGACACCTGTCAATCCTCCGAACCTCCCATCTCCACCATCATCGACACACACTTCTCCACCATTTTCGACAAACCGATCTTTCAGCAACCTAGCACCTCCCCACCCGCTATCTATGCCGCCATATCTCAATCTGTCTGTGCCATCGCCGATGGCATCCATTTCAGAAAGTCTCAAGAGCCATACGAGGAAGAGAAGCCGTGAAGATAATGGCATAGATCCTCCCGCGAAGAGAGTAGCCACTTCTCTGGCTCCTTCAGCAAATTCTAGCACGACATTGACTCCCTCCACGTTGAACAGTATCACCCCAGCGATGCCGAGGTTGCCGATGCCCAATCTTTCCTTGTCGACTGGTAATCACAACGGTAGCCACAATGGGTCCTCTCCGGCTCAGTTGCCACTGCCTACTGGACGGGCAATGTCGATGGCATTTCCTGGAAATAACCGGTGGCCGCAGAATGGAATGCTACCGTCTTTCCCGCACCCGACGTCAACTTGTCACCACCCCAGCACTACTTCTCTCCCACCTGCGAATGATTGGTCAAACAGACAATCCGGTTATGCTGGGGCCTCTGCAACTCCGTCGCCAACATCGTACAGCTTCCCTCAATCAGCACATACGCCCAACCATCTCTCGCCTCTCAACTTCCCCGCTACACGAACATCTCCTTACAAGCCGGTGCGAGGCGTAAACACGTTACTTGTCCCGCCTCCATCGACATCCATGCACAACCCGACCTTAAATCTTGGATACGATCAGATGCAATACCAACCTCTGGGCAAACCGATCAGCGAGCGAAGGGCCGGAGTTTTACCGTATACGCATCACGATACCTGGGTGCAGAATCAATATCAGATGCCACCCTATCAGCCCCCACCAAAATTTCCCCTTTGAGCAACTATGTTTCCTGCGCTTTAGCGTTTTCGAACAGTGATTAGAATTTCTCCTCGATGCATTTTAGCGCAACATTAGCATTGCTAGGCGCTTTGAATCTGAAGGTTGGCGCTTCTATAACAGTAGGCTCTGTATACCATTAGAGCAGTTTTGGTGGACCGGAACGAAATTCACTGGGAGCTAGAAAGTTTGTACATAAACACCATTGAGCATGTGAAAGACTCATGCAGCGAGCCAGCACCTGGAAGCAATTGCTCATTTCGGTCTAGGAAACAAAACCATGTGGTAACCAGAACCTCGGTTTGTGAGGCATCAATTATTGAGAGCGTTTTATGGATCTGAGGCATATAGCCCTTGGCCCTATGTATCAATTTAGGGGAAAGGTAGTCCGTGATTGGGAATAGGTCACAATAGGTCACGTGGTTTAATCTAACCCTAATCTTCCATCCATCATCAATCCCTGTCTGTTAAGAGCTGAACCTGAGCCCGAAGGACCATCTCGTCCAAAGTCCGGATAGCTCCTCTGGATTCCATGATCTTGCGCAAACTATGCATAAGCAAGTTACAGGATGCACAAGACCTTGCTTCTATGCTTTATCCATGGCTTCAAGGTATTCTAGCTCCCCACAATCTCTCTCGAACTCGAACCCCACTGACCAGCACGAAGGGAGGGGATGATACCTTTGGCGGCTTCCCGGAGCATCTCAGAGCTCTGGTCAGCCATGCCCTCCCGAAGATCTCGGTCAAAGCGGTAACGTATCCGAAATTTGAGACCCGCGGCGATTTGTATGAGTGCGTTGGGAGGTTTAGGGAATGGTGAGCAGCCGGTCCCTGCCCTAAGGCTGTGCATAGCAGATCTGCTTAGCACATTGGAAATGCTAAAGTCTAATGATTCAGGCTTCAGAATGTAGTCATCGATCTTGAAGTCTCCGCCTCCTCGCCCTCCCCTACTATTGACCCTTCTGTCCGTACCATTCTAGTGGGACACAGCATGGGCGGTATAGTGGCAGCAGAAACCCTCCTCTCCATACTGTCCGATAATCCAATCCCTCCTCCCCCTCATACTCCACCTCCTTCCACCGCCGCTCATACCATTCCGCTCCCTTCCGCTGCCCCTCTCGAACAGCCTAGAGACAACGAATCTCTAACCTTCATGTTCCCATACATCCAAGGCATCCTTGCTTTCGACACCCCCTACCTTGGTATCAGCCCTAGCGTCATCGCCCACGGCGCTGAGACCCATCTCAAAACAGCTTCGACAGCTTACAGCACCTTTTCCGAAATCGCTTCCGTGTTCGGATACGGCGCATCCTCAAAGTCTCCCACTCAGGCCTCGCGACCAGGACCACAGAAGCTCATCAAAGAGCCACCTGCTTATATGTCTGCCTCAACCACCGAAGATGCAGCTGCGATACCTGTGTGGCAAAAGTGGGGGAAATATGCCATGTTTGCCGGTGCCGCTGGTGCAGTTGCTGCAGGCGGCGCGGCTGTCTACGCAAAAAGAGATCAATTAACAGAGGGCTGGACTTGGATAGGCTCACACCTTGAATTCGTAGGTTGCCTCATGCGAGGGGAGGAACTCAAGACTCGCCTGGCCAAGATTACGAGTTTGCGAGAAGACAAAGGCATTGGGTTCACGGATCTCGTTACCGTGCTTGCGCCGAAACAACGCGCTGGGCAGGTGGTGAGTGGGACCGGGGGCATGCTGGAGATTACGACCGGGGAGGAAAGGACGTTTTGCACTTTACCGAAGAGGGAGAAGAACAAAGACTGCTTCGAGAAAACCGTGAATGCGAAAGTAGGCGATGAGATGGCGGCGCACATGACCATGTTCTTTCCCCGCGAGAATTCTGGTTACTACGGTATGAGCGAACGGGCTAAAGAGCTGGTTGTTGCGTGGGTGGACGAGGCGTGGTATCAAGGAAGCGAGAGCACTGGAGATAAGAGCCTGATGATTGAAGACGAAGCCGCGTGGGGCGGGGTTGAGGAGATGGGAAAGGGGGAAGGGGAGGGGATAAGAGGGGATGCGGGATTTGGGGGTGTGGAGCAGGGACGGAAGGAAGATGAGGATATGGACATGGAAGATGTGGCACTGGGAGGGGAGAAACCTGTGATTGTTAACTGAGGATGAGGGAATTGTGCTATTTGACATTAGACGACTGAGACTGTGTGACGACTAAGGTCGTGAAAAAAGTGGAGGCTGATACTAGGAGGGATAACGAACGACACCCCAGTCTAAGGGCATGGGGAAGGGAGGAAGGAGGAGAATATGGAGGATGAGGTATTGCGAGGGGAGACGCCTAAGATTTTCGACCGAGGATTAGAAAGGATGGCTTCCAACCTCAAACAACAGGAAATCATCGCGGAGGCTACGTATGGCGGTATCAGCGACGACAAAGCGGATCCAGAGGACAAGGGGAGGTCTTATCGAACCACCCAAACGAACCAGATCAACCATTGCCCGAAAAAAACAGCCTCCTCACCTCCTCACACTACCACCTTCCCCCCTCCAGCCTCTCCCCAATACCCAACACTAGACACCAAATCAGGCCAACAACACATCTGGCCCGAGTGCCGAGAGAAACAAAAGACAGGCTTGCAACGGAAAGATAGGGACTCGGATAGACATCTATAGAATAGAGAAGGAGGCGTGGCTGGCAGGAGTAGAAGAGGAAACAGAGCAAGGCGCGCTTAGATACACATACTTGGGGCATACATATATATATATAATTTCCCCGAACTAAGTGCAATACGTGACCGAGGGGTGCCACCGCTTTGCTCCCGTGCTAAAACCTAATTTGTCCCTTTGCTCCCTCTCTGCTCCCTCTCTGCTCCCCCTTGCTCCCTCGCTGCTCCCTCTAAAGCGGCCCTGCTCCCTTTCCCGAACGGAAATTCGGGGGAAGCATAATGTACGAGGTATATATGCAGTAGTCGGCGTGGATGACTAATAATTGCATGATTCTGTTGTCCCTTCTTATTTCTGTTGTCACTGTATTGTTGAGACATGAAGGCCGTCTCAAGAGAACCAAAACGAAATCCCTAAAAGCGCGGGTACAATCTGCTATATATTCACTCATCTTCATCGTATTATTCTTTCGCGTAATCGTCAAAAATGGTCCTGAGTTGTTCGACTCTTGAAAAAGGCCAAGTAAAGTCATTCTCTCAGCTTCATCATTCTTCACTGAGTCAATCTCAGTCTCAACACAGTAAAAGTAAGATTTAGACTTGAAAATCATAATCTTTGACTCTTTGCTTCTTTCATTCTTTCATGCGCTTTTTCTATTTAAATCAAGACAAACTGTCAAGATTATTTAATCATTTTCTTAACTTATATTATAAATGTGCTTGAATTGAATAAAGTTTTCTAATACTCGTAATAAAGTTCTATGAGTTTGTTTACTGATCGTGTCTGGAAATTCAATCTATAATGTCGTGAGTGAAATGTTTGATTCAATAAAGATAGCTAGAACTAAGACTTTAAGAATACAGAAGTAAGAACATACAAAGAATCAAGAGCTGCAGCTATCTGTCGACGTTCTCGAGTAATCGTACATCATGTCAACGGCTAACTTTGTGATGCGTTCAACCTTTACTCATTCTCGATCTCTTGGAATTCTCCGCGTCCGCCTTACTTGCTTTGCTCGCGCTCCGTTGACACGCAGCTACTTTCAGCGAAGGTTGTCAGGCTTCCTGACGCCTTTGAATCTTCCGCATCCTAAGCACACGACTCGTTCTCTTACTACGACTGCACGTGTGCGCCCTGCGATGGCCCAAAGATCCGAGGAAGACCTCCACCGGTATTGTCTGGGCGGCTATCATCCTGTGCATCTTGGAGACTCTTTCAACGACAGATACACGGTCGTACGAAAGCTTGGGTATGGTCAATACTCTACGGTATGGCTTGCACGAGATACAAAGTAAGCGTCCGGTCCTGTCAGCTCACAATATGAACACATGTGTCTAACGTTGCCGAGGGTGAACCATCACGTTGCATTGAAGATATTGACAGCCGAATCATACGGAGGAGAAAAAGACATATATGAACTAAGCATTTTGCGGCATATCAAGACTGCCAATCCAGACCATTCTGGCTACAATCATGTGATTCGCCTTCTTGACGAGTTTCGACATGCAGGACCTCATGGTATTCATATCTGCTTGGTTTTTGAGGTGATGGGCGAGGACCTTGTTGCACTAGTACGTCGATACTGCGACAAGAAGCTACCTGTCCACCTGGTGAAGCAGGTCGTCAGACAGCTTTTACTGGGGCTAGACTATTTACATCGTTCATGCAAGATCGTGCATACGGGTCAGTAGTTTCACTTCACAAATTCTGCTTGCTTATCAAGTTATGTTGCTCTCTAGATATTCAACCGCGGAACATAATGATTCAACTTGACGATGTCGAATCTGTAATACAACATCGTCTAGAGTGGCGTCCTCATGAATCGAGTGACTTCGACGAAAATCGACGTTCTACGGCTTGTTACCTCAATTCCGAACCTCTAACCATCGAACTTTCGCACTCAACATCTGACATTAACATCAAGATCGTAGATTTTGGCGTTGGTATGTGAAGCTGATAGATACTAATCTTAAACGCTGAACAAGAGGCTAACATTTTATGACTGTCAAAGCCTCTTGACTGAATAATCATCTGACTGAATTAATTCAGCCCCCTTCGCTTCGAGCATCAGAAGTCATACTTCGCGCCAATTGGGGCACTAGCGCTGACATATGGAACGCAGCGTGCGTGGTCAGTTCTTCGATAGTCAATACTGGTCTTGGATTCAATAGTAACTTCGAACAAATAGATTTTTGAGCTATTACAAGGCAGAGTGCTATTCAAAGGTCGGCCGGACCCGAATGGTGCATGAACGGCGGAAGAAGATCATTTGACTCAAATGATGGAGCTTTTCGGTCCTCTTCCCACAGATTTGCTAGCTGAAGGAAGATCTTCAGGCTCGTTTTTCGACAAAGACGGTATGCTGCAACTTCATCCCTTATCCCTGAGTGGTTACGCTGATTCAGCTGCTATCGCAATTCGTGTTCGTCAGGTAATATGCTACATATTCACCAAATTTATCCCTCTTCCCTTGAGCGAGTAATCAACTTCAGAAGGAACCAGACTCTTTCTGATGACGAAGTACCAAAGTTCAAGTCTTTCCTTCAGTCTATGCTGCAGTATCGACCAGAGAATCGAAAGAGTGCTGGAGAAGCAGCGATGGACTCGTGGCTTCAGAGCTAACAATGAGCCGACGGTTTAGTACCTAGCCCCCCCGATGCACCGTGCCAACTTGAAGCACTCTGTGTCCGTGAAGTACTGTGGAAAGGCATCTCTCGTCTGCAGACGCTTTGGAATCTCTGTCGACAACGCAGCGTCTGTGGACAGATATCCTCGCACAAAGCGTGTCTGAAGAGTGGATTGGCGTTCTGTTATATTTGATGTAGGTAAAATCGCCCTTGGAATCTCAATGGCTGCCATCGACTTGTACCACGCACTTTTCTATGCTTTGTTTCTGGCAGTTAATTCTTCTCGCTACTAGTAGAACCGGAAAACGTTTCTTCAGCCACAGGGTGACCTTTTTGGCATCCCAAAATCTGCCCACAATTTACCCGCCTCAGTCTCAAGGGGATTCTTAGAAATATGGCGGTTAAGCCGAGGAAAGGGGTTGACTTGTGCGATTTGATCGGCAATCGGCGGAGTGTTTAGGTTCATTAATGACTGAAATGCCCTACAAGAAGACTGTCAATATTTGCGGGTGACCATGGGCCGTCAGAGACATGCGTCCTCAAGCTTGAGATGTGCGGTTGATTGGCACTGTCAAGGAACTGGGAAAGAGCTAATATTGAGATTGTTTGGCTTTCCCTTGTCTCCATCAAATGTCCGCACGCCGTCGTAGCTGTTGAAGAAGCGTTCAGTATTAATTAATACGATTCATTAGACTACATAGGATCATCGCGTTCCGTTCTGACCATTTCTGAAAGTTGAGGGCAGCATTCAGGTCCGACCAATTTACAGAGAATGAAGGGCGTATGTTTAGAAGGATTATGGAGAGAGTCATCAGCAAAGTCGGAGAAAAGCGCTCTCACTCGATTATACTGTAGATGTGTTTTGCGGTTTGGAAGATTTGAGTCTATGTACTGTATGTACTGTATGTAGTAGGTAAACCC
>JAABUS010006311.1_pt1 | contig 14537 bp, 13 predicted proteins | sample 5560161 | NCBI WGS metagenome assembly JAABUS01 (sample SAMN10711885, study PRJNA513376) | rock metagenome | isolation source: Antarctica rocks | place: Antarctica: Victoria Land, Trio Nunatak nord | collected 2016-01-04 | reverse complement strand
AGTATCAACGCGGCGGTTAAGTACGAAGTACGAACTACGAAGTACGAACTACGGGGGACGGAATACCACCCTCTTTTGTAACCTCGGCCACTTCGTACTTCGTATTTATGCCCGCATGGGTGCTTCGTACTTCGTACTTATCATGGCGTTCCAGCGCCACCAATAACCCGGCCAGGTCGCTCGGCGTCACCCCGGCGATCCGGCCAGCCTGCCCGAGGGTCGCGGGGCGGATCGCCAGCAGCTTCTCGCGGGCCTCGGACCGCAGACTCGGCAGCGCGGCGTAGGCGAAGTCGCGTGGGATCGCCCGTCCTTCCATCGTCGCCAGCCGCTTCACCTGCACCCGCTGGGTATCGATGTAGTGGGCGTACTGCGCCTCGACCGTCACCTGCTCGGCGACCGCCTGCGGCACTGCCCACGAGTCGAGCAGCGCGGACGGCGGCAGATGCGCCGCCAGGAAGTCCGCGACCTGTGCCCACTCGGCACGCGGACGGCGCAAGAGATCGAGCGCCGACATCGCCCCGCTGATCGGCGGGAGGCCCGCAGCGGCGAGCGCGGCCTGGGTCACGCCGCTGTCGGTGATCCGGGTCGCGGCGAGCGCGGCCAGCACGTTGTCGCGCCCCACCTCTTTCGCCACCACCCGCTCGTACCGTTCGCGCGAGACCAGCCCCAACTCGTAGGCCAGTGGGGTCAGGCGCAGATCGGCGTTGTCGCCGCGCAGCAGCAGGCGGTATTCGGCACGCGAGGTCAGCATCCGGTACGGCTCGACGAACTCCTGTGTCACCAGATCATCGATCATCACGCCGAGGTAGCCTTGATCGCGCCGCAGGATCACCGGGGCCGCGCCCGCCGCGTGTCGTGCGGCATTGATCCCGGCCAGCAACCCTTGCCCCGCCGCCTCTTCATAGCCGCTGGTACCGTTCACCTGCCCCGCGCAGAAGAGGCCGCTGACGCGCTTCGCCTCCAACGTGGGGTTCAGCTCGCCCACATCGACCGCGTCGTATTCGACCGCGTAGCCGAACCGGGTGATCGCCACGTCGCGCAGCGCGGGGATCGCCCGCAGCATCGCCCACTGCACGTCGTGTGGCAGGCTCGTATTCGCCCCCTGGACGTAGACCTCGCTCGTGCGCCAGCCTTCCGGTTCGAGGAAGAGTTGATGCGCGTGCTTCTGTGGGAAGCGCACGACCTTGTCCTCGATCGAGGGACAGTAGCGCGGCCCGACCCCCTGGATCGTGCCATCGTACATCGGGGCGCGGTCGATATTGGCGCGGATCTGGTCGTGCGCCGTCTCGTTGGTGTGGATGAGGTAGCAGCACATCTGCGTGCGCCAGTCGGTCTGCCCGGTCTGTGGCCCGATTTGTGGATAAATCGCCAGCGGCTTTCGCACGGTCGGCGCGATCTCGCCCTGCTCGCCCGCGTGGCTGAACCAGAGCGGCGTCGCGCTGCCCGGTTGCAGCGTCGTCAGCCCGAAGTCGATCGAGCGCGCGTCGATCCGTGGCGGCGTCCCGGTCTTCAGGCGGCGCAGGCGGAAGCCGAGTGCCCCCAGCGCGGCGGAGAGTTCGTTGGCCGGTCCCTCGCCCGCCCGCCCGCCCGCCGCAACGGTCCCGCCCGCGATCATCCGGGCGCGCAGGAAAGTGCCGGTCGTCAGCACCGCCGCGCGGCACCGGTAGCGATTGCCACCCTGCGTCACAACCTCGCGCACGCGCGGCATACTCCCGGCCAGATCGAGCGGCAGATTGGTGACGAGTTCCTGGCGCAGCGTCAGCCCATCCTGCTCTTCCAGGACTTCCTTCATCGTCATCGCGTAGAGGCGCTTGTCGCACTGCGCGCGGATCGCCTGCACCGCCGGGCCTTTGCTGCTGTTGAGGGTGCGGATCTGGATCGCGGTGCGGTCGGTCACCTCGGCCATAGCGCCACCGAGGGCGTCGATCTCACGGACGAGGTGGCCCTTGGCCGGGCCGCCGATCGAGGGGTTACACGGCATCAGGGCGATCGTGTCCAGATTCGCCGTCAGCAGCAGCGTTTCGGCACCCATTCGCGCCGCCGCCAGCGCAGCCTCGCACGCCGCGTGGCCGCCACCGATCACGATCACATCGAATACTGTTGCGCTCCCGTCAGTCATCGCTCCGCCCTGTGCTCGTACGTGCCGCGCCCTCCGCCCCGAGTGCGGAACCAATCTTCAGAGTATAGGGGACCGCTCAGGGCGGGACAAGCGCCGTCTGTCCTGGGACGATCGGCCTGAGGGCGTCGAGGTACCTTGCGGGCAAATGGAAATTGCTGACGCTGGCTGGCGGCTGAATCGCCCAAAGGGCACCCGGCCTTGAGGGCGCTCACGCGCCACGAAGCCTCCCTGCGGAGGCTAGGATTGCTGCGAGTCATTACCGTATTGTCAGGCGCCGCGCCACTAACGGACCTAAGTACAGTCACGCAACGATTGTGGGCTTGAGACGAGCGAGCGTGAGGGAAATGCGCCACCCAAAGCCGCATAAGCTTTGTGATTGTACTTAGCCCGCGCAGGCGGGCTTCGTGGCCCGCAGGCCCGCGAGGCCGGGTGCCCTTTGGGCGATTCAGCCGCCAGCCCCCCCGCGTAAACACCGCCTACTGCTTCTTCGGCACCACGCCATCCCAGCGGCTATAGACGACTATCCGGCGATTATACGACTGGGTGATCGGGTCGAAGTCGCCCGCGCAGGTGATCAGGTTGAGGTTGGTGTCATCCGTCCCGCCGAAGACCCGCTGGCCGGGGAAATCATCCAATAGATAGCTTTCGAGGCCGGTGACGACAAAACGCCAGCGCAGCCCAGCGTCATCGGTGACGAAGACCTCCGCACCGGGCGTCAGGAAGCGCACATCCCAGAAGATCGCCGGGCCGACCCCGGCAAAATCGACGTGTCCGGCGACCACCGCGTTGCCGCGTTGCCCCGGTCGTGCGCCGTTTCGATACCAACTGACGCCGAACGGGTCGCGCGGAGCCTCCATCGCGTTCCTCGCGTCCACCCCGACCGACTCCACCGCCGCCTCAACCTTGATCGCGGGGATCGACAGCCGCTGCGGCAGGCCCACGATCCGCGCGAAGTCCGGCACCGGCACCGCCGGTTTGGTCGCCAGAGTCGGCTGCGTGCGCCAAGTCTCCGCACCGAGCAGGCCGAGCAAAACCCGGTAGCGTTCCTCTTTCTCCGGGTGATACTCGAACCGATTGCGCTCGAAATACTGGATGGCGTAGTCCTTGCCATCGGCCTGGTTGCGCTCCACAAACTCCTCGGTCAGCGGGAAGCCGAAGACGGCCAGCCCGCCGTTCGCCTGCCAGTAGGCGAGGAAGGCGCCGCGCAACGTGTGGCCGGTCTCGGCCAGCACCGCGCACGTTGTGGGGGGACACGGCGTTTTCGCCGGGGCGGTGCGCTCGGGGCGCTTCCCGAGGAGCGTATCGCCGAGGCGCGTCAGCAAAACCTGATAGGCGGCGGGCTGCTCCGGGTGCCACTCCAGAATCGCCCGCTCGTAATACTGCACGGTCAGCCCGCGCTCATCGACGAACGCTTGACTGATCGGCAGACCCGGCACTTCCAGGCCGCCCTGAGTCTGCCAATAGTCGCGAAACGCCCCCTCCATGCAGCGATTATTCTGCGGGAAGCAATACTTTTCGGCGGCGACCGCACGCGGCTGAAGCGGCGCAAACGGCAAAACCCCGCCGAGCAAGAGGACGGCGAGCGAAGCAGCGATCACGAACCGGCGCATCGAACACTCCTGAGACGTAGAAAGACCTCTTCGGTAGGAGAACGATACCCGATCGGATCGGGTGCTGCCAACTCCGATCACCACAACATGAGAGAGAGGTGGGACCATTGATGCACCCGGTCAGCAAAGGCGTGGCGTGTGGGTGTCACCAGTCAGGCGGGTCGCTGACCCGCCCCTACCAACGTCAGCATCATGCACCACCAAGCGGAGCCGATAACGCGTGATGTACCGGCATCATCAGTTGGGTCCGACCAACGTCAGCGTCATGCGCCAACGATCGGAGCGTCATCAATCACCCGCCATCCGTAACCACCATCCCCGTCCCTCCCCCTTTCGTCTCTGCGGCCCTCTGCGTCTCTGCGTCTCTGCGGTGAACCGTCCCCCATTCGTCACTCGTCATTCGCCCGGCCCCCGCAACGGCCCCGACAAGTCCCACTCCGTAACCGGGAAACCCGCCAGCCGCCCGCGCGGCCAGTGCTCGCCCCCTGCCGCCAACCAGGCGAGGGTCGCCAGCGCCTCTTCGCGTTCCAGGCGCAGGAGCGCCTCATAGGGGGCGAGGGTCGCCGCTTCCAGCAGCGTCGCCGCCGCTGTCCACCGGCCTTTCACCAGGCGCTCACGCACCGTCACGAATAACCCCGTCTCGTCGTGGTGGATCGCGACCTCATAGGTCGCGGCCTCACGGTGGTGGAAATACCGCTCCTGCTGCCCCGCGCGGTGTGTTATGTAGCGGGCCGGGCCGAGATGCCCCCCCCGCACCGCCACCCGCAGGCGCGGCAGCAACGCCTGCAACCGGTGCGTCAGCGTCACGTCTTCCTGGCGCGCATAGGCCCATTCGACAAACAACAGCGCCCCGATTGCAAACGCAACCGGGGACAGCGCCGGATCGTCGGGCGCGGGCGACGACTGGACGATCAATGAAGGCTGGTAATTCTCGTCATCTTCCGGCTCTTCGGGGTATGGTGAGACGGCCAGGACGCGGAGGGTGAAACGGGCCAGCGGCTCATTGCGCGCCTCGTGCAACCGCCGCCGTAATCCACGCAGCATCGCTTAACCCCACCGCTGCGTTGCGCAGTCGCCGACACGGCGGTCCTGCGCGCCCGGCAGGTGCTGCGCCAAGATCATCACCATCCTCATCCGTTCTCCATCCGGTCACCAATCGCGTCAGCCAGCCGTTTACACTGTGGTTCGCCCGGCCCAGGTTGCCGCACCGATACGGCTGCGGGCGGGCGCTTGCCGCCGAAAGTATGCCATAGAACGGTCACCCGGCGGTCGGTTATACTCAGTCCGTTGAGCGGGCCGCTGACAGGGCCATACGGATAGCACACAAAGGTATAGGCAAGCAAAGAATGCCGCGAATGGTCGACCAAACCGGATTGAATGAGCGTCTCGATCAGCACACCCGCCGCAGCGGGATGTTGGTCGGTATCTCGATGGCGCTCGTCGTCGCTTTGCTGATCGGCTCCTTCACCTGGCTTTTCTTCCGCCTCGACCCATTCTTCACCGATTTCGCCGGGCGCAGCGGCGTCGAGCGTGCCTCGCCGCCAGCCGCACGCGCGGCACTCGGCACCCGCACCGCCACCGCGCGCAGCGGTGCCGCCGCCACCCCGGAAGAGAACACCTTCCCGCAACTCCCCACGCCAACCGCCCTGACGGCCGCCACGCCGCGCGTCGCCGCCACACCGGGCTTCGTCGCCACGCACGCCATCACCGACTTCGGCCAGCAGGTCAATCTGCGCGCCGGGCCAAGTGCCGCTTCCGCACGGGTCGGGCTCCTCTCCCCCGGTACGCGGCTGCAATTCCTCAATGAAGAGGAACGCGCGGGCGAGACGGTCTGGATGCGCTTCCAGACGGAGCGCGGCGACACCGGCTGGGTGCGCCAGATCGACACGACCACCGTCGTCCCGGCAACCCCCGCGACCCCGCAACCCTCAACGACGCCCCGCCCGCGCTGATCGCCATCTCGCACCCTTAATATATCCGTGCTTCGCGCCGATCGTTGCCTATCGTGTGGGTTATCTCCTGCCGTCAGGCAGGTTGTTTTACCGCCGACGCATCCGAACTTTGGCGCAAAGCGTACAATCGAATAGTCCCGAAAAGTTGTGGGTGGCGACCTGTCATAAGGAGGCGCGATGGCCCGGTGATGCATGAAGCCCGGTCAGGCATGGTGATCGAGCGGGACGACTCGATCACAGGACACCCTTATGTCGTCTTTTATCGGAGGGGGAGAAGTACCATGCGTCGCAAAATCTACAGCGCACTACTGATCGCATTGCTCGTTACCCTGGCCCTGGTGCCAATGGTCTCGGCGCAAACCCGCACCTTCAGCGCCTCGCTCGGGGCCGCCGAAGAAGTGCCGACAAACGCCTCGACCGCGACCGGCCAGGCGACCTACACCCTCAGCGATGATGGGATGACCCTGCACTATAAGCTCACCGTCACCAACATCAAGAACCCGTTCATGGCGCATATCCACACCGGCGCGAAGGGCGTGAACGGCCCGGTGGTCCTGCCCCTCTTCAGCGCCGCGCCGAACGGTGGCGTCAAGAACGGCACCCTGATCGAGGGCGACGTGACCGCTGCCCAACTCAGCGGCCCGATGGCGGGCAAGACGTTGGCCGATCTGATGACCGAAGTCAACGCTGGCAACACCTACAGCAACCTCCACACCAATGACGGCGTAGACCCGGCGAACTCCGGCCCCGGCGACCTCGCTGGCGGCGAGATCCGCGGCCAGAACAGCGTCAGCGCCCCTGGTCTGCCGAACACCGGTGCCGGCGGCGCACGCGGCCAGCAGTTGCCCCCCGCCGTACCGGCCCTCGCGCTGGTCCTCGGCATCGCGACCCTGCTCGGCCTGGAATCCCGGCGGCGCGTCCTCCGCTCGCGCTAAGGAGCAAGACGGGCGGCGCAAATACCGCCCGAGGATGACAGCAGTCGCAAAGCAACCGGCCTGCGGGTTTTATCCCCCGCAGGCCGGTTGCTTTTCTATGCCAGCACTAGGCTCCGTAGCCCAGTCCGCCTTGCCACATCCCACCTTGACCCGCCCTAATCCAATCCCGTTCTTCTCTGCGGCTCTGCGGCTCTGCGATGAACGCCCCTCTCTCGTTCCTGCTCTGTGATCAAACCTTCTCCTCGTGTCGCACATCTCGCGTCTCGCGCGCCGCCAGCCGCCCGGCCCCTTCGGGAAAGATCTGCTGTAGCGCGGTCACGAACCGCTCCGGGTCGTGGTATTCGATCGCGTAGCGCCCCTGCGGGTCGAGCGGATTCTTCGGCATGGTCAGGCCCAACCACCCTTCCTCGATCCCCTGACAGATCAACTCATTGACCCGCCGCACAAAACGCGAATAATACATACTCCCCGGTTGACAGATCTCGAAATAGCGCTGGCCCATCCCATCGGCCGTCCAGATCGCCTGGATTAGTTGGATGTGTCGCTGCTGGATATCCGAGCGGTTGCCGGTCCCCGTCCCGACCTTGCGGAGCGCCGCCGTCAACCAACTGATCCGGCGCGTCGGCCCGCCACAGATCGTGCAGGCGGTCGCCTCGCCATCCTCGGACACAACCGTCCGCTCGCATTGCTCGCACCAATAAAACCGCTCTGCCATCGCCCCACCTCCGCAGCCACCCGCACCGACGCAGATCGTCGCGCCACTAATGACTTAAGCGTAGTCGCCCACCTCGGCCTCAACAAGCCCCGCAGGGCTTATACGTGAGTGTGGCAGGCGGTTAAACCCTGCGACCCGGCACAGGATTCAATCGCCTGCCACAACCCTTGACCACGTACCCCGCGCGGCCTACGATCCCCTTGCACATTACAGCGATGCAACGCCCGACGATGAAGGAAAGAAGGAGCGTAGGTTATGACGCGCGACGAGGTCGTGGCCGCACTCAACGCCCAGGCCCGCGCCCGACGCTATCCTGATCGCCCCCGCTACGCACCTCATCGGGGCAGCCGCTATCCGCGCCAGCTTCGCCAACTACCTCATTACCTACGCTGTGCGGCGCATCACCCTGACCCGCGTCATCTTGAACGATGGGCAGGGAACACAAGGCGCAGATAGCGCAACTGGCGCACTCGAGTGGACCTGGGGCGAAACCCGCCACGCCGACAACCAACAGAACACCATCGACGACGCGATCATCTTCACCCTCCGCGCCGACAAGATCATCCACTGGCGCGAATACTTCGACACCACCACCCACGCCTGACGGCTAGCCATCCCATCCTCCCCGCGTCGGGGAGGGCCGCCGACGCAGCGGCGGGGAGAGGCCACCGCCGCCCTCCGCCGTTAAACGCCGAGGAGACGGCTCAAAGCCGCCCCCTCGTCTATCGCATTCGTTGCCCTATTCCAGTCCCTAGCGCATCGTCTGCTTCTGGATCAGGTAGACGATCCAGATACCCAGGAACATCACGCCGACAACAATGAACAGTTCGATCGTCTCGCCAACTTCACCGAAGATCATCGTAGCTCTCTCCCACCCGTATAACGCCTAGCGGGCAATCGTCTGGAAGCAACTCTTCGCGGGCGTCGTGGTCGGCGGTGTGGTGTGCGTCATCAGCCACTTCGTCAGCGCATCCAGGTCGGGATCCGAGATCTTGTCCGCGCCGAACGCGGGCATACCGGAACCGCTCCGCACCGAGCTGGGGTCGCGGATCCACTTGTGCAGCCCCGCCGCCCCTTCTGTCGGCACATCGATCTGATTCGGGATGATCGGCGCGCGACTCGGAATCTTGCGGATCGCCACGCCGGTCAGGTCCGGGCCGACACCAGCACCGTTCGGATATTCCGGGGTGATCTTATGGCAGGTGATGCAGTTCGCCTCGAAGACCGACGCGCCGGGATTTTTCCCTGAGGCACCCGCCGCTACTGTCGCCACCGGCGCACCCGGCAGGATCCGCGCGTTCGGCGTCTTGAAATTCGGCGGCGCAGGGATCGCGTTGATCGGCGTGCCGAGTTCGCCGGTCAGGACGTGGCTGACCTCATTCCAATCGCCGCAGCCGATGAAGGTGATAATGTCATCGATCTGCTGCGGATTGAGCGGCCCACCATTCGTCTCTAGGAAGATCGGCATGTTCGGCTCCCAGCCGTTGCTATTCTGCCGCCCATTGTTGAGGATATTGCGGATGTAGGTTCGCCGGTCATCGTCGGGGACCTTGTTATCCTCGGTATTCAAGGCGAAGCCCGCCCCCGTGATCCCGTTCCCCTGCGGCCCGTGACAGACCACGCAGTTCTCGGCAAAGAGGTGCCCACCGCGCACGGCAGCCGTCTCGACCTGCTCGTTATAGGCCGCCGCACGGCGCTGCGGCTCGAAGATCATGTACATCAGGATGATGAGCCCGGCCAACATGAACATGGTGACAAAGGCTGTTACTTGCCGCCCGATCGTATCCACAGACCCGTTCCCTCCCTGAAAGCCACCGCGCCATCAATACGCCCCAACCCCGACGTACCGCGCGCCTCCCTATGAAAGCTTGACCGCCTGATCCGGGGTGTAACCGTTGCGCTGGGTGATCTTGCTGGTATCGACCGAGACAATCCCACCTTCGGACGTGATTGCCATGATGTCGAGCGGGCGCGGTGCTGGCCCCGCTGTGCGGACACCGTGCTTGTCGTAGATCGAGCCGTGGCAGGGGCAGTGGAACTGCTTCTCGGTTGGGTTCCACGGCACCGTGCAGCCGAGATGGACGCATTTCCAGTAGAGGGCCAGTGCGCCCTCCTCGTTGTTGATCAGCCAGAACTTGCCATCACGGTCCACGATCGGGTCAGCACCGACTTTCGGGATATTCGCGGCCGGTACGGTGATCTTCGAACCGAACTTGCCGATCTTGTTCGGCCAGAAGAAGGCAACGAAGCCTGCCGCCGCCTCGGCCAGGAAGAAGGTCGAGGCTCCGGCGACCGTCCAGCGCAGGAAGTCGCGCCGGGAGGTCCGTGGCGACGAATCGATCTGCCCGAGAGCCAGGCTCACGAGCGTCGGCACCGCCGACGAGATCAACGCCGCTCGTACCCGCCGCGTGCGTAACCCTGCCCACGCCCCTTTGAGCAATTGCTGTGCTACTACCATCGTGCCCCTGTTCCCTCGCCTTCTCAGTCGCCAGTCATCAGTCGTTCAGAGAGTGTGCCGTTATCGGTCGCCTGATCACCCCGCAGCACGCCAGCACAACCAGCGGCACGAGTGACAGCCCCGCTACATACCGAATAAACCAAAGATGACATTCGCCCCTTCCGGCACCCGCGGGTTCTGCCAGGGCCAGTTAAGCTCCATACCATGACCGCGGAACGCCGTACCGGAAACCGTCAGTACCACATAGGCCATCACGAAGCCGGTAAAGAGCGCCACCACTACCTCGCGTGTGTCGGCCTGGTAAATCCGCCGCACGAGATAGACCAGCAGGGCAGAGAGGCCGATCATCGAGATGATCGGAATGACGAAGTTGAAGACCCATGTCGGCACACCCGCTTTACCGAGGGTCGCCGAGATCCCGAATCCCGGCCAGAAGCCGAGTGTCAACTTCTCGGTCATGCCGTCGCGCTGCACGCGCGCCGGCTCATCGACGATGATCAGCGCCCACAGGGCGATAAAAGTATAGATGGCGGAAAACTTGGCGATCTTCTTGCTGTTCTCGGTGTACCAGTAGACCCCCTGGCCCAGTGGATTGTTATCGATATAGGGGATCGCCGCCAGCAGGACCAGCGCCAAACCGGGCACGAACACCCCGGCGAGGCTGGCGTCCATGTGCAGCAGCAATTCCTGCAAGTTCAGGAAGTACCACGGCGCCTTGGAAGGGTTCGGCGTCCGGGTCGGGTTCGCCAGGGTCAGCAACGGCGCGTTGACCAGGATCGACATCGCCAGCAACAGCAGCGTGAAGACCAGCGCCGAGACCGCCTCGATCACCACGAGGTCAGGCCAGACCATCACCTCGTCGCCCTCGACGTACTTCGGGCGGGCGAATGTTTGCCCACGCACCAGCGCCAGTAGCCGGTACGTCTTTTCCATCTCGACGGGGATCTCGCGTCCCGCGTCTTCCGGCAATCGTCGCTCTTCGACCCGTGCCATCTTCGCCTCCGGCTCAGTGTAGTAATGAGTCCGTAGTCCGTAGTCCGTAGTCCGTAGTAGAAACCTGCATACTGGCTCGGTGCTTTCAACACTACCGTCCAGCCACTACGGATTTATGCCCTTCAGGGTACTACGGACTTTCTACTTATAACGGCCCGCTGATGCCGCCGTCCTTACGAATCCGCCAGAAGTGCGCGGCCATCATCAGCGCGGTTGCCAGCGGCAGGAAGATGACGTGCAGGGTGTAGAAGCGCAGCAGACCGTTCTGCCCGACCTCGTAGCCACCGATCAGCAGGAAGCGGATCTGCGGGCCGATGACCGGCGCGTACTGTGCCAACTGCGTACCGACCGTGATCGCCCAGAAGGCCAGTTGGTCCCACGGCAGCAGATACCCGGTGAAGGAGAGAAGGAAAGTGAGGAAGAGGAGCACGACGCCGATGACCCAGTTAAACTCGCGCGGTGGCTTGTACGAGCCGGTATAAAAGACTCGACACATATGGAGAAAGACGACGATTACCATCGCGTGTGCGGCGTATCTATGCATATTCCGCAACAATGTGCCGAGGGTGACGGAACTCTGCAAGTCGAGCATGTTCTGATGGGCCATCGTCGTGGATGGGATGTAGTAGAACATCAACATCACGCCGGTGACGGTCAGCAGCAGAAACATGAAGAACGACAGACCACCAAGGCAGAATGTGTACGGGATCGACAGCGCGTGCCGCCGCAACCGCACCGGGTGGAGGTGGAGGTAGACATTCCCTAGGACGACCAACGCCTGATTACGCGGCGTATCGGGATAACCACTCCGCACAATCGAGCGATAAATCTGCGACCGCGTGATCCGGTCAACGAGCGTACTCTCGCGCCTCAATGCCATGCGCCCTTCTCCCCAGTAGTCGGTAGACAGTAACCAGTAGTCAGTATCGAGTTCGAGGGTCGGTAATCGGCAGCCAGCCTCAGTTCCCCCACTGACTACTGACTACTGACTACCGACCACTCGTTCCTACCACATCCCCGTGCCGCCGCCGACGAGCATCTGCTTGCCGGTGTCGCACGTCTCGAAGTTCTTCATCGAGAGGGCATTTGTCGGGCAGACATTCTCGCAGATCCCGCAACGGATACACAGTTCCTCATCGAGCGCGAAGACGATCCCGCCGAGTTCCTCACCGGGTATGACGCGGTCGGCAGCCAGTTCTTCCCACGGCAGCCCGTAGGTCTCCGCCGCCCGCTCTTCCATGTAGCGGTCGCCGATCGTCTGGTTGATCCCCTGAACGTGGATGATCCCGTAGGGGCAGTACTCCACACAGCGATAACACTCGATACACAGGTTCGGGTCGATCTGGATATTGATCTGGCATTGGAGGCAGCGCTTCGCCTCGTCGTCGCCCTGCTCCGGGGTATACCCCAGGTCCGTCTCCACCAGGAAATCCTTGCGGAATTCCGGGGCCAGCGCCGGCATCTTCTGGCGCGGGATGTCGGTGTAGTCGAGCGGGCGGAAGAACGGCTCCAGCGTCTTGATCTCCCCTTGCAGGGCGACCACCGCCTTGTCGATCGCCGTCGCGCACTCGCGGCCCTCGGCGATCGCCTCGATCACCGTGCGCGGGCCGTTCGCCAAGTCGCCGATCGTGTAGAGCCCTTCGTAGTCGGTCGTGTGCAACCGCTTCTTCTTCGCCGGGATGGTGCTGTTGCGGTTGACGCGGATACCGAGTTCCTTCAACAATTCCGCCGGGAGGATATTCGACAGGTCCGGGGTCTGCGAGTAGGCCGGGATGACCAGATCGCACTCGATGGTGAACTCCGAGCCGGGGATCGGCTTCGGGGAGCGGCGACCGCTCGCATCCGGCGCACCGAGCTCGTTCTTCATCATCACCGCGCCGCGCACGCGGCCATGCTCATCGCCGAGGACCTCGATGCAGGAGGTGAGGGTCATCACATCGATCCCCTCTTCCTCCGCGCCCTCGATCTCCTCTTCGGTCGCGCCCATCTCCGCGATCGTGCGGCGATAGGCCATGTAAACCTCTTCCGAGCCGAGGCGCACCGCCGACCGCACGCAGTCGATCGCGGTGAAGCCGCCACCCAGGACGACGATCCGCTTCGGCAGCTTGGTGTACGGTTCCAGGTTGAGCCGCTTCATGAAGAGCGAACCGCCCTCGACCCCTTCCAGGTGCTCGCCCGGCACGTCCATCGGGTTCGGGATGATGCAGCCCATCGCCAGCACCGTCGAGACGAACCCGTTCTGGCCCGGCATCAGGTCGCGCAGCGGGAGCGACTTCCCGACCTCGGTGTTCATGTGGAAGATGACGCCCATCTCTTCCAGGTCGCGCTGCATATCATAGACATACTTGCGCGGCAGACGATAGGGCGGGATACCGATGTAGAGCGCACCACCGACCGCGCCCAGCGCCTCGTAGACGTGGACCTCGTAGCCGCGCGCCGCCAGGTCGTGCGCGCAGGCGAGGCCGGCGGGGCCGGCTCCGATGATCGCAATCTTCCCCTTTTCCTGCTCCGGGGGGCGCATCTTCCACATATTCGGCGCGACGCCGGTACGACCATCATCGTTCATCATCTGCACCGGCGAGAAGGCCGGGGTGATGCTGTCGCGGAAATCGGCCGCCACGCGCTTGAGATCGCGGATGGCGATCGGCTTCCCGTCGATCTTCTTGCGCCGACAGACCGTCTCGCAGGGGTGCGAGCAGACCCGACCGAGCACGTCCGGGAAGAGGTTCGACCCGCAGTTGACCTCGTACGACTCGCGGTAGCGGTGCTGCGCGATCAGCGAGATATAGCGCGGAATATCGGTTTTCGCCGGACAAGCAACCTGGCAGGGCACATTATTCTTGTACCATTCCAGGTCCGGGGTTTGGACACGCATGAACCGCATCGGCGTCTCCTCCAGGATCGCGTGGCACACGCTAGCCGGATCGCTAGCGAAAAAGCTCCATTGTGGCTACTGTGCTGGCGCGCCATAGTAACGCGCGCAAGCCAAATCGTGGGTGCTGCTTGTATTGTCCCATTGTCCCCACAGGCGATCAAGGGCAATTTGCCAGGATCGCCCGCGACATCTGCGCGCGACATCACACCACGCATCATACCGCGCGTCCGCAGAAATCCCACAGCCGGTTGTGGCCCCCTGGGGGGGAATCTCCCGCACCGCCGTCAGCGCCGAGAGAGGGACAGTACCACGATCACGCTCGAAAGGAAAGCCGGTCGCGGCAGCCCACCAGCGTGGCGCGATCGGGCGATTCTCGCGATTGCCATGCTGGATACAGTCGGGGTGATCTGGACGCGCCGGGGCCGCCGATTGAAATCCCGGTCTGGCTGGTACCGGAATTTCATCCGACGGCCCACGCCCGCCCCCACCACGATACCCACCCTCTCAGCACGCACATAAGCAGCGACACCACTTGGCCGCCCCGATTGCCCCGGAGTGGGCCTGTTCGCTCGCCGCTATTCATCTATGGTGGTGCAGAGGGGTAGTGCAGATGAAGTCTCGCGTGTATACACCGAGTATGACCACAAAGGGAGAACAACGATGATCGGCGCGGATCGCCCAACGGGGGCCAGCGACTTCGACTTTCTCCACGGTGCCTGGCATATCGCCAATGAGCGGCTCGTCGCACGGCTGACCGGCTCGAACGAGTGGGAGCGGTTCGACGCGCTCGGCGACTGCCAGCCGATCCTCGGTGGGATCGGCAATATCGACGACTTCCGGCCACTCGGGGAGAGCAGAGCAGGCTTCGAGGGGGCAACGT
>JAABUS010006310.1_pt1 | contig 14539 bp, 18 predicted proteins | sample 5560161 | NCBI WGS metagenome assembly JAABUS01 (sample SAMN10711885, study PRJNA513376) | rock metagenome | isolation source: Antarctica rocks | place: Antarctica: Victoria Land, Trio Nunatak nord | collected 2016-01-04 | reverse complement strand
CCCGATCCCCGTGCGGTTCCCCCCGGCTGCGCTTACCACCCGCGCTGCACCCAGGCTGAGGAGATCTGCTCCCGGGAGCACCCCGCGCTCGCCTCGAACGCTCGCCACCTGGTCCGCTGTCACTTCGGCGGCCTCAAGGTCCTGCTCTCGGCGAGCGACCTGCGCAAGGAGTTCGGAGGGGGCCGGAAGCGCGTCGTGGCCCTGGACGGCGTCGAGCTCTCGATTCGCCATGGTGAAGCGTTGGGGATCATCGGAGCATCGGGCAGCGGCAAGTCGACCCTCGCGCGGATCCTGGCCGGCCACCTCGCCCCCGACGAGGGCGATGTCACTCTGGGTGGCGAGGCGGTCTCGTCGTCCTGGAGCCGCGGAGACAGGTCAGTCCGGCGGCAGGTCCAGCTCGTCATGCAGGACCCTTGGGAGGCGTTATCGCCGCGGCTGACGCTGGAGGAGCTGGTGCGGGAGCCGCTCGACGTCATCGGGCGCGGCGCTCGGGAGGAGGATCGCAAGCAACGAGTCCGAGAAGCTCTCGAGGGGGTGGGCCTACCGACGTCGGGCGCGTTCCTCGAGACGCACACCCATGAGCTCTCCGGGGGTCAGCTCCAGCGCGTCGCGCTGGCGCGCTCGCTCGTCGCGCGACCGAAGATCTTGATCGCCGACGAACCCACGAGCATGCTCGACGCCTCCGAGCAGGCTCGCTTCCTCGTCGTCTTGCGAGAGCTCCAGGTCGAGATGGGCCTCGCGCTCGTTCTCATCTCCCACGACGTTGCCCTCGTCCGCAAGGTGACTGATCGGATCATCGTGCTCGATTCGGGGCGGATCGCCGAGGAGGGCCGATCCGAGGACGTCTCCACGCGGCCGCGAAGCGCTGCCGGCCGGCGCCTCGTGGAGGCTGCTACCGCTGATGGAGCTTCGCCCACACCGTGACGAGGTGTCCCGCCTGATGGAACAGGGCATGACCCGGCGCACCTTCGCCCGCACCTCGGCCGGAGCCGCGGCCGGCCTCTATCTGGCGGGCTGCGGGAGCTCGAGATCGCCCGGCGAGGGCACCGTTCGCCTGGCCGGGGGCTTCTTCGGGTTTCCCTCGCCCTTCGCCTACATCGCCGGCCCCGGCTACGTCCAGATGAGCCTGATCTACGACACCCTGCTGTGGACGGATTCGACGGGGAGGCTGCTGCCGTGGCTGGCGCGGGACGTTCGGCGTCTCGCCGGCGGGCGGATCTATCGCTTCGAGCTTCGCCCGGGGACCCACTGGCACGACGGCCGACCGCTCACGGCCGAGGACGTCGCGTTCACCTTCGAATACTTCCGCAGCCAGCCCCTGGGCCCGCTCGTCGTGGCCCAGCCCGCGGGGGTGAAGGATGCGCGGGTCCTGGACGACCTCACCGTGGAGGTGGAGCTCGAGGTACCGGCGGTCACATTCCTGCGCTCCGTGGCGGGCGCCGTGCCGATCATCCCGAAGCACATCTGGTCGACGATCGGTGACGCTCCCCGGGCGCAGAGCCGCAGCGTGCTGGTGGGATCGGGCCCCTACCGGCTCGATTCCTACTCGCCGGGGGAGGGCTCCTACCTCTTCCTCGCCAATGACGGCTACTTCCTGGGTCGTCCGTTCGTGGGCCGGATCGAGCTGGTGCCGGTCGACGACGAGCTCGTCGCGTTGCAGGCCGGCGAGATCGACTCGGCCAACACGCCGGCGGAGGGGGTGGGCGAGGATGCGCTGGCGCCGTTCCGCGCGGACTCTCGCTACGGGATCGTCGAGAGCTCGGGAGGCTTCAGCTTCCCGCTGATCTGGAACCTGGGGCGGGGAGGCGCGCTGGCCGACGTGCGATTTCGCCGGGCATGCGCTCTCGCGATCGACCGCCAGGCGATCGTCGATCGCCTCCTTGACGGCAACGGGGTGGCCGGCAACCCCGGATTCCTGCCACCCGACCACCCCTTCCACGTCCCGACCGAGCAGTACGGGTTCGATCCGCGCGCGGCCCAGCGATTGCTTGACGCCGCCGGTTACTCGCGCTCGAGCCCGAGCGGGGTGCGGGAGGACCCTGCCGGAGTGCCGTTGCAGTTCGAGATCCTCACCGGGAACTCGCCGATTCCGCCGATGCTTGATCTGCTCACCGAGTCGCTGAGGGCGATCGGCGTGGAGCTCAAGGCCCGCTCCGTCGACCTCCCCACCCTGTTCGGCCGCCTCCAGGAGGGCTCGGACGAGATCGCCCTCAGCCTCTATCCCGGCCCGGGTGGGACGGCCCCGAACGCCGACCCCGACACCCTTCGCACTTTCTACTCCTCCCGCATCAGGGGGCGCCTACAGGGCGCTCAGGGCTACTCCGACCAGCGCTTCGACCGCCTCGCCGAGCGCCAGCTCGTGACGGCCGACCGCGCCGAGCGCATGCATCTGATCGCCGCGATGCAGGAGATCGTGGCCCGCGACCTCCCCGCGCTGCCGCTCTACTACCCAAAGCTCTTCAACGCGTTCCGCCGCGATGTCTTCGATCGCTGGTACTACACGCCTGGGGGCTTCGCCGGGGGGCTCCCGGGGGTCGACAACAAGCAGGTGCTGATCACCGGCTCGACGACCGGCTTGAAGATCCGGCCACGTCCGGGCTAGACACGCGCATTCCGATGACGCCGGCCCCCCGCCCCGATTCCGTGCTCGTGCGCCTCGCCCGCTCGCCGCGGGCGCGGCTCGGGATCCTCGCCGCGGTGCTCGCCGTCGGGGCCGTTGCCGCGCTCGCCGTCGCCCCGAGCAAGGACGAGCTCGAGGACGCCGTCCGCTCGACCGGCGTCGCCGGGCCGCTGGTCTACGCCGCGCTCTACGTCGCGCTCACGGTGGCCCTCGTCCCGGGAGGGCTGCTGACTGCGGCGGGCGGCGTCCTGTTCGGCGTCGCGGTGGGCACTGCTCTGAGCGTCGCCAGCGCGACCGCGGCAGCGGGGATCGCCTTCCTCATCGGCCGCCGACTCGGGCGTCAGCAGGTCGAGCAGATCGCCGGCCGTCGCACCGACGCGTTCGACGACTGGATCTCCCGCAACGGTTTCGTCGCGGTGCTCTACCTGCGGCTCATCCCCCTCGTGCCATTCAGCGCGCTCAACTACGCGGCCGGCGCTACCGCGGTGGACCTTCGCAGCTATCTGGGGGGAACCGCGCTCGGCATCGTCCCAGGGGCGTTCGCCTACAGCGCGCTTGGCGGGTCCTTCGACGACCCCGGATCCCCGGCTTTCATCGCCGCGGTCGCGCTGCTCGTCGTTCTTGCGGTGGGTGCGCCGCTGTTACAACGCCTGGCGCGCCGGCATGACCTGGTGCCCGCCGAGACGAGCGGCGACGCCGCGCGGTCGGACGAGTCTGGTCTATGAGGCTGCTGGAAGCGCGGCCGCAGGCGGGCGCGCCGCGGGCGCCTCGCCCGCGCGTGGCGCGACGGCCGGCGGCGGAGAAGGCGGGTTGACACCGGGGGGCAGGACCGGCGGGCGCGCTCCCCAGCGGCGGATCATCCAGATGGTCGCTGCGACCAGAAGAAGGCCCAGGAAGGCCATCGGCAGCAGGTCGACCACACCGTGGCCCGAGAGCAGGTCCGGCGAGGCCTGGCCGCCGAGCGGGATTCCCCCGCACCAGATCGCTCCGCCGCGTGGGCTCGAGCGCAGCGCTTCGAGCTTGCGCCGCTCCGCGCGACGCGCGACCGTGGCCCCGATGCCGCGCGCCGGCATCAGGACGCCCCGGCTCGGGCCTCGCGCCCGGTCGATGCGGTTCTCGTGGGCTCCTCGTGCTCCAACACTGAGTCACGATAATAGAGGACGGCCTGTACCAGCCCGGCTCCAACCGCCACCACCGCGGCGGCGAAACCGATCCAGAAGGGAAGCAGGATCGCCACCGCGCCGACATCCACGTCGCTCGCCCCGCCGGCCGTCGTGAACGGCGGCTGGACGATGCGGAACAGCTCGCGGGCCGCGACGACGAAGGCGCCGACCGCGACGGCCGCGCCGGTGGCGGCGGGCGTCAACGGAGCGCGCCTTCTCGCGGCCGCGGCCACCAGCAGGCCGACGATCAGCACGATGGCGAGCACCAAGCTGCTGGTATGTGGGGCCGACAGCCAGCCCCCCCACTCCGCGTCCGCCTCGGCACCGAAGAAGCCCTCCACCCGGTAGGCCTTGAAAGCGGTGAACGGTGCGACGAAGGCGACGAGCAGACCGAGGGCCCCCAGACCCAGCCACGGGGTCATGCCGGCCTGCTGCAACGACACCGCCGGCGCCGCAACGGTGCGCCGGGCGGCGGCGCTGAAGGCGTGCCCCAGCCCGCCGAGGAGTGCGAGGACGCAGCCGGCGAGGCCGATCCAGATACCCGCCAGCAGGGTCACGTCGGTCTGAGCCGTCGTCCCGCAGGAGTAGGTCAGGCACCCGAAGGGGGGCACGGCCATCCGGTACGCGAGCTGGGCCGTGGCCAAGCCTCCGAAGAGCGCGACGAGCAAGCCCACGGTACGGCCACGGAAGGGGCTGCGGCCACGGGCCGAGACGGCGAACGCCAACACGGTGACCAGCGCCGAGGCGAGGATGAGGTCGGAGGCGTGCGGGACCCCGAACCAGGCGTCCGAGGTCGTCTCGCCCACGTCGTAGAAGTTCGATCCCAGGGCGACGAACTGGAGTACAGCGCCGACGAGCGCCGCCCACAGCCACAACGAGATCTGCCGCATATGCCCCTTCCCGAGATCGCTCACGCGACTGTCGCCCATGCTCGCGGGTGCGTCGCGGCGCGATCTTACCAACGGCGCTCGGGTCCGGCTGGAGGGGCGCAGCCGCCTCGGGCGCCCGGCTACGACGCCGAGGTTTCGGGAGATCAGAGGCGGGCCAGGACGCACAAGCTCGGATAGCCGCGCCTGAGCGTGCGAGCGCGGAGCACGGTGAAGCCGGACGCGGCGAGCTCTGGCCGCGGATCGAGGGTGCGCAGCCCGCCAAGCCGGCCCGGCGCGACGGCCGCGGCCAGGTCGAGCGCCGCTGCGCCGGCCCGCGCCGCGCCGCGGCGCGGCGCAAATGGGGTCACGCAGACGAAGCGACCGCCTGGCCGGAGCACCCGCCGCGCCTCCGCGAGGGCATTTGCGCGAGCGTCGTCCGCCAGCACGTGCAGGAGGTAGGCGGCGGTGACGACATCGGCGCTCCCCGCCCCCAACGGCAGCGCTTCCACCGACGCCCGCATCACCCGCCAGCCGCTCGGGAGCGATGGCACGTGCCGGAGCATCGCGGGCGAGGTGTCCACTCCAATCGCGATCCGCGGCCGCCGCTGGCGACGCGCTACCTCGGCGAGAAGCTCACCCGTTCCCGTCCCGAGGTCGACCAGCGTCTCCTCGGGAGCGAGACCTGCGAGATCCACCGCAGCCGCGAGCGCCACCCGCTCCCACGGCACCTGGCGCGGGTACGCCGACGCCAGGCGATCCCAGTCGAGACTCAAGAGCGCACCAGCAAGTCAGCCGTCTCAGCGCACCCGGGCGTACAGGCCCGCGAGCCGCTGCGGAGGCACTCCCGCCACGAAAAGCAGACGGATGATCCACCAGGCCATGAGCGTTCGCGGCGTTCCGATGGCGCGCCAGCGGCGGGACGAGGTGAGGGCCGGCCCGGGAAGGCAACGGGTCTGAGCGCTGGACTCGAGACGACGGACGAAGTCGTAGTCGTCCATGATCGGCAGGGGCCGGAACCCGCCCAGCCGTTCGAACTCCTGACGTCGCACCCAGACCGAGGAGTCGCCGTAGTAGAAGCCGAAGCGTCGCTGGAGGGAGTACGCGCCGGTGAGGATCCGCGCGAAGCGGTCGCCGCCGTCGAAGCGCAGCGCGAAGTTGCCGCCGGCCACACGCGGATCGCGCAGTGCCGAAGCCAGGGCCGGATAGGCACCCGGGGGAAGCCGGGAGTCGGCGTGGAGGAACAACAGCACGTCGCCCTCTGCGGCGCGGACCGCAGCGTTGAGCTGCTCGGCTCGCGTAGCTCCTTGGGCGACCAGCTGCAGCCCTCGCTCCCGCGCGATCTGCGGCGTCTGGTCGCGGGAGCCGCCGTCGGCAACCAGCACCTCCCAGCGGCCCTCCAGCCCGGCCAGGTGGTCGAGCACCAGCGGCAGCTCGCGCTCCTCGTCGAAGGCGGGGACGATCACCGATACCAGGGGGCTCGCCCCTGAACCGACCGTTGCCGTGAACGAAGCCGGGGCCGGCCGCTAGCCGCGGGGGGGCGCGTAGCGGTGGTGGAGCATGAGGTCGTTGCCGTCCGGATCGGTGAACAGCGCCATGTGGCAGACCCCGGTGTCGAACGTCTCGCCGGCGAACTCGACGCCCTTCGCCTCGAGCTCTGCCCGCGCAGCCGCCACGTCCTCGACGTGCAGGGCCAGGTGGGCGTTCTTCTGCGGGGCGAACGGCCTCCCCATCTTCTCGGGCTCCCAGATCCCCAGGCAGGTCTCACCAACCCAGAACTCGTGCTCCCCGTGCTCGTCGGGACGCAATCCGAGCACCTCGCCGTAGAAGCGGCGGGAGCGCTCGGCGTCCTGGGAGGGGATGCCGACGAAGTCGAGCCCGTTGATCACGGACACCAGACTAGACCAGCTCCAGGAAGACCATCTCCGTCGAGTCCGAGCGGCGCGGGCCGAGCTTGACGATCCGGGTGTACCCCCCGGGACGGGCCGTGTAGCGCGGCGCGATCTCCTCGACCAGCTTGTGGACGATGAACTTGTCCTGTCCGAGCTTGGCGAGCAGCAGCCGACGGGCGTGCAGGTCCCCCCGCTTGGCCAGGGTGATCATCTTCTCGACCTCGGGCTTGACCGCCTTCGCCTTCGCTTGGCTGGTCCGGATCCGCTCGTGCTCGATGAGCTGGCGGGACAGGTTCTTCATCAGCGCCTTGCGGTGCGCCGAGTCCCGGCTCAGCTTATGTCTGGTCCTGCGGTGGCGCATTCGAATTGGATGCCGTCTGCCGTCCGCTACTCGGCGCGGAGGTCGAGGCCGAGGCCGTGCATGGCCTCGATGACCTCCTCGATCGAGCGGTCGCCGAAGTTCGGGATCGCCTGCAGCTCCGACTCGGACTTCGCCTGCAGGTCGCCGATCGTCTGCACGCCGGCCCGCTTCAGGCAGTTGTAGGCGCGGACCCCGATCTCGAGCTCCTCGATCAGCCGGTCGTCGCCACTGCTGACGGCGGGCGCCTCGCCCCCCACCCCCGCGGCCGGGACCGACCCGTTGGTCTGCGTGAGCTCCTCGAGGCGGTCAGCGTCGGTGAAGATCGCCAGGCTCGCGATCATCAGCTCAGCCGCCTCGCGCAGCGCCGAGCCGGGCTCGATCGAGCCGTCGGTCTCGACCTCGAGCGAGAGCTTGTCGAAGTCGGTGCGCTGCCCGACCCGAGCCGAGTCGACCCGGTAGGACGCGCGCCGGATCGGCGAGAAGATCGAGTCGATCGGGATCACGCCGATCGGCTGATCGTCGGTCTTGTTGTCCTCGGCCGGCGAGTAGCCGCGGCCGCGGCCGATCGTCAGGTACATCTCGAGCTTGGTCTTCTTCTCGAGCGTCGCGATCGGTGCCTCGGGGTTGAGGATCTCGACTCCGGCCGGCAGCTCCATGTCCCCCGCGGTGATCTCGCCGGGGCCGTTGGCGACCAGCGGGACCTCGACCTCACCGGCGTCACCGTGGAGCCTGACCACGATGTCCTTGAGGTTGAGGATGATGTCGGTGACGTCCTCCTTGACCCCGGGGACGCTCGAGAACTCGTGAGCGACGCCCTCGATCCGGACGCTGGTGATCGCCGCTCCCTTCAGCGAGGAGAGGAGCACGCGGCGCAGCGAGTTGCCGTACGTGTAGCCGAACCCCTTGTCGAGGGGCTCGATCGTGAACGTGCCGCGGTTCTCGGCGATCTCCTCGGAGGAGATGCTCGGATCTTGGAAATCGGGCAGGGTGGTCATGGACGCTTCCTTCCGTCGTTTCGGGTCTTCCGGGGCCCCGTTACTTCGAGTACAGCTCAACGATGAGCTGCTCGGTGACCGGCGAGTCGATCTCGTCCCGCTCCGGGAGCCGAAGCACCTTGGCGGTGAGCGAGTCGTGGTCGGCCTGCAACCACGGGGGCACGGTTGAAATCAGTTCGGTGGCGACCCTGACCGTCGTCTCGGCGTCCGATCCGGACTTGATCGAGATGATGTCGTCGGGCTTCACCTGGTAGCTCGGAATGTCGACGCGGCGGCCGTTGATCTGCCAGTGCCCATGGCGCAGGAGCTGGCGAGCCTGGCGCCGGGAGGCGGCGAATCCGAGGCGCACGAGGACGTTGTCGAAGCGGCGCTCGAGCAGGCGCAGGAGGTTCTCGCCGGTGACGCCGTCCTGGCGGGAGGCCTTGTCGTAGTAGGCGCGGAACTGCTTCTCGAGCACCTGGTAGTAGCGGCGGGCCTTCTGCTTCTCGCGGAGCTGCTGGCGGTACTCCGACGCCCGCAGCCGGCCGCGGCCATGCTCGCCGGGCGGGTAGGAGCGGCGCTCGACGCCGCACTTGTCGGTCAGGCAGCGCTCCCCCTTCAGAAAGAGCTTCTGGCCCTCGCGGCGGCACTGCTTGCACTGCGGTCCGGTATCGCGAGCCACTTAGACGCGCCTCCGCTTCTTCGGGCGGCAGCCGTTGTGGGCCTGCGGCGTGACGTCCTTGACGGTCGTCACCTGCAACCCGGCGGCTTGGAGCGCGCGGATCGCCGTCTCGCGGCCCGAGCCCGCGCCCTTGGCGTGGACCTCGACCCGCTCGAGCCCATGCTCCATCCCCTTGCGGGCGGCGTTGTCGGCGGTGACCTGCGCCGCGAAGGGGGTCGACTTGCGCGAGCCCTTGAAGCCGGCGCTGCCCGCGGACTCCCAGGCGATCACGTTGCCCTCGGGGTCCGTCAGCGTGACGATCGTGTTGTTGAAGCTGGTCTTGACATGCGCCTGTCCGAAGGGGACGTTCTTGCGCACGCGGCGCTTGGAGCGGCCCTGGGGGCGCTTCGGCTGAGGCATCTAGACGATCCTCGCCTGCGGGCGAAAGCGGATGGGGCTCACTTGGCGGTCGGCGCCTTCTTCTTGCCGGTGACCGACATCCGCTTCGGGCCCTTGCGGGTGCGGGCGTTGGTCTTCGTCCGCTGTCCGTCGACGGGCAGGCCGCGCCGGTGGCGCAGGCCGCGGTAGGAGCCGATCTCCATCAGCCGCTTGACGTTCTGGGAGCGCTCGCGGCGCAGGTCGCCCTCGACCTGGCGGGCGTCGACGGCGTCGCGCAGCTTGATCACCTCGTCCTCGGTCAGGTCGCCGATCCGGGTGTCGCCGTTGACCTTGGTCTCGGAGAGGATCTTCTTCGCGGTCGAGGAGCCGATCCCGTGGACGTAGGTCAGGCCGACCTCGGCGCGCTTGTTGAGTGGGAGGTTCACTCCCGCGATTCGTGCCATCGCCTAGCCCTGCCTCTGCTTGTGGCGCGGGTTCGAGCAGATCACGAGCACGCGCCCGCGCCGCCGGATGATATGGCAACGCTCGCACATCGGTTTTACGGAGGCTCGAACCTTCATCGCTGAGGCTTTCTATCTGACTTGAGGTGGCCTCGCCGATCCCATGAAACGGATGGCAGGCTGCGTCGGACGGCCCTTGAGCCGAACGCGGCATGTTAGCAATTCGCCCAGGATCGGTTCAGGGGCCGGAGCGGTTGGCCCGGTCGTAGCGGTGGTGAGCTTCGACGACTGAGCGCGCACCGCGGCGGATCAGCATCCGCGCCATCGTGCTCGGCGCGACGCCGTAGATAGCCGCGGCGTGCTCGAGGTCCTGAAACTGCCCGTAGCTCAGGCGAGCGCAGACCTGACGAGAGAACGTCGGCAGGCGGCGATCCTGATCCTCTCGGAGCTCGCGGTCGTCGTAGCCAGTCGGCTCGAAGTCTTCCCCACTCAGCCATCCCGATGCGGGATCCATGTCGGAGTCGAAGCGGTCCCGGTGCTTCCGCGACCGCTCGTCGTGCCCTCCCGCGCTCATCGGAGCCCTCCGCGGGAGCCGGCTGCCACCTGCTGATCGCCCGGCCCGGTCCCGCACCCGGTGTCAGGAGGCCTGCGCCGGGGGATTCCCTCCAAGCCCCCGCCTGCGGCGGCAATCAATGAGATATCCCGGCGGGATATCTCGTGGATAGCCGCGGCAGGCGACCGTGGCACCGGCACATGCGCCCGCTGGTAGACGACCGCGGCATCGGCGCATGTGCGCCCCGGGGGGAACATAAGCGAGGTCATTCGCCGACCTTGGAGCATTCGGCAGTACGCGTGGGGTGCGCTTCGCGACGAGTCAGCACCAATCCTGGGTCGTCTTCGAACCGCCCACGAGAGAGGGGCGCCGACGCGGTTCGTGAACTGCGCTCAGTCCTCGTGCCAGGGGGTGAGGATGCGCGGCCCGTCGGGCCCGACGGCAACCGTGAACTCGAAGTGGGCCGCGAGGGAGCCGTCGTCGGAGTACACCGACCAGCCGTCGTCGCCCATGCGGATGCCGGGGGAGCCGATGTTGACCATCGGCTCGATCGCGAACGTCATCCCCTCCTCGAGCAGGGGGCCCTTGCCCGGCTCGCCATGGTTGGGGATCTGGGGGTCCTCGTGCATGCGCCGGCCGATCCCGTGGCCGACGAGGCTGCGGATCACCCCGAGGCCGTCCTGCTCGACCCGGCCCTGGATGGCCGCCGAGATGTCGCCGAGGTGGTTGCCGGCCTTGGCCTCGGCGATCCCGCTGAAGAGCGACTCGCGAGTCGTCGCGAGAAGTTGCTGCGCCGGCTCGGCGACGGGGCCGATCGGAACCGTCACCGCCGCGTCGGCGACCCAGCCGTCGTGAACCACGCCGACGTCGATCGAGATCACGTCCCCCCGCTTGAGCTCGTAGGAGCCGGGGATCCCGTGCACGACCATCGAGTTCGGGGACGCGCAAATCGAGCCCGGAAAGCCGCGGTAGCCCTTGAAGGCGGCCTCCGCCCCCTGGGAGGCGATGAACCTCTCGGCCGCCAGGTCTAGCTCCCCCGTGGTGACCCCCGGGCGGGCGCTCTTGCGGAGCATGCGCAGGCAGCGGACCAGGATCTCTCCCGCCTCCGCCATCTTGTCCACCTGCTCCGGCGTCTTCGTGACGATCAACGCGATCGGGAGCCCCGGGGCTAGAGCTCCTCCTCCATGCGCAGCGTGGCGAGCAGCGCGCGGATGCGGTTGCCGACCTCCTCCGGCTCGAGCGAGCCGTTGACCCGCTTGAGCAGGCCGCGCTCCTCGTAGAAGGAGACGATCGGCATCGTCTTCGCCTCGTACTCCACTAGGCGGTTGCGGATCACCTCGGGCTTGTCGTCGTCGCGGACGATGAGCCGGGCGCCGCAGACGTCGCAGACGCCCTCGTTCTTCGGCGGGTCGAACTCGACGTGGAAGATGTGGCCGTTCTTTACGCAGGTGCGCCGGCCGCCGAGCCGGCGGACGACCTCGTCGTCGTCGACGTCGATCAGCACCGCCGCCGTGATCGAGCGCCCGAGCTTCTCCATCTCCGCATTGAGAGCATCGGCCTGGCCGACCGTACGCGGAAAGCCGTCGAGGATGAAGCCATCGGCGGCCTCGGGCCCCTCGACGCGTTCGCAGATCACCCCGATGACCACCTCGTCCGGCGCCAGGTCCCCGCGGTCCATGTACTCCTTGGCCACCAAGCCGATTTCGGTGCCCTCGCGCACCGCGGCGCGCAAGATGTCCCCCGTCGCGTAGTAGGGCAGGCGGAAGTCCTCCTGGAGACGCTCTCCCTGCGTCCCCTTGCCCGATCCGGGCGGGCCGAGGAGGATGAGGTTCAGCTCAGACATGGTGGAAATGGCAGGCTAATCCGTTCGCGGTGCGCACGCGGAGCGAGCGAGAGACCCGGCTAGGAAATAAGCGAGTCAGGAGGCGTCTGGTCAAGGACGCAGGAGCCGCAGCGGCCCCCAGGGCCGTAAGGCGACGAGGACGCAGATCCAGGCGGCTCCTGGCCGCTTATTTCAGGAAGCCTTCGTAGTTGCGCATCATGAGCTGGGCCTCGAGCTGCTTGACGGTGTCGAGCGCGACGCCCACGACGATCAGGATCGAGGTTCCGCCGAAGAAGAAGTTGGCCGAGGTCTGGCTGATCAGGATCGTCGGCAGGGCGGCGATCGCTCCCAGATACAGGGCGCCGGCGAAGGTCAGCCGGGAGAGGATGCGGTCCAGGTACTCGGCGGTCGGCCGCCCCGGCCTGACGCCGGGGATGAAGCCGCCGTACTTCTTCAGGTTGTCGGCCTGGTCGACGGGGTTGAAGGTGACCGCGGTGTAGAAGTAGGTGAAGATCACGATGAAGAAGATCTCGCCGACGATGTAGGCCCAGCGATCGGGGCTGAAGAAGGCGGCGAAATCGAGGGCGGCAGGGGTGTTGAGGAGCTGTCCGACGGTGGGCGGGAAGGCCATGATCGAGGCCGCGAAGATCACCGGGATGACCCCCGCCATGTTGACGCGCAGCGGCAGGTAGCTCGAGCCGCCCGTCGTCATCTTGCGGCCGACGACCCGCTTGGCGTACTGGACCGGGATCCGGCGCTGGCCCTCCTGGACGAAGACGATCCCGACGATCACGGCGAGCGCGACGAACGGCATCATCACGACGAAGACCTGGTCGGTGTTCGTCCACCAGGCCTGCAGTCCGTTGGGGATGCCCGAGGCGATCGAGGCGAAGATCATCAGCGAGATCCCGTTGCCGATCCCGCGCTGGGTGATCAGCTCGCCGAACCACATCAGCAGGACGCAGCCGGCGGTCAGCGAGATCGCGATCAGCATCAGCTTCGCGAACGTCAGGTCGCCGACGACGCTGGTGCCGCCGAAGTCCTGGCTCTTGAACAGCAGCACGTAGCCGAGCGACTGGGCGAAGGCCAGGAAGACGGTGAGGTAGCGGGTGTACTGGGTGATCTTCTGCTGCCCGACCTCGCCCTCCTTCTGCAGGCGCTCGAGCGACGGCAGCACGACGGTGAGGAGCTGCAGGATGATCGACGCCGTGATGTAGGGCATGATCCCGAGCGCGAAGAGCGACAGGCGCGAGAGGCTGCCGCCGCTGAAGAGGTTCAGGAAGCCGAGGATGTTCCCGCTGTCGAAGTTGTTCTGGATGTCCTGGACGGCCGCGGCGTCGATTCCCGGCGCCGGGATGTAGGCACCGAGCCGGTAGAGGGCGAGCATCGCCGCCGTGAAGGCGAGCTTGCGGCGGATCTCGGGGATCGCGAACGCGTTGCCGAGCGTCTTCAGCATCGGGGAGGGACTCTAGCTGTCGAGGGTCTCGGCGCTGCCACCGGCGGCCTCGATCTTCTCGCGCGCGGTCGCGCTGAAGGCGTGGGCGCGCACGGTGAGCTTCTTCGTCAGCTCGCCGTTGCCGAGGACCTTGACCGGGTGCTTGCGGGTCGCGAGGCCGGCGGCCTTGAGCGTCGCCGGCGTCACCTCCGCGCCGTCGTCGAAGCGCTCCTCGAGCGTCGCGAGGTTCACGGGCTGGGTGTGCGTCCGGAACTTCTCGAACGGCATCGACATCTTCTTGTTCGGGCCGCGGAGCTTGCGCATCCGCATGTGGATCGGGTTCTGCCCGCCCTCGTGGCCCACGTTGCGCTTCGCGCCGGCGCGCGAGCCCTGGCCCTTGTGACCGCGACCGGAGGTCTTGCCCATGCCGGAGCCGTGGCCCCGGCCCACCCGCTTGCGGTTCTTGCGGGTCCCGGGCTTGGGGCGCAGGTTGTCAAGGCCGACGTCCGCGGCCTCGACGCGGCTCACGAGGACGCCTCCTCGACGACCACGAGGTGATCGACCTTGCTCAGCAGGCCGCGCAGGTGCTCGTTGTCGGTGCGGGTGACCTGCTTGCCGATCCGCCCGAGGCGCAGCGTGCGGAGGGTGTCGCGCTGGCGCGGGCTCGAGCCGCTCGCCGACTTCACCTGCCTGATCAGCATCTCGGCCATCAGGAGTCCGCCTTCGGCGAGGCCTCGGCCGGATCGCCCTGGGAGCGCGCCTCGGCGGTGGCGGCCGCATCCGCGTCGGCCTCGGCGTCGGCCTCGGCCTGCGCGGGAGGCGCCCCGGCGGCAACGGTGACGGGATCGACGGGCTCACCATTCGCTGCTTGCTGCTCGCTGCTCGCTGCTCGCTGCGTCTTCGGCATCCCCAGCACCTGCCTGACCGTGAGGCCGCGCAGCGCGGCGACCTCCTCGGGCTTGCGCAGGCCCTTGAGGCCGGCCATCGTGGCCTTAACCTGGTTGATCGGGTTGTTCGTGCCGATCGACTTCGTCAGGACGTCGCGAATCCCGCCGAGCTCGAGCACCGCGCGGACGCCGCCGCCGGCGATCACGCCGGTTCCCTCGCTCGCCGGGCGCAGCACGACGTGCCCGGCGCCGAAGCGGCCGATGATCCGGTGCGGCAGCGTCTGGCCGTACTTGGGGACGCGGATCAGGTCCTTGCGCGCGTTCTCGACCGCCTTCTGGATCGCGAGCGGGACCTCACGGGCCTTGCCGTAGCCGATCCCGACCACGTCGTTCTCGTCGCCGACGGCGACGAGGGCGGTGAAGGAGAAGCGCCGGCCGCCCTTGACGACCTTGGCGACGCGGTTTA
>JAABUS010006309.1_pt1 | contig 14540 bp, 14 predicted proteins | sample 5560161 | NCBI WGS metagenome assembly JAABUS01 (sample SAMN10711885, study PRJNA513376) | rock metagenome | isolation source: Antarctica rocks | place: Antarctica: Victoria Land, Trio Nunatak nord | collected 2016-01-04 | reverse complement strand
GCGGCCGTCGGCGCCGGCTCCGCGCTCGCGGGAACGTAGGCTGTGCAGCGTGAGCGCGCCGCCGGCGATCCACCCGCAGGTCACCGCGCTGCTGGCCGAGCAGGTCGCCGGCGGCGACGCCGACGGGCCCGCGGATCTCGTCGCGGTGCGGGCGAGCTACCTCGAGGCCGCGCTGCGCCTCGGTGGCGCGCGCGAGGAGGTCGCGCGCGTGCTGGAGGTCGTCGCGGGCGGCCCGTGCGCCCGCGCCTACGAGCCCGCCCAGCGCGTCAGGCCGCTCGGTGCGATCGTCTGGCTCCACGGCGGCGGCTGGGTGATGGGCGACTTGGAGGGCTTCGAGCACGTCTGCCGGGCGCTCGCGAACGCCTCCGGCCGGACCGTGGTCTCCGTGGACTACCGCCTCGCTCCGGAGCACCCGTTTCCCGCCGCCCGCGACGACGCGCTCGCCGCGGTCGACTGGGCGCTCGGCCACGGCGCCGCGCAGCTGGGCTACGATCCGGCGCGCGTGGTCGTCGGCGGCGACTCGTCCGGGGGGAACCTCGCCGCCGTGGCGGTGCGCCATCACGCCGAGCGCGTCGAGGCGCAGCTGCTCGTGTACCCGGTCACGGACGCGGCGATGACGAGCGAGAGCTATGTCTCCGCCGCGGGCGCCGACGTCGGCGGCCTGACGCCGGAGACGATGGAGCGCTGCTACGCGGCCTACCTGCAGGGTGCGGACGGCGCGGACCCTGACGTGTCACCACTGCGCGCGCCGGACCTCAGCGGCCTGCCGCCGACCTTCGTCGCAGTCGCTGACCACGACGTGCTGCGTGAGGACGGCGTCGCCTACGCGGAGGCGCTGCGAATGGCCGGCGTGCGCGTCGAGCTGCAGCACTACGACGACATGGTGCACGGGTTCTTGCGCTGGGGCGGGGTCGTCGACCGTGCGGCTGAGCTCATCAGGGCGATGGGCGACTTCACCCGCGCGCTGCCGACCGCCTGAGGCGCGCGGTTTGGCGTCGCCAGCCTGGCACACGCGAGCCCCGGGGCGGGGCTTGGCAGGAGATGACCGCAATCGTCGCCGTCGACCGCCGAACCCCGGGCGCGCCAGACGGTGGGCAACGGGTGTCAGACCAGTCAGAACCGCTCGAGCGTCGCCGCGAGCGCGAAGAGCTGGGGTGGCGGCGCGAGCGCCGGCTCCCGTTGCCACCCCGGCAGCCCGGCCCAGTCGAGCAGCGCCCGGCGCAGGTAGTCGACGAACGGTCCGGGGTGTAGGTCGTCCTCGGTCCACGGCGCGTCCGCGGCCGCGTCCGGGAGCCAGATCGCGTACGCCTCGCCGCCGCTGACGTCTGCCTTGTGGAGCGCGTCGGGGGCGAGCGGCATCGGGAAGCGCTCCTCGCCGGCCTCGGCGAACCAGTCCATCTCGACGCGCTCGGCGTGCTCTTCGATCAGCAACCCGGGCGCGGCGGCGACCACGACCGCGTCGGGGTACTCGACCGCCCACGCAGGATTCGTGCCGAGCAGGCTGACGTTCCCGACCTCGGTCGCAAACGCTCGCAGGCTGAGCGGCAGCGGTCCGACGGCCGCCTCGGCCGCCTCGATCTGCACAGCGACGTCGGGGCACGGGTCGACGAGCACGTCATCGGGCTCCTCGAACGCCCAGCCGAGCGCGGGCAGCCCCTCGCGCAGCCGCTCGACGGCACGGCGAACGCGGCGCATCGTCTCCGCAGCGACCGCGTCGGCGTCCGCGCGAAGCGCCGGGTCGTCACGTATCACGGCGCCGTGCGCCAGCAGCTGCGCCCAAGCGCCCTCATGGTTGCCGGCGAGGTATGTGTCCAGCGCGTTCATGCCCGGAAACAAAGCGACCCGCCGGGGAGGGCGGGCCACTCTGCGGGGGGGAGGGATGCTGCTTGGGTCCTGCTGTGCGATCTATGAGGGAAGCTTGGTGCCGCTTGAAGCAGTGTGCACCGAAGGCGCGGACCTGTTTGTGAGCGTCATCACACCGTCCCCGCGGCCGGGTGGCCCGGCGTCGCCGAGACGTACCGCGCGAGTACTCGGCGGGTAAGCTCCGGCCGGTGCCCACCCGCCGGACGTGCCCGCGCCGCACGACCGTTCGGGTCGCAGCCGTGCTGGTGACTGTCCTCACCGCGTCCGGCTGCGGCACCGACCCCGAGAAGCGGTACGCAGCGACCCTCGACGGCGTCTGCGCCGACGTGCGCAGCGCGTTGACCGCCTACGCGGACGCCGCGACCCGCCCCGTGAAGGACGGTGGCCAGAACCAGCGCCTCACCGAGACGGTGCAGCAGGTGGCGCGGACCTTCACGCGAGGCGCGTCGGGTCTGCGCGACGCCGATCCCCCCGGAGCCTTCGCGGCTTTCAACGCGAGCACGGCGGACGGCCTCCAGACGGCAGGCACACGGCTCCGCGAGATCGCCGCCGCACCAGCCACCGACGCGGACGAACTACTTGACGCGACGCAGAACGCCCTCGGCGCGCTCGAGGCACCCGAACCGCCGCCCGGGCTGGAGGCACGTGCGCCGCGCTGCCGCGCCTAGTGGCCGTTCAGGCGGCTGAACGCCGCCGCCGCCAGGCCGCGTCAGCGGTCGAGCGTCGCGTAGACGGTCCGCAGCGCGTCGGCGGCCCAGCGGCCGTCGTGGGGATCGGGGGCGTTGACGCGCAGCCAGTCGACAGCGGCGTCGGCGGCCTCGTCGGCGCTGTCGAGCTCGTTGCCGAACATCCACTCTCCGCTGTCGTCTAAGTGCTCGCGGACTTCCGCGCCCCAGGCGCCGTCGAGTGGCTCGAGGATCACGATGAGCCCTCGGTCCTCGCGCGGATCGTGGCCGGCTCCGGCAGCGCTGACGAGCGTCGACGGACGCTGGCGCTAGCGTTCGTCGCGTGGCCAAGGTCCGCCTCGACGCCCTGCTGCACCAGCGCGGCCTCTTCGACTCACGCACGCGCGCGGCGGCCTCCGTGATGGCGGGCGCCGTTCGGCTCGGAGGCGCCGACGGCCCGCGGGCGCAGAAGGCCGGCCAGCTCGTGGCCGAGGATGCGGCGCTCAGCGTCGACGCGCCGCCACGATACGTCTCGAGGGGGGGCACGAAGCTCGAGAACGCGCTCGAGGAGCTGGGCCTCGACGTGGACGGTCGGCGAGCGCTCGACGTGGGCGCCTCGACCGGCGGCTTCACCGACTGCCTGCTCCAGCGCGGGGCCGCGCACGTCGTCGCGCTCGACGTGGCCTACGGTGAGCTGCACTGGTCACTGCGCACCGACGAGCGCGTGACGGTGGTCGAACGGGCCAACGCCCGGGCACTGGACGTCGGAATGCTCCCGTACCGTCCCGATCTCGTGGTGGCCGACGTGTCCTTCATCTCCCTGACCAAGGTCCTCCCGGCCGTTCTCTCGGTCTGCGCTGCGCGCTTCGACGCGCTCTTGATGGTCAAGCCGCAGTTCGAGGTGGGGCGCGGGCGGCTCGGCAAGGGCGGGGTCGTGCGCGAGCCCGGGCTGCGGCGCGAGGCGCTGCTCTCCGTGGCGGGCTCCGCGGTGGGCGCGGGCGCGACCGTCCTCGGCTTGGCCTCCTCCGGCCTGCCCGGGCCCAAGGGCAACCAGGAGACTTTCCTGCACCTTGCGGAGGCGGGCCGTGCCGGGGCGCTCGATGCCGGCGGGATCGCCGCGGCCGCGCTCGCCGCCGAACCCTCAGGGGCTCCCGCGTGAGCGCGCCGGCCCGCGTGCGAACGGTCACCGTGCTCACCCACCACCGGCAGGAGCAGACGGTGGAGGCCGTCGCGGCGCTGCGGGCGATCGCCGAGCGCACCGGGACGACGCTGCGCTTCGATCCGGAGGAGACCGGCAAGCACGGCCTCGTCACCGAGGACGGCTGCGTCCTGCGCAACGCGCCGGTCTCCGACGACGTCGACCTGTGCATTGTCTTGGGCGGCGACGGGACGATCCTCCGCGGCCTGCGGCGCTACGCGGGTACGAGCGTCCCGGTGTTCGCCGTGAACTACGGCGAGGTCGGGTTCCTGGCTACGGTGGACCCTGAGGAGGTCGGCGACGGCTTCGAGCGCGCGCTGGCCGGCGACTTCGAGGTGCTCACCCTGCCCGCGATCGCGCTCGAGCTCCCGCACGGCCGGCAGGCGGCGATCAACGACGTGTCGATCAATCGCCGGGTCGGCAGGCGCGTCGCGACGATCGCCTACGGCGTGGGCGGCCAGGAGGTCGGCGCGGTGCGCTGCGACGGGCTCGTGGTCGCGACCCCCGCGGGCTCGACGGGCTACAACCTCGCCAACGGCGGCCCCGTGCTGGCCTGGGGCGTCGAGGGCTACGTGGTCTCGTTCATCGCGCCGCACTCGCTCACCGCCCGCGCGCTCGTCGTCGCGCCGGACGACGAGCTGCAGGTCTTCAATCGCGGGCACGACCCCGTGGACATCGCCGTCGACGGCCGGCCCGTCGGAGAGCTCACACCCGGCGACGTCTTCACGTCGCGCTTCGTGCGCGAGGCCGCCGACCTCGCGCAGCTGCCGGGCTCGTCGTTCTACCGGCGCATCAGCGAGAAGTTCGGGCGGCTGGCGCGGTAGGCGGGGTGCCCTTGACGGGCTTGGCACGGTGCCCTAGGTGAAGTAACCTTGCGTCATGACGGTCAAGGGCTCTGACGCGGTGGTTGAGGCGCTGGACCGCACCGACGCGGCGCTGCGCGAGGCCACGACTGATCTCGCGCGAACGCGCGAGGCTCTCCACGAGCGTGATTCGGAGTCGCCCGGCTTGCTGGTGCGGGAGCTCGCCGAGCAGTTCCACATGTCCGAGGAGGCGCTGCTCGCGTTCGTGCGCACCGCGGGCGAGCTGCTCGGGGAGCGCCCTCTGAGCGTGGACGCGGCGACGCGCGCCGGCATCCTGGCCGCGGCGGCGCAGGCATGGGAGAACGAGCTCGGGCCGCTGCTGTCCAGCGCCCAGGTTCGTGCGCTGCTCGGCGACGTCTCACGTCAGCGCGTCGACGAGCTGCTGCGCGCTCACCGGCTCGTCGGGCTGCGCGACAGCGCCGGACGGCGACGGTTTCCGACCTTCCAATTCCGCGACGGCCGTCCGTTGGAGCCACTCGTCGCGGCCTTCTGGGCGGTCGCCGGCGGTGCGGCCAGCGACTGGACCGCCGCGTCGTGGTGCGTGTCTGTCGACGCGGCGCTGGAAGGCCGCTCGCCGGCGCAGTGGGCGCGCGACGGCCAGGACGCGGACCGGCTCGCCCGCGTCGCGCAACAGGACGCTGCGCGCCTGGCGCGGTGACCCTGGAGCGATTCCCGCGGCGGACGCTGCGCGGCACCCGCGTCCTGCATCGCATCCACCGCGCCGACCGAGAGCCCTGGTGGTTCTCGGCGGATGGGAGCGGACGCTTCGACCCGGTCGGCACCCCGCTCGGGGTCTGCTACCTGGCGGAGAGCCCGCTGGGCGCCTGGGTGGAGATGTTTCGCAAGCGGATGCTCCTCGCTGAAGCCGAGCTGCTCCAGCGTTCGCTGCTGTCGGTGGAGCTGGGCCGCGACCTGCGGTTGGCGGATCTGACCTCCCGTCGTGCGCTCAGCTTCGGCGTGACGGCTGCTCTGGGCGCGGACGAGCGCTTCGACGACAGTCAGGCGTTCGCAGGGAGGGCGGCGCGGGCCGGGTTCGACGGCATCCGGTACCTGGTCCGCCACGATCCCGCTCAGCAGCTGTACGGAATCGCGCTGTTCGGCCCGTCGGGCGCCCCGGACTCCGCCGATCCGGACTGGCCGCATCAGGGGGACGGGCCCCTCCCCGAGGAGCTCGTCGCCGAGACCGCACAGCGCTTCGGCTATCGCGTGCTTCCGGAGCCGTGAGGCGCAGACCTCCGTCCAGCGCGCCTGCTATCAACCGACGCATGCTCCACGAGCTGCGCGTCGAGAACCTCCTGCTCATCGAGCGGGCCGAGCTGCGCCTGCAACCGGGGCTCAACGTCATCACCGGGGAGACCGGGGCGGGGAAGACCGTCCTCGCCAGTGCGCTCGATCTCCTCCTCGGCGGCAGGGCGCGGCAGGGCCTCGTGCGGCCCGGTGCCGAGGAGGCCTACGTCGAGGGCGTCTTCGAGCTTCCTGACACGCTCCGCGACGCACTCGGTGATCGCGTTCCCGCCGACGCCGACGAGCTCGTCCTCGCGCGGCGCGTCAGCGCGGAGGGGCGCTCGCGCGCGTACCTCGCCGGGCGCAGCTGCGCGGTGACCGACCTGCGCGACGTCGCCGCCGGGCTCATCGCCTTCTACGGCCAGCACGAGCACCGCCGCCTCACGCTCGCTTCCGCGCAGCTCGAGCTGCTCGACGGCGCCTGCGGGGCCGAGCACCTCGCCGCACGCGCCGCCTACGCCGCGCACCTCGCGCGGGTCCGTGCGCTCGATGGCTCCCTGGGTGAGCTGCGCGAGCGCGCCGGCGCGCGTGATCGCGAGCTCGACCTCCTCTCGTTCGAGCTGGCGGAGATCGAGGAGGCAAGTCCCTCCGAGGCGGAGGAGTCCGAGCTCGTTGCCCGGCGTGATCGCCTGCGCCACGTCGAGGCGCTCCGCGTCGCCGCGCGCGGCGGCGCCGAGGCGCTCGCCCCGGACGACGGCGTGGGCGTCACCGCGCTGCTGGCCGCCGGCGGCGGTGGCCTGGAGGGTGTGCGGGGCGTCGACCCGGCACTCGATCCGCTCGCAGAGCGCTGGCTCGCGCTCGCCATCGAGGCGTCCGACCTGGCCGGCGAGCTGCGCGGGTACGGCGAGGGCTTGGAGACCGACCCCGGCGAGCTCGAGGCCATCGAGGAGCGCCTCGCGGCGTGGGACCGGCTGAAGCGCAAGCATGGCGGCACGCTCGCGCTGGTCCTCGCGCACGCGCAGCACTGCCGGGAGCGGCGCGACGAGCTGGACGGCGCGGAGGTCGCGCTCGAGGCAGCGACCGCCGCGCTCGCCGCGGCCCGCGAGGAGCTCGGCGTCCGCGCGCTCGCGCTGCGCGAGGCACGGCAGGCCGCCGCGCCCGTGCTCGCCGCCGCGGTGCGCGAGCGCCTGGCCGGGCTCGCGATGGGGGCGGCAGTCTTCGAGATCGCGGTCGAGCCGCGTGACGAGCCGGGGCCGAAGGGCGCCGACTCGGTCGAGTTCCGCATCGCCGCCAACCCCGGCGTCCCGGCCGGTCCGCTGCGCGAGATCGCCTCGGGCGGCGAGCTCTCGCGGGTCATGCTGGCGCTGCTCGGCGTCGCGAACGACGGGTCGAGCGCGACGCTCGTCTTCGACGAGGTCGACGCGGGCATCGGCGGCCAGACCGCCCGCGCGGTCGGCGGGCAGCTGCGCGACCTCGCCGCCGGGCGCCAGCTGCTGTGCATCACCCACCTGCCGCAGATCGCGTCGCTCGCCACACGCCACTTCTCGATCGCCAAGGACGCAACGGTGGAGCCCGCGGTGACGACCGTGCGGACCCTCGGGAAGAACGAGGTCGTCGGCGAGCTCGTGAGGATGCTCGGGGCGGGGGAGGACGACGTGGCCGCGCGGCGCCACGCGAAGGAGCTGCTGAAGGCGGCCTGAGGCGTGCTCCGCCCCTCAGGGTCGTCGAACCGGTGGCCGGGGGCAGGAGCGTTCAGCACTCGAGCCGCTCGGTCGCGAGAAGGCGAACCCGGGTGTCCCACCCCCGCTTTCGCCTTCTCGCGACACCGGCCGACGCGCCCGCTCATCGAGCAGGCAGATCCGGGGGCGCTACGCCCGCTTCCGCCTTCTCGCGGAAGGTTGGCCGGACGGACAGGCCGGGCGCGGAACGCATACGAGGCGCGTCGCCGGCCGCAGCCGCCAGCGCCCCAGCCCTGCTTATCGCGCCGAAGCCTACGCGCCGCCGTCCAGCGCCGCGGCGTTGATGCAGAAGCGCTGGCCGCCGCGATCGCGCGGGCCGTCGTCGAAGACGTGCCCGAGGTGGCCGCCGCAGGTCGCGCAGAGCACCTCGGTGCGCTTCATGAACAGTGAGCGGTCGGACTTGAGCGTCACCGCCTCGCTGGCGACGGCCTCGGTGAACGAAGGCCAGCCCGAGCCCGACTCGAACTTCGTGTCGGCGGAGAACAGCTCGGTCTTGCACCCGCCGCAGCGGTACACGCCGTCGACGGTCTCCATGTGGTCGTTGGTGAACGGGCGCTCGGTGCCGCCCTTGCGCAGGACGTCGTAGGCCTCGGGGGAGAGCTCCTCACGCCACTGCGCGTCGGTCTTCTCGATCTTCTGGGTCATGGAGGCATTTTGACAGCCGGAGATTGCGGGGAGCTGAAGTCGCGTCGTCCGTGGCCGGCGCTAGGTTCCACGAGTGCCCAAGACGCGCTACATCTTCGTCACGGGGGGCGTCGTCTCCTCGCTCGGAAAGGGCATCGCCGCCGCGTCGATCGGTCGCCTGCTCGTCTCCCGCGGGCTGACCGTCGGGCTGCAGAAGTTCGACCCGTACATCAACGTCGACCCCGGCACGATGTCGCCGTACCAGCACGGCGAGGTGTTCGTGACCGAGGACGGCGCGGAGACCGACCTCGACCTCGGCCACTACGAGCGCTTCACGAACACGAACACCTCGCGCGCGTCGAACGTCACCGCGGGCGGGATCTACAACACGGTTATCCGGCGAGAGCGCCGCGGCGACTACCTCGGGGGCACCGTCCAGGTCGTCCCGCACATCACCGACGAGATCAAGCAGCGCATCAAGCTGATCGGAGAGACCTCCGACGTCGACGTGGTCATCACGGAGATCGGCGGCACGGTGGGCGACATCGAGTCGCTGCCGTTCCTGGAGTCCATCCGCCAGTTCCCCGTCGACGTGGGCCGGCGCAACTGCCTGTTCATCCACCTGACGCTCGTGCCCTACATCACCCACGCCGGCGAGCTCAAGACGAAGCCGACGCAGCACTCGGTCAACGAGCTGCGCCGCATCGGCATCCAGCCCGACATGCTCATGTGCCGCTCGGAGGGCGAGCTGTCCGTCGACATCCGCAAGAAGATCGCGCTCTTCGCCTCGCTGCCCATCGAGGCCGTCGTCTCGGCGAAGGACGTCAGCGACATCTACGAGGTGCCGCTCTGGTACCACGAGCAGAAGGTCGACGACTTCATCCTTTCCGAGCTCGCCCTCGACGCCGAGCCCGCCGACCTCGCGGAGTGGGCCGGCCTCGTCGAGAGCGCCGCGGCGGCGACCACGCCGGTGAGGATCGCCCTGGTGGGCAAGTACGTCAAGCTCGAGGACGCCTACAAGTCCTGCACGGAGGCGCTGCGTCACTCGGGCACCGTGCACGGCGGAAAGGTGTCGATCGACTGGGTCGACTCGGAGGAGCTCGACTCGCTCGACTCCGCCCGCGCTCGCCTGGCCGACGCGGACGGGATCTTCGTCCCCGGGGGCTTCGGCGGCCGTGGCATCGAGGGCAAGATCCGCGCGGCGCAGATCGCCCGCGAGACCGACACGCCGTACCTCGGCGTGTGCCTCGGCATGCAGATCGCGGTGGCCGAGTTCGCCCGCCATGTCGCGGGGATGCCGGGCGCGAACTCGACGGAGTTCGACATCGAGACGGAGTACCCGGTCATCGACCTGCTGCCCGAGCAGAAGGAGGTCGCCGACCTCGGCGGCACGATGCGCCTCGGCGCCGACCCCGTGAAGCTGCACCGGGGTACCCGGGCCCGCGAGTTGTACGGCGAGGCGGTCATCTACGAGCGCCACCGCCACCGCTACGAGGTGTCGATCTCGCTGCGCAAGCGCCTCGAGGCCGCGGGGCTCGTGGTCTCGGGCACGTCACCGGACGAGCGCCTCGTCGAGATCATCGAGCTGCGCGACCACCCGTTCTTCGTCGCCTCGCAGTTCCACCCGGAGCTCAAGTCGCGCCCGGAGCACCCGGCGCCGCTGTTTCGCGCGTTCGTCGGCGCCGCGATGGGCGCCACGCGATCAGAGCTTGCGGTACCGGAGCACGACGAGGAGCGCGCGTCGCGCGTGTGACACGAGCGACCCTCGAGGAGCGCGAGCGGCTCAACCGCACGTTCGCTGAGCTCTGTGCGATCCGCTCGGTCTTCGGCGAGGAGCGCGCGATCGCCGACCACGTCGCGGGCGAGCTGCGTAGGCTCGGGCTCGCGGTGGAGGAGGACGACTCCGCGGTGGCGTCCGGCGCGGGCGCGGGCAACCTGCTCGCGCGGCTCGCGGGACCGGAGCGCTCCGTCCTGCTCTGCGCCCACCTTGACACGGTCCCGCACGACGGCGTGGTCGAGCCCGTGCTCGAGGACGGCGCCTGGACGTCGGCCGGCGACACGATCCTGGGTGCGGACAACAAGGCGGCCGTCGCGGTGCTGCTCGCGCTCGCGCGGCGCCACGCGACCGCACCCGCGCCCCTCGGTGTCGAGCTGCTGTTTACGACGAGCGAGGAGAACGCGCTCGCCGGCGCCAAGGCGTTCGACGTGGGCCGGCTGAGGTCCGAGCTCGGCTACGTCTTCGACCACGCCAGCCCGATCGGCGACATCGTCGTCGCCTCCCCGACGTACTACCGCGTCGAGGCGCACTTCCGCGGGCGCGCCGCCCATGCGGGCATCCGCCCGGAGGCGGGCAGCAGCGCGATCGTCGCCGCGGCCCGGGCGATCGGGCGGATGCCGCACGGGCGCATCGACGCCGAGACGACGGCCAACGTCGGCGGCATCCGCGGCGGCACCACGGGGACGAACATCGTGGCGGAGCACTGCACGTTCATCGCCGAGGCCCGCTCCCTCGACCCGGTCACGGCGGACGCGGTCGTGGCGCAGATCGTCGACGCCGCCCACGACGCCGCCAACGAGCCCGTCTGCTCGTGCGACGTCGACCTCGCCGTCGCGCGGCTCTTCGCCGGGTACCGCCACGCGCCGAGCGCACCAGGGATCGTCGCCGCCGAGGAGGCCCTGGTCCGCTGCGGCTACACGCCGACGCGCATCGCCACGGGCGGCGGCAGCGACGGAAACGCTCTGGAGGGCCAGGGCTTCGGATGCACGAACCTCGCCAACGGCACCGAGCACAACCACGAGGCGACCGAGCGCGTGAGCGTCGCGGCGCTCGAGGGCATGCTCGACGTCGCCCTAACGCTGCTCGACGTCCTCGGAGGTGATCCCGCATGACCAACCCCCGCGCCTTCACCCGCCTCGACGGCAGGCAGGTCTTCGACGGCCACGTCATCTCGGTGCACGTCGACCGCTTCCGCTTCGACGCCGACGGAGAGGAGGTCGAGCGCGAGGTCGTCCGCCACCCGGGCGCGGCGGCGATCGTCGCCCACGACGGCACGGACCTCTTCCTCGTCCGTCAGCCCCGTCCGTCCGTCGGCGATCCGGACGTCCTCGAGCTGCCCGCCGGGCTGCTCGACAAGGACGGAGAGCCGCCCGAGGTGACCGCCGGGCGCGAGCTGACCGAGGAGATCGGCAAGGCCGCGGGCCACATCGAGCACCTGCACTCGTTCTGGTCGTCGGTCGGCTCGCTCGACGAGGAGGTCCACGTCTTCCTCGCCACCGATCTCTCAGACGCCGAGGCCGACTCGGGCGAGAACGAGCGCATCGAGATCGAGCGCTGGCCCCTGGCCGAGCTCGACGAGGCCATCGCGCAGACGCGCGACGCCAAGACGCTCATCGGCATGCTGCTGCTGCGCGAGCGCCTGCGCGACCCGGACGCCGTAGGGCGCCGCGAGGCCGGTCGTCGGTTGCTCGCCGCACCCGCGCCTGACCAGGAGCGCGAACCTGACTGGGAGATCGTCAAGCGGGAGATGCGTGAGGGGCGCGGCGCCGGGCGGACGTGACGCGCTTCCTGTTCGATCAGCTCGGCGCTCCCCATCCCTACCGCGAGCCGTGCCGCGCGATCGTCGAGCGTCAGGCTGCGGGCGAGCTTGCCGGAGAGGCGTCGGCGACCATGGTCCAGGATGTCGTATGGCAACGGCTGCGGCAGACCGGCGATCGTGCCGCCGCGGCGCAGACCGGCCGCGACGTGGCGGCCCTGTGCCGGCTCCATGACTTCACTGCTGCCGACATGGCTCGCGCGATCGAGCTCTTCGAAGGCCACGACGGACTCGACGCGTTCGACGCTCAGGTAGCGGCGACTGCGCTCGGTCGCGGGATCGCGGTCGTCTTGACGACGGATCGCGGGTTCGACGGTATCGCCGGCCTGCGGCGCGCGACCCGATCGACGCGGATGCTGTCGAGTCCCTCGCCTGAGCAGGAGGACGTCGAGCTGGGTGGAAGAGGGGCGTCATGGCCGTCGCCCCCGTCTCGCCGCAGGACTCGATGTCCGGATACGTCATGGACTTCCTCGCCTACCTCGAGTTCGAGCGCGGCCTGTCGCGCAACACGCTGGAGGCCTACCGCTCGGACCTGGTGCAGTTCGGTGCCTTCCTCGCTCGGGGGGACGTCGGGGTGCTCGAGGCCCGGCACCCGCAGTTGGCCGGCTGGATGGACGAGCTCGCCGCCGGCTCGGACGAGAAGCCGGCCGCCGCGCCGGCCACCCTGCAGCGCAAGGCCGCCTGCCTGCGCTCGTTCTACCGCCACCTGCGGCGCGATGGCGTCATCGAGCACGACCCGACGGCGGATCTCCGCTCGCCGCGCAAGTCGCAGAAGCTCCCGCAGGTGCTCTCCCGCGACGAGGTCGCGATGCTCCTCCGCGCGCCTGCGGGCGACGATCCGTCCGGGCTCCGGGACCGCGCACTGCTCGAGCTGATGTACGCCTGTGGCCTGCGGGCGAGCGAGGCGATCGACCTCGAGGTCTCCGACGTGGACCTGGTCGCGGGCGCCCTGCGCGCCCGCGGCAAGGGGGCGAAGGAGCGCATGGTTCCCGTGGGCCGCGACGCCGTCGCCGCGACGCGCGCCTACCTCCAGCACGGGCGTGGCCAGCTCGTCGGGCTGCGCGACGAGCGTCACCTGTTCGTCAACCACCGCGGCGGGCCGCTCACCCGGCAGGGGCTGTACAAGATCGTCCAGCGCCACGCGAAGGCAGTCGGTCTGGAGAGCCGGATGAGCCCGCACACGCTGCGGCACTCGTTCGCCACGCACCTGCTCGCCGGGGGCTGCGATCTGCGCTCGCTGCAGGAGATGCTCGGCCACGCCGACATCGCCACGACGCAGGTCTACACGCACCTGAGTGCCGAGCGCCTCAAGGACGTGTACTTCCGCGCGCATCCGCGGGCCACGCGGGGCTGAAGGGGTACCGCGCCGACGTGTGCCACGATCCGCGGCTTCGATGCCCGAGCGCCGCAACCTCTCCGCGCTCGCCGTCTGCGCCGCCGCGCTGCTCAGCGCCGGCTGCGGTAACGACCGCACGCCGCCGCCGGACGTCATGACCCCCGGCCCCCCGCTCGGATCGAACACCGAGCGCTTCGCCGCGGCGGGCCTCGGCTTCGAGGCGCCCGCGGGCTGGAGCCAGCGACCGGGCGCGCCGCCGCTCGTCGCGACGCTCGCGACCGGACGGGCGACCATCTCGATCTTCCGCTACCCGCGCCCGGTGCCGCTGCCCACGACCCGGGCGGGGCTCGACGCGGCCATCGACGCGCTCGTGGGCGCCGCGCGCACGCGCGATCCGACGTTCGCCGAGCTCAAGCGCGACCGGCTGCGCGTGGACGGACGCCCGGCGGTGGTCGTGCGCGGGACCGAGACCGTCGCCGGCCAGCCGCGCACCGTCCGCTCGACGCACATCTACGCGTTCGGCGGGGAGATCGTCGTCGACGCGATCGCGCCCGCGGCGGACTTCAAGCGCGTCGACGCCGAGACGTTCCGCCCGCTTCTGCGCTCGTTCCGGCTCCGGAAGCCGAGATCCTGATCGCCCGCCGCGCGTTCGTCGTCGTCCTCGACGCGGTCGGCGCCGGAGCCCTGCCGGACACCGCCGACTACGGCGACCCGGCCGACGCCGACACGCTCGTCCACGTCGCCGAGGCGGTCGGTGGCCTTGAGCTCCCGACGCTCCAGGCGCTCGGCCTGGGCTGCATCCGACCGATCCCCGGCGTCCCGCCGGCGGCCGTGCCCGTCCTGCACGGTCGCCTGGCGCCGCAGGGACCCGGCAAGGAGTCGACGACGGGTCACTGGGAGCTCATGGGGGTCGTCGCGCCGGCGCCGCTCCCGGTCTACCCGGAGGGCTTCCCGCCCGACGTGCTCGCGCGCCTGGCGGCGGTCGCGGGCGGTCCGGGCTTCTGCTGCAACGCGCCGTACTCGGGCACGGACGTGATATGCGACTTCGGCGAGCGCCACCTGCGCACGGGCGAGCTCATCCTCTACACGAGCGCGGACTCCGTCCTGCAGCTCGCCGCCCATCACGACGTGCTCCCCGAGGAGGCGCTGCGCGAGTTCTGCGGACGTGTCCGTCACGAGGTCATGGTCGGGCCGCATGCCGTCGGCCGCGTGATCGCGCGGCCGTTCGCGGGCGCGTCCGGCGCGTTCGAGCGCACGGAGGGTCGCAAGGACTTCGCGGTACGCCCGCCCGGTCGCTCCTATCTCGAGGAGCTGCGCGAACGGGGCATACCGGTGCACGCGGTGGGGAAGACCCATGAGCTGTTCGCGGGCGTCGGCCTCTCCGACCGGCACCCGGGCGCGAGCAACGCGAGGGCCCTGGCGGAGACGAGCGCGC
>JAABUS010006308.1_pt1 | contig 14550 bp, 15 predicted proteins | sample 5560161 | NCBI WGS metagenome assembly JAABUS01 (sample SAMN10711885, study PRJNA513376) | rock metagenome | isolation source: Antarctica rocks | place: Antarctica: Victoria Land, Trio Nunatak nord | collected 2016-01-04 | reverse complement strand
GAGTCGGGGGTCACGTTGACCACACCGATGACGAGCGTGCGGTCAGGCTGCGGCAGACCGGCGACCTGGAAGCGCTTCACGGGAGGACATTCTGTCGTTGTTGCCGACCGCGCGCATACTCACCGTCTGTCGAGCCGGCGATGGTGCCCTCGAGGCTGTTCAGCGGCCGATGATCAGGCTCATCGCCTCGGAGCGGGTGGCCGGGTCGAGCAGCTGACCGCGGACGGCGCTGGTGACGGTACGCGAGCCAGGCTTGCGGACACCGCGCATGGTCATGCACAGGTGCTCGCAGTCGATCACCACGATGACGCCTCGCGGCGACAGCTGCTCCATCAGGGCATCGGCGACCTGGGTGGTCAGCCGCTCCTGCACCTGTGGGCGCTTGGAGAACACGTCGACCAACCGGGCCAGCTTGGACAAACCGGTGATCCGCCCATCCGAAGAAGGGATGTACCCGACGTGGGCAACGCCGTAGAAGGGCACCAGGTGATGCTCGCAGCAGCTCCACAGCTCGATGTCGCGGACCAGCACCAGCTCGTCATGACCCAGGTCGAAGGTCGTGGACAGCACATCCTCCGGTGTCAGCCGCAAACCGGAGAACATCTCGGCGTAGGCGCGAGCAACCCGGTCCGGCGTCCCGATCAGACCTTCGCGGTCGGGATCCTCCCCGATCCCGATCAGGATCTCCCGGACCGCTCGGGCGACCCGGTCGGAGTCGAACGCCCGGACCGGGATGGCTGTCTGGCTCACCTGACCACATCGGGCGGACGAGGACCCTCGGCCGGCGCACCCGGCGGCCGGCTGGGCGGCATCGCGGCGCCCGGCAGCTCCGGCCAGTTGCCGTTGTTCCCCGACGAGTTGTGCCCGGGCGGCAGCGGCGATCCGACCGGCACCGGTCCGTCCCAGTCCGGTGGCGGCTGCAGCGGCGGCCGCACCGGCGGCAGCTCGGACGGGACACGCCGGTTCGAGCCGGTCCACGCCGGTCGCGGCTCATGCCGGATCATGTGCTCGAAGACCCGCTCGACCTCCTTGCGGGTCAGCGTCTCCTTCTCGAACAGCTCACGAACCAGGTCATCCAGCACCGTCCGGTTCTCCGCCAGCACGTCGAAGGCCTCCTGATGTGCGGTGTTGATCAGCTTGGTCACCTCCTCGTCGATCGCAGCGGCGATGGCCTCGGAGTAGTCCGCGTGGTGGCCGCTGCCCATCTCCCGGCCAACGAACGGCTCGCTGTTGTCGGAGCCGAGCTTGACCGCGCCGAGGCGCTCGCTCATGCCGTACTGGGTGACCATCGCGCGGGCCAGGTTGGTGGCCTTCTCGATGTCGCTGCCGGCGCCGCTGGTCGGGTCGTGGAAGATCAGCTCCTCCGAGGCCCGGCCGCCCATCATGTAGGCCAGCTGGTCCAGCATCTCCGAGCGGTGCGAGGAGTACTTGTCCTCGTCCGGCATGATCTGGGCGTACCCCAGTGCGCGTCCGCGCGGCAGGATGGTGACCTTCTGCACGGGGTCGCAGCCGGGCATCGCGGAGGCGACCAGCGCGTGTCCACCCTCGTGGTACGCGGTGATCATCAGCTCCTTGGCGTTCATCACCCGGGTCCGCTTCTGCGGCCCCATGATCACCCGGTCGATGGCCTCGTCCAGCTGGATGTTGTTGATCTGCCGCAGGTTCGTCCGGGCAGTCAGCAAGGCGGCCTCGTTGAGCACGTTGGCCAGGTCGGCGCCGGTGAACCCGGGCGTACGTCGGGCGACGCTGCGCAGGTCCACCTCGGTGCCCATCGGCTTGCCCTGCGAGTGCACCTTCAAGATCTCGATCCGACCCCGCAGGTCGGGGGCCTCGACCGAGATCTGCCGGTCGAACCGGCCGGGCCGCAGCAGCGCGGGGTCCAGCACGTCCGGCCGGTTGGTCGCCGCGATCAGGATGACCCCGCCGCGCACGTCGAAGCCGTCCATCTCCACCAGCAGCTGGTTCAGCGTCTGCTCGCGCTCGTCGTGGCCGCCGCCCATGCCGGCGCCACGATGCCGCCCGACCGCGTCGATCTCGTCGATGAAGACGATCGCTGGCGCGTTCTCCTTGGCCTGGTCGAACAGGTCCCGCACCCGGGAGGCACCGACCCCGACGAACATCTCAACGAAGTCGGAGCCCGAGATCGAGTAGAACGGCACACCGGCCTCACCGGCCACCGCGCGCGCCAGCAGCGTCTTACCGGTACCGGGCTGGCCGTACAGCAGGACACCCTTGGGGATCTTGGCACCGACCGCCTGGAACTTGGCCGGCTCGGCCAGGAACTCCTTGATCTCCTCCAACTCCTCGATCGCCTCGTCGCAGCCGGCGACGTCATGGAAGGTGGTCTTGGGTGTGTCCTTGTTCGCGATCTTGGCACGGGACTTGCCGAACTGCATGACCCGGTTGCCGCCGCCCTGCATGGAGTTCATCAGCACGAAGAACAGCACGCCGATGATGATCAGCGGGATCAGGGTGCCGAGCAGGCTGCTGAAGAACCCCGGGGTCGGGTTCTGGCCCACCCAGTTGCCCAGCGTCTTGTCCGTCACCCGCTGCTGCAGGCGGGCGACGATAGCGTCGGACTGGTTGCCGATCCAGACCGCGTGGATCTTGGTGGCATCGGCCTTGGTGACCTGGATCTCCTGCTCGCCGTCCTTCAGCGTCACAGTCTTCAGCGGCTCGTTACCGTTGATCAGGGTGATCACGTCAGAGGTCGGTACCTCCTTGCCCGCACTGGCCGACCCGGCCAGATCCACCAGTGCGCCGATCAGGATGACCAGTACGATCACCCACGGGATCGGGCTTCGCAGAAAACGCTTCACGTGAAAAAACCTCAGATGTGTGTTGAAACTGCCCTGGGTTGAGCCTGCGCACGCTGAACGTACACACGAGAAGGTTAGCGAGCGAATCCAACGCGGGCGTCCGGGTGCACTACTGGCAGCTGGGCGCCAGGGCACGACCGGCCGGTTGCGGGTGCGACCGTGACCGCTGGACCAAACGTCGGCGGGTCCCGGCCAAGCCTGCCAGAGCTCACCGCCGCCCCCGCCTGGTGACCTGGGGCACCGGTTCGCGGGGGGCCTCAGCTGTACACGTGCGGCGCCAGGGTCCCGATCGCGGTGAGGTTGCGGTAGCGCCCGTCGTAGTCGAGGCCGTAGCCGACGACGAACTCGTTCGGGATGTCGAACCCGACGTACTTCACCTCGACGTTGTTGCGCGCGGCTTCAGGCTTGCGGAACATCGTCATGATCTCCAGGCTGGCCGGCCCGCGGCTGGCAAGGTTGGAGATCAGGTAGGACAAGGTCAGTCCGGTGTCGATGATGTCCTCGACCACCAGGACGTCGCGACCGGAGATGTCGGTGTTGAGGTCCTTCAGGATCCGCACCACCCCGGATGACTGGGTGCCCGAACCGTAGGACGAGATCGCCATCCAGTCCATCTCGCAGTGCAGGGTCAGCGCCCGGGACAGATCGGCCATCACCATCACCGCACCGTTGAGCACCCCCACCAGCAGCAGGTCCCGATCGGCGTAGTCGTCGTCGAGCTGAGCGCCCAGCTCGACCAGCCGGGCGGCCACGTCGGCGGCGGTGAACAGGACCTTGGTGAGGTCGTCCCGTACGTGCTCAACATCCACGAGGGGTCAGCCTGCCACAGTCACCAGGTGGCCGCGCTCGCGGACCACCCGCAGCCCGGGAAGGTCGACCCCGTGCTGGCCGTGCCAGTGCATGACGAGCCGGTCGACCGCCGCCAGGTGCACCGCGCCGACGTCGCGGGCACCGCGTTCGCCCAGGTAGCGCAGCAGCACCCGCCGGCGCAGGCTGGGCGCGAGCTCGGCCAGGCCGGCGCACGGCAGGCCGGCCGGCGAGATGATCTGGTCGTACGCCGTCGCCGCCAGCGCATCGAGCAGATCGGCATCGTCGCGCAGCTGGTCGGCTGACCTGGCCAGTGCCTCGGCGATGCCCGGCCCGAGCTGCGCCTCGAGGGTCGGCAACACAGCCTGGCGCACCCGTACCCGGGCGAAGTCGGGCGAGTCGTTGTGCGGGTCGTGCCAGGGGGCGAGCCCGAGTTCCGCGCAGGCCGCACGGGTGACGCTGCGCCGAAGATCGAGCAGCGGCCGCCAGAAGATGCCCCGTCGGCCCGACATCCCCGACAGCGACCGTGCGCCGGACCCACGCGCCAGCCCGAGCAGGACGGTCTCGGCCTGGTCGTCCAGGGTGTGCCCGAGCAGGACCAGCGCCTGCAGCGCCTGTGCGGCCCCGGTCAGGGCGGCGTAGCGGGCGGTACGGGCAGCAGCCTCCGGACCGCCGATGCGCTCGAGGGCGACCTGGATGATCTCGGTGCGAAGGTCGCGGCCGGTCAGCTGGTCGCGGGCCGACTCGGCAACCTGTGCTGACCCGGGCTGAAGGCCGTGGTCGACGACCACCGCCGTCACCGGGCAGCTGTGCCGAGCGGCGACCAGCTGGGTGACCGCGGCCAGTGCCAGCGAGTCCGGGCCGCCGGAACAGGCCACCACCAGGTGCGACGGCTCGGGCGGTGCGTCCGACCACAGCACCTCGACCGCCCGCGCGACGGCCATGGTTGCCGTCCCCATCACCTTGCGGGCCATCAGCTCGGACCGAGGTCGGGGTGCATCCAGATGAGCTCACCGGCGGCCCACAGTCCGAGCTGATCCTGGTAGTGCGGCGAGCTGGGGTCTGCCTGGCTGCCACCGGGGATGATCCACCGTGACCGAGACAGGTCGTCGAAGTCCAGCAGCTGGCGGTAGACCGACGTCAAGGTCGCCGGAAACGCACCACGGCGTGTGCTGAACAGGTAGCCGGCGGCCGCGACGGTCTCGCCGTCACCACGAACCGGCCGCGAATCCGGTGACGGCAGCGTCGGCGCCAGGAGGTGCGCCGGCATCAGCTGGTGGACGCCCGCCCAGCTCCACGCCGACGGGTCCGGACCGGCAAGGTCGACCGCTGCGGCCCAGGCATCGCTGAGGCCGGCCCGCATCGTGTCGTCATCGAGGGTGTCGGCCGCGCTGGTCCGGTCGGGGCTGCGCCAGACCATCCTGCCGAGCCAGTCACGCATCAGCGAGTCGATCGCCGGCAGCGCACCCAGGTTGGCCATCAGCTCGCCCGGCACGACCTGAGCCAGCAGAGTCCAAGCCAGGCTGCGCTTGAAGCAGGCGTACAGCAACGGTGCGGGGCCTACTGCCGCGAGGTCGCCATCCCAGCCGGCCAGCAGCAGGCGCGCCTGTTCGCAGTGGCCCGAACCGTACGGGCCACGGCGGCGGAGCTGTTCGGACCAGGCCCGTGCCGCCACCGAGACGACGTCGGCCTGGAACCGCTGCATGTCATCCAGGTCGAGGTTCTCGGCGGCGCCGAGCAGCTCCCACAACCGTTCGGCCCGATAGGTCGCGCAGCAGCCGTGGGCCACCTGCGGACCAGCCGACGGGTCGGTGGTCTGGTTGTTGGCATTGGCGATCACCCCGCCGGGCGGGTTGATCTCGACCGGCATCCGATCACGGGTCAGACCGCGCCAGCCCGATTCCCAGGCAGGCAAGGCAATCCGCATCGCAGCCTTGTCGTCTCGCACCGGCAGCGCTCCGCGCAGCAGGTAGCCGATGTCGCCGCCGGTGTCGGCACAGACCAGGTTGTTCACCGGGTCGACCCAGACGTCCTGGGTACCGATCAGGTCGGTGACCGAGGCAGCGGTGAGCATCGGTACCAGCGCGGCGAACTGCCGGCAGGGCTGGTAGGTGGCGGTCCACCGCAGCGAGAGCCCGTACCCGCCGGTGTCGGTCCGGCCCTGGTGCAGCACCGGACCACTCGGCGTCCGCAGACAGCGGATCGTCACCGGGTCGGCTCCGGCCACCTCGATCGTCTCGGTGCGCACGTCCACCTTCGCCCAGCCGTCCGCGGTCCGGCACTCCAGGTCGTCGAGGGTGCCGCGGAACTCCTCCACGGCAAGGTCCTGGGTGTCCGCGGCGCCATGGGTGATAGCCCAGCCCACCGACCCGTTGTGACCGAAGTGCGGGAAGCCGGGGAGGCCGGGAAAGGTCGCGCCGGCGACGGTGAACTCCGGACAGGACAGCCGGACCTGCCAGTAGGCGTTGGGCACGTCGACCAGGCGGTGCGAGTCGTTGACCAACATCGGCTTTCCGCTGGCTGTCCGACTGCCGGAGACTGCCCAGACGTTGGAACCGCCGTCCAGGTCGGGTCGGTCCGGGCCGAGGCCCTGGGGCACCAGGAAGGCAAGGGTCTGGGCCAGGGCAGCAAGCCGATCGGGATCGATCGAGATCGCCGGCTCGTCGGCAGACATCCTGGCTCCGGCCGGTGTGGTCAACCGCATCCCGGCACGGGCCGGCTGGTCCGTCGCCGCGAAGGCGGTCGCGCCGGCGCCGGCCAAGATCATCAACCTGCTGATCTTGGTCAACCAGGAACCCATCAGCACGTGTCTGATCTTGAACGCGGCCACGCTGTGCACCGGCAGCCACGGCTCGAACGAGGTCGACGTGGCTCCGAACTCCGGTGGCAGCGGACCGGCAACGGCGGCTGCGTTCACGCCCTCGGCGTAGGCGGTGAACGTGTCAAGCGTGGCGGCATCCATGACGTCCAGATCGGCCTGTGCCGATTTGACCAGGTCAAGGTCACGACCCAGCGTGTCGCCCGGCACGCCATCCGGCCCGACCACCTCCGACCACCGACCCAGGGCTCGACGCCGGTCGTACTCCAGCTGCCACAACCGGTCGGTCGCCGCCGCGAAACCCAGTCCCCAGAAGGCATCGCGGGCACTGCCTGCGGTGATGTCGGCAATTCCCCACTGGTCGCGGTCCACACTGACCGGCCCGTCCGGGGCCGACAGCTGGGGCATGGGCGACTTCCTTCGGTGTCGGGCGGCGCGGGTCAGGCCAGCTGGGGGGCGACCGGACAGACCCGGTTCACCCATTCGTGCGGGGCCAGGATCTCCGCGCGCGTCGGGAGCGTCTCCGCTGCCGTCCACACCCGGTTGAACCCGTCAAGACCGACCTTGGCGATGACTGCGGTGCAGAACGCCGCTCCGTCTCGGTACTGACGCATCTTGGCGTCCAGGCCGAGCAGCCGGCGGATGATCCGGTCCACACCCTGGCCGCGCCGCCGGTCGGTGAACCTGGCCCGGATCTGCACGATCGAGGCGATCACATCCGGCCCGACCTGGTCCATCATCATGTCGGCATGGCCCTCCAGCAGGGTCATCACCGCGGTGATCCGGTCGACCATGGCGCGCTGCTCGGGCGTCTGGACCAAGTCGAGCAACGACATCTGGCTGTTCGGCCGGCTGTCGTGTGTGCTGTTCCGGTCGGTGACGAACTCGATCGCGTGACGCAGGGCCTGACCGAGCGCCTCGGGGCTGAGATCTGCCGATCCGACCACCTCGTCTATCTGAGCACGCAGGTGCTCCCGCAGCCAAGGGACGGCAGAGAACTGGACCCGGTGGGTCTCCTCGTGCAGACAGACCCACAGCCGGAAGTCCGAGGCGGGCACCCGCAGCTCACGCTCGATCTGAACGACGTTGGGGGCGACCAGCAGCAACCGGCCGGACGGCTCGAAGTAGGGGTCGAACTGTCCGAGGATCTTGGGGGCGAGATAGCTGAGCAGCACTCCCACCTGGACACCGGACGCACGGGCACCCAGGCCGGAGATCCAGCCGTTGTCGGGCAGCTTCTCCGACAGCGGTGCGAGTACCTGGCTGAAAGCGTCAATGTTGGCGCGGATCCACCCCGGCCGGTCGACAACCAGCACCGGCGCGGTGCTCGGTTCGGCGCGCAGGCCGGTCACCTCGGTGACGTAGGACTCGGCGCGCTGGGCGGCGTCGCGCAGCTCAGCCACCACCGATCCGGCTTCGGCGGTCGAGACCTCCGGCCCGGGTCGCACGAGCCGGGTTGCGGTGGCCATGGCCAGGTCCCAGTCGACCCCGCTCGGAGCGTCACTCATGCAGCGACTCTATGCGGCGCGGGCCAAGAAGGACCTTCCGCCCCGTGCGCTGGGTGCACGGGCCGCTCCACCGGCGTGCCCGGCTGACCGGTGCCGACGTCAAGGACCGCAGCCGCAGCCGGCAATGGTGGCAGTCGCCCGGTCCAGCCAGTTCCGGGCGTTGTAGTCGTTGTCGGCGTCGTTGACGACGAAGGCGAACACGACCAGCTCTCCGCTCCGGGTGACCGCATAGCCGGACAGCGCGTGCACGCCGGTCAGGGTGCCGGTTTTCGCCCGGACGTCCCCCCGAGCCGGTGAGGTGCCCGGCGCGAAGTACCGGTAGGTGAGGCTGCCGTCGACGCCGGCGACCGGCAGGCCGCTCAGCATCGACCGCAGGGTCGGGTGCGATGACGACATGGCCAGCTCAAGTACCTTGACCAGGACCGCCGGCGTGACCCGGTCCTGACGGCTCAGGCCGCTGCCGTCGCGCATCACCTGGCCGGCACCCCACAACCCCAGCCTGGTCAGCGCTGCCCTGGCAGCGGTTCGCGCGTTCTCGATCGATCCCGACATGTTGGCCGCGACCGCGAGCTGCCGGAAGACCACCTCGGCCGCATCGTTGTCGCTGTGCAGCAACAGCTGCTCGACGATCGACGCCAGCGGAATCGAGCTGACCGAACCGAGCTGCTGCGCGCCAGCCGGCGCCGTGACCGAGGGGGTGACGGTGGTGTCGATCCCGCGCAGCCGTAGCTCGTTGGCGAAGGCGGCCGCCGCGTCCTTGGCCGGGTTCTTCGTACGCCGGCCGGGACTGCCGCCCAGCCTGCCTTCGCTCACCCACAAGGCGCTGGTCGCCGTGGTCTGATCGGAGTACGTGGCCGGCCAGGTGGGGTTCCAGGCCGGGCCGGTGAACAGGCTCTCGTCCCAACCGAGCGCCACCTTGGTGTGCTTGGCCTTCTTCAGCACCGCCGCGGTCTCGTCGGCCAGGTCAGCCAGGCTCGCCCTGGCCGCGTAGGCGGCGGGGCCTGGCTTCTTGGTGACCAGGTACGGGTCGCCGCCGCCGACCAGCACGATCGACGGATGGGCCGACGCCGCGCCGGCCACGACGTCGGTGGTGAACCTGTGGTCCGGCCCGAGCATGGTCAGCGCCGCAGCCGCGGTCAGCAGCTTGAGGGTCGAGGCCGGCAGCACCGACGTGGTCCCGCCGGCCGACACGATCTGCTTGCCCGAAGGCAGGTCCACCACCCACGAAGGCGTTCCGATGCCGTCGGTGGGCAGGGCCGCGATCTGCTTCTTGATCTGGGCTCCGACCGGTGCCGTGCCGGGCGGGAGGTCAGCCAGAACCGGCCGCAGGGTGCCCTGCGGACTCACCGACGGGGTCGAGGTGGCCGGATGGTCGAAGAAGCTCGGGTCGATGGTGCTGCCGCCGCCGTCGACGTAGATGCCGGTGGCGTACAGGCCGGCCCGGCCGACTGCCTGGATCGCCCCGGTGGCCAGCCCGAGCAGGATGCCGCTGACCGCGACGACGGCGACGAAGGCGACGAGCCCGCGACGAATGCGCGGGTCGAACCGTCTGGCCGCCACGACTTTCGTCACCCGCTCACCTCATTCGGACTCCGCTAGGATCTGACGCGTGAGCGTATCCAACGCCGACAACCCGCGGCCGGTTTCCGATCTGGTCTTCGACGTCACCGTCGAGATTCCCAAGGGACACAAGAACAAGTACGAGGTCGACCACAAGACCGGCCGGATCAAGCTTGACCGGACCCTGTTCACGTCGACCCAGTACCCGGCGGACTACGGCTTCGTCGAGGACACCCTCGGCCAGGACGGCGACCCGCTGGATGCGCTGGTGATCGTATCCGAGCCGACCTTCCCGGGCTGTCAGATCACCTGCCGCGCGCTGGGGATGTTCCGGATGACCGACGAGGCCGGTGGCGACGACAAGGTGCTGTGCGTTCCGGTCAACGACCACCGCAGGTTCAACCTCGTCGACATCGTCGACGTACGTGAGTACGTGCTGCTGGAGATCGAGCACTTCTTCACCGTCTACAAGGACCTCGAACCGGGCAAGTCGGTGGAGGGTGCCGCGTGGGTCGGCCGAGCCGAGGCCGAGGCCGAGATCCATGCCAGCTACCGGCGGGCCAAACAGACCGCGGGGCTCGACCACTGACGACTGAGTTGACCGGGATGTGCCGTGCGAGGTGATCAGGATCGGCGGTTGCTGCCGGTCCCGGTTCTCCTGCTGGCGGGCCTCGGCAGCGGCCTGGGTGCGGTTGGTCGCTACCTGGTCGACCAGGCGTTCGGCGATCCGACCAGGTCGGTCCTGGTGATCAACCTCTCCGGGTCGGCCGCACTCGGTCTCCTGATCGGCCTGACCGCGTCGGTCAGCACGTTCCAGCCGCGGCATCGGTTCTCCCGGCTGATCGGCTTCGTCGGCGCCGGTCTGCTCGGCGGGTTCACCACGTTCTCGACACCGATGGTCGCCACGGCTGCAGCGGCGCAGGTCAGCTCGACGGCTCTGACCCAGTGGGCGACCCTGCTCGGCCTGCAGGTCCTGATTGGTGTCCTGCTGGCCTGGTGCGGCTACCGGCTCGGCCAGCTCGCACGGAGCTGATCATGAACATCGACCTGGTCGACCTGCTGTTGATCTTCACCGGTGGAGCCGCGGGCGGGATGGTGCGGACGGGTCTGGATCACCTTCTCCGTCCGCGCACCCGGTCGAACCAGGTCTCGATCCCCTGGGGCACGTTGGTGGCCAACGTCGCCGGCACGCTCGGGCTGGGGGTACTGACCGGGTTGATGATGGCGGGGTCACCCGGACTGGCGCTGCTCGGTACCGGTGTGTGTGGCGGACTGACGATCTTCTCCGCCTTCAGCATGCAGGTGACCGAGCTGATGCATCGCTCGATCGGCAGGACCGTGGTCTACCTGCTCGTCACCGTGCTGGCCGGGCTGGTCGCCGCCGGCGGCGGGCTGCTGGCGGGAGAATGGCTGGCATGATGGCGACGCCACCGGACCGGCACTCGTACCTGATGCTGCTGCACCCGTCCGCCAACCGGGTGTACGCCGGCAGCGTGGAGCAGCTCGCTGCCGCAGAGCTCGGGTGCCTGGTGCCCGGCTCGGACTCGGCCAGGCCGGTCGAGCTGTCCGGTGTGCGCTACCTGGAGTTCGCCAGTGCGACCCTGGCCGGGATCGGCTCGCACTCGGCGGCCCTCGCCCTGTTCGACCGGTCCGGCGACCTGCTCCGGCCGGTGCCGCTCAGCCGCCCGGACGTCTTCGACGACGACCTGGTGAGCATCCCGAAGTACCAGGGCAAGACCAACGAGCAGTTCACCCGGCTGATGGTCAACGTGACGCTGGCACAGGTCCGGCCCGATCCCCGGCACCCGCAGGCAGGCCCGCTGACGGTGCTGGATCCGTTGTGCGGAAGGGGAACCACACTCTCGACGGCCTGGACGCTGGGACATCACGCCGCAGGTGTCGACAGCGACGCGAAGGCAGTTGAGGCGTACGCCGCGTTCCTGCGCACCTACCTGCGCCGCAAGCGACTCAAGCACACCGTCACCAGCACCCCGGTGCGACGTGAGGGCAAGAGCCTCGGCAGGAGGCTCGACGCGCAGGTTACCCCGGGCGGCGATCGGTGCGAGCACGTCGAGGCCACCGGGCCGGACCTGACGTTGGGGATCTACACCGGTGACACCCGGATGTCAGCCGCCCTGTGGGGCAAGCGCCGCTTCGACGCGGTGGTCACCGATGCGCCGTACGGGGTCGTGCACGGGTCCGGCCGTACCGACGCGGGCAGGGACCGCGACCGCTCCGCGGCCAGTGACCCTGGCAAACGCGACCGCTCCGCGGCCAGTGGCCCTGGCAAACGCGACCGCTCCGCGGCCAGACTGCTGGCCGAGGCGGTGCCGGTCTGGGCCGGCCAGCTCCGGGCCGGTGGCGCGCTCGGTATCGCCTGGAACACCCTCGGCCTGCGCCGCGACGCCCTGTCCGCGGTGGTGAGCGCGGCAGGCCTGGAGGTCAAGGACACCGGCCCGTTCAGCCAGTTCGCCCACCGGGTCGACGCCAGCATCCATCGCGACCTGCTGGTCGCAGTCAAGCCCTGAGCGCGACCTGCTGGTCGCGGTCAAGCCCTGAGCTGTCAGCCCACCAGGGACGCGAAGAACTCCGCCTGGACGAGTGTCTGGTAGGCGCCGCCGCCCTCGTGGCCGTTGTGGCTGTAGACCTTGATGTCCTTGGCCACGCCGGGGTTGCCGATCGACCCGTACCGGTTGAAGGCGGCGAAGACGGTCGACGGCGGGCAGACCAGGTCCATCAAAGCGACCGAGAACAGCGCCGGCGCCTTGGCCCGCTGACCCAGCAGGGCGCCGTCGAAGTAGCTGAGCGTGGTGTAGGCGGTGTCCACCTGGTCGCGCCAGCCGGCCAGGTACTTGGTGATCTCCCCGTACGGGTTGGCGTCGGTGATCTGGAGGGCGCGCGGGAAGGCACACAGGAACGGCACGTCCGGGGCGGCTGCCAACAGGTCGAGTCCGATCAGCGGAGCCAGCCCGGCTGCGGCAAGGGTGATGCCGCCGCCCTGGCTGCCGCCGGTCAGGATGATCTTGGAGCCGTCCACCAGATCGAGGGTCTGTGCGGCCTCGAGCAGCCTGACCGCGTCGGTGTAGACCCGGCGGTAGTAGTAGGCGCTGGGGTCGGTGATCCCGACGGTCATGAACCCCGGATAGTGTGCCGAGCCGGCGTCGACGTGCTGGTCCGGTGTCGGCGCGGTCGGCGCCCCACCGGAGTAGCCCTGGCCGCGGGTGTCCATGGACAGGTGCGCGTACCCGGCCACGGCCCAGTTCATCGCGGTGTGCGGGAACGACCGCCCACCGGAATACCCGTGGTACTGGACGACGGCCGGCAGCGCGCCGGTCGCGCCGGCCGGCACCGTCAACCAGGCCTTGACCTGGGTGCCGCCGTAACCGGCGTAGCTGAGATCGTAGGTGTCGACATGGCGCCAGGGCGTGGGATACGGCTGCACGGTTAGACCAAGATCAGCTTGCCGGGCCTGGTCGATCGTCGACGACCAGAACGCGTCGAAGTCGGCCGGTTCGGGCAGATCGGCGGTGAAGTCGCGGAGGGCGGGAACGGACAGGTCGAACTGAGCCATGCGAAGACCCTAACGGTGCACCCGCGCGGCCGGGCGGGTGGACCGCATGACGACCACCGCCATCGCGGTGACCGCAACCAGACCGGCGATCATCAGGCCGAGCAGACCGGGGACACCGGCTGCCGCAGCGACCGACAGGCCCGCGGTGAGCAGCGCGGCCGCACCGCTCAGCGAGACCGCGCCGACAGCGAACGAGCGGAGCACCCGGGCCGCTCGGCTGCCAGACCGCCGGGACAGCAGCGCCCGGTGCGTCCACCTCGATCAGGGTCTCGGTCGCGTCACCCTCGTACAACGTCTGAACGCCGACGTCAGCGGTCATCGTGGGTGCGCGCGCCGGCCGGGTCGCCAGCCCGTGCAGCACGTAGCCGAGGAGCGGAACCGCCAGCACCAGTACCTCGGGTCGTCGAAGCAGCACGACGACCAACATGATGATCAGGCCGGCGACCGCGCCACTGAACATGGCCGGCGAGATACCCCAGCCCGGCAGGTCCGGAGCGTGGCGGTCCGGGCTCGGATCAGGCTCTGACACCGGCTCGTCCCTCTGCCGGGACCGGCACGACGGCGAGGATCTCCTCGATGATGCCGACGGCGGACACCTTGTGCAGCCACAGCTCAGGCTTTATCCCGATCCGGTGCGCGAGTACCGGCGCGGCGACCCGCTTCACGTCCTCGGGGATGACGTAGTCACGGCCCTCGATCACTGCGACCGCTCGGGCGATGGTCAACAGGGCGAGGGACCCACGCGGTGAGGCCCCGACCATGATCTTGGAGTGCCGGCGGGTGGCAGTGGCTATGGTCACGAGTAACGACCCACACTCTGCTCGACCTGCACGCTCTCCACGCAGGCCTGCACCGCGGCCAGACCGGCAGCATCGGTGACAGCAGCGACCTGCTGGTCCTCTTGGCGGCGACCGATCCGGCGCGCCAGGATGTCCCACTCCTCATCCAGGTCCGGATAGCCGAAGCCGATCCGCATCGCGAAGCGGTCGAGCTGCGCCTCCGGCAACGGGTAGGTGCCCTCGTACTCGATCGGGTTGGCGGTGGCAAGCACGTGGAACGGCCTCGCCAGCAGATGGGTCTGCCCCTCGACGGTGACCTGCCCCTCCTGCATCGCCTCCAGCAGGGCGGACTGGGTCTTGGGCGGTACAGCCGGGCAAGGGTCCGCATGCTACCGGCGTCGGTGTGCAGCTGTGCGGTGATCCGACTGACGTACTCGCTGCTGGTCTCGCTCTGGGTGCGCGGCAGCCCGCTGTTCCGCGCTGCGGCCAGGAACGCCTGCCAGCAGCCGATGATCGCGTCGTCGGCCCGGCCGTCGCCGGCCAGGACGTCCAGCGCCTGGTCGACCACTCGGACACGGCACGCGCGGCGGCCACCCGGTTGAAGCCAGGCGGCACCGGCACCGGTTCCACCTCCCGGGAACGAAGCCGGTGCCGGACCCTCAGATGCAAGCAGCCGACGACGATCAGC
>JAABUS010006306.1_pt1 | contig 14552 bp, 10 predicted proteins | sample 5560161 | NCBI WGS metagenome assembly JAABUS01 (sample SAMN10711885, study PRJNA513376) | rock metagenome | isolation source: Antarctica rocks | place: Antarctica: Victoria Land, Trio Nunatak nord | collected 2016-01-04 | reverse complement strand
CGTCACGGGCCCGTCCGGCGGCGTGCGGAGGCAGCAAGTGGTTCTCGCCGTACCGCGCCCCCGGTGCCGCCTGAGCGGCCGGGACGAAAACACACCAGATCGCTGCCAGCGCCACCGCGCTTGCCACCGACACCCCTGCCTTGCACGTGACTGCTCGCATGTCCTGTGACTCTCCCTTGCCCCGACGACGACCGATGTCCGCATGGACGGACTCGCGCAACGTACACGGCTGCCGCGAAACTTGCCAGCAGGTGTCAGGATCACTCACCGAGCGGCCGGGCTCGGTGCGGACGTCGCGGCTCGGGCCCGGTGGCGTTTAGATGCGCCGAACTGTCGGTACCACTCTGGCCTTCCCATGAGAGCGATCATCTTCGGAGCCCTTGCCGTCGCCTTCGCCGCTGCGGCGCTTCTGGCCACGGTGCTTTGGGTGACCGACGATCCGGACGTCAAGGTGAGCCCGAACCGGCGTGTCAACGACGCGGGGGTGATCGATGCTCACAACTCGCCTTCGCTGGCGCGTGATCCCCGCTCGTCGGACAGGGTCGTCGCGACCTATCGCGTCGACCGGCCCGGATTCTCCGCCGCGTTGGGCTGGAGCGCCGACGGTGGTGACACGTGGAAGACCACTGCGCTTCCGCTTCCCTCCGGACTCGATCGTCCCTACGCGCCGGACGTCGCCTTCGGCCCGAACGGCATCCTCTACGTCACCTACGTCAACTTGCAGGGGGCGGGCAACGTGCCCGCCAACCTGTGGATGTCCAAGTCCACCGACGGGGGCAGGACGTTGTCTGCGCCTGTCCGCATCGCCGGCAGGCTCGCCTTTCAGGCGCGGCTTGCGGTCGATCCCAAGGGCACCGTGCACGTGACCTGGCTTCAGGGACGCGAGGTCGGCCTGCTCGCGCTGGTGGGTTCACCGAGCCCGGTCGTGGCCTCGCGCTCCAGCGACGGGGGGCGCAGCTTCTCGCGTCCGGTGCCCGTCAGCAGTCCGAGGCGGGCGCTCGTCGGTGCCGCAAGCCCGGTCATCGACGCCGACGGCCAGCTCGTGGTCCTCTACGAGGACTTCAAGGACGACAGACGGGACTTTGAGAATCTCGAGGGCCCACCGTCGGAGCGGCCCTTCGGCCTGGTCGTCACGCGACCCGTCGGGAAGGGACCGTTCTCCACCGGCGTGGAACTGGAGAAGAACGTGGTCCCGACGCGCCGTTTCCTCGCCTTCGTTCCGGAGTACCCCTCGCTTGCGGCAGGTCCGGGTGACACCCTGTACGTGGCCTGGTCTGACGGCCGCAACGGCGACGAGGACGTGTTCCTGCGCCGATCCGAGGACGACGGACGCACGTGGTCGGCGGCCAAGCGGGTGAACGACGATCCCAAGGCCGACGGCACATCTCAGTACCTGCCGCGGGTGGCTGTCGCGCCTGACGGCCGTGTCGACGTGCTGTATCTGGACCGCCGGCGGGACGAGCAGAACGTCATGACCGACGCGACCCTCGCAGCGTCCCACGACGACGGCAAGTCGTTTACCAGCGCCAGGCTCTCCAGCCGCTCGTTCGACTCCCGCGTGGGCCCCAGCGCGACGGCGGAGCTGCCCGTGGACTTCGGCTCGCGACTCGGATTGACGAGCAGCCGGAGCCGGTCTCTGGCGGCCTGGACCGACACTCGCCTCGGGAGCAGGGACACCGGCCGCCAGGACGTCATCTCCGCCGCCTACGAGGCCTCCGGGTCCCCGTCGGCAACCGCGCGCGTGGCCGTGATCGTGGCTCTGGTGATCTTGGCCCTGGCCTTCACGGCGCTCGCGGCGGGCGGGCTCAGGCGCGATGGCCCGCAATCCTGAAATCGTCGTCACCGCATCCCCGGGGCCCGCCACGCAGGACAAGGCACAGAGCGCCTCACTCGGCACATCGGCGAACGCTTCGTCCGTGATCTCATCGGTTTAGCGTGAGCGAAGTCTTGGCGCGTTGCCGCTTGTCAAACATGTCACCCGACGCTAACCTCACTCCCGGCTGAACGATTCGGGCCATTTCACATCGAAACTGAGGGGTTGCTTCATGCGTCATCTTGGGAAGCGCGCTTGGGCATTGCTGGCGATGGGACTGTTCATCGTTCCCATGTCCGTTGCCAGTCTTGCGTACGCCTGCACGGGTCTGGCGACGATCAGCACGAGCCCAGGCTCGGCCGTCGCGGGCGAGGTAGTGACCGTCAATGCGAAGGGTTTCGCACCCCACGATCCTTCGGACGGGCGTACGGCGCCTGCCGAGATTCGCATGGACAGCATGACTGGAGCGGTGATCGGGACCGCTTCTCCGTCTTCGGCCCGCTCCGGCGGAAGCTTCAGCGTCCAGATCAAGGTTCCGGCGGTCGAGGCCGGCGACCACGTGCTGATCGCCACGCAGAACGGAGCTGACGGCCGGCCTTCGTACGGCACGCCCGCGCGCACGGTCATCACGGTCAATCCCGCTCCGGCTCCGGCCGCTGCGGGCGTCCAGGCAGCAGCACCGCCGCAGGCCGCCGCACCGCCGCAGGCCGCCGCACCGACTCAGGCCGCGCCGACGGCCAAGGCCGCGCCGACCCAGGCCGCCCCGAAGGTTCCCCGGTCCACCAGCGCGACGACTCGGGCGCGCGCCGTCAAGCGGTGCACCACCAGGTACAACGTCAAGAGGGCCAAGACCAAGGTGGGCAAGAGGCGCACGGCGGCGCGAAGGGCGGCCTGCATCAGGCAGGCCAAGCGCCGCACCTAGCTAGCACGGTGAAGTAGTGAGAGCAGCATCTCCGGCTCCGCCCGCCCTTCGAGGCGGGTGGAGCCGAGCCTATTGTGGTCTGTATTCGCGCGCGCCGCATGTGCGTGTGCAGGAAGAGGGGCGTACGCTGGCACGCGCGCGATCGCGACGGGAGAGGACGATTCTATGAGGACAGCGGCGCTGCGGTGGATCCTGTTGATCGTCGCCGCCGGAACCGTGATGCCCGCCGGCGCGACGGCCGAGCCGTCCTCGCAGCCTGCCTCCGCGGCGGCGGCCGGACTCGACGTCGGCACGTACCATGCCTGCGCGGTGCTTCCGGACGCGAGCGTGCGCTGCTGGGGCTACGGCGGCGACGGGGCGCTGGGATATGCGAACCTCGACACGATCGGCGACGACGAGGGTCCCGCGGCGGCTGGTCCTGTCGATCTCGGCGCGGGACGCACCGCCGCGGCGCTGAGCGCCGGATTTGTGCACACCTGTGCGCTGCTGGACAACGCCGCCGTGCGCTGCTGGGGGTTCGGCGCCGACGGGCGCCTCGGCTACGGCAACACGGCCAGCATCGGCGACGACGAGGCTCCCGGCTCCGTCGGGCCGGTCAAGCTCGGCGAAGGGCGCACCGCAAAGGCGATCACCACCGGCGGCGCCCACAGCTGTGCGCTGCTCGACGACAACAGGGTCCGCTGCTGGGGTTCCGGCTTCAACGGCCAGCTGGGATACGGCAACCTGCTCAACATCGGCAACGACGAGACCCCGGATACCGTCGGGCCCGTCAAGCTGGGTGAGGGGCGCACCGCTCGGGCGATCACGGCCGGCGACTCCCACACCTGTGCGCTGCTCGACGACGGAGCCGTGCGCTGCTGGGGCTTCGGCGCGAACGGCCAGCTCGGCTACGGCAACGCGGACAGCATCGGCGACAACGAGACTCCCGACACCGTCGCCCCGGTCAAGCTCGGTCCGCTGCGCGCGATCGCGCTCAGCGCGGGCGCGTTTCACACCTGCGCCCTGCTCGAGAACGGCGCGGTGCGCTGCTGGGGCTACGGTGGCAGCGGAAGACTCGGGTACGGCAACTCGAACAGCATCGGCGACGACGAGACCCCCGACACCGTCGCCCCGATCGACCTCGGCCCTGGACACATCGCGGTGGCGATCAGCGCCGGGGCCGATCACACCTGCGCGGTGCTCGACGACGGGACGGTGCGCTGCTGGGGCTTCGGCGGCAACGGCCGCCTCGGCTACGCGAACAAGCGCAGCATCGGCGACAACGAGACACCGGGATCGGTCGGTCCGGTCGACCTCGGGCCCGGTCGCACGGCGGTGGCGATCAGCGCCGGCGGCGACAGCACGTGCGCGCGCCTGGACGACGGCGGCGTGCGCTGCTGGGGCGAAGGCGCCAACGGCCGCCTCGGCTCCTGCGGCTTCGATGCGATCGGCGACGACGAGACCCCGGGGTCGGCCGGACCGCTCGACCTCGGCGTCCCGGGCAGCCCGGGCGCACGCTGTGCGCCTGCGCCGGCAACGCCGAGCGCTTCTCCGTCCGGCGCTCCGTCCGGCGCTGCCTCCCCAGCCGTACCGTTCGCTCCCATGCCCGGACAGCGCACGCCGCCGCCTCCCGGCGTCCGCATCCCGTCGCTCGCGCTGGTCGCCGCGCTCGCCACGCAGAAGCGGCGCGCCACGGCGCTGCGCACCTGCCTGCGGGACATCGGACGCCACGCGGCCCCAGGTGAGCACCGCCGCGGCTCTCGGCGTGCCAGCGCGAGCCGAAAGATGATCCGCCGCGCGAGCCGGCGGCGCGACTGCCTGAAGCGCCACGGACGCGCCCCCGGCCGCGTCACCATCGTCGAAGCCAAGGCGACCGGGCGCCACACGATCACGCTGACCTTCCCAGCGGCGGGCACGGAGCACTCGCGGGCGCCCGCCGCCCACAGCTACATGATCAAGCAATCCCGACGACCGATCCGCAGCGCGGGTGACTTCCGCCGTGCCGACGCCCTGTGCAGAGGCACCTGCTCGTTCAAGGTCTCAGACGTCGGCGCGAAGATCACCCTGACCGTCACCGACCTGCGCCGCCGCAGCACCTACTACTACGCGGTGGCCGCGCGTGACAACGTCTCCGCACGCACGGGACAGCGCTCCAAGACCGTCACCGTGCAAACGCGGTAGCGGAGATGCGACGACGGATGCCTCGCTCGTCGTCCCCGTTCGACCCGGGCCGCCGGCAGTGAAGTCCCCGCCATCGACCGAGGAGATGCCTCGATGCAACGCGTGCGGTTGATGACCTGGTGCCCGAGTTGCGTCAGCGGCATGCACCTGCCGGCCTTCGCGGCGGCGCAGGGCGGGCTGTTCGCCGAGCGAGGGCTCGAGGTTGAGTTCGTTGCGTGCGCGCCCGGGCTCACCGCGGTGGCCGCGGGCGACGCCGACTTCGCATTCACCTCGGTGGCCTACCTCCTCGCCGCGCAGACCGAGGCAGCAGGACGCCTGCCGGTGCGCTTCATCGCGACGGCACACCAGCGCAATCCGATCGTGGGAGTGGTCCGCGACGACTCCGGGCTTCGGACCCCGGCGGATCTCCCGGGTGTCCGGACGGCGCGGTGGAGCATGTCGGCCTACGCGCAGGAGTACGCGGGCGCCCTGGACTACCTCGGGGTGGGGGCGCCCGTGATGATCGACACGCCGGGCGATCTCGACCCGGCGATGGGTTCGGGCGACGTCGACGTGCTACCCGTGTGGATGGACGACACCACACGGGCGCTGCTGCGCGGCATGACCCTCCACCACGGCGGCGCCGACTTCGGCATCCGTGTGATCGCGCTGGACATCCCGGTGTACAGCACCGGACTCGTCGCGTCCGATCGTCTGCCCTCCGAGCTGATCGCCCGGATGCGCGACGCGTTCGTCGCCGGCTACGAGCTCCAGCGCCGGCAGCCGGAGGTGGGGCTGGCAGGCTTCACGCGCCACTTCCCGGACGTCTCCGAAGAGCACGCCCGCGCCAACTGGGGCCTGTTCGAGCCCTACGCCTTCGACGGCGTCCCACCCGGGAGCATGAATGCTGCGCGCTGGCAGGAGACGGTCACCTACACGGCCAGGACCCACGGCCTCTCGACCTTCCCCGGAGAGCGGATCTACCGTCCCGAGCTCCTCGCAGCTCCGCTCGGGCACACCGCAGCGTAGGGGTCTACGAGGACGAGCTGGTGATGTCGGCCCTCGCATTCCGCCCGCGGCCCATGACGGGGCCCGCGGGCGGAGCTGCTCAGCCCGGCGCCACCTGCTTGGAGGTCTGGGCGCCGGCGATCGGCCCGCGGAAGGAGCCCGTGTACTGGATCGACAACTGCCCGCCGACCCGCGCAGCAGCGGCCGGCAGCTTCTGGGCCAAGCGCCAGCGACCGCTCTTGATCGGCGCGCGATAGTTCAAGAACGTCACGCTCCCATCGCTTGTCGAGTATCCCAGCCGGATCCGCACCACGCCACGCGCCGAGCGCGAGATCGTCCCCGAGACCTGAAGCTCGCCCGAGACGATCCGCGCCGTCTTCCTGACCAGGCCCGCCGAACGGCGCGCCGCACGCAACCGCACCTCATCACGCCGCACCCGCGCACTGCCCGCGTAGGACACACTCAGGATCCCCGTCCCCAGCCGCGACTGCGACCGCGACAAGCGCCGCGACACGCGCACCGTGCCCCGCGAGATCGCCTGCGAGAAGGAGACCGTCCGCCCCGCCGCCTGGAAGCGGAAGCGCACGCTGCCCGTCGCCAGCGACGTCGTGCGCACCAGCAACTGCAACCGCCCGCCACTCACCCGAGCACGCTCCACCCGCAACTTCGCCGGCACCCGCGACCCCGACACCACCGGCGGCTTGGGCTGCGGACCCGGACCCGGCTGTGGACCCGGGCCTGGGCCTGGGCCTGGGCCCGGACCGGGGCCCGGCGAGGGCGCGTCGGGCTTGACGACGGTGAGCCGGTCGAGCCCGCTCAAGCCGAAGGCGGCCGCCTGGCCCGGTGCCGTCGCGTCCACGGGGGCCGGTGCGAGCAGCAGAAGGCCCGTCGTCTGGCCCACCGCGGCGCCGAGGAGCGCAGCGTCCATGGGCTTGGTGCCGTCGGCCGCGTAGGCGACGTTCTCGGGCAGACCCCGCGCCTTTGACTCCGCCACCACCGCCTTGGAGGTCTCGTACTGGTCGGTCCCACCCAGCCGCTTGGCGGAGGGAAGCTGTCCCATGACGGTGTCACTCACCGACTGGGGACCTCCGATGACGAGCGTCTTGTCGATGCTGAGCGAGCTCAGGGCGGCCTTGGTCTCCGACGGGACCACATCGGTGCTCACGTAGAGGATCGGAAGCCGCCGGGCGGCGGCCAGAGCCGACGCCGCACTGGCGTCACGGCTGTTGGGGTTGGCGATCACCGCCGCATCGAACAACGGATTTCCGGCCGCCTTCTCAGCATCGGTGCGACGGTCGAACCGCGACGCGATGACCGCGGCCGTCCCTGCGTCGCCGGATCCCGAGAGGCGCTCGATCTGGCTTCGATTGACGCCGGCGCCGTCGAGATCCTCGATGACCCGATCAGACAGCTTCGTGCCGTCGCCGACCACGAAAGCACCGGACGGGCTGAGCCGGGACACCTCCGCCTTGACGCTGTCGGTCAGGCCGGTGGGCGGCGCGAGGAGGACCGGCCCGAGGTTCGCACGCGCCAGCACCCCGCCGGCCAGCGCACCCGCGACATCGTCCTGGTTGACGATCACGACCTTGGCGGCGTTCCGCGTGGCGAAGGTGGCCACCAGCGCACCTGGGCCTCCGCCCGGGTCGGCGAACTTCGACAGTGCCACCGAGCGCGACACGGCGTCCGGCTCGTCGATGCTGGTCTGCGGAACGGCGCTCGGCGCCTTGAAGTCCACCTTGGCCAGGTAGATGTCCTGGGTGTCGCTGTCGTAGTTGCCCTCGCGCGAGTCCATCCATCCGATCAGCACCTGATCGTTGCCGATCGCGACCGACCGCGGTCCGAAGGCCCATCCCGTCCCGAATCGATAGTCGTAGCCGACGTCGTTGTTGTGCGACCGATCGCTGATGCGACGGTTGGGCGAGAAATTGGTTCCGCCGTCGGTCGAGTAGGAGTAGTACGTGTCGCCCAGGCGAGCGTCATCGCAGAAGAGATGCGTGTGCACGCAGTTCCGCTCGCCGGGCCCCTGGTACCAGTGCCGCCGGTCCTCCCAGACGATGTCGACGCGTCCGCTGGGCGCGACCGCCACGCTGGGATGGCGGGTCTGGATGAATTGACTGCCGGGCTGCGGCTTGCCGTCGTTTATCTGCTTCGGGGTCGACCACCTGGCTCCGTTGTCGCTCGAGCGCTGGAAGTAGACCTGCGACTCGGGGTTGATGAAGTGGTCGGCACCCTGGTACCCACCCGCGGGAGCAGTCGGGCCCGGGGGTCCTTGGTTGTAGACGAGATAGAGGCTGTTCCCCTTCCCGGCGAGGCGTGGGAAGCTCGAGCCGCTCGAGGGCTGGGCGCCGGGGCTGCCCGGTGCGGGCCTGACGTGCGTGTTGCTCGGCAGGCCTCCGGCGGTGACGTTGGTGGCGGTCACCGGGGCGCTGCTCCACGACTGTCCCTGATCGGTCGACCGCGCGACCTGGATCGTGCCGTCCGTGCCAGCCGTGCGCCACGCCACGCTGACCGAGTGGTCCGAGCCGATGACGGGCTCGGATGCGGAGTCCGGGCCCGCGACGGGAACGCCCGCCGGGCTCGCATTGACGCCGGCGGAGAACGTCGTGGCGCCGTCGTCGGAGACTGCCGTTCTCACCGCCGGGCACGTCCTTCCGGCAGGGCACGGCGGTGCACTGTTGCCGAAGCCCGTCGTCTCGTGAGCCACCGAGTAGACGCGGTCCTTCCCGTTCGCGGCTCCGGGGTCCACGGCCAGGGTCGGCAGCTCGTAGTACGGCCCGGTGGCGCTCGAGGGGCCGCCGGCCATGGCTACGACGCCCTTGGCGAAGGTCCGTCCGCCGTCCGTGGACTTGTAGATCAGCGTCGAGGCGCCCTGCTCGGCGTTGGGTGCGGTTCTCGGGGTGATGGAGGTCGCGTAGACGTTCTGACCGCTGCCGAAGGCAACGGTCTGGAACATGCTCTCGCCAAGATGGTTGCTGATGCGGCACGTCGGCAAGAACGGCATCTCCCCCGCGGCCGCGTCGGGCGGCAAGAGGGTGACGGCCTCGCTCCAGGTGGCACCGCCGTCGACGCTCGTGGTGGCCTCGCAGCTCTCGGTCAGGTAGTTGGCGTTCGTCGAGACGATGTGCTGCGAATCGCCGGGGTCGACGGCGAGGGCGACCTGATCCTTGGCACGGAATGGGCTTGGATCTGAGTTGAGCCGGTAGTTCTGGCCGACACGGATGTCGGCCTGGGCGCCCGGGACCAACCCGAGCACCCCTACCGCCGCCGTGATCGCGGCAAGGCTGAGCCTACGCGTCATACGCAATGCACCTCGAAGTATCAGTGGGTTGTCGGCTAGACGCCGAGCGGCGGTCGGCTGGTCGTCTGATTCCTGCGACCGACGAGCGTCGCGCCGCCCGCCAGCAGCATCAGCGACAGGGTGACAGCCAGGAGGATCGGCAGCGGCGCCGGGGCGCCGTCATGAGCGACCGGGACTGCGGATCCAGCCGGGCCCGTCGGCTTGGCGGAGGCCCATGGGGAGATGGCCGCAGACTGCTTCTTGGCGGCAGCCGCCGCACTTGAGCTGCCGATCCGCAACGTGGTGCGACCCGGAGTCCCGGACTTGGGCACGGTCCTGCCGTCGGTAGTCTTGATGTCCTGCGTAGCGGTGACGACGTACCACCCGGGGCTGATGCCCTTGGTGGAGAAGGTGCCCTCGATGTTCCCCCCGGTTACGGGAGTGGTCTCCGCGACGCGCTTGCCCGCGCGGGTCGACAGACGGACCGTCACTGGACTGGCGGTGCTGCTCGTGCTGTAGTTCTTGCCCTTGAAGCTGACCGCCTGATCGGTCGAAGCGGCCTTCGTGTCGAGCGACAGGGTCGCCAGGACACCGCAGGCCCACGCGGCCGATGCGACCACCAACGGAAGCACCGCACCGACCATCAGGAAAAGACCCATTCTCCGCTTCATGACTGCTCCTCCGTAAGACACCGCGCTGACAAGTGGCGCCACCATAGCAGCGCACGCCCGGTCTGCCGACATATTTCCGGTAAGAGATCTGACCACCGGCTCGTGCCGGCACCCCCGGCGGGCCCTCGGGCTACGATTGACCGATGAAACACCTGGGGCAGGTCGCAGCCCTGCTCACGTTCCTCGCCGGCTCGCTGAGCATGGCGGCCGACCGAGCCGGCGCCGCCACGACCGAGATCGGCGCGGTCGGCGACATCCGGGCCCATGCCCTGCCCTCGTCGACTGCGACCGGCGGGTTCACGGTCCAGGTCGCCGAGGCTGCGGGAACCTACGCCGTTCCTCCCGGCTACGGGACCATCAGCGCCTGGAGCCACAGTGCGGGCAGCATCGCCGGCGCGCTGACGTTCAAGGTCTACCGGCCGACCGGAGCGCTGCGAGAGTTCCTCGTCGTCGCGTCTGACACCCGTACCGTCACGACCGGCACCGTTCAGTCCTTCCCGGTCCAGATCCCCGTTCGGCCCGGCGACAGGATCGGCCTCTCCGCGGATGACGTCCAGGTGGCGTACCAGTCGAACGACCAAGCCGACCAGATCGGCTTCTTCGATTCGGATCCCGCGCCGGGAACGACCCAGGCGACCGACGGCGATCCCTTCCAGGACTTCAAGCTGGACGTCGCGGCCACGCTGCAGTCCGACCCGATGGGGACGGGCCCAAGTCAGCCGCCGGCGGGCGGCTCGCCTCCCGCTGGCTCGCCTCCTGCTGGCTCGCCTCCTGCCGGCTCGCGCTCCCCCGGCGCGCCGCTGCCTGCCGCGGCGAAGCTGAGCGTCTCTCCGCGCACCTTCGCAGCCGGTCGACGCGGGCCGAGCGTGCAGATGACCAAGCGACGAACTTCTGGAGCGAAGGTCAGCTACAGCGTCAACGTTCCCGCCACGGTGCGCTTCACGGTGCGCCAGGCACGTTCAGGTCGCAGGGCCGGCCGGGGCAAGACCGCCCGCTGCCTCCCCGCGACCAGGCGCAACCGCAAGGCGGCCAAGTGCACGCGGACGGTGCAGCTCGGGGGCGGCTTCACGCAGATCGCCAAAGGTGCAGCCAACAGCTTCCGCTTCACCGGGCGCCTGGGCGGCAGGCCGCTCAAGCCCGGCGCCTACACGCTCGTCGCGACGCCCACCGCGGGCGGCAGGAGCGGACGGCCCGCGAGCGCGCGCTTCCGCATCAAGTGACGCGCCCGCGGCGCGTGCGTCGCACGAGCGAGAGTGCGGCGAGCCCCGTGCCCATCAGCGACAGCGTCAGCCAGACAGTCCACGACGGACGCGACGACGGACGCGGATCGCGGGTCGCCAGGCTCTGGGGCGGAGGGCGGGAGGCGGCAAGCGCGCTCCGCGCCTGCACCAAGCCCGCCCCGTACTCGGGGTCGTGCCCCGGCGGTCCGAGATTCCGCGCGCTCGAGAGCAGCGCCGCACGGATGTCGGCGGGACGGGTCGCTCGCCCGGAGCCCACGAGGAGCGCCACGACGCCGGAGACCTGGGCCGCCGCCGCCGAGGTCGACGCCGTGAAACAGAAGCAGAAGTGCGACGGTCCGCCCTTCAGGGTCTGCGCCAGCACGCCGTCTGCCGGCCCGTACCCAGTGTCGACGGTGTCGCCGGCACCGCCGGGGGCCATGAGGTCGAGGGCCCTGCCGTAGTTCGAGTAATACGCGCGCGTCAGATCCTGACCGACCGCACCCACCGCGATGACCTGCGGGTAGGCGGCCGGCCAGCCGACGGACGGGCCCCCGCCGTTCCCGGCCGCGGCCACGATGGTCACTCCCCTCGACGCTGCGTAGTCGACCGCAGCCTTCAAGACCCGGGAGCGTGCCGGGCCCGCGATGCTCAGGTTGGCCACGTCGGCGCCGTGGTCGGCCGCGTAGCGCAGTCCCCTGGCGATGGTCCGCGCTGACCCCGACAGATCCGGACGGAGCACCCGTATCGGCATGATCGCGGCCTCGGGAGCCACGCCCGCTCCGCCGATCGCGTTGCCCGTCGTCTGGGCGATGAGCCCTGCCATCTGCGTCCCGTGACTCCGGCGGCCGCCGGAGCGAGGAACGTCGTCGGGGTGGGCGTCGTCGGCGACGAAGTCCCTCCCGGCCACGAAGCGCGTCCCGGCGAGGTCGGGGGCCCGCCGGTAGGCACCTCTGTCCTCGTAGGCGACCCCCGTGTCGAGCACGGCCACGACGGCGCCCGCTCCTCGCGAGACGGCCCAGGCCGCGGGGAGCTGCATCGCGTGAAGATTCCACTGGTACTTGAAGAGCGGATCGCCGGGTGGCTTGACCGGCGCCGCCTGCGCCGCCGGGGCCGGACCGCCGGGGAGTGAGAGCCAGGAGGCTCCGACCAGCAGCGTCGCCGTGCAGCGCGTAAGACGGCGGGCCAATCAAGCGCCCCGCGAATCCCTCGACGTTCCCCCGAAGGGCCAGCAGCCGCCGACGCCGAGCAGCAGTGCCAGGCCGGCGAGCAGCAAGGCGAGCCCTCCGTAGCGAAGCGCGTCGCGGGCCGGCGCCGAGAGCCTCGGGCCGGTCAACGAGCCGATGGCGAAGGTGATGACCTGCTTGTTCGACGCCTCGGTTCCTGCGCGCGTGTCCGTCCAGGCGGCAAGGACGGCGGAGGCTTCGGAGACGAGCCCGAGGCGACTGCCGAGATCGGGCAGCTTGCGCTCGCTGCCGGCACCGATACCTGAGTCGGAGCTCCGACTGGTGAGCGCGATCTTCGGCGAGAAGCTCTTGCCCGCGTCGGAGGACGACTGCACCGAGACGTCGTTGAAGCGGTTGGTGGAGTCGTTGCGACGGTCGTAGTAGGCGACGTCCAGGCGCCCGTCGGGCGCGAGGGCGATCTTGGGCAGGTACTGCGAGGTGCCGTCGCGGGCGGGCGTGTCGTTGACCCGCGTGGGCCCCTCCCAGGCATCCCCACCGGGAGGCAGCGACCACACGTGGACATCCGAGGGCCTGCTGCTGCCGTCCTCGAACGCGGCGAAGATCCGTCCGTTCCGGGGGTCCACGGCCAGCGAGGGGGAGGGCGGCAGGAAGGTGATGAACCTCCGGACGGGGACGACGCGGTCGTCCACGAGCGACTGCTCCCACGTGGCTCCGCCATCTGACGAGCGCCCGAGCACGAGCGCGAAGCGGCCGTCATAGGGAGGCCCTCCGGAGCCTTGGTGCTCGCCCTCGTAGTCGAGGCGGTCACCACCCACGTCGAGGTAGAGCACGTAGAGCGCTCCGTCCGGACCCACCGCGGGTACCGGCGCCAGCACCCGGCCGCGCTCGGGGTCGCTCACGCGCGCCGGCGTGCTCCAGGTGGCTCCGCCGTCGTCGGATCGCGTCGCCTCGATCGGATTGCCGGGGGCAGCGAAGCGGAGGGGGCCCACGTCGAAGGCCCGCAGCCACGTCAGGTACAGCCGTTTCGGCCGCTTCGGATCAGCGGTGAGACGGACCTGGAAGCGGAGCGGCCCCGCCACCTTCCGGGGCTTGGACAGCGTCCGCCCGCCGTCGGCGGAGCGCACCAGCCAGACGGCGTTGGGCGTGTTGCCGTTGCCACGCAGCGTCAGGTAGGTCATGTAGAGCGCACCGTCGGCTGCGAACGCCACGTCGGGCGCGAAGCACTTCGGCTCCTCGCCCGGCGGGATCGGGACCTCGACGCTCGACCACTTCGAGCCCCGGTCCTCGGACACCTGGAGGCCGCACGCGTAGGCCGGGGTGTCGACGCGGTTTACGACCACGAGGTTCGCGGGGCGGCGCGGGTTCTGTACGAGCGTGGGCGAGTTGTTCGCGTTGATGTTCCCCTGGTCGGTCGCCCCCGCGTTCACGGGGATGTTGGCGCCGGACAGATCGGCTTCCGACCGCCCGTCGAAGATCGTCGCGGCCACAAGCGCGGCAACGCCCAGGAGCACGAGCGCCACCGCTACGACGAGCCGCGGCCGCGTGGCGCGCCACCGGCTCATCGATCGGGCTCCGCCGAGCTCGACCGGAGCACGCACCAGAGCGCGAGGACCACGACTGGCAGGGCGGTGCTGAAGTGCCAGATCGCCGCGCCCCACGACACCCGCGAGCGCGACGCGTCCGCGAGCAGCGGCACGTGGGTGGAGAGCACCCAGAAACCGGCCAGGAAGCAGATGCCGCCGGCGAGCAGCGCGGACGTCGCGCCCACGAGTGACCGCCGGCGGGCGAGCATGGTCAAATAGATCCCGGTCGCGGCCACGAGCGCTCCGGGGACGACATGATCGACGATCTCGACGAGCGAGGAGACCTTCACCTCGAGTCCGAGCGCCGTCGCGAGATAGGGAACAACGACCGTCCACGCCCCGAGCACGGCGAGGGCAGCCGTGCCGCGCACCTCGACCGGCCGGGACGCAGGGGAGTGAAGTGAGTTCGCGCCCATCGCTTCGACGATAGTCACATCTGCGAGTGGAAGCTGCGACTGTGACTCTCACTCCGTCCCGGAGGACTGGCGCAGCAGTGCGCCCGTCGTCTGCTCGAGGATCTTGCGCCACGAGCGCGTGTGCTCCTTCTCCGCGCCGAAGTGCTTCATGACCCTGCGCACGCGCGTCGGCGAGATCTCGATGCCGTGCCGGTCGCAGATCGCCTTGTACTCGTCGTACTCCGTGGCGAGCTTGAGCGTCACCGACTCGAAGCCGTGCCGGCCGATCGCCGTCCGCGAGGCGAAGTTCATGATCGACGTGCGGAACATCAGCTCGTCG
>JAABUS010006305.1_pt1 | contig 14552 bp, 22 predicted proteins | sample 5560161 | NCBI WGS metagenome assembly JAABUS01 (sample SAMN10711885, study PRJNA513376) | rock metagenome | isolation source: Antarctica rocks | place: Antarctica: Victoria Land, Trio Nunatak nord | collected 2016-01-04 | reverse complement strand
AAGCTCTTCTTAATCCCGAATCGACTATATTTGTACAGAAATGCCCATCCTACGAAAATCTACAAATGCATCTCTACATTGGGGAGATGTTTCAGATGTGTTGCAAGAGAAAGAGTAAGCATTTAAGGTTGGATTAGAGTCACAGCTCAAACCAGCTTCTCACAATCGAGTTGAATGCTGATGCCCTGGCACACTGCTAAATAGAATGCATGCAAGAGATGAAAAGGAAGAGAGACACAGCTGCAGATGCAAGATCAGGAAAGACAACGCTGCACTGACACTGTGACACAATCGTCAACATTGCACCATGAAGAACAGGAGAAACATGCAACAGGCTCAGAGCCAATGCTGCCCTTGGGATTGGACTGTGCCCCACAGGGTTGTCAACATGTGTTATCATGCCCTCAGGAGGGAACGGCCCAACACCATCAAAGGTAAGCATGCAAAAGTGTAGAGCAGCAAAAAGAGAAAGAGCACCACTGAAGAAAAGAGCACTTTCCTGTTCTGATGCCAGCGTGCTGAGTCAGCACCAGTCTGCTATCACTGCGCCACAAAGAACACAAGCACATGCAGAAGAGAAGAGAGATTAGCGAGCATCACTCACCCCAGCTTCTCGCCACTGATCCCAGTCTGCTAGGTATGCTGCACTCTGCTGCCCTTGCGCTACGTAGAACAGAGTGACTGGATTGGCTGTGGCATGTGCCTGGACAGGTGTCCACTCAAGGGCTGCACGCAGCGGCCCCATGCCCCTTGCCCCCATGCCTATCAGTAGGAGAGGTCTGCTGTCTTCTGCTGCGCTCAGTAACCCCACGTATGAATTGAACAAAGAGGCATACCTGAGATGCATAGACTCAGACTCAGACTCACAGTCAGAGCCTGATTGTCGCCCATATTGTGCGAATGTTGTGGCGGCATGCAACAAGAGCGCTACCAGCTGCAATGTGGAATAGCAAACGCGTATAGCAACAAGGCATGCTCACTGGCAAGATGCACCAGGCAATGGGCACTGAGGACTGCAGGTATGGCCATGAAGCAATGATGTATTGAACACTGGCCTCATCTGACTGATAGGTGTCACAGGCGATGGTCATACATGGCTGCCAGCCCGAGCAGCACTAATATCAACAACAGCATCGGGATGTGGATGGGACCGCCGTGGGGGTAGGGGGTGGGAGGCAACGTGCAAGGTGCAATGATGGGAGCCTTACCCTCGACCCACAACCTGACTGACAGCTAGCAGCCCTCCAGGACCCAGATCTGCTATGGCTGCTTCGTCTGCCCCACCATTTCTGTCCACCAACACCTGGAAGATATGTCAAGACAGGCATGGTTATTAGGCTGAGCTTTCATGTTGGAGATATTCCAGCTTTGGGACAGGACGGCATGCACCAGCGAGTGCTGCTTACAACGTCACAAAACGTTGTCAGCTGTTGTCCCTTTGAGTCAACATTGAGCTGTGGACAATGCATAGCATGCTGCTTCACCATGGGAGTCATAACACGTGTGCTTGTGACACAGCAAGTTCAGCATGTCTGTGCCAATGAAGAGGCTTGATGCATGCCTCTATCATAGAAGCATCCAGCATTGCGCTGTCTCGTCTGGACTCATATGGGCTGCTGGAAATGGCATATAGCCTTTTGGCAGTCTGAGTTGGCTCACTCTGCCCTTCGGGACAGAACTTGATGCCTATCATCTGCCCTGGCAGCTGCAGACAGATAGACAGACAGAAACATTGTCAGCTTGGTCCTGAGCCAATCTCGTTTAGGGATCACTGGCAGTGGCAAACAGCAGTTGGGGACGCTGTTACACCACGGCAGGAGTAATGCTACAATCTCAACACATATCAGTATTGCGTATTATGTATGGTATATCAGCATGCACAAACGTTGGTATGCTGACAGCCAAAGCGTGAGCCAACACAGGTAGCTACTCAAGACGCCTTGTATCTGACCCTAGAGAAAGTCGCGTGTTCAGCGATCGCATAAATGAATGAAGAAACAAACTAAACGCATGTACCTTGTATGTGTCTATCCAGCGTAGACCGTTTTGACGGCGAGCCAATTTACGCCCTTCTATGAAATGCGCCTGTGCTACAGATGGTATTGTCAGCAGCCCATGCATTAGTCATGTTATGCCACAAGGCTAGCTGATGTACTTGGGGATGGCATTTGCACTCAGAAGGTGCTCTGATCTGCAATGTGTTGCCGATGAAACTACCCTATGACTACACTATGACATAACTTTGGGGTGACAAGCTTGCAGAAGACAAAGATCAAAGTTCATGCTGTCCCTGGGCTGTTCACGCTGTCCCTGAAAGCAGGTAGTCTGTCCCTAAAATCAGCAATTGCGTCTGTAAAGTAAGCTCAGGAGATGCAGCTAGTGGAAAGAAACTTACGGGGTCATCTATAGAGATTGTCAAAGACCTCATGCAGCCATCAATTGAGACATTCCTGAAAAGCTCAGCAGCTATGCTTAGACGCCACAACAACTGTTGCAGTCAAACACATGCGTACATTTGAAATTCACCTGTTTTGTGTGACCGTGGCTATTGCCCATTTCGTCTGCTCTTGCTGTTCCTGCATGCCTTCCAGCAGTTCTGGGGACTGGGATAGCTCAGCACTACTGCCACCCATGGCATCACATCGAACACAACACACATGTATGCTGTGCTGTGACGAATCGTGGCCCTGCCACAACTGCCTGCTGACAGCTCTTGGCGCTTTGCTACTATTGCAGGGTGTGATCACCGGTGTATGACCCCAGCCTCGTATGCAGGGCGCCCAACTAGCCAAACCTAATGTCTGCATTGGTGCAAATCCGAGGCAAGTCAAAATTGCAACAAGCAAGCACACGATGACAATGACGAGCGCTTTTTCAGGCTTGCATACGCATTGCTATTTGGCGTGAACTTTATAACCACACGCTGACGGCAACGCTCGATATCGCAGACGATGCCAACTTCTGATGCAAACTCTGACAAATAGCAAGGCTATGCGTTATCCGGCTGCCTCTGCTGAGTTGTCTGAGGAGTCTGAGTTGTCCGCAAAGATGAAGACCAAAACGATGCAAAATGCAAAGCGAAATGCAGGGAAGCATCGAAGAAGAGCAAGAGTCAAGCTATAGCTCAATTTCTCGTCATCACCTAAACAGTGTTCGACGTCAACATTTAACTTACCTGCGCAGCAATGGCGGCATTTGGAACACAATTTGCTCAGGTAGCTGCAGCACATCAGCACAGCGACAGGGCCGCCAGACTACCGACCCAATTTGCGTCCACAAGCTTTAGTCACAGTGCCTTTAGGGCACCTGCTTCTAGCTTAGCTCATCTCAGGCAGAGGGGTATGGTAGCTACCACAGCAGTAGCTGCGACAGAGCGACCTACTGGAATGCAGCGACCTGATGCCTCAGGCAGATTCGGCAAATACGGTGGCAAGTATGTCCCCGAGACCCTCATCACAGCGCTGGCGGAGCTTGAGGCAGCCTACGCCGAGACCAAAAATGATCCTTCCTTCAAGGTGTGCAGCTGACTGCAGCTGATTGCGAAGTGTTGCTGCATCTTCTTGCGGACTCTCACTGACCCCAAGTACTATGATCTGCAGTCAGAGTTTGCTGCCATACTTAAGGACTATGTGGGCAGGGAATCACCTCTTTACCATGCCGATAGGCTCTCTGAGCACTACAAGAAGTAAGTCCAATGTCACTGCAGTGTTCCTGCTGAAGCACACAAAAGTTAATGGCACACAGCACACAGGACAACGTTACAGTGTGAATTATTTTTTGTTGCCTTTCCTGCAGCAAGGATGGACGGCCTGAGATCTACCTGAAAAGAGAAGACCTAAATCACACAGGGGCTCACAAGATCAACAACTCCCTAGGACAAGCTTTGCTCTGCAGACGCATGGGCAAGAAGAGAGTCATTGCCGAGACAGGCGCTGGCCAACATGGTGTTGCCACTGTAAGCCTACAAGCTATCATTCCTTCATTCACTCATGCATTAATCACATGTCTGACTCCAAAAGTAGGTACATATAGCCCTGAGCTGCTCTTTGTGTGAGAAGCTTTTATGACTCCCAAACATGCCCTGCTTGTATCTGGCAGCTTGCCTTGCTTTGCACACCAGGATATAGTTCACACAGCATCTTGAACTTCTGAGATACTCAACAGAATGCACAGATGTATGCATGCTTGGTTTGTCATGTTCCCTGCACTGCAAGCGATGGGGATGCAAAGTTTGTGCCAAAGGTTATGCAGGCTTGGACACTAGCCTGTTCAGACTCAACGCGTCTGCTCAAAGCAGCAGTCAAGTCTTCCTGTTGCACTAGATTGCACCTACATCCCATTGTTGATGACAGCATGCATGCAAGCAAGCCAAATTTTGGCCAGACACAATCGCCTGCTCACTTAGAGCAAGCTGTCAACCACCTGCAAGTGACAACTGGTCTGTGCTTGCCTGGATATCAGCCCCACTTTTTGCTCCGCAGGCCACAGTGTGCGCCAAATTTGGACTGGAATGCATTGTGTACATGGGAGCCAAGGACATGGAGAGGCAGAAGCTAAATGTCTTTCGAATGCGGCTGCTGGGCGCTGAAGTCCGGCCAGTGCACTCTGGCACCGCAACACTGAAGGACGCAACCTCAGAAGCTATCAGGGACTGGGTGACCAATGTAGAGACGACTCACTACATCCTAGGGTCTGCTGCTGGGCCACACCCATACCCCATGATGGTGAGTTTCTCATGTACCCCAATATCCCATGTGAGGGCGGACTCTGTGGCAATGCTCATGTTCTTCCAGACCCGATGTGGTGGCAGGTCCTGTGACGAATCTCATGCACCCCCACACCCCATGTGGTGGCAACTTCTCATGTACACCCAGACCGTATGATGGTGAGTTTCTCATGTGCAGACACAAGGTAATCATCATCATTGAATTCATCATTTCTCTAGGTGGGTTGCAGGGCCTGCCTCGGTACGCACAATATAAGCTACACTATGCTGTGGATCAACGGCATATACATGGTATACAGTGTTGAATCCAGGGTACAGTAGTGCGCAAATTCATGCAATATGATTTTACTCTTGGGTGAGATGTGCTAGTGGCGGATTTTTGCTTCTACAGCTGACCATTATGCCATCTGTACAAATATGCCATCTGTACCAATATGCCATCTGCATGCATGTTCGGACTTGTGATCTTTAAAATACATATGGCTGGAACACAACATATGAGATTATATGGTGGCCAATACACAATGGTTTGTTAACATTTTACTCTGTATTCACCCTGTATGCGCTATACGTTCACCCTTGTAATTTACACCATACGTGTACCGTACAGCAACTGTTCAGCCTTCATGCATGCACACCTTGCATGTGGTGGGAAGTGTGTCTGTCACGGTGCAGGTGCGTGACTTTCAAGCAGTAATTGGCAAGGAAGTGAGGCAGCAGTGTTTGGAAAAGATGGGCGGCAAGCCCGACATCCTGCTAGCATGTGTCGGTGGAGGATCAAACGCCATTGGTCTCTTCCATGAGTTTGTTGATGATGCTGACGTCAGACTCATAGGTAGGCTTCCCAGCTTTTCAATCTTCTTGATAGCGTCGCCTTTGTGATCCATACGTCAGAGCCCTGCAAGTGCTGGCCAGTTCTGCCTTGTTTTGCGTCTGCTCACGGCTGTGCTTCCAAGCTTGATCAGGGAACGTGTGCAAGCACAAGCTATTGCTCTTTTCACCAAGACTGCTTAGCATAGCCTAGGTGGCTGATTCTAGGTGGTGAAACACTCTGCTTGGTGCTGCTATTGCAATGCATGGGGCCACAAAGACTGACGGACACAGATCGTGCCCTTCTGTGGGATACTACAAAGGCATCCCTAGGCTCTGCTAGTCATCCCCAGGCTCTGCCACTCATCCCTGGGCTCTGCCAGTCACTTGGTGTACATGTGACGTTGGCCAGAGTTGTTAAATTGCATTGTGTGCCACCTCCTGCTCACCGGATCAGTTGTTTCACCTGACACATTTGGACCAGAAGTGAAGCACCAGGCATGCGTTTCAGAAATTGGCAGTTTTGCAGCCATGTTGGTGCTGGGACTGCTTTGTCTTGCGCAACAAACCTCGGGCATCAAGCAACTGAACATGGTGGCAGGGTGCCAGGCTCAATGTATATTGCTTGTCGCTCAGGTGTTGAGGCAGCAGGTATGGGTGTGGACACAGACAAGCATGCTGCCACAATCACCAAGGGCTCTCCAGGCGTCTTGCATGGCAGCTTCAGCCTGCTGTTGCAAGACGCCGAGGGACAAGTCATAGACCCTCACTCCATCAGCGCAGGGTGAGTCTGTTCACCTGTACCTTCGCACATGTCTTCCTGCTGGGGCTTAAGCTTTGGGCTGCCGCCTCACAAGGCTCGCCTTCTGATCGCTGAGAGGCGTGGACTTTTCTTCTCTTGCTTGCTTCCTTGCTGGGGTTCCTGCCTATACATGCTTGAGAGCTAGATGGTTGCAAGGTTTCTTGTTACAGACCAGGTGCTGTACATGGTGCTGTATGTGAGAATGGACTGCCTTAACTCCAGCAGTGTAGGGCATGCCATTGGGCCGAGTCTTCTCCCATCTTGATGTTTATTGGTGTAGCAAAACTGCGCACTGTCTTTCCCATTGGGCTGATCTGTTCCATCTTGATGTGTTTCTGGTGCTGCAGACCTACGCATTATCTTTGCCATTCTGCCTGCTGTCACCACGCAAGCCACATTGCATGCCCCTGTAAGCATGTCATGTGCATTCTTTGGAACCAAACAGCTGTGGTTGCTGGCATGATGCACATGCAGTTCAGGGTGCAGCGCCAATGTAAGGCTGTTTTCGCTCCCGGCCAAGTTGAAGCGTCATCAGTAACAATGACATAAGCACGGTAGTTGTTACCGTAGGAAGTCCTGATGCTCAAGGGCAATCATACGGGCATGGCTTGCCACTCATTTGTTTATCGTATGCCAGCAAGGTCATGTCCTGTTGCTGCTGACATCCTTCTGCCGGCCATTCTCAGAGCTGTTGTTTTGAGAGTTGTTGTTTTGAGAGTTGTTGTTTTCAGAGCTGTTGTCTTCAGAGCTGTTTTGTATACTGGTGTAGGTTGGATTACCCTGGTATAGGCCCTGAGCACAGCTACCTCAGCGACATCGGGCGTGCTGAGTATTACGCAGTGACCGATGCTGAGGCGTTGGAAGCGTTCCAGCATGTGTCCAGGCTGGAGGGCATCATTCCTGCACTGGAAACATCTCACGCTTTTGCGTATCTCAAGGTCAGTGTTGCTGTGCAAAGTCATCCGGCCGCATCAATGCAGCAATGCACCAGGTTTGGCACAGCAGTGCAAATCTGGTGTAACGAATAAAGTTTCACCCTTCTGGGGAAAAAGCTCGGAAAAAAAGCCTAGGGTAGCAACTGTCGGATCGGCTGCGCCTGCCATTGGGAAACCGAGGGCGTCATAATTTTGATTGGCGTTTCTCAATAGGTTCCTTTTGTCAGTCAGGGTGTAGAATCACGTGGGTAAACCAACATTGGCACACACAAAGTGGGTTGGTATCTGTAAAAGACCTCCCATTGGATTGCCCACTGGCAGGCCAAACAACTCAGCACAACAGTATTTATGCCCAAAAGCCTCGACCCTCATGGCATGTACCACTATCACTGTTCAGTGTTTCCTCATGGCATGCGCTGCTGAAGCTGTACACTGAGAAACAAGCGGCAGGCGTTGTATGCTTGCATGGTAGTACGATTTGTAATTATACAAGTTCCCTGAATAGTCACACACAAATTCAGCTTTGTTGCTGCCTTATATGAGCATCTGTGAGCATGCAAGCTACATCTTGTTGTACTCAAATTGAAATGGGCCCATTTTAAGTCTGCGACAAAGGGAAGGCATCCAGCAATGTATGGCCGTACCTGTAACCTGTAACCTGTAACCTGTACATTTCCTAGCACCATGTTGTGCTTCAGCCTCTGCTGACTACAAATCAGGCTTTGCTTGTTTCATCTGTAGGCTAGCTGCATGTTTGGTGCATCAAAATCAACAGTTTGCTCCCAAGGGTGCACTGACGTACATTCAACAACCCATGATGCTCTGAACAATCCCTCCGGGGGGAGTTGACTTGCGTCGCATGCACCTAATGCCTGTAGGCTCAGCCCGCATTTTCATCTTTATCATCATCAATAATTTTGTTATTATATTGTTATTACTGTTATTACCATTAGTACTGTTGTTCTTGTTGTCATATTTAACAAGCCATCTGTCGTCATCTGCAGGAGCTGTGCCCGACAGTCGCTCCAGGAACTAAGATTGTCATCAACTTGAGCGGCAGAGGTGACAAGGACGTTCACACAGCAGCCCAGCATTTAGATATCTCAGGAGAGATGTAAATGCTGAGTTGGTGCGCTTGTGAGGGATCACATGAGGCAAATCAAGTTCTGGGATTGCTGAGTCTGAGCCTGAGTCAGTGCCATTTACAATGTCTACTGTGCCGTTGTATGCAGGAGAGACAAAATCTCATGCACAGCGTGCAGCAAAGTGTTGTGAACTGAGTCTGCATGCATATACAGCTGCCTACAGAGTTGCCACCAGTGTGCAACAAGCGCTATGTCAGTGCCGTCTCAGTACGGTGACCTACCTATTCTTTATTTCATGTAGGACATTTGAGTTGCTCAGCAGTTTCCTCTCATTTGTCTCCTCGATGTCTCACTTGCAGCTATTTCTGTGTAAGTTGTCGTTTTCAGTACAAAAAGGACTGCAGGTTCACTAGCAAAGTATCAGTGTACCTACTTACCATTGCAGTGGTAAACCCTGTTGACAAGTCGCAAAAAAGTCGTAGGTGCGGATCGGTTCCCAGGTCATGTGCTCAGCATGATTCTGATTGTTGCTAAGCCCCTAATTTGCGAGAGCTGGCATGAGCACTCACCTCAGAAAGAAAACGAACATGCTGCGTGTTTCAGGGCTGGTGTGAACCGTCAGTGTCAAGTTGCAGCAGTGGTGTCTTGTACTGTCGACGTCAAAGATGGTGATAGCAGGCTTGCTGAGCAGAACTGATGTTTTGTGTAACCACTGCTGGATGCTGCAATGCAGACATATTTTCAGCACATACATCTGTCATACGGCAGGACGTCACATGACTTGTGCACAAGGAGGTTGACAGCTGCGCATGCACAGCTAAACATGGCAACCGCAGGCAGCAGCTCACATGTGCTGTACAGGACACGATTATTGCAGACTTCAAACAGGTCACGCAGACATGGGCAAGGCTCACACATGTCTGATACTTATTAAGGTCAAAGTGCGATTCAACTACATGGTGTGATAACAGTCTCTAAGTTTGGTTGCTGCTGTGAAAGCCGGACACAACTTGTCTTCCGTGCAACAGCTCTCTAGTGCTACACTAGTGTAAAACTCTACAGAGCAGTTCTCTAGATCTGAAAAAAGGCTCAGCCCTGATTGCTTGCGTAAAGTTTGCTGCCCATCCTGGGGAATTGCGATGAGGATCAACACTTAGTGCACAGAAACTGCAGGGTTAAGGGCTGAGTCCTGCAGGGTTTAGGGCTGAATAAACAAACTGCGGTTCCAAGATCAAAGTTCAGATCTGCTATAGCAGTAACTGATACACACCAGCTACAAGGTGTAAAAGCTGGAACCGAATGGCTTCTAGACAAAGCTGCTGACTGCACCATGTTGCACATCTACAACCAGCAAGTCATGCGCCAAATACAAGACAGAATGGCCAGCCATTTGCGATGAAGATTCTGTAAGCATTTGCATCATCTGTCTGCGCTGATGATCCTCTGCCATTGATATTCAGACAACATGCAAAGCTGTTTTGAGGTGTCAGACAGGTGGTACACACTGATCTTCAGGTGGTAGGAGTAGGGCTGCTTGCAAAAGGCTCAGTCCCAGGTAGCTGCCAGAGGACCTGGCCGTGCTGGATCTGACTTCCTGCAGTAACTGAAACACCGGTTCAACGGTCACCAAAGACAACTGATCCATGCAGATCAGCAGCAGTTATACCGACACTCACCAAAGAGGGCCAATTTGCAATTGCACAGGGCAGATGGGTGATGGCATGAATGGTTTCTGTGCCAGAACTGGTACTAGAAGGTGAGTCTCAGCCATGAGAGGACCATGCTTGTGCTTTGGGTGTAGCAAGGCTTGCAACTTGCAGATATACCATGAGCGTTACGTCTGAATGCCATTTGTGCACATCATATACCAAAACAATGTATCAAACGTTCACTGTTGCCCTGCATGTTGTATTTGCAATTGCCAGGAGGCTCTGCACAGACCCCCAAAGCTGCAGATAAGCTCATTATATTATGTCTATAATACATATTGCATACGCTTGTCTTATACCAGACAAGCACATACAGCAAGGCTGGTGACTGCCCTGATGCAGACTACATAATTTTCAGACTGCATGCACACCAAGGATTAACCAGCGCTGAGGCTCAAAGCTTTCTTGGGGAAAGGCAAAGAAGACTTGCCTGAACAGGAAGCTGGTTCTGCTGGGCCTCCATAGCTGGACCTCACTGTCCTCTCCTGCACCAACAGTTTTAACAATGATGCCGGTAATAATCACGATGACAATAATAGCAATGATGACGTTAACAACAGTGATGACATTGACAAAAATGATGATGGGGATCCTCATCATCTGTTTTTGTTGCCTGCAGCACATGCTGAGCTTGGGCTGAGACCGCTGCTGGTGAAGGCTGAATTAGCTTATTGGGCTGAGACCGCTGCTAACTGAGGTTGAGTGTTGCTGATCTTGCGCTCAAGTCGAAGCCCTGCCTGAGCACTGAAGCATGATGCACTAACCTCCAAAACGTTTGCAGTCTCACTTGGCTCAGCCAGCGTCGTATTGTACAGCTCAGCCGTCGATGTATGCTGTGAGTGTCTCAGAACATTGGCAAAAGGCTGCTAACATCCAGCACATCTAGCTTGACTGCATGCATTGTCTAGTTCTAGACCAAGAAGCCTCTGAGTCATGTGAGACAATGCAACGCCACCTTGGAAAAGGGCACACACAAACAAGCTCCATGCTCAGGCTTACAGTGTCTACAAGCTGTAGCACAACCAATTGCGTGTACACATTGTGTGCAAATTCGCGTTCAATGCAAGTCTTTCACTCACTGAGCAGACAGCAACTGAGGACTCATCGCGAGTCTCATGAATCCATCCTGACGATTATACAGTGGACATAACAGTGACGTCAAAGACAGATCTGGACATCTCAGTGCACAGTGTGAGTCTTGCCTGCATTGTGTGGGAAGACAGCTCTAGATGGATCAGGCTCCTCATCTGTACTCCAGCCGTACCCCTGCAGATCAGAACAGCCTCCATATCATGCAATCACTTAGCACTCATGGATTACACCAGGCTCTTTCTAGCAGTGACACGCTGTGCTGTAGTACAGCAACAGAGGAGGAGGAGAAGGATTGACATCTTTGGCCAACCAACTAGGATGTACAGATGTGCCAGGATTGTCGTTGACCTGGTCAAAACATCAGTACTGAGCGTTCATCATTTTCATTTATCATTATCAGTGTTTATCAACATCCTTGTGCACTTGCCAGTGCATTGCACATAGTGGGCTGTTGATGTTACTGCTGAAGGCAGATGCTGCACACCTGTGAGGTCAGATCAATTGATAACTCCAAAAGCCTGCTTTACATTCAAACGTTTTCATTGATGAAGAAAAGTCGATGTTTAGGCGAAATGCTTCCTACAGAGTGTGAGGGCCAAGCAAGTGATGAATGTGCAGGCCTGATGTTCAGCCAACTTACTCCCGACAGAGTGTCAGAGCAAAACGGGTGCTGACTCTGCCAGCTTGGCTCAACACCTGGCTTGCAGAGTCAGCCTGTGTTTGGCCCCCACACTCTGTGGGAAGTATCTTGGCTGAACACCATGTTTCCTAGAGAGTTCCTAGAATGTTCCTAGGGAGTTTCTGCTGTTCACCCAAGATCCAAGCAGTCAAAGCAACCCACAGGTCGTCCTCATGAGCCTTAGAGCTTTACCAATTGTAAACTAGCCTGGATATTTGCGCTTATTGAACGGTCAATGCTTTATCTAGAATCCAGTCACCTGGCGCATTGTTTCTTGATCTAGGTAGCAGTTGCCTTGACGCTTTTGAGGATGCAGGAATGTCACTGTTTCCAAAGAAACATCCAGCTCGCAGAGGCAATCTAAACTCAGCAACGCCTGAGGACCAGTGCAGAGGTTTGAATAGCGAAGACATCTGGAACTTTTGTACGTACCCTCTTTTCGCTCTTGTTGAGAGCCCGCAGGTGCTTCCAGGGGGGGCCCGTGCGCTCCTCCCCTTCCCAGCCTACGCTCTCCAGCTTCTCAGAATGGGTTGGCTTGGGCGTCACCCATGACATCAAACCAATCACCTGTCACAGAAAAGAATACCATTCAGAACAAAGCTCTTCATAGTACAAATTCATGGCTTCCTGCTGTTATGCGTTTTTACAACACTTTCTTTACAACAGAGAGATGTCTGATCAACAGGTGCAGGTTCAAGCATGTCTGAGGATTTTCCACCAGAGATTATCACATGTAAGCTCAAACCACAGGAGGGCGCTTCTGGCGGGAAAAGCACAGCCCTCAGCATGTATTGGATTCAGCGTTGCTATTCACTCGGAACATATTATTCTCATACGTTACAGATAACATGCAAAAGAGCAGGAAAGGAAGAATCACTGCGCTTGGCTAGACTGGCTCTGTAGAAAGGTGTCAATGTTCAGCTATTACAATGGGAATGTACATCAAGCAGCAATTTTCCAAGGCCTAAACTGGCTATATGATGCAAAGCTAGTTTAGGACACAGGCGATTTGACACATGTCTATGGATTGGCTGTTGAGAGAACATCAGGTACAGCAGCAGAAGCAGATCAGGAAGAGCAGATGCTGACCTCTGACAGCTTTCGTGGCGGCTGATGAGCCATGCTGACGCTAACAGCGCTGGACTCTTCTTCAAGGGCGCCGGCTTCAGATTTATGCCCTGACTGGAAGCTGCCCTGCTGCAGCTGAAAGTCTGACTGTGCCTCAGGCCTGTGTCTGTACCCTTGCTTGATCTGAGCGTATGCAGGTGGTCGACCAGACTGTTGACCAGGCAGTCCCTGTGCAGAGGAAGGACCACGCTGCTGACCGGATCGCTGCCTGACCTGATGACTGGCAAGATGACTTGGCTGACTGGACTGTTGGCCGGACCGATGAGCGGCATGCTGGTGCTTGTCTAGGGCAGGGTGGGGATCAGCTTGATCCCAAGAAGACGCTCTGTCATGGGGTCCAGCAGCCCAGGGTTGCTGCTGCTGCTGGTTGGACAGGCTCACTTCAGGTTCCCCTTGAGCCCAAGCATAGTCCTCTGCTGTATAGGCTGACTGTGACTCATCATCAAGAGCCAGAGCGCCGTCATTGCTAGGCCTGAATCTGTCCAGACCTTGCATGACTGGACTGTGCACATCCCAGCCGTCGCCAGTATTCTGACTGGCATAGCTTGCGGCCACAGCTGCAGGGTGAGAGTGTGCCTGTTGATGGGAAGCTGAAGAAACAAGCCGACTGTGCAGCGATCTGGATGATCTACTGTGATCATTGTCATGTGCCTGCTGCTGATGGGAAGCTGAAGCAGGCCGGCTGTGCAGCGATCTGGATGATCGATCGTGATCAGACTCATGTGCCTGCTGCTGATGGGAAGCTGAAGAAACAGGCCGACTGTGCAGCGATCTGGATGATCTATCGTGATCAGACTCATGTGCCTGCTGCTGGTGGGAAGCTGAAGCAGGCCAACTAGGCAGCGATCTGGATGATTCACTGTGATCAGAGTCATGTGCTGAAATTAGATGTCCGCGTGGGTCCTGCCAGCTGTCAGCACCCAAAGCATGCTCTGATGCTGGACAGGAATCCCCATGATAGCAATCATGACCACCAGCAGTATGACTGTCATGTACTCCTGGCTGATGACTGTTTTCTTCAGACACTTGCCCAGTTGATGCAGCAGCTTCTGTGTCAGACGCAACGCTGGCAGCTGCTTGCGGGCTGTCATACACACTCTGTCTGACATCTTTGCCAGATATGCACAGCATGGTGGCCACAGCTGTGGGGCGCTGTGGTACATCATACACACTCTGCCGGACATCTTGCACATTTGGGCGAGCCCAAACAGGGCTGACAGATGACACACAGGGTGAGACAGATCTAGGCGCCTGCAAGCGAGGGACTTATGGGTTAAGTGCCTGCAATAGAAATGGACTGTCATCAGGAGCATGCCTACCGCCTACAACGCAGATTGACTGGAAAGTGCTGGGCCAGCAGTCCACTGTGGACCAAGACGTCAAATAAGATCAGTCTGAATCAAAGTTGTGGCAACACATACTGAACCTGTAGGATGAACTTTACATGCAGACTACAAGGTCAACTTTCAGTGCACAGAGCATGGTCAAAATCAAAGTCCGCAAGCCATGTGCGCGATCCCTTCATGTGCGCACGTGATGCCAGTACAAGTGTACAAAGCATGATTGATGGCACTACATAATGTTCA
>JAABUS010006304.1_pt1 | contig 14552 bp, 17 predicted proteins | sample 5560161 | NCBI WGS metagenome assembly JAABUS01 (sample SAMN10711885, study PRJNA513376) | rock metagenome | isolation source: Antarctica rocks | place: Antarctica: Victoria Land, Trio Nunatak nord | collected 2016-01-04 | reverse complement strand
CACGACATCGATCCGGGGACGATGCAGTCGGTCACCTCGGCGATCGACGGCGCCGTCCCGGCCACGGAGGTCCTCGACGACGTCATCTGGCGCCACCGCGCGACGCGCGTGGCCCCGAAGACCGTCAACCAGAAGCGCTACACGGACGCCATCAAGCGCTCCACGGTGACGTTCGGCATCGGCCCGGCCGGCACGGGCAAGACGTTCCTGGCCGTCGCGATGGCCGCCGCCGCCCTCTCGCGCAAGGAGGTCAGCCGCATCATCCTGACCCGGCCGGCCGTCGAGGCGGGCGAGCGCCTCGGCTTCCTGCCCGGCGACCTGATGGCGAAGATCGACCCCTACCTGCGGCCGCTGTTCGACGCGCTGCACTCCATGTTCGAGGCCGAGAAGGTCGCCACGATGATGGAGAAGGGGATCATCGAGGTCGCCCCGCTGGCTTTCATGCGCGGCCGAACCCTTGACGACTCCTTCATCATCCTCGACGAGGCGCAGAACACGACGCCCGAGCAGATGAAGATGTTCCTGACGCGCCTCGGGTTCAACTCGCGGATGGTGGTCACGGGCGACATCACCCAGGTGGACCTCCCGCGCGAGCAGCACTCGGGCCTCGTGGTCGTCGGGGACATCCTTCGGGACGTCGATGGGATCGACTTCGTGCGCTTCTCAGGCGACGACGTCGTCCGCCACCGCCTCGTGCAGCGCATCGTCGAGGCCTACGGCGAGCACGCGGAGCAGTCGGCCACGGAGCTGCGTCCCGCCGCCGGCCGCCGGGCGTAGGCCCGCTCGCCTTGCCGACGGGATCCTGAGGCGGCCGTGCTGGACGTGGAGGTCATCGGGACCGCCGCCGGAGCGCCGCCTGAGGCCGAGATCGAGCGACTCGTCGGGATCGCGCTGGCCAGCGCGGACATCGAGGACGGGCACGTCGCGGTCGCCTTCGTCGGCGCCGCGCGGATCGCCGCGCTCAACGCCGAGCACCGCGGCACGGAGGGGCCGACCGACGTGCTCTCGTTCCCCGTCGACGAGGACGGCGAGTCCGTGGGCCCTCGCGAGCTCGGGGACGTCGTCGTCTGCCCCGAGTACACCGTCGACCTGTGCGAGGCGGTGATCCACGGCGTGCTCCACCTGACGGGCATGGACCACGAGACCGACGCCGGCGAGATGCTCGCGCTCCAAGCGGAGATCCTTTCGTGGTGAGCCGGCCCGCGGGCGGGGGGGATCTTCCCGTGCCGGGCGCGGTCTCCCATGCGGCGGGGGGACCGGATCGCCTCGAGGCTGGGCCGACGTCCCACGCCGGCTTCGTCGCCCTCGCCGGCAGGCCGAACGTCGGCAAGTCGACGCTCGTCAACGCGATGGTCGGACGCAAGGTCGCGATCGTCTCGGACAAGCCGCAGACGACCCGCCGCGCCATCCGCGGGGTGGCGACCGGCCAGGACGCGCAGCTCGTGCTCGTCGACCTGCCGGGCGTGCAGCGCCCCCGCGACGCGCTGACCGAGCGGATGCAGCGCCGGGTCGAGCGCGAGCTCAAGGACGCCGACGCGGCGCTCATGGTCGTGAACGGTGAGGAGGGGGTAGGGCCCGGCGACCGCTGGATCGCGTCGCTGCTGGCCACGGCGCCCGTTCCCGTCGTCATCGCAGTCAACAAGATCGACCGCCTCGACCGCTCACGGCTGATCACTGTGCTGAGCGCCGCGGCCGAGCTCTCCATCGCCGAGGACATCTTCCCCGTGAGCGCCCGCAAGGGGGAGGGGGTCCTCGAGCTGCGCGCGCACCTCGGGACGCTCATCCCGGAGAGCCCGTTCTTCTTCCCGCCCGAGGACGGCTCCGACCAGACCGACGAGCAGCTCCTGGCCGAGCTCATCCGTGAGCAGGTGCTGCGGCGCACCTTCCAGGAGGTGCCGCACTCCGTGGAGGTCGTCGTCGACGAGATCACCGTCGTCCGCGACGATCTCACGCGGGTGACCGGGATGGTTTGGGTCGAGGCCGAGTCGCAGAAGGGCATCCTCATCGGGGCGCACGGCAAGATGATCAAGCAGATCGGCACCGCCGCCCGCAAGGAGCTGCAGCGCGAGCTCGACACGCAGGTGCACCTCGATCTCTCCGTGCGCGTGCGCAAGGGCTGGCGCGGCGACGACCGCGCCCTCGACCGCCTCGGGATCGAGTAGCGGGCTCCTCAGGCGTGCGACCACGGCGCCCGGCGGCCGAGCCGGCGCTCGCCGGCGAGCATCGAGGGCAGTGCCAGCGTCAGGAACCCCGCCGCGACGAAGAGTCCGACGCCGTAGTCCGGCGACGCGCCGGGGGTGTAGCCCCATGGCACCGCGAAGGCAGGAGATACGAGCATTGGCAGGGGGAGTGCCCACCACTGGCCGATGAACCTCCCGACGCCCACGCTCGTGAGCACCGTGCCGGCGACCAGCACCTCGACCGACTCGACGAGGCCGAGGTCGACGGGGCTTCCCCACACGGCCCACCACGCCCCGACGTAGACGCCTGCGACACCGAGTCGACGGGTGCCCTGGCAGATCTCCATGTCATTCGGTACACCGGTACCGGGATCTCGTTCCGTCGTCTTGGCGTTTGCGGCGATCCCTCAGAACCGGCGGTAGCTGGCGCGGCTGATGCGGAAGCCGTGGCCGCGCGCGTTCTCGCGCGTGACGCCCGACTCGCGCGAGGTGCACCGGATGCGGCCGCGCCGGATCGAGCGGCCGTAGGCCAGCACCTTGCCGGAGCCGAGCGCGAGCGCGTCCGCCTGCGCGCCGGCGGCGACAGCCAGGCTGGCGACGACGAGGGCGGGGGACGTGAGCAGGGCGTGCGCATGCGGGCAGGTTGCCAGAGCGCGCGGCGCGCTCCCAGACTCGCGAAGGGCCACAGGACTCGCCGGACTCGCCGGGATTGCGGCACCGTGGCGTCTGATGGAGCTCTGCGGACCATTTCTCACCACGCTGGCGAAGATCCCGCCCATCTGCGGGCGAGCTCGCCCGCCAGTTCGGCGCCGAGCGCGGCGACCTGCTCGCGCCCCAGCGTCGCGGCCGGCACGAACGGCAGCGTCATGACCGGCGCGCCGGCCTCGCGGCGCAGCCGCCCGAGCTGCGCCTGCTGCGCGGCCGCGCGTCGGCTCTCCCTCCGTGCGGCCCGCCGCGCGAGCACGGGCACCGCACCGCCCGCCGCCTCGAGCGCCTCAAGATCGGCGGCGCTCCAGCGCCGCGCGAGCAGCGCGTTGACGACGATCGCGTCCACCGGCCGGCGCAGCTCACGCGCCACGAGCGCCTCGAGCTCGAGCGCCTCGTTCACGGGCAGCTCGCCGGGCAGCGTGACGGCGAGAAGCGCCGAACGCGACGGGCTCTCGATCGCGTCGCGGACAAGCCCGGCCTGCGTGGCGATCGGGCCGCCGCGGACGATGTCGGCGAACGTCCGCGCGGTGCGCAGCAGCCCAACGCCGTGGCCGGAGGAGGGCAGGTCGACGACGACGACGTCGTAGGGCCGGGCGTGCTTCTCCCAGCGCTCGGCCTGCGCGAGCTCTGCGATCCTGGTCACCGTCGCGAGCTCGCGGACGCCGGGCGCGGCCGCGGCGAAGTACGCGAAGAGGTTCGAGCGCGTCAGCAGCTCCACCAGGGATCTCGACGGCAGCTGGGCCGCCAGCCACTCGCGCAGCGCCCGATTCGGGTCCACCGACGTCGCCCACAGGCGCTCGTCGAGCCGGATCTCGTCGCCGTAGGCCCTCGCGCCCTCAACGGAGGAGCGCGGATCGCCCGAGCCTCCGCCGAAGAGGGCAGGAAGGCGGCGCTGGGCGCCGACCTCGCAGACGATCGTCCGGCGGCCCGCGGCGGCCAGGAACATGCCGAGCCCGGCGGCGACCGTCGTCTTGCCCGCCCCGCCTTTCCCGGTCACCAAGATGAGCTCCCGGGAGAGGAGCGCGTCTGCGGTGGGGGTGGGTCCCGACGGGCTCGTCGTCGGAAGTATCGCGGAGTCATCGAGCAGGGCCTGCGCCGCACCTGCCAGGAGGTGCCGCGCGGTTCAGGAGTTCGTCGCCCAGTCGAAGCTGTCGCGCGAGAACTGCAGTCCGTCGTGGGTCAGGTTCCCGATGCAGATCAGATCGCCGGAGTCAAAGCCGACGAACAGCACTCGACTCGGCTGGTCGGCAAGCAGCACTCGAGGCTCGATCTCGGTTGCGAGCCATCGAACGGCGAGCGTCCCGTAGGCAAGGCACAGCGGATACTCGCCGTCGTTCATGAGGAAGCGGTGCTCGCGCTCGGCGAGTCCCCGGTCGCCGTAGGACAGACCCTCCTCGCCGGAGGAGATGTCGAAGATGTTCCTGAGTACCTGCGAGCGCGCAGAGGCTCCGGCGGGCTTCCAGGAGACCGCGCAGGCCCAATCGGGATCCGCCGGGTCATCCGGCGATCCCGAAGACGTAGATGTCCGCGCTGTCCTTGCCCTCGTACACGGGGTTGCACAGCCCGAACCACAAGCCACTGATCGGGCCGGCGGGCGGCGTGGAGAACGCCGTTGTCAACCAGTCCTCAGGTGCTCGAGATCGCTCGCGATGTCCAGCGTGCCGAATCGGTCCCAGTCTTCGTGTGGGCGGTGACGGGCGCACTCGGCCACGATGGCCGACATGCCCGCCGTCACGGGCTGGCGGCCTACTGGGCGGAGGTGATGGGTGGGCCGCCGAGGTACTCGCGCTCCTGCGGCGACCAGGCGGGTGTCCTGCGCATGCACGCCGGCAACGGGGACATGGGCGATCTCGGAGAGCGCTTCGTCGAGTGCTTCGCCGGCGCGCTGGACGATGCCGGCCTGCCCACAGACCCCGCGTTCCGCGCCGCCATGCGGGCGTACATGCGCTGGGCGGTGGACGACGTGCTGTCCTACTCGGCCGAGGACGCGGTCGTCGCCGAGGGCGCCGCGATGCCGAAGTGGGGGTGGGAGGGGCTCCAGTCATAAGCTGTCAGGCGATGCAGATCGCCTACGACGAGCAGGGGCTCGTCCCCGTGGTGGTGCAGGACTGGGTCTCGGGCGAGGTCCTCACGCTGGCCTACGCCAACGCCGAGGCCGTCGCGAGGACCCGGGAGACCGGCGAGCTGCACCTCTGGTCGCGCTCGCGCGACGAGCTGTGGCACAAGGGTGCGACGTCGGGCAACACGCAGGCGGTCAAGGCGCTGCGCCTCGACTGCGACGGCGACGCGCTGCTCGCGCTCGTGGAGCCCGCCGGCCCGGCCTGCCACACCGGCGAGCGCACGTGCTTCTTCACCGGCGACATGGGCCAAGCGCCGCACGAGGTGCTGCCCGCGCTCGAGCGCACCCTCGAGCAGCGCGTGGCCGAGCGGCCCGCGGGCTCCTATGTCGTGCAGCTGCTCGACGACCCTGCACTCGCCGGCGCGAAGGTCCAGGAGGAGGCGGAGGAGGTCGTGCGCGCCGTGCGCGAGGAGAGCGACGGGCGCGTCGACGAGGAGGCCGCCGACGTCCTCTTCCACCTCATGGCGCTGCTGCGCGGCCGCGGCCACGCGCTTGCGGGCGCCCAGGCCGTGCTGCGCGACCGCCGAGGATCGTGACCGCCGACACGACACCCGCAGCCGGCTCGTCCTTCTCGGTCGAGCCCTCGCTCGAGGCGGTCCGCGCGCTCGCCGCCGAGCACAACCTCGTCCCGCTGCGCCATTCGTTCATCGACGACTGCGAGACGCCGGTCGCTGCGTTCCTCAAGCTCCGCGGTCCGCGGCCGGAGTCCCCGGCGTTCCTGCTGGAGAGCGCGGAGAAGGGCCAGCGCGTCGGGCGCTGGTCGTTCATCGGCGTGCGTCCCCGCGACGTGATCCGCTGGAGCCTCGGCGATCCGGGGGATCCGTACGCGATCGCCGCCGACGCCGTCGCGCGCGTCTCCCAGGCGCAGCTGCCCGAGCTTCCGCCGTTCGCCGGCGGAGCGGTCGGCTTCTTCGGCTACGACCTCGTGCGCACCGTCGAGACGACGCTCGGCGCGCCGAACCCGGACACGCTCGGCCTGCCGGACATGGCGCTCATGCTCTCCGACGTGCTCGTGGTCTTCGACCACCTCAAGCACACGCTCTCGGTGATCGCGCACGTGGAGACCGACGGGGACCTCGACGCCTCCTACGCAGACGCCGTCGCGACGATCGCGAAGGTCCGCGGCCTGCTCGCGGGGCCCGTTCCGACCGTCGATCACGACCGGTCGCCGAGGCCCGTGCCTACGTTCGCGCCGAACATGGAGCGCGCGCAGTTCGAGGCGATGGTCACGCGGATCGTCGAGTACTGCCACGCGGGCGACACCTTCCAGGTCGTCCCCTCCCAGCGCTGGTCGGGCGCGATCGACGGCATCGACCCGTTCTCCGTCTACCGCGGCCTGCGCGTCGTCAACCCGTCGCCGTACATGTACTTCCTCGACTTCCTGGACTTCCAGGTCGCGGGGGCGAGCCCCGAGCCGCTGCTGACCGTGACCGGCCGGCACGTCTCCACCCGGCCCATCGCGGGCACCCGCCGGCGCGGTGCGACGTTCGCGGAGGACGAGGCGCTCGCGGCGGGGCTCCTCGAGGACGAGAAGGAGCGGGCCGAGCACGTGATGCTCGTCGACCTCGGCCGCAACGACCTCGGGCGCGTGTCGGACTTCGGCTCGGTGCAGGTCGACTCGTTCATGGCCGTGGAGCAGTACTCGACGGTCATGCACATCGTCTCGAACGTCTCGGGACGGCTGCGGGAGGGGATCGGGCCGATGCACGCGCTGCGGTCCGTCCTGCCGCCCGGAACGCTGAGCGGGGCGCCGAAGGTTCGCGCCATGGAGATCATCGACGAGCTCGAACCCGTCAAGCGCGGGGGGTACGGCGGCGCGATCGGCTACCTCTCCTACACGGGCGACCTCGACACCTGCATCCACATCCGCACCGTGGTCATCGCCGACGGCGTCGCGCACATCCAGGCCGGCGGCGGGACCGTCGCCGACGCCCAGCCCGCCTACGAGTTCGAGGAGTCCGAGAACAAGGCGCGCGCCGTCAAGGGCGCCATCGAGCTGGCTGCGCGGCAGCCCGAGTGGCCATGACAGCGCGTCACTGCTCCACCGACGTCGACCGCGACTCGGAAGGCTGGCCGTCGCGGTGACAGCGCGTCGTGTCCTGGTCGTCGACAACTACGACTCGTTCACCTACAACCTCGTCCAGTACCTCGGCGAGCTCGGGGCGGAGATCGAGGTCGTTCGCAACGATCAGGCCACGATCGAGACGATCATCGCCGGCCGCCCGGACCGCGTCGTGGTGTCGCCCGGACCGTGCACCCCCGACGAGGCGGGGATCTCCGTCGCGACGATGCGCCGCGTCCCCGAGGCGGGGATCCCGACCCTCGGGGTCTGCCTCGGCCACCAGTCGCTCGCCCAGGCGTTCGGCGGTCATGTCGTGCGCCACGAGCCCGTGCACGGCAAGACCACGGACATCGAGCACGACGGCTCAGGGCTCTACTCGGGCCTGCCGAGCCCCCTGACCGTCGGGCGCTACCACTCGCTCGTCGTCGCGGAGGACGATCTGCCCGACTGCCTCGTGGTCACCAGTCGCGGCGGCGGTGTCCTGATGGGCATACGCCACGTCGAGCTGCCCGCCGAGGGGGTCCAGTTCCATCCTGAATCGGTCCTCACCGACGGCGGGAAGCGCCTGCTGGCCAACTTTCTGGCGTGATCGCTCACCACGGCGGGTCCAGCCGGTAGGACGCACGTTGGCCGCGGCGTCCTGGTCACAAGGTGGAGGCTCGGTTAGCATCGCGGCCATACTCGATCCTTGAGGAGGGATTGCAACTTGTCCATTCGCTCGAAGGCGGCCTTCGCCTTCGCCATTCCAGCACTCGCCGCGGGTCCTGCCGCCTGCGGTGACGACACGTCCACCTCGTCGAACACCACCACCGGCGCCGCGGCGGGGGGCGGCAAAGCTACGGGTACGGTCGATGTCTACTCGAGCCTCCCGTTGCAGGGAGCCTCGAAGCCTCAGACCAACGCGATGGTCGACGGGATCAAGCTCGCGCTCAAGCAGGCCGGCAGCAAGGCCGGCGGCGTGACCGTCAAGTACGAGTCGCTCGACGACTCGACCGCGAAGGAGGGCAAATGGGAGCCCAACCAGGTCGCCTCGAACGCGCGCAAGGCCGCCCAGGACAAGAAGGCCGTCGCCTACATCGGCGAGTTCAACTCGGGTGCTTCCGCAATCTCCATCCCGCTCCTGAACGCCGTCGGACTAGCAATGGTCTCGCCGGCTAACACCGCGGTGGGTCTGACCAAGAAGGAGACTGGTTCAACGCCCGGCGAGCCGCAGAAGTACTATCCTTCCGGCCCCCGCAACTACGCGCGAATCGTGCCGCGGGACAAGTACCAGGCCGCCGATCTCGTGCAGCAGATGAAGGCGGACGGCTGCCAGAACCTGGCGATGGCCAACGACAAGGAGGTCTACGGTGGCGGGCTCGCGACCCTCATCGACGATCAGGCCAAGCAGCAGGGCCTCAAGCTCGTGACGAACGACGGCATCCAGAAGGACGCAGCAAACTTCCGTGCCTTCGCCTCGAAGATCAAGGGCCTCGGGGCGGACTGCTTCGTCTTCGCCGGGGTGACCGCCAACGGGGCGATCCAGATCGCGAAGGACGTCAACGCCGCCCTGCCGCAGGCGAAGCTCTACGGTGGTGACGGCATCTGCGAGTCGGGCTTCACGAACGAGAAGAAGAAGGGCATCCCGAGCTCCGTCGCCAAGCAGTTCAAGTGCACGGTCGGAACGCTGGATCTCAACAGCTACCCCGGCGGCAAGAAGTTTATCGCGGCGTTCGACGCTGAGTACCAAGACGCAAATCCAGACCCGTACGCGATCTACGGCTACGAGGCGATGAGCCTCGTGCTCGACACGATCACTCGTGCCGGCGCGAAGGGGACCACCAAGGAGGGCGTCCTGAAGGCCCTCTTCGAGACGAGAGACCGCGATTCCGTCCTCGGCAAGTACTCGATCGACAGGGACGGCGACACGACCCTGACCGACTATGGCCTCTTCAAGGTCGGTTCGGACGGGAACACGGAGTACGTCGCCACCCTGAAGTTCCGGGGCTGATCGCCCGCTCCCGCGCTCCGGGCGTTGCCGTCGCAGGACGGCGGCGCCCGCAGCGGCGCATTGGCCCAAACGCCCAACGAAGGACTTCCCATGGCCATCACTGAAGCCTCGCTGCCCGCCTCGCCGTCGGCGAAGCATCGCGCGTCGGGCTCGGTACGGGAGAGCGCCTCGAAGTACGCGCTCTACGCCTCCCTTGCCGCCCTGCCCGTGTATTACGGCATCCAGGACCTAAGCAAGGACGGCAACCTGGCCCGGCTGGGGAACAACATCTTCCAGGGCCTCTCCAACGGCTCGATCTGGGCCCTGATCGCTTTGGGCTACACGCTCGTCTACGGCATCATCGAGCTCATCAACTTCGCCCACGGCGATGTCTTCATGCTCGGCTCGTTCGTCTCGGCAGGTCTGTGGGGCACGCTCGGGCTCACGCTCGCGACCGGCCCACTCGGCCTCGTGCTCGGCCTCCTCGCGACGCTGGTGGTCGCGATGGTCGCCTGCGGCTCGCTGAACGTCATGATCGAGAAGGTGGCCTACCGGCCGTTGCGCAACGCGCCGAAGCTCGCGCCGCTGATCACGGCCGTCGGCTTCTCGTTCATCCTGCAGAACGTCGGCCTGCTGTGGCTCGGCGGCTCGCCGGCCGGCCTGCCCGACCTCATCCGCGCGCAGGAGACCGTGGTGACCCTGCTCGGCATCCGTGTCCAGCGCGCCGACCTGCTGGCGCTGCTCGTGACGATCCCGCTGGTCGTCGCGATGGTGACCTTCATCATCAAGAGCCGGCTCGGCAAGGCGATGCGCGCGACCGCGCAGGACCCCGACGCCGCCCGCCTGCAGGGAATCAACGTCGACACGACGATCTCGCTGACCTTCCTGATCGGTGGCATGCTCGCCGGCGCCGCCGGCCTGATCTACGCGCTGTACCAGACGACGATCTGGTTCTTCCAGGGCTTCCAGGCCGGGCTGATCGCGTTCACCGCGGCGGTGATGGGCGGCATCGGCAACCTCCAGGGCGCCGTGCTCGGCGGGCTGATCATCGGGATCATCCAGCAGATCTCCGACAACCGGATCGGCACGCAGTGGACGCCCGCCATCGTGTTCGCCTACCTGGTGCTGGTCATGGTCTTCCGCCCGCAGGGGCTCGTCGGCGAGCAGACGCGGGAGGCGGGCTGATGGCCGCGCAGGCCGAAAGCCCTCCGGCCGCGTCGCGCCCCAAGCGCCGCTCGCTGGAGGGGGGCCTGCCGCCCGTCGCGGGCAAGGCGCTGCTCGCGGTGGTGATGATCCTCGCGATCCTGCTGCCGTTCGCGCTGGACCCGATCTCCAGCCTCCTCAGCGACATCGTCATCGCCCTGTCCTTCGTGATCTTCGCCCAGGGGCTCAACGTCGTCGTCGGCTTCGCCGGCCTCCTCGACCTCGGCTACGTGGCGTTCTTCGCCATCGGCGCCTACACCGTCGGCTGGCTGGCATCGGGGTTCTTCTTCGACGCCAACGCGCACGTCGGCGTGACGAGATTCCTCAACGGGCTGCCCGGCGTCCACCTGAACTTCCTCATCGTCCTCGTCGCGTCGATGATCTTCTGCGCGCTGGGCGGGATGCTCATCGGACTGCCGACGCTGCGCCTGCGCGGCGACTACATCGCGATCGTGACGCTCGCCTTCGGCGAGATCATCCGCGTCTTCGCCGTCAACGGCGACGCGATCGGAGTGCCCTTCACCGAGCAGAAGCTCACCGCGGGCCGGCAGGGCATCACGCCGGTCGACCAGGTCAACCTCTTCGGGGTCCAGTTCGGCCAGCTCGACCTGCGCCCGTGGTACTGGCTCGTGCTGGCGCTCGTCGCGATCGTGCTGTTCTGCGTCATCCGCCTGCGCGACTCTCGCCTGGGCCGCGCGTGGATCGCCGTGCGAGAGGACGAAGTGGCTGCCGCGTCGATGGGGGTCCCGCTGGTGCGCACCAAGCTCTACGCCTACGCCGTCGGAGCCGCGATCGGCGGGATGGCCGGTGCGTTTCAGGCGTCCTATCTCAACACGGTCAACGCGGACCAGTTCGACTTCTCGTTCTCGATCTTCATCCTCGCGATAGTGATCCTCGGCGGGCTCGGCTCGGTCTGGGGCGTGCTGGTCGGCGCGCTGCTGCTGTCGTTCATCAACTCCTATCTCATCCCGGACGTCCTCGGCGGCGTGCCGCAGAGCCTCGGCCTCGACTTCCAGCTCGAGGATCTCGGCTTCGGGATCTTCGGGTTCCTCCTGGTGATCGTGATGGTCCTGCGCCCCGAGGGCCTGCTGCCCGAGAAGCGGCGCCAGATCGAGCTGACCGACGGCGGCGGGCCCGACGAGAGCGTCTACGAGGTGCGCGCATGAGCGCGAAGGCGGCCGTCGACCCGGCGACGGAGGGTGACGCCGCGGCGCCCGCGGCGCTCATGACCGTCCAGGGCGTCTCGAAGGTGTTCGGCGGCCTGACCGCGGTCTCCGACGTCTCCTTCGCGGTCCCGACGAACGCGATCGTCTCGGTCATCGGGCCCAACGGCGCGGGCAAGACCACGTTCTTCAACATGCTCACGGGGCTCTACAAGCCGACGGTGGGCCGGATCACGTTCCTCGGCAGGGACGTCACGGGCACCCGCTCGGACTGCATCACCAAGATGGGCGTGGCCCGGACGTTTCAGAACATCCGGCTGTTCGGGACGATGACCGCGCTGGAGAACGTCCTGGTCGGCCAGCACGCGCGGATGAAGGCGGGGATCCTCGGCTCCATCGTGCGCACGCCCGGCGTCCGCAGGGAGGAGGCGCGCGTCCGCGTCTTCGGGCGGGAGGTCCTCGACTACGTCGGGATGGCCGCCTCCTCGTTCGATCAGCTGGCGATCAACCTCTCCTACGGGGATCAGCGCCGCGTGGAGATCGCGCGCGCACTCGCCTCCGAGCCGAAGCTGCTGCTCCTCGACGAGCCGACCGCGGGGATGAACCCGAACGAGTCCGCTCGTCTGACCGACCTGATGCGCAGGCTGCGCGACGAGCGCGACCTCTCCATCCTGCTCATCGAGCACGACATGAAGGTCGTCATGGGCGTCTCGGAGCGCGTCACCGTGCTGGACCACGGCACGAAGATCGCCGAGGGCGACCCGGCCACGGTCCGCGCGAACCCCGCCGTGGTCGAGGCCTACCTCGGAAAGCAGGGGTGACGCGTGGCGCTGCTCGAGGTCGACGACATCGCGACCTACTACGGCAACATCCAGGCGCTCAAGAGCATCTCGCTCACCGTCGAGGAGGGCGAGATCGTCACCCTCATCGGCTCCAACGGCGCCGGGAAGTCTACGACGCTGCGCTCCATCTCCGGGCTCAACCCGCCGCGCACGGGCTCGATCAGGTTCATGGGGGAGGAGATCTCCGGCACCCCGCCGCAGCGGATCGTCGCCATGGGGATCTCGCAGTCGCCCGAGGGCCGCAAGTGCTTCCAGCGCATGACGGTTCGCGAGAACCTCGACCTCGGTGCCTACCTGCGCTCGGACAAGGCCGCCATCGCCGAGGACATGGACCGCGTCTTCGACCTCTTCCCACGGCTGAAGGAGCGCGAGAAGCAGAAGGCGGGCACGATGTCCGGCGGCGAGCAGCAGATGCTCGCGATCGGCCGCGCGCTGATGGCCAAGCCGAAGCTCCTGCTGCTCGACGAGCCGTCGATGGGCATCGCCCCGATCCTCGTGGACCGCATCTACGAGACGATCACGGAGATCAACAAGCAGGGCATGACGATCCTGCTGGTCGAGCAGAACGCCAACTACGGGCTCGGCGTGTCCAATCGCGCCTACGTCCTGGAGACCGGCACCGTCGCGCTGGCCGACTCGTCGGCCTCCCTGCGCGAGAACCCCGACGTCCAGAGGGCCTACCTCGGAACATGACCGCTCCCCTCGCCCTGATCGGCGCCACGGCGCTGTACCTCCTCTACGGCTGGCTGGGCAGCGCGATCGTCGCGGCCTACCTGTCCGACCGGAAGGGGTACACCGAGAAGCCGGGCCTGGCCGCCGGGCTGCTGCTCACGGTCATCGGCCCGATCATCTTCCTGGTGATCCCCGCGAAGCAGGACTCGGCCTGGAAGCGCTTCGGGCCGTTCGGCAGCACCCCGCGCGGCTCCTGACCGTCCGCGCGGTAGGATCGGCGACCGCCAGATGCCGCTCGAGGTCCTGACCCAGGCGATCGACTCGCTCGCCTCCCGCGCGGACCTCTCCCAGGAGCAGGCGGGCGAGGTGCTGGCCGAGATCATGGCCGGGAACGCGTCGGAGGTGCAGATCGCCGCCTTCCTCGTCGCGCTGCGCACGAAGGGCGAGACGCCCGCCGAGCTCGCGGGCTTCGCGGCCACGATGCGCGCGCTCGCGACGCGGGTGCCGTGCGCGCGCGCCGACCTCGTCGACACCGCGGGAACGGGCGGCGGGCGCTCGACGTTCAACGTCTCGACGACCGCGGCGCTGATCGCGGTGGGCGCGGGCTGCGCGGTGGCCAAGCACGGCAACCGCTCCGCGACGAGCGCCTCGGGCTCGGCCGACGTCCTCGAGGCGCTCGGCGCGCGCATCGACCTCGGTCCGGCGGCGGTGGCCCGCTGCGTGGACGCCACGGGCTTCGGCTTCATGTTCGCCCCGGCCCACCATGCCGCGATGCGCTGGGTGATGCCGGTGCGCCGCGAGCTGGCGGTCCGCACGATCTTCAACTTCCTCGGGCCGCTCACCAACCCGGCGGGGGCACGGCGCCAGCTCATCGGCGTCTCGGATCCGCGGATGCTCGACGTGATGGCCCAGGCGCTGGCGCGACTGGGCTGCGACCGCGCGCTGGTAGTGTCGAGCGAGGATGGTCTGGACGAGATGAGCACGTCCGCCGCGACCCGGGTCGTCGAGGTCAACGGCACCGACGTTCGGCGCTACGTGGTGACCGCGGCCGACGTGGGCCTGCCCGCGTCCGGCGCGGCGTCGCTCGCGGGCGGCAGCCCGGAGGAGAACGCGCGCGTCACGCGCCGGATCCTGGAGGGCGAGCCCGGGCCGGCGCGTGACATCGCCGTGCTCAACGCGGGCGCGGCGATCTACGCTGCGGGCCGCGCCGCCGACCTGCCGGCCGGCGTCGCCGCCGCCCAGGAGGCGATCGACGCCGGCCTCTCCGCCGGCGCCCTGGATCGCTACGTCGCCCTGTCCGAGGAGCTCGCCCCCGCGTGAACGTGCTCGAGCGCATCGTCGAGTCGACCCACAAGGAGGTCCGCCGCCGCCGCAAGGAGGTGCCGCTGGCCGAGCTGGAGGCCCATGTCGCCGGCCGCGGCGACGACCGGCCGTTCTCCGAGGCCCTGACCCGCCCGGGGATCTCGGTGATCGCCGAGCACAAGCGGCGCTCGCCCTCGGCGGGCGAGATCCGGCAGGGCTCGACGGTCGAGGAGATCGTCACCGCCTACGAGCGCGGCGGCGCTGCGGCGCTGTCGATCCTCACCGAGGGCCCGCACTTCGCGGGCTCGCTGGACGACCTGCGCGCCGCGCAG
>JAABUS010006303.1_pt1 | contig 14554 bp, 11 predicted proteins | sample 5560161 | NCBI WGS metagenome assembly JAABUS01 (sample SAMN10711885, study PRJNA513376) | rock metagenome | isolation source: Antarctica rocks | place: Antarctica: Victoria Land, Trio Nunatak nord | collected 2016-01-04 | reverse complement strand
CACCGGGGACACGGAAACCGGAGCCGTGCCACGACCTAAGGGTAGTATTCGAGCCGGTGACGCGGGAGCATCCGGTGCGTGAAAGGCTCCGCAGCAGCGCGGTTAGTCCGCGGTCGGTGCTGTCTGGCGTAGCGCCCAGACAGTCGCCGCGAGTGTCGCCGCCGCCAATGCCACCAGGGCCATGGCCAGGCCGGGGTAGCCGCCCGCGCCGAGCACCAGGCCGCCGAGCGCCGCCCCGACGAACAGCCCGAGGTTGAAACCGGCGGCGTTAAGGCCCAGGATCGCGCCACGCAGCGGCGCGTAGCGGCCTACCAACAAGCTGATCGTGGCGGCGACGGCCGCACCGTGCGCGCCGGCGGCGAGCGCGGCCGCCACCATCGCCAGCGGCAGCGTCGGGACGACCAGGCCCAGCGGGGTCAAGATGGCCACGAGGAGCAGGCTCGCGGGCAACAGCCCCTCCGGTGTCCGCCAGCCGCCGCCAGCCGCGCCAATCAGCCGGCCGACCGCGAGATTGGCGAGGAAGAAGGCCAGCCCGCCCATCCCCCACACGACGCCCACCAGCGCCGTGGATGCCGCGAAGCGCTCGACGAGGCAGGCCGCCAGGTAGGAGAGCCAGGCGAACTGCACGGTGGCGCGGAGCGTCGAGCCGAGCAACAGCGGCAGCGCACCGGGCGCGGCGAGCACCAGGCGGAAGGCGTCCCGGTAACCGACGCGGGCCACACCGACCGGCGGTCTGCGGCCGAGCGTCGCGCCCGCGACGCCGGCCACGAGGGCGATGAGGAGCGCGCTGGCGAGGTAGTCGCCGCGCCAGCCGACCCACCCGGCGGTCGCGGCCAACAGCGGCCCGCCCAGCATCGGCGCAAGGGCACCCATCGCGCTCAGCATCGCCGCCGCGCGAGCACCCGTTGCGCTGTCGTGGCCGTCGGCCGCCGCCGACTGGAGGGCGGGCTGGTAGACCGCCCCCGCCGTGCCGAGCAGCAAATAGAACAGCGCCAGGGACGGCAGACTGCCGAATGCCGCCAGGAGGGCGGCAACGGCCAGCAGCAGCAGGCCACCGGCGATCGTCCGGGCGCGCGCGACCCGATCGATGAGCGGGGCGACGAGCACGCCACAGGCCAGCGCCGCCACGCCGCCCAGGCTACGCAGCCCGCCGACGAGCGCGACGCTGCTACCCAGGTCGGCGGCGATGGTGGGCACGAAGATACTCGCCGCCGACGAGGGCAGGAAGCTGAGGAACTGCGCCAGCAGCAGCAGCCAGAGGCCGCGGGCCAGCGCGAGGTCACCGAGCCGAGGGGCGATCTGCGGCTCTGCGGTTTCAGCCTGCAAGAGGATCATGCGCCCCTCCGCCGTCGGGTACGGCGACTCCATCCATCGCCCCAATCAGCCGATCGATGAGCGCGTCGCGCGCCTGGGCGGTATCGATCGTGGTCGGCATCAGCGCCTCCTTACTTAGAAAGGTCCATGCCCCCTTGGTGACAAACAGCAGATATCTTGCTGCTGCACCATCAAGGTAAGTCGGGGTCAGCCCTGGCGCGAGGACCGCCCCAACTCAAGCGCGAAGGCCGAGCGCGCCTTCCCCGCCGATTTCCTCCGTGATATCCTGTCGGCCAGCCGGAGGTATCCCCTTTAGGCGCGCCTTGTCCGCGCCTCGCATGCGGTCATCCGGCAGCCCCTTCAAGACCGGCCCTAAGGCTGTGCCGGGGCCGAGTGCGACGTGGACACACCGTAAACCGCCCCAATCGGCCCCGCGTATGGCGGCCCCGGGAGCATCCATGAACGCGGCGGCTGCCGTCCCAACGAGGCGCATGATCCACCTCCTGGCGATCTCACCACGCGCCGCCTGCGACAGGACGGCAAACGGCGCGGCATCAAGACCTCCTGCCAAACGCATCGCCCTCGGCACACGGCGGGTGAACTCGCCGTTACGCTCCCATCGAGTACCCCAACGCGCAGGTGCTGGAGAGCGTGGTGCGGGGGAGCGCTGCGCGCCGTCGCATACGCGACAGCGCGCACGGGCGAGATCAGGCCGGGTGCGACGCGCGGCGCAGGCACCAGCCGAGGGCGAGCACGCCGCCGAGCACGAGCACCAGCCAGCCGACCGGCAGGCCGGTGCTACCGCCGCCCGCGCCGGTGTTGGGCAGGCCAGGAAGGTTGCCGCCGCTGCCCGTCGCGGGCGGGGCGGGCGTCGTCACCGGGGCGGAGGGCGCCGCCCCCTGGGGCAGCAGGTAGGTCACCAGTACGGTGGCGCGCACCGCGCCGGCGTTGTGCGCCTGCGCCGCCACGCCCGGCGTCTCGGTGAAGCTCTCGCCGACCGCGTAGGCCTTCGTCGCCCCGGCGGCGGCGAAGGTCACCGCACCCTCCAGCACGGTGACGACCACCAGGCCGGGGTGCGTATGCACCGGGGTCTGCGCGCCGGGGGCGAAGTCGAGGATGGCCTGCGCCACCTCGTAGGCGGCGGCGGGTAGGGTGGCGTCGGTGCGGAACAGGTGCGGCGTGGTCGGCGGGAGCGGCGCGGGCGACGGCTGGGTCGGCTGGGGCGTGGTCAGCGTCGCGCCCTTGGCGATGACGTAGCTCGTCACGATGCGCGTCGGCGTGGTGCCGGCGTTGCGGGCGTCGCGGGCGAAGTGGGCGACCTCCGGGCGCTCGAAGAAGCTCTCGTTGGCCTTGAAGACCCGCTCGCCCGCCGGGTTGCGGTAGGTCAGCTCGCCCGTCAGCACGCTGACCATGGTGAGGCCGGGGTGCGTGTGGAACGAGGTCTGCTGCCCCGGCTGGAAATCGTTCACCTGGTGGACCACCTCGGCCGCGCCGGCCACCGGCAGGCCCTCCACCCGGAAGATGAACCGCGTGGTCGGGGCGGGCGGGTCGGCGGCGGCGGCCGTCACCGGCAGGGCGCACGCCAGCATGAGGATGAGTGTCGCCACGATGCTGCGTCGGCGCATGGGGTACCTCCCTCTCGAAATAGCCACAAGCCGCCCCCCGCTCGACGTGAGCCGAGGGCACGAGTGCCGCTCGTGAAGTTAGCGAGCGGCGACGCACGACGGGTCCAAACAGTGACATGGTCGTCGGCGGGTGCGCTGGCCGTTGCGCCCCCAGCGGCGCAAGTCGTCGGCGCGCACCTAGATACTCGGCGTCATCAGGGGGCCGGGACGATGTTCTGGTTGACGCGGAAGAAGTTGGTCGGGTCGTACCGGTTCTTCAGCGCCACCAGTCGCGCATATGTCTCCGGGCGATAGGCGGCGGTGATCCGCGCCGCGCCCTCCGCGCCCCCTTCGACGTAGTTCGCGTACGCGCCGCCGTCGGAGAAGGGCTGCATCGCCGACCAGGCTTCCCGCGCCCACGCCATGTTGCGTGCCGCGTCGGCAGGGTCGGCACACCGCGCGATGATGAGGAGGTTCGAGTGCCCAGAGCGATGGGAAAAGGCCGTTTCGTCCTGGCCGACCCGCGCCCCCGCCCCGCCGAACTGCTCGATCACCAGCGCGGAGAGCGGTGACGGTGCCGCCGTGAAGTGCGCGATGATGGTCTCGATCGCCTCGTCGCTGATCTCCTGCAGGAAGCTCGATTTCCAGTAGTTTTGCAGCCCGTTGGGGAACCCGTCGTCCATCAGCGTCTGCATCGCGGTGTATGGGAGCGGCTGGACCAGATCCGCCACCGGCGGCCCGAACGCGCGCAGCGGCCCGATGACCTCCTCGCCCCGTTCGAGCGGCCCGTTGTAGCAGACGACGAAGGCGACGACCCGGCTGCCGTCGGGGTTGGTGAGGAGCGCGGCGAAGACCGACAACTCGTCCGGGGCGGTGGCGGTGAAATCGCGGTAGAACCGAAGCGCCTCGCGCGCTTGCGAGAGCGGATGGACCAGCAGCCCGCCAAGGAGCATACCAACCGGGTGGAGCCGATATTCGAACGAGGTAACGACGCCGAAGTTGCCGCCACCACCCCGCACACCCCAGAAGAGGTCCGCATGCTCCTCCGCGCTGGCGGTGACGAAGCGGCCATCGGCCAGCACCATATCAACGGAGAGTAGGTTGTCGCAGGCGAGCCCGTGCTGGCGCGACAGCCAGCCGAACCCACCACCGAGCGTCAGTCCGGCGATCCCCGTCGCGGAGATCGTCCCACCAGGCGTCGCCAGGCCGAAGAGCTGCGTCTCGCGGTCGAACTCCCGGTAGGTCACGCCCGGTTCGGCGCGGACGGTGCGGCGCGCGGGAGCGACCCGGAGCGACCGCATCCCGGACAGGTCAATGACGAGCCCTCCGTCGCAGACGGCGTTGCCAGCCACGTTATGGCCGCCACCCCGCACCGCGACGAGCAGATTGTTGGCGCGGGCGAAGTTGACGGCACCGATCACGTCGGCCACGCCCAGACAACGCGCGATGAGCGCGGGGTATTTGTCGATCATCGCGTTGTAAACCTGGCGCGCGGCATCGTATTCCGGATCGCCCGTTTGCAGCACGTCGCCGCGCTGACTGCCCTTGAACGCCTGTAGCGCTTCCTCGGTGATGGTCGGTGGACTCAGCGTTGCCATCGCTATCCTCCCTGTTGTAGCGCTCGTCCGCACGGCGAGATGCCATTCGCGAAGATCATCGCCGCGACGCATGCCGGTAACGCGCCGTGCGGTCGCGAGCGTTGCGCTTGTTAGCGACGCCACTGCGGTATCCTCCGGTCAACGTTGCCGGGGGATCGGGGCGAGTGGGCGAAAGGCGCGGGGCAGTGGGTCGGCTACGTCGCGGCGAGCGGTGACACTTCGGCTCTGATGAATTCGCCGTCCTCCCACTGTGGCTCGTCTTCCAGCGTATCGCGTAGGCGCCGGTACCATTGGTCCTGATCGGGATCGCTCGCGTTGGCGTGGTAACTCGCACGGTCCGCGAAGATCGCCACGCCGAGCGCTTCGTTCGTCTCGCGATCCGGGCGGAGCAGATAGCTGGCGATCACCCCTGGCACGCGGGGGCCACGCGCCCGCCACCACTCATCGAACAACGCCACCGCGTCTTCCTCACGCGCGGGCTTGATCCGCATCCGGAAGATGCTGCCGTACATCGGTGCCTCCTGTGCGGGTCGGCTTTTCGCCGACCCGCCACTCCAGTGTCATCAGCGCGCGGGCTTGATGTTCTGGTTGACGCGGAAGAGGTTGGTCGGGTCGTACTGCGCCTTGATCGCCGTGAGCCGGTCGTAGCTGTCGCGGTAGCTCGCGCGCACGCGGTCGGCCCCCTCGTCCCCCTCGTCCATCATCATGTTGACGTAGGCCCCGCCCGCCGAGTAGGGGTGCAGCGCCGCCCAGTAGTCCCGCGCCCAGGCGATCGTGCGCGGGTTGTCCCCCGGGTCGGGGCTGATCCCGGCGATCACCGAGGCCCACTTCGCGTCCCGGTAGTCCCACGGCGTCGCATCCTTCGCGACCCGACCGGCCACGCCGTCGATCGGGTAGAGGTGCATCGTGGACTGCCAGGTTGGCAGCGCCCCGCCGAACTCGACGTGCCGCGCGATCGCCTCGTCGGGGATCGCGTTGACGAAATCGGCCTTCCAGTACCATTGCTGACCCGCCGGGTAGAGCGCGTCGAACATGCTCTGCAAGGCCGGGTGCGGGATGGGGCCGACCCAGTCGAGCGCGGGCGCACCGAAGCGGGCGCGGATCGGCGCGAATGTCGCCTCGGCCTGCTCGAGCGGCCCGGTGTAGCACCAGACGACGCCGCACATCGTCCGGTCCCAGTGGTCCTCCGGGAAGGGCGCGACGGACGGCACCCGCAGGAAGGCGAAGAAACCGCCGAGGTTGTCGGGCGCGGCGGGCAGGAAGTCGCGATACCAGCGCAGCACGTCGGTGGCGTGCTCCATCTCCCAGAGCATCGGGCCGCCGTAGACGGTGCCGATCGGGTGCAGGCGGAAGAGGAACGAGGTGACGACGCCGAAGTTGCCCCCGCCGCCGCGCACCGCCCAGAAGAGATCCGGGTGCCGGTCGGCATCGGCGGTGACGAAGCTGCCGTCCGCGAGGACCATGTCGACTTCGAGGAGGTTGTCGATGGCCAGGCCGTAGCCGCGCGTGAGGTAGCCGAGCCCGCCGCCGAGGGTGATCCCCCCGACACCGGTGGTGGAGACGATCCCGCTGGGGGTTGCGAGGCCGAAGGCGTGCGTGGCGTGGTGCAGCGCCCCCAGGGTGGCACCACCCTCGACGCGGGCGGTGCGCGCCTCTGGATCGACGCGGATACCGTTCATCTGCCCCAGGTCGAGGACCAGGCCATCGTCGCAGGTGCCCAGGCCGGGGCCGTTGTGCCCGCCGCCGCGGATGGCGAGGAGGAGGCCCCGCTCGCGGGCGAAGTTCACCGAGGCGATCACATCGGCGACATCCGTCGCGCGGACGATCAGGGCGGGATGACGGTCGATCATCGCGTTGTTGACCTTGCGCGCCGCGTCGTAGCCCCCGTCGCCGGGGCGGATGATCTCACCGCGCGTGGCGGCGGCGAGCGCGGCAACCGCCGCCTCATCGAGATGTTTGCCCGCAGTGTTCATTTGCTTGGTGATCATCATACGCTCCTTTATACGCGGTAAGGATGCCAGGATCTGCGAGCGCGTCATGCCTGCGCTACCAACGAACGGCAAGGCCCAGTACTCCGTAACAGAGCCTGGTGGAACGGAATCCTCCTCGCTCCGCCAGCCTGCCGTATCTGGCAGGCTGGCGCGACGAACCCGGAGCGATCGGTGTCAGGCGATTTTCACGCGGCGGGTGATCTGGCCGTTGCTCTCCCAGAAGGTCAGCTTGTTGGCGATCACCGGGTCGGTCGGCGCGGGCTGGAGCCGCCCATTCGTGTCGAAGGCGCGCGAGGTGATTGTGTGCTCCCCGGCGGTCGGCTGTACCCAGTCGAAGCCCCAGCGCCGCCACTCGTAGCCGGTGTCGCTGCCCTCGGCGACGAGGAAGGTCGGCAGCCACGGCCCGCCGTCGACCCGCGCCTCGACCCGCGCGATCTTGCTCCCCCAGGCGACGCCCTCCACCTGGTAGCCGGCGGGTCCACGCACCACCCGCGCCGGGGCCGACTTCAAGAGCGCCCGCCCTACCCAGGTGAAGCGCACCGACTCCTGACCGTCCTCCACGACCTTCCGCTGGGTGACGTAGTCGCGCCCCATGAAGCGGCCCGCGTAGCGGGTGCCCAGCACCTCGATCCGCCGCAGCCACTTGACGTTGGCGACCCCGTACCAGCCGGGGACGAGCAGACGCACCGGGAAGCCGTGGGCGGGGTGCAGCGGCGCGCCGTTCATCTCGTAACAAAGGAGGACATCCGGGCCTAATGCCTCGGCCAGGGACAGGCCACGCGCGAACCGCTCGACGACGGGCGCGGGCGGGTCGCCGACCGGCCCCGGGCCGCTATCGGCCCCCCAGAAGACGACTTCCGCCGCCTGCGGGTCCGCCGCCTGCAGCAGCGGGGCGAGCGGCGTGCCCGCCCAGGTGGCGTTGCCGACCAGCCCGGTGAGCGGGCCACCGTGGTTGCCGGAACATTCCACCGTGAAGGTGACCTCCTGACGCGGGAGGGCGCGGAGCTGTTCGAGCGTGAAGGACAGGGGCTGGCCGACGAGACCCGAGATGTCCAAACGCCAGTCCGCCCCGGCGATGGTCGGCTGGCCGTAGTGCTTAACGGTGAAGAACTTCTCGCTGGGCGTGATCTGCGCGCCCACTTCCTCCCAGACGAGCGGCTGCCCCACCGCATCGCGCAGGGCCGCCGGTACCGACACCGGCTGATCGAGCCAGGGGATGATCTCGTACCCGGCCGCGACCGGCGCGGCCAGCGCCGCTGTTGGCAAGCCCCCGAACACCGCCAGCCCGGCCAGCGCCGCCCCCCCCTGCAAGACCGCCCGACGTGTCACTTCGCGTTCGTCCATCGTCTGCCTCCTGGCTTTTGGTCGCCCACACGCATGGGCGGTCACATCTGCGGCAGGGTGGGCAACGGCACCCGCCCTTGCACAACTCGCGGGGAAAGATGGTGTCCCACTCGCGCGGGTAGGCTCAATTGCGGAGCTCGTAGAAGAGGTTGAACGGATTCTGCGGGAAGTCGAGGCGACGGAACTGGCCGAAGCCCGCCTCGCTCGCCGGTTCGCGGGCCTTCGGCTCGCCCATGCAGGTGCCGGTCCCCTCACCGCCGACGGCCAACGCCTGGGTCATGCAGTAATTGGTGCTGGCCGAGTAGCCGAACGACCCGATCCCCATCGGATGCTCGATATTCTCCTGAAGGTCGCCGGAGAAGTTGAACTCCAGCACGAAGTAGGTCCCGTCAGGCTTGAGGGCCGCGCGGATTTCTTTCATCGCCGGGCGCGGGTGGGGCATGTCGTGGACGACGTCGAAGGTCGTGATCAGGTCGAACTGGCCAGGGATCCCCTGCGTCACGTCGCAGACCTCGTAGCGCACCCGCCCAGCCAGCCCCGCCGCCTTGGCGTTGGCATTGGCCGCCGCGATGGCGGGCGGGTAATTGTCGTACCCGACGAGCGTTGCCTCGGGATAACCCTGGGCGAGGAAGAGGAGCGCCTGACCGTTGCCGCAGCCGATGTCGGCGGCTGACCCACCCGCCTTGAGCGCCGCATCGGCCTGGGGCAGCGCGGGAATCCAGTCCTGCGCCAGGTTGTTGCGGAAACCGGTGCGGGTGAAGCGCTCGAAACCGCACCAGAATTCTTCCCCGTACTTTTCCTGCGGCACCCCGCCGCCGTGACGGAAGGCAGCGGTCAGCAGTTCGAGGTTGCGCCAGTACGGCGGGGCCATCCCGAAGAGGCTCCCGAGGTAGAAGGGGCTGTCGGCGTCCACCAGGATGAACGCCTGCTCCGGGGACATGCGGAACTGCTTGGTGCCGTTGTCGTAGGTGATGTAGCCGTGGCAGGCCATCGCCGCGAGCCACTCGCGGGCGTAACGCTCATCGATGTCAGCCCGCGCCGCGAACTCGGCGCTGGTGGCCGGGCCACCCTCGGCGAGGTGCTTCCACAGCCCGAGCCGGTCGGCGACGGTACTCAGCGTGCCCATCTGGGCGGCGGTGACGTCGCCGAGGACCTTGAACGCGAACGCCCCGGCCTTGTCCATATCGAGGGCGGAGGTGGTCGTCATCACTTCCTCCTTACAGTGTTGTCAGCGTTACCTGTAGCTTCCCGGATCCTGAGCGATTGGGCCGTCGTACCGTGTCTTCATTGCCCTCCTGGGTAGCCCTACCGAATGACGCACGGGAGCGCGCCACTCGCCCCTCGCCACAGGATGCAGTAGCTCATATTTGCCCTCCCCTCCCGGCCATCGGGCCGTTCCTTCCGGCAGGCTCTCGGCCTGCACCATGCCGGGGGTCCGCCGGGAACAATGGCTCTCACCAGCGCACCCGGCTCAGCCCCCGGCATCTCCCAGCATAGGGGCGATACCGGGCGACGACTATCCGCCAAATCATGTAGTCGGGGTATGTAATTTTTCGTCGGAGGGGCGACGTGTATAGACCGGAACCCTGTCTCACCGCTGCCGGTTCAGCTGAGCTGGTGGCGGAAGGCGTAGGCGGTGGCGTCGGCCTTGTTGTGCGCGCCGATCTTCAAATAGACGTTGGCGACATGGCGTTGTACCGTGCGCGGGCTGAGGGACAAGGTCGCCCCGATCTCGCGGTTGCTCTTGCCAATGGCGAGGAACCGCAGTACCTCGACCTCGCGACGCGACAGCCCATCGGGATACGGGGCGAGCGTGGCCGTGGCCGCTGCAAGATGCGCGGCGAGTGCGGCGGCGCGGGCCAGGGCGAGGCGGGCCACCAGCGGCTCCAAAAGGGCGCACGCCTCGGCCAGGGCGGTGCCCGCCGCGTCGCGCCGACCTTCGGCGGCGCGCAACTCGGCCACGGCCAGCAGGGTGAGCGCGCGCTCGTAGGGCGCGGCGCAGGCGTCGGCCAGCGCCAGCGCGGCGTCCAGGTGTTCCTGCGCCCTGGCGTACTGTCCATCCGCCACGTCCAGCTCACCCAGTAAGTGACGGGCGGCCAGCAATGCTAGCGGCTGGCGCGGGGCACTGGCGACTGCCAGCGCGGTCTTGGCCTGTTCCCGCGCGGCAGCAAGGTCGCCGGTCTGACGGGCGTGGCGGGCCAGGAGGCGATGTTGATCGGACCGCCAGAGGACCGCACCGCTCCAGTCGAGCCAGCGCTGGTGCGCCGCGATCCAGGTTGAGGCGGCTGGGTCTGCGGCATCCAGGGCAAGTTCGGCCGCCAGGGCGAGCATCGTTATCCCATGGATAAAGAAACACTCTCCTGGCGCGGTTGCCGGGCCAGCAGGTAGGAGCGTATCGACCCGCCCCCAGGCGGCGGCAGGATTCCCTTGCAGGCGATCGAGGATCCCCAGCGCGGCAAGTGCCCCCTGGACAAAGCCGGCCATCCCGAGCAGCCCACCTTCGGCGAGTTGCCGCGCCTCGGCCCAGCGACCATCCACGATCGCCACGAGGAGGTCTGCCTGCGATGGATACGGGGCGGAGATCATCGTGCGCTGTACCTGTTCCCAGGCAGCCGCCGCCTCCGCCGCCAGCCTGGTACGCTCGATCGGACGGTCGGCCTGATACGGTAACACGACCATGAGCAGCTCGAAGCGGATCATGTAGTTCACGTTGTAGGGCGACTTCGCGGTGTAGGCGTCAGCGCGAGTCCAGGCATATTCTTGTCGTGCCGCGTCTGGGTAACCAAGTGCGGCGAGGGCATGAGCATGCCCCCAGCGTCCGGGCGCTTCGAGCCGATCGGGATCGTCGGCCAGCGCGGCGGCGAGCGTGGCGGCGGCGAGGGGTGCCGCGTCGCGATACCGTCCGGCGTGGATGTACCAGTTCGCCGCATGACCACGCGATACCAACATCTCCGGGAGGTCGGGGCCTAATGTCGCCGGGAGTGGGCGTCGATCTTCCGGCAGGAGGAGCATTGCCAGTCGCGCCCGTGCCAGATCGGCATCCTGCACGCGCCGCAAGGCGACGGGAAGGCGCTCCAATTCTGCCAGCCCTCGCTCCATCATCGTGAGCACACCGCGCAACGAGACATGATTGAGCGCACCGCACAACGAGCCATGATTGCCATAGGTCAACGCCGCGAGAAAGTGGCTGTAGGCGAGGAGGGGCTGATCATCGGTCGCCTGCGCGAGCTGTGCGGCCTCGGTGAAGGAGCGGATGGCGCGTGGCCCATCCTCATATACGAGCAGTATGCCGATCAGATAGAGTAACCAGCCGTGGGCGTTCTGCTGCGCCGGATCGGTGGCGATGAGGTCTGCTGCCGCTTGATAATGGGCGACGGCACTGAGATTCGCCGCAGCCGCTGCAGCCTGCAATCCGGCGCGCAGGTGCCAGCCGATCGCGCGGGGATCGCCCGCGCGGCGGAGGTGGTTGGCGACGACATCGGGGGCAGGGTGCGGCGTCTTCAGCAACGCCTCGGCGACCTGGCGGTGCAGGATTCGCCGTCGGAAGGCCGGTAACTCGACGTAAAGGACTTCGCGGATCAGGGCATGGGCGAAGCGGACGTCACCCCCCGCATCCGGCTCGCTCAGGATCCGGGCGGTCAGGCCCCGCTCGGCGTGGGGGAGGAGGAGATTGATCGACGTCGCGGCCACCGCCGCCCACAACTCTAGGAGGACTTCTTGCCCGATCACCGCCGCTACCGTGAGCAATTGCTGGGTTTCCTCGCCAAGCCGGGCCAGCCGCTCACCGATCACCTGCCGCAAGAGTGGTGGCACCGGGTGCCGGGCCAAATCCCCGAGGTTCCCGTCGCGCAACGTCCCGGCCTCTTCAAGGGTCCGCACCAGTTCATCCAGGAAGAGGGGATGGCCTTCGCTGCGTGCGTCGAGGTAGGCAATCAGGCGATCCCGGTCGGCAGGGGCGAGCGTGTGACGGGTGGCGACGAAGGCCGCGATCGCCTCGGGATCGAGCGGTCGCAGATTGAGCCGGGCGGCGCGGGCCTCGCGGACCAGCAGTGGGAGAAGCTCGGCGAGCGGGTGGGTACGCTCGACTTCGTCGGTGCGGTAGGTGACGAGGAGGAGGAGCGCGCGGTCGACGAGGTGCCTGGCGACGACGCGCAGCAGGTCGAGACTGGCCGGGTCGGCCCAGTGCAGGTCATCGAGGAGGACGACCAGCGGGCGCGTCGTCGCAACCGCGCAGAGATAGTCGATCACGCCCCCGACGATGGTGTGCGTCTCAACGGGACCGTCTGTCGTGACACAATCAGGCGGTAAGACGGCGATCGGCAACCCTGGGAGAGGAGGATCACGCGGGGCGTGGGCGAAGAGTTCGCGCCAGGGGCCGTATGGGGGCGTCTCGGTCAGGTCGTAGCAGCGCCCGACGAGCACCAGCGCGCCATGCCCCGACGCCTCGGCCAGGATCGCCTCGGCTAGGGTCGTCTTGCCGATCCCCGCCTCCCCGCCGATCAGCACCAGCCCGCCCCGCCCCGCGCGGGCGTCATTCAACGCCGCGCGCAGCGCGGCGAGTTCGCCCTGGCGACCAACGAGGACCGACAAGGCCGCTTCCGGGCCAGACGATGTACTCATTAACCCGCACCTCCTGCGCTATCACGAGCGATACGCGGTGGCGGACTATACGGTCAGGTACGCGGAGTATACATGACAACGGGCGATAAAGATTGCAGCTTGTTGACAATGGTTGACGCTATGGCTATTACTACCATCGCACCAGCAGGGCCAAGCCATTCATGCGGCAGGGCTGGCAACAATAATACGCGGCCAGCGGCCTGAAAATTTCAGGTGTATCGCGCCCCACGGCACCCAGCAGCGCGATCGGTGTAGGGAGACCCGACCCACGCTGTCAACGTGCCAACATCCGCAGGTCGCCCCACCATCAGCGCCGAACCCCTGACCTACCTCGCCCATGCCTCACGCCCCACGCCATGCCATAATACTCCGCGCCCTAGCGGGCCGACTGAACCGGATCACCGACAGAGGAGGAATCCCCACATGAGCATCCCTCAGCCTGGCGTGCCACTCGACGCCGCCGCCCTGGAACGGAGCAAGACCCTGCCGCGCAAGCTGGACCCGATCACGCTGACCGGCGACGTGATCGAACTGGTGCCGCTCGATCTGGCGCGTGACGCCACTGCGCTCCAGGCCGTCTCCAATGGGCAGCCCACAACCCTCGGCGCGCGCACCGTCGCCGCCTACGACGCGGAGGAGACGATCTGGCGCTTCATGCTCGCCGGGCCGTTCGCCGACGAGGCCGCGATGAAGGAGTATCTACGCGGGCAGGTCGCGATCGCCAATGGCCTCTGCCTCTGCGTCCGCGACCGCGCCAGCGGCACACCGATCGGCGTCGTTAACTACATGAACAACTTCCCGGAACACCTCAAGGTCGAGTTGGGCGGGATCTGGTACTCGCCGCTCGCCCAGCGGACCAACGCCAACCTCGAAGCGACCTACCTGCTGCTGCGCCACGCCTTCGACCTCGGTTATCGGCGCGTCGAATGGAAGTGCGACGACCATAATCTGCGCTCCCGCAAAGCCGCCGAGCGGATGGGCTTCCGCTTCGAGGGTATCCAGGAGGCGCACTTCATCATCAAGGGGCGCAACCGCGACACCGCGTGGTTCCGTATCCTCGACAGCGAATGGCCGGAGGTGCAGGCACGGCTCGAACAGTTGCTCGCCGCCCGGTAGGCTACAATGGCGCGCATGGGCGCTCATGCGATATTGGCGTTGGATCGTTATTGGGTAGGGGGAGGGCGGGGCGACAGGTGGCCCCAGATTGAAATCCGGGCTAAGGGCTGCGGCCACGATGCCCTGCTAGCCGCGCAGGATAAATCCGCCTTCGCGGACTGGGTTTGCTATTGGCGCGGTGCTGCTTGTCGGCGTTACATAAGCCTATTAGGCAAGGTATTCTCAGGAACCGTGGGCGGCTTTTGGTGTAGTGTTGCCGTATCTGCCGCGTGCTGGGATACCGCTACGTTCAGCAGCGAAACTAACCCGCGGAGGCGGGCATTGTGCCCTTCACGGGTATTTCGTGGCCGCAGCCCTTAGCCCGGATTTCAATCCGGGGCCACCCGCAACCTGTCGCCCCGCCGCCTGACCGGGGCCACCCACAAACTGTCGCCCCACTACGGAAGGAGACCCCCGATGCCCTGGTATAACTACGGTGCCACCACGCGCCCGATCGCGACCGGCACACGCGGCATGGTCACCTCGGCGCACCCGCTCGCGTCGCTGGCCGGGGTACGGACCCTGCTGGCCGGAGGGAACGCGGTCGATGGGGCGGTCGCCGTCGCCGCCGCCCTCAACGTCGTCGAGCCGTATATGTCCGGGCTCGGCGGCGATGGCTACATGCTCGTCCACATCGCCCGCGACAATCGGCTGCACGCCCTCGACTACGTCGGGCGCAGCGCCCACGCCGCCACCCGCGCCGCCTTCGCCGACGAGGGCGAGAAGGAGGTCGGCCCGAAGGCCCCGCTCGTCCCCGGCGCACCGGGCGGCTGGCTGGCGGCGCACGAGCGTTTCGGCTCGTTGCCGCTCGACCGGATCTTCGCCCCCGCGATCGAGTACGCCGAGGGCGGCGTGCCGCTGACCGTCAAGGGCGCGACCTTCTACAGGATGGGTGCCGACAAGCTCGACCCGACCGCCAGCGCGACCT
>JAABUS010006302.1_pt1 | contig 14558 bp, 1 predicted proteins | sample 5560161 | NCBI WGS metagenome assembly JAABUS01 (sample SAMN10711885, study PRJNA513376) | rock metagenome | isolation source: Antarctica rocks | place: Antarctica: Victoria Land, Trio Nunatak nord | collected 2016-01-04 | reverse complement strand
AAAAATATTTTTTTTTTTTTTTTTTTTTGGACGTTATCTTTTCGTTATTTTTCCGCCTAAAGCTGACGAAATACGTATTTAGTACCTCGACTCTTCTCGTGCGGTCTCCCGCTTTACCGATGCGGGGTCTTTTTTCACTAGGAAACAGGAATTATAAATATCTTTTTAATAATCTATTACCGAATAGATTTACTACGCGGTTAATCTACGAAAGGATTAATTCGTTTCGGTATAATAAGAATTCTAATTTCTTAATATATATAAAGTTGATATAGCCTAGCGGCGATAATAACGCGCTTTAATTATTAAATAATAAATATTAAAGAAGATTAAGGTATACTTTATAAAATAGTTGTTAACTATAAATAAAGTAATAAAAATAAAAATAAAATCGCCGAAGACTTCGTTAATATTAAGGATTTAATTACGGGAGATAAGACGTTATATTTAAAAGAGTACTCGCTCCCGTATTTAACGCAGATCCTAAAACCTATTAAAAATCTTATTTAATTATACGACTATTAGAAAGATTATTATAATTAATCTATAATAATAATTAGTTAAATACCCGAGTATCTTACTTTTTACGGCAGATTAAATTATACCTATTTCATAATATTCTAAATTTATTAAAGTAGAATAAATAGATATCCTAAATAAAATAAATAAAGTAGATAATAATAATTATACTCTTATATAATTTAGGTGAATTCTATCGTTTATAAAATAATAATTATCGATACTAGTAACTTTAACCTCGTAACTATTATTATTATTACTAGTTTTACTATCGTTACTAGTTTCTTCGTCGTTTTAAATTATTATAAATACCGCTTTTTAACTAACTAAAATACCGCTTCTTAAATAATTAAATATAGCGTATATTAATAGAGGTAGAGCTAGAATTATATTAAAAATTAGAAATACTACAGGGGGGAAGGCCCCTAGAAAACTATTAATAATTAGGGCGAGGAAGATTATTCCTAGTACCTTAACTCTACGTAGTATAACTAGATAAACGCGTAAATATAAAGTATAGAAAAAGGGTAGTAAATTAAATTCTAATAATTATTATAATAACTAAATAATTTAGCCGTCGCTCTACGCGAAATTAAGCGCTATTAGAAAACTACCGAATTACTTATTCCTAAACTCCCTTTCTAGCGGCTTATATATAAAGTAATATTCTCGGCTATATCGGAGTCGTTAAATATACGCTAGTAATTATTTATAATTATAGCTATATAAAAAGTAGCGGAAGCGATATTAATAATATTATTTAAGAGTAAGTTTTATCCTAATCTTTCGTTATTTATATTAATAATATTAGATATTAACCTCTACGTAATCTATACTAAATGTATAACTATCTAAAATAAAGATATTTAATTAGCGTAGATAATTAGGGGCTATAAATTCATTCTATAAAGAGATATAAATTAATATTAATATTTTTAATACTTAATATCGTAATACTTAATAAAAGTAGGGTATAATAAGGAAGGGAGTAGGCGGTAGGTATAACTTTTATATTATTTTATCTCTTAATAACTTCTATTACCGTCGAAGAATAAAATATTCTTTTATTTCTATTCTATAACTCTATCACTAAGACGGTTATTATAATAATTATTAGAAATCCGTCTTAGCGTAGTAGGGATCCTTTAGTAAATCTCTACTCTACTCTACTCTATTTTAGGCCCCACGCTAATAGATCCCTACGCTAAGCTAGGGTAGGGATTATACCTCGATCCCTACTCTACCCTACACTAATCCGAAGCGTAACCGTAAACGACGGTATATTATTAATTAATAAAGTCTTAATAATAATTACCCCGTTAAGGGGGCGATATTAAAGCGAGATATAAAAACGCCTTAAAACTATACGAATTATAAACTAACTTAGAATCTAATATTAATAACTATAATACTAGTTATAGCGGGAGTAATTTATAACTATCTAAAATTATCTAGCCTAACTATACTAAATTAGTAAACGATATTATTCGGTCTTTACCGTTACTATAGCGACTAATTAAATATACTATATTACCGAGACCTAAAATAAGGTTATTTATACTAAGCCTATGATTTACGCCAGGTCTATAGCCGGTATAATAGTTATAAATACATCCCGCTAGCGACGTTAAATCTAAATCGACTCGCGTAAATACGCTAGAAAATATAGATTCCGAATCTAATATAGAACCGGCCTAACGTTCTTCCAGCTCCGGCGCTAATACGCCTATAATATTAATAACTTTAGATAAATATTTAGAGCTTCGTAAACCTACTATATCCTCTAATTTATTAATTTTATTTATAAGAGCCTCGCCTACCGAGCCTTATAAACCTAAAATATATAAAGAAGTTATAGTTAATACTTTTAATAAAATATACTAATAACTCGGTATAAATACCGAAATCGACTCTCTTTTAATTAATAATATCTAGATACTATCGAATCTACCCCGAAACCGTAAAATACTTCGGGGTAAATAAGTTTATAAATTTAAATATAAAATTATTAACGAAACTACTCGTTATAAGGCTCGCTAGGTAGTATATAGATTTAAATAATAATATAGAATCGATTTTAATAAGATATTTACCTTAATAATTAAGCCTATAAATTATAAAATACTATTCGTTATTATAGTTATTTACGATCTAAAGCTTCAAAAATAAATAAATATATGAACTACTTTCCTATACGGCCTAATTAATAATGAAATCTATATCGAATAATCTACTAGTTTCGACGATAGTTTATATAGTATTAACTTTTTAAAATAGGCTTTATATAGGCTTAAATAATCCCCTGGAGTATAATATATTATTTTTATGAATTTCCTAACTAAGCTAGGCTGTATACTCTTAAATATTAACTATAGCGTATTTCTTAACTATAAAATATAATGAATAATTATATTATATATCGACGATATATTAATTACTGGCGCCGGTAAAGATATTATTACTTAATTAAAATAACGTTTAAATAATAAATATAGAATAACTAACCTTAACCCTATTACGTATTGTCTTAGTTTTAAAGTATCGCGCGATCGTCTAAATCGTATATTATCTCTTAATTAAGAAATATACCTAAAGCGGGTACTTAAAGATTATAATATATATAATATTAGATTTAAAGTTATAGGAGTCCCTATAAACCTTATAATTAAGTTTATACCGACTAATAAGGGATATTAAATTAAGCCTACTTCTTTTACTACCTATTAGTTAGCCGTTAACTTATTAATATATACTATAATAAATACGCGGCCTAATATCGCCTACGCGGTATTAATAATAAATCGTTATATTATTAACCCCGATAAATCTTATTAGGTTACTATAAAACGTATTTTCCGTTATTTATATAATACGTTATATTTAAAGCTAGTCTTCTAGGGTTAACTCGCTATATTAAAGGGCTATACTAATATTAATTAAGCGGGTAGCTATAATATATAACGTTCTACCTCTAACTATACGTTTAATCTCGGTAATATAATTATTAATTAATAATTTAAGCGTTAATCGATTATTACGTTATTATCCTATAAAGCCGAATATATTAACTAGATTTAAATTATTAAGGAAGTTATCTAGCTTAAAAGGTTATTTAGATAATTAATATTTATTACGTATATACCTTATTCTAATTAAGATTTAAGTTAATATATATTAATAATACTCGTTATTATATTATTTATATTAACCGCCTACTCCGCCTTACTAGCCTACTTTATATTTATTATAATTATCTTTTATAATAATTAAGGTATTATAGCCCTAGCTAAAAACCCCTAGGATTATAATTATATTAAATATATTACGATTTAATACTACTTCTAGCGCGAAAACGTCGTAGTAAACGAAACTAAGTTCCGTTATATTCCGATTACGGAGTAGATCGTTAACGGCCTAACTAAGGCTCTTCCTAAAATTAAATTTAATATCTTTCATATAACTTTAAGCCTATAATAATTACGATCTTATAAAAGCCGATTAAAGTTTTATAAAAACTTATTTACACTCTTATTAAAGTTATTCTATATTTATAAATACTAAAACGCGGCTCTACGGGCTTATCCGGAGGCTCTATAAACTAGGTCTTAATAACCTAATTAATAATAAATATTAGTACTTAAATTAATATTCATTAATAACTACCGTACCGAATATTACTAAATCTTTAGGGCCTTATTTAAGGCCCTTATAAAATATACTCTCTAAATTTCCGCTAAACCGCGTCCGTACGTATAACGGTATATCGTAAATTACTTTAAGTACTTTTAGGCTATACGTAGCGATAATAAAATCGTCCTTTAATTTATCGTCTTTACTCAGCCCTCTTATAGCCTTTATTGATACTAGAGTATCCATTAAATATCCTATATAGTTATATATTATTATACCCGTAGTACCGAACGCGGTCCCCGTAGTATCTTAGACGGTTTTTATACCCTTAGTAATCGCTCCCCTATAAAAGTCTATAATATATAACTATTTCTAATAATCTTCTCGTAGTGTTTATATCGCTTATTAATATCCTAATCTTATTACTATTTAAATTTAGCGTATATAAGTTAGCTGTTAAATAAACTTTTTAAAATATTATATTTTATTAAAAAACGGAATTTTCTTCTCTTAACCTCTACCGACATAGTTTAGCCCCATAGCTTAGCCCCTATCAATTATAGTTTAGGCCTATAACTTAATCTTTATTAATTACGGTTTTAGTCTCTATAACTCATTATAACGACCCTAAAATAAGGGGAATACGGGGCTATTTTTGAGACTTCTTAATAAAGGATTTCGTTCGAGTAGGAGTATTAGAATATAAGAGTATAGGATTACTTAGTAACTACTTACTAAATAGATACTTAACAATACTTAGCACTAGGGTCTTATACGTATATTCGCTCTTATCCTCTATAGATAATTAACTAAGAAGTATTTCTACTTATTTTATATTCAATATATAAATAGCTAGAATTACGGGGTTTAAATTTATTCATAATTATAATCTAGGTTTATAGAGTTATCTTTTTAGTCTTAATCTTTACGTATATTACCGGATTAACGGTACGACGAAGGATATTATAAATTATCTTATTATTACTAAATTATTAGTACGTAGTTTCTATTATATAATTAGGTTTACTAGCGTCTAATTCTAAAACTTAATAAAAGAATCTTCGAGGTATTCCTATAAATTTATAGTATTAAAATTATTACGTATTTCTTACTTTTAGTTAACGAAGTCTTTTATAAAGTTAAGTTTTTCGACTTTGTCGAATACCTAAATTTTTTTTGAGTACTACGATATAATAATAATATTCGAGGAGTTAGGCTAAATAATTTAGTATTTTTAGGTAATTCTAATATTAATTTATTTATAAAATAACTAGAAGTAACTAGCGAATTAAATTAACGATGGTATTCATATAGTATAGGCCTTCTAATAAGTTTTTATCTCGTTATTCAACCGTATTAATCTGGGTTTCTTACGGTATTTTAACGGTATTAAGTTTTAAACGGTATATTCAGGGGTTAAAAACGGTTAATATACCGCTTGAAACGTATTAAAACCGGTAATCTTTTTAGTACTAGTTAAAAAAAGGTTATTTAATCGTTCGAAGAAAATAGCTAGCTATTTAACGTTGAAAATTATTATTTAACCGTTTATTGACGGTTTATTAACGATTTATTAACCGTTTATTGACGGTTTATTAACGATTTATTAACGGTTTAGTCACGGTTTATCAACTGTTTAAAAACTTATAATAACCTTATTAATAAAATTCTTGAATCTTTTAAAGTTCTTTATAGGGCTGAAAACTCGCTTAATTTATATTATGTTAAATATCAACGCTAAGACCCTAAAAAGTGTTTTTTCGAACTTTTCACGAAAAGTATATATATAAAGCTAGTCTTATATAGACCTAGTATTAAAGGACTTAGAGAATATTTTATAGATTTCTATTTGTATTTCGCTACCGCTTAATTATCGTCTATATACCGTTAATAAACGAGAATTAAACCGTTTTTAAACTGTTCTTAAACCGTTTTATAACTAAAACCTTAAACCGTTAATAGTTTTAAGAAGAGAAGTATCGATGTTAATTAATTTTAAAACCGTTGTATAATTAGTAATTATCTAGTTAAGAAACCGTCGATTAACGGTTGAGAAACTGTTTGAAAACGGTTCGAAAACAGTTCAAAACCGGTTCATAAACGGTTTCAAAACCTAGCGAGTAGGTAGGATAGTATACTTTATTATCGTACCTTTTATCGTCGTATACTTTCATATAAATCTTCTTAACCGTACGCTAGGTTTATTAGAATATATGGGTTAAGAATCTCTAAAGAGTATATTAATAATTAATTATAAAACAAGGTGGCTTAGGCCTAGTAAGTTATTATTTTTATTTTAATTATTATTATTGTCGTAATTATTCTAAATAATATAATTCAAATATTAAAGGGTAGTATAATTAAGACTTATTTAATTATAAATTTATAAATAAAGGGTATAAAGACGGGTAGCTTTAATAACTACTTTAATAATAAGAATTATTATTATAACTTCGAGTTATTATCATTATTTATATTTAGTTATTTCCCCGATTTCGGAGTTCTTAGTCTATCTCTTTCTTGCGACCGAGTAAAGCCGGAAGAGAGTTACGACGTTAATTAATTACGACGATTCTAAACCTTAGATAAATCTTATAAACTTAAAGTTATTAGTACGCCGTTAGTAATTATAATAAACTATATAAAGAGATTACCCGAGTTTAATAATAGTAAAGAGTTATTATATATAACTGCCCCTCTAAAGTTTTATTTAGGTATATAAGAAGTACGCTAGCGTCGGCCGTTTTTAATAATTAGGTAGTTACTTTCTAGTATTAATTATTTTCTAATTATAATAACTTATAACTACTAATGATTAAACTATTTTCTAGCGGTGTATAAAGCTCTTTATAAGCGATTAGCTACTTTCTAGCGTATATTATATATTACGATTAGTTACTTTCTAGTAGTTATATATATAGTTAATTAGGTTATTCTCTAGCGGAGACGGGGCCGGCGGAATTATATCCTATATACGAAGGTCTTGTTTTACAAAAAAAAATACGGGCGTTATCTAATACGCCCTAAGCGTAGTTACGATAATGTAATAACGCCGTATTACTACTATTAATATCATAATAATATAGCGAGTACGTAGCGAATATATACGTAGAGCCCGAGCTCATAACCTATTAAATATAAGATAGGTACGTCGGTAAATCGAAAACCGGCTTTGGCGGCTCCGGGCCTAAAGGTAAATTACCTCGGGCGCTCGAAGTAGGCTCGGAGCGCCCGAGGCCGTTATAAGATAAGCGTCGGGCTCCCTACGAGCGTAATTTAAGCCCGGAGCTTCAGGGGCCTTAACCTTAGAAAATCATGTGATTTAGGGCCTAAAATTTTGAAAATTCTTGATGTTCTATGATCGCCCTTATCGACGATAGCGACCCCCCGGAACGACCCCCAACGCCAGCAAGTTTTGATTCCCGGAATCGATCGATTCGCGCGAAATCCTCGCGGGGGTGACGCCCAGGCTGTACGCCAGGGCATGCGACAGCGGTTATGGGGGTGCGACATCGACAGGGCCACGGCCATGAATGGAATGGGGCCATGGCCATGAATGGAATAGGGCTATGGCCATGAATGGAATAGGGCCATGGCCATGAACAGGGGTCATGGACGGGGGTTAAAGTTGGTGGCGCACCCCTAACTTAGCGCCCGTTAGTGGCGGTTTTAGGCTTGCTCGGTGTGCGCCCGAGTGGCCCTAGGCCCCTTGGCTGTATACCTCGGGCGTACGTCGAGTAGGTAGATAAATATCGCGTTTAAGGCTCCTAAGGCGCCCGTCGAGCGCCCTAAACCCCGATCGAGCCACTTTTCATTTTGCCGACGTAGAAACACTTCTTGATTAATTATCTATAAAGAATAAGAGCGAATATGCGTATAAGACCCTAATGCCAAGTATTGTCAAGTATCTATTTAGTAAGTAGTTACTAAGTAGCCCTATATTCTTGTATTCTAATAATAAAGAACTTAATAAACTCCCGACTTTTTATTCCGGGTAATTACTTCGGTAAAGGATAATATCCTCTTAAATAATATTATTATTCATAATAAATAACCGGAGCTAGTAATAATTATTAATTAATTTTTTATACTTTAAATAAAAGGAGGTTTTACTAATATTCTAAAAGATGAATAAATATATATATTACTTCGCGCCGACTAGGAAAATAAAACACTTAAAAAAATATATATTTATCGTATAAATAACGAGAGCCGGAACGAAATATTGAATAAACTCTATATTTAGGGACGGTTTAAATAAATAATATGAATTACTTTATTTAACTTCCTAGTCTTCGTTATTTAAACTATAAAATTAAACGATATTAAAAAGAGTCGAGTTATTATTAATATTCGGGGTTTAAATATTATAATTATAATAAATATCTATTATTTACCTCTATAGAATAATATAATTAGCGCCGTTAAGAGATATTATTAAATTATTATTATCGATACGATTAGTTTCTTTTATTAATAGTATATATACTCTAAGAATAAATATAAATTTACCGTTATATTATACCGCGGTTAAGAAACTTTTAATATTATAGTAATATAATTCAAAAACTCGCTTATATATATATAATAATAAATAGACCGAATTTAATATATTTATAAAGTGTTTACCCGAGTAAATATTAATAATATTATAATATTCTTTTGGACTCTCGAGGATTATATTTAATACTTATATATAATATTTTCTTTATTCGTTAAATTTAATATTTTAATTAACTCTAAAAAGATTTTTATCGGTTATCCGTTAATTATACTATTTAACTAGAAAGTTAACTCGTTCTATTAACTCGTTCGAGTTATTAACTTTTAAAGAAAAGTTTATAACTATTAAATAATTAGTTTTTCTTTAAATATTAATAGTATTTAAAATATATTTAAGAATACGTCGGTAAATCGAAAACTGGCTTTAGGGGCTCGGGCCTAAACGTAGATTACCTCGGGTACCCATAGAGTCCCGAGCGCTCGACGGTAGCCCGACGTAGACTCGGAGTTAATACGCGATAGCCTCGGACGCTCGACGATAGCTCGGAGTTAATATACGAATAACCTCGGGCGTTTAAGAGTACTCGATATATATTTAAAATTAAAATTAAATTAATATTTTTAAAAGCCGCTTTAAAGGATAGATTACGTAATTTACCGCCTAAAATATTTAAAAAATCTTAATATTCTATAATCGCTTTTATCGACGGTAACGACCTCCTAGAACCACTCTTAATACTAGTAAGTTTTAATTCCCGGAATCGATTAATTCGCGCGAAATACTCGCGGGGGTAACGCCTAGGCTATATATCAAAATATATAATAACGATTATAAGAGTACGATAGCGATAGTTATAAGAATACGATAACGATAAAGTTATAATTATTAATAGAATAAATTTATAATTGTAAATAAAATAAGATTATAGTTATAAATAAAAGTTATAAATAAGAGTTAAAATTAATAGTATACCTCTAATTTAGCGCTCGTTAGTAGTTGTTTTAGGTTTACTCGATATATACTCGAGTAACTCTAGGCCCTTTAACTATACGCTTAATACGTATATCGAGTCGGTAGATAAATATCGCGTTTAAGGCTCCTAAAGCGCCCGTCGAGCGCCCTAAACTATAATCGAGCTACTTTTCGTTTTGTCGACGTAACTAGTTATTTAAGAGATTATATTATATATATAAAGATTATACTACTCTAGTAAAACCTTTATAAAATAAGAAAATTATATTATAAAATAAAATACTCTCTATAGGTATTAAATAAGAAAATTATATTATTATATAAAATACTCTCTATAGGTATTTAATATTAAGAATATATTAAAAAAACTAGTTTAAATTACCTTCTCTATAGGAGATCCGTTCGTTTAAAGTTATTTAAAATACTCTTTCTAAACCTTCCTTTCTATATTATTTCGACGATAAAAAAGATTATTTATCGACTTTAATATTATTAAGGAATTCGGTTACGAGGTTATAATTTATTATATTATAAAAAAACTAAAAGGCCTTTATCTCGACCGAAAATATATATAATTTATCCTTCTCCTTAACCGATTATTAAAGGATATAAAAACGCGCTATTAATCTATTAAAATAAAACTAGTAGGAATAATATAAATATTTATTAAAGTAAATATAGAGTCGAATTAACTTCTAAAATAATTATTTAGATAGATTATAAAGTTACGCTTAATATAGTTATATAAATAATTATAACTACTTTATTTATAATAAAGATTAATTTATATATTATACGAGCTTTAGATTTTATTTAATAGTTTCAAAATATTAAGATTCGTTATAAACCTATTATTAAGTATATAGTATTAAACGTACTATCTCGACTATAGTAAAAGGACGTAGTTAATGATTCTTTTAGAAAACGAGCTAGATATACTCTAGATATATATATAAAGTCTATATATTAATAGAGATAGATATTTAGTTTAAATAAAAATTACTTAAAGAGTACTAAAATAACGATTATTAGATTAAAATAAATTATATATTTAATTATAACTTGAACCTAGAAATCGACGAAGACGCCGTAGATTTTTCTTTTTCGAAAGGGGATAATAACTTAATATAATATACTAATAATTAAACTATTAATCGTATATATACGCCGGAGTATTTATAATATTAATTATTCGGTACTCCTAGGTATAAATCTTAGAAAATATTATAATATATCCTTATACCGCCCTCTTCTTTTTATATAATTTTTATTAATTTTATCCTAACCTTACCCCTTTCGTAGGAAGGATTCGATGATATTATAATTATTATATATAAACTTTCTCGAAAGGTAACCGCGATTCTAAAGAAATTAATATAAAAGATAGAGTAATAAGTATATATACTTTTATATCGTTTATATTTAATAGATTAGGGTATTCCGAAGATTATTCTTTCTAACCGCGACCGAAAGTTTATAGATACTCTAGAAAAGACTCTATTTAATAAATTTAGAATAGATTTAATATTTTCTATTATTTATTATCTATAAACAGATAAATTAAGCGAGTATATAAATTAAATTATTAGAATTATATTATATTTCTAGATTACTACTTTATAAACTTTAAAGCCTAGGAAGAGATACTATTTTTTATAATTATATAATATAATAATACGTTTTCCTAGTTTATTAATTATACTTTAAATAAAATAGGTTTCGGTTTTATTATTAATAAACTATTAGATTTAGGAAGCTAGGAATATAGTATTTTATTTAAAAAGTTAATATATATTTAAACTTCGGACATAATTATCTATATTTAAATATATAATAAAGAGTATTATAATCATATTTATTACTCTTAATACTTTTGTTAAAAGGACTAGGTTTTATTATATTTATACAAAAAATATAATATTCCGGTAAATAAATTTACTAGTCGTAGATATATTTAGTAAATAACTAGGTTATTTAAGGTTTTTAAATATATTAATAAGTTTATATACCGCCTTAATATCCTAGAAAATTAAAAGGTTTATTATATATTTTTAATAATATAGCTAGAGTAGTATCTATTATTAAATAAAAGCTCTTTTAAATATTTACGGTCTATTAATCTTAAAGTAATAGAAACCGAGCGAGACATTTTAAAATTAGAATAAGAATTAAAGTATATCCTTAATAACCGCGTTATTAAAAAGAGAAATAGTTATATTACCGAACATCTTTTATTCTAAAAAGACTAGGGATCTATATAACCTAACCGTTAAATAAATATTAAAAATGATTTCGTAAGCGAACTTATTAAGGAATATAAATAAACAATAAATTATAAACTTAATTCTTCTTTTAGGGTCGATAATTTTAGAAATATAATTATATTTCCCTTTTACGTAATCGCCTTTTATTTACTTTTATTAGGAAATAATCGTTATATTAAATCTATCTATCGAGCTCTATTTAGAGCTCGAGTCATATAATAATATTAAAGGAGTATTATACCGAGAACTAGAAAACTACTTCTTAAGAATCTTAAATTATTCGCTTACTCGTATATAGAGTTATATAGCCCGAATATTTTAATAATATATTATTTATATACTCCCTTATATAGATTTAAATATATATCCTTTATCGTCGTTACTTCTTAAAGTAACTAGATAATATATTTATATAGGTAAAAAAATTCGGATAATATAAGAATTATTTAATTATTTAACCGAATCGGGACTAGCTCTACCTTAAAATAGTTTAATTCTAAAAGTACTATTAAATAATTTTCCTTAACTAGTTAAATTTACGTTAAGACTTTATTTTATTAATATACTTTTATATTTAAGACTTTAGTCCTTTAATATTAATACTTTTATAACGTTATACGTATATACTCTTATTTTATTAATATTATAGCTTTTATTATTAGTTACCCACGTTATCTTTATATCTCCCTATCGTTTTATCTCGCTATCGCGATTTTAATCCCTAGTTTTACGACTATTATAGTTTCCTAGTAGATTCCTACTATTTAGTATACTAGACTATATATAGTTAGTGTAAATACTATAAGTACGCAGGCCTAGTATTTACTAATAGTATCTCTTTTACTATATATTAATAGAATACTACTATATTACAATATAGTAGTAACGGCTTTATTCGATTTAATTAATTATTAAATAATCTACTAGGAGCTCCTCTACTAAGACTTCCGTTATATATTAACGCCTTCGTTAGTAAACGAGACTAAAGTAGTATAGTACTCTTTCCTATATCCTATATAAATATAACTACTTTTACGCCGAAGCCTTCCGTAGGACGGGAGTTATTATTATAAGAAATATCTATATCTCTCTTTATATAGTAGTCTTGGAAGTCTTTAGTAATATTTTATTCTTAATCCCTTTATATACGATTACCCCGTTTTTACCTATCGAAGTAAAGTTTCCTAATAAAAGTTAAGTATCTTTATTATTTTATTAGTTTATTTTTTTAGTCCTAATAAAGCTTTTATTAATCGATATCCTTTTCGAGGAATTAATATTATTAGTTTTTAATTATTAAACTAGCTTTATACCTACCCTATTTAGTTAACGAATATATCCTATTTACTTTCTAGATCTCTAACTTCGTAGATACTATTAACCGAGTATATACTAACGAAGTTCCGGAACTTATAAACTATTTAATTAATTATATTATTAAATACTATCGCCGCCTAGTCTTTAGTCGAGCCCTAGCTCCTAGACGAATTAATCGAGTTACTTCGGTAGAGCCTCCTATTTATTTATATTAGTAGTTTATATCGAAATAAGAGTTGATTAGCCTCACTAGCCGCACGTATAGCGCGGTATTAATATAGCCTTAGTAACTCTTATAGTTAGTCGCTCTAGTATCTCTAGATAGTAATAATATAAGTATTATTTATTTTATATTTTAATAGGTTATGAGCCCGGGTGTAGGGCTCTATCTAATAAACGTTATTTCTTTACCCTCCTATATTAAGGTAGTATACTATCGCTTCTATAACTAGCTAGAATCGCCCCTATTATAATTATTATATTAGCGGTATAGTAGTTTATCTAGTTAACTAAATACTAGCCCTAAAATATTTCGATATAATTATTATACCGTCCTAATAATAATATTTTAATATAATAGTTATTACGACGCCGGTATTTTAACGTACCTTACCGCCTTCGTTAATTTAGGAGTTAAAAATTCGGTAGTTAAGAAATTATAGTCTTAGTAGTTAAGTTTTATAATTAGGCTACATCTACAAAAGTGTAGGGTAGGCTCTGAGCGCTATGAGCGCACGTGAGCCGGTTGAGCCGGGTTAAGCGGGGTAATACTATATCCTGACTCTCGAGCGCTATAAGCGCTCCTGAGAATGTTTTTGGCTGGTGAGAATACCTAAATTTAGAATGCGCCACCAATATGGCCCCCATGTATGGCCCCACTTATGGCCATGGCCCTATTCCATTCATGGCTATGGCGCATTCCACTCATGGCCATGGCGCATTCCATTCATGGCCATGGCCCCATTCCATTCATGGCCATAGCCCTACTCTATTCATGGCTAAGGCCCTCATTCATGGCCAAGGCTCTGTCGCTGGCGCACCATATAACTGCACCTGGCAAAACGTCGCCATATATCCGGTGTCGCACAGCCCGGGCGTCACCCCCGCGTAGATTTCGCGCGAATCGATTAAATCCGGGAATCAAAAGTTACTGGCGTTGGGGGTGGTTCCGGGGGGTCGCTGCCGTCGATAGGGGCGATCATGGAACATCATATATACGCATATGTATAGGCCATAAATGGGGGTATGCGCGCATCTATGGGGGCAAGAATGGCCATATATGCGCGTATCTATGGGCCATGAATGCGCATATCTATGGGAGCAGCAATGGCCATGTATGCGCATATCTATGG
>JAABUS010006299.1_pt1 | contig 14573 bp, 23 predicted proteins | sample 5560161 | NCBI WGS metagenome assembly JAABUS01 (sample SAMN10711885, study PRJNA513376) | rock metagenome | isolation source: Antarctica rocks | place: Antarctica: Victoria Land, Trio Nunatak nord | collected 2016-01-04 | reverse complement strand
GCCCGCCTGGTTCATCGCCGGCCACCGCAAGCCGCCCACCGGACGACCGCCGGGCCGCCCCAAGGGCGCGACCGACTCCTACAAGCGCGCCCCCTACCGTAAGAACTTACCAGCGGATACTTAGCTACACGCCCCAGGCCATCGCGGCGATGGTCAAGAGTCCGCAGGATCGCACCGAGGCGATCCGCGCGCTGGCATCGGGCGCCGGCGGCCAAGTGCGCGACGTGTTCTTCAGCCTGGGCGACTACGATGTCGTCATCGTGTACGAGGCGCCCGATGCCGAGGCGGCCAACGCCGTCGCGCTCGCCTCGATTGCGGCCGGCCACTTGAGGGCGCTCAAGACGACGCCGCTGTTCACGAGCGCGGAGATCATGGGGGCGATGCGCCGGGCCGGCCAGCTCACGCTCCGACCGCCGAGCTAGCGCACAGCCGCGGGCGCAGCCGGGAGGCTCGCCGGAGCGCGCAGACAGGAAGGCCCCGGTTACCACGTGGTAACCGGGGCCTTCGACGGCTGGCGGCCGCGCTACGGAGCGCTCACGGGTCGATCATCCCGCCATCGGTGCAGCAACTCCCAACCCGATCCAGGCGGCAGTCCAGCACGTGCGCCCACAGGATGCGGATCGCCGGGGCCAGGCCCGGCGCGTGCCGGCACACCTCGGCGACCTGGAAGTCCGTCGTCGCGGCGTGCAGATCGGTCACCGCGTCCGACAGCGCGCGCTCGAGCGCCTGCGCGGTGGGGCTCAGGTGCTCGGCCAGCGCGCGGTCGGCCGCGTCGCGCGCCTCCGAGGCGACGCGGTACTCCGCGAGCAGCTCCAGGCTGATGCGGGCGAGCGGGTCGGCCGGCTCGGCCGGCGCGCTCGGCGCGGTGGCGGTATCGGTGGTCAGCGTCTCGGTCATCGTCGTTCCCTCCATGCGTGCCGACGGCATACGCCGAACGGCGTATCGGCATCTCGATCATCTGCGGCTACACTGTCGCGGGGCGGGTGCTCCATGCCCGCCGGGATCGAGGGCGGCTGTGGCACTGGTGCCACAGCCGCCCCCCGCCTCACCGCAACGCCGCCTCGGCCTGGCAGGCCGTCACCAGCAGCTCCGAGATCGGGTAGGCGAACCACGCCCGATCCTCGGTACCCAGGGCCTCGAAGGCGTCGATGAATTCGGAGAGCCGGCACATGGCCGCGCCGCGCTCGGTGAGCGTGGCCGGCGCCCAGCCTGGGGCGTAGGCGAAGGCGGGGCCGGTACCGGCCCCCTGCGCAATCTCGATCGCCATCACGCCGCCTCCTCGACCAGGCCGAGCTCGGCCCGCAGGCGCGCCCGATACGCCGCCCGCTCGTCGCGGTCGGCGTCGCAGACGAGGTGCTTCGCCTTGATCTGGAGCATCGTCTCGTCGAGCTCCGCATCCGTGCAGAGTCCGAGGTCATCGGCCGGCGCCGGCCCCCGAGCGGGGGCCGGCGCGGTCGCCTCCTGCTGGATCGTCCACAGACGGATAGCCAGCATGTGCTTGCAGTCGAGCCGGCGCTGCTGACGATCCGGGCACGTGCAGTCGCGGCAATCCGCGTGGTACAGGCGGCCGTTGCTGCCGGCCATGGTGAAGAACGGGCGATTGTCGGCCTTGCGGTGGCCCTTCACCCAGCGGTCGGCCGTCGCGAGGACGGCGAGGGCGCGCACGCTGCGCTTGTCGGTCGAGTCGATCGTGACGGTCATGCCCGTCTCCCTGGTGATTGTTCGGGAGCGCTTCTGGTCGCTCCTGACACCTATAGGATACCAGAAAGATAACCTGCTGTCAACCTATCATGATCTAGTAGATATCTTTTCGTGGTACGATACAGGCAGACCGGGAGGGGAGGGACAATGAGTCTCGGCGAGCGCGTGCGACGCCTACGGGCGGAGCAGGCCCTGTCTCAAACCGAGCTGGCCGTCAAGGCCGGCGTGACGAAGCTGACCGTCTCGCGGATCGAGCGAGACGTCAAGTTCCCGCAGCCGAAGACGCTCCGCAACCTGGCCGAGGCCCTCGGGGTTCGGCCGGCCGAACTGGCCGACCCTGACGAGGTCATGGAACGCCGGGCGGGAAAAGAGGCGGCCTGACGTAAGCCAGGCCGCCCCCCAGAAGTGCCGACCGCGAGGACCAGGTAGCCAACGCGGCCGGCGAGAGGATTGTACGATGCCCGGTCTTCGGGCGGTTCGTCGCGCCCCGGACGAGTGTCACATTCCCACAGGCGCCGGCTCAATGCGCCCGAGAGATCACCTGACGGATTGCCGCGGGGGACATCCACCACGTCGGATTCTCGGCTACAAGCGCCTTCTGAATCGCCGGCGCCTTCACACACTGTCCCTTCAACTCAAGGATGCGCGCATTCCGATCGGGCTCGCGCGTGGCCGGCCTCGGTTCGCGACCCTTGTTGCGACAAGCATAGGAACAGAACTTCGGATGCCGACGTGCCGGCCGAGAGAACTTCCGCTTGCACGCCCGGCATTGATGGCGACGATGATCTCGCCTCTTCGCCGCCCCGTTGCACTGCAAGGAGCAGAAACGGGCACCGGCGCGGCTGGGCGGGACGACGAACACCGTCCGGCACTGTTGACGCTGGCAACGGAGCGTCGGGCGCACCTCGCGCCAGGTCCGCTCGTAGCACGCCATCGAGCAGTACTTCTGGCCTCTGGTCGCTCGCGAAGCCGGTATCGCCTTGGCCTCCCCACATCCCTGGCAGGTGATGGTGGCCATGCCCCCGTAGCAAGCCCAGCTGCAATAGCGGCGACCGTTGGCGACCGCCGAAAGTGTGGAATCGAAGTTCTTGCCGCAACCGGCACAGACGAGCTGCACCGTCCTCCGTCGCCCCAAAGCCTTGTGCTCCGGCAAACAGTAGAACCGTGCCCCTTCCGTCACGCGGTAGCGGTGGACCTCGAACCCCTTGTCGCAGATCGCGCAGGCCACTTGGACCCGCCGGCGCTGTGCCAAGCCATTGCACTTGGTAGAGCAGTACACCCCCGCCTCGCGGGAGCCCTTCGGCTCGTACGTCTTCTCACACCAAGCGCACACCGCCGAGGCCGGAACGCGGGCGCGCCCGCGTGTTCGGTCATAGCAGGCCCGCGAGCAGTACTTCCCGCCACCCTTCCGAAGGTCGGCCAGGAGGGGACGGAACGGCGCCGAGCAGACAGGACAGGGTCGCTCCCTCGTCTTCCGGCGCGCCTCGTCATGACACGTCGTCGAGCAGTACTTGCCCTCCTGCCGGGTCAATGCGCGACCACACGGGCACGCCCGTGGCGCAGGATCCGAGCGAACGGGCGATCCTCTGCTCATACCGTGAGTATAGCCGAAAAGTGTGACACTTGATACGCGCCCACTCTCAGACCTTGACCTTCGAGAGCAGGGTGGGTAGGGTTACCGCAGACCGCCCGCCAAAGTCGGGCGGCATGAAGAACCCCCGTATCGGTGGCCGGGAAGCACAGCCGATCGGGGGCGACCACGAACACCCTGGGAGAGGCGCTCGCTGATGTTCAGGATACCCCCTACGAGAGGGCGACACCAGATCTATCTGGTCGGCCGTAGCCATCCGGGCTACCGTGTCGGCCAGTTAAATACCGATCCCCGCAACAGTCAGCCGGCAAGCAAGGCTGTCGCGGGGATCAAGGAGCTTCGGTATGCATCGTACCAGTGATGCGCCCGGCGCGTCTACATGCGCGCCCACCATTCATCGCCCGATCCGCCCCCCGCGCGCGCCGTTCGTCGAGCGCGGGCTCGGCAGCCACCGGCGCTGCCGGTCGTGGGGGCGGCGATGATCGCGTCGCCCGCGCGCGGCCGGGGCAAGGCCCGCAAGAACCTCGAGCTGATCGTGGCTGCCTACGACATCCTGGCCGAGATCCGGCCGGCGAGCGTCCGCGCGGTCTGCTACAAGCTCTTCACCCTCGGGCTCATCGAGAGCATGGAGAAGCGCTGCACGGACCGCGTCAGCATCCAGCTGACGTGGGCGCGCGAGCAGGGCCGCATCCCCTGGGAGTGGATCGCCGACGATACCCGGACCATCGACCGCCCGCCGTCCTGGGAGAGCCCCGACGAGCTCCTCCAAGCCGCCGCGCGCCAGTATCGTCGGGACTGGTGGGAGCAGCAGCACGTCCGCGTGCTGCTGTGCTCGGAGAAGTCCACCGTCGCGGGGACCGTCAAGCCGGTGACCGAGCGCTACGGCGTCGGCTTCCTCTCGCTGCACGGCTACTCGTCCGCGACCAAGGCCCACGACGTCGCCGAGCTGAGCATGGAGGACCGCCGCCCGCTGATCCTCCTCTACATCGGCGACCGCGACCCCTCGGGCATGGACATGAGCGAGCGCGACCTCCCGAGGCGGATCGACCGCTACGGCGGGCTCGCGACCATCGAGCGCCTGGCCCTGACGTCGGCCGACGTCGCCGACCCACGGCTGCCCTCGTTCTCGGCCGACTCCAAGCGCAAGGACGCCCGCTACCCCTGGTTCGTCGCGACCTACGGCCGGCGCTGCTGGGAGCTGGACGCGCTCAGCCCCGTCACGCTGCGCGACCGGGTCGAGGGGCGCATCCGCTCGCTGATCGACTGGGACGCCTGGGACCGCTGCGCGCGCATCGAAGAGGCCGAGCGGGACACGTTCAACGATGTCATCGCGCGCTGGCGGGAGGCGGGGCGATGACGCATTTCCAGGCTAGCCCCGAAATAGTCCCCGGCCACCCGATCGCCGAGGGACTGCACGCCTATGCGCTCGCGGCACACGCCGCCGGTCTTTGCGTCGTCCCGCCGAAGCAGGACGGCTCCAAGATGCCGGTCGGCAAGCCGTACGAGGATACGGACGGCGGGGAACGGTACGGCTGGACACCCTGGCAGTCCGAGCGGTCGACACCCGACGAACTCGCCGACTGGTACGCGCGCCAGAAGAAGACCGGCATCGGGTACGTCTGCGGTGCCGTCTCGGGCGGGCTGGAAATGTTCGAGTTCGAGCACCGCGAGAAGCGCGACGCCTTCATGGCCGTAGCCGAGCAGCTCGGCATGGTTGACCTCGTCGCCCGCATCAGGACCGGGTATGAGAGCGACACTCCGGGTGGCGGGGTCCATTGGCTGTATCGCTGCGACGAGGTGACCGGCAACACGAAGCTGGCCTGTCGGCCCAAGCGCCCCGACGAGAAGAAGCACCCGAAGGACGACGTCCAAGTCCTGATCGAGACGCGCGGCGAGGGCGGGTACACCGTCGAGGCGCCCTCGAACGGCAAAGTTCACCCCACCGGGGGCATGTACCGCCTCGTCTCCGGCGGCGTCGAGACGATCGCCACCGTGACACCCGACGAGCGCCGTCAGCTCCACGACCTCGCCGAGACATTCGACGAGATGCCGGAGAACGCCCCCAAGGCGGCGACCGAGCCAATCCCCAGGGAGCCGGAGGATGATGGCGGGCTGCAGCTCGGCCCCGCCTGGAATGCGCTGCGCGTCGACGTCATCAAGGACTTCAACGCTCGCGCAACCTGGGAAAGCGTCCTCGGCCCGCATGGTTGGCAGGTAGCGCACCCAAGCGGCGACATGGCCTACTGGCGCCGACCCGGCAAGGACCGCGACCACTCGGCCACGACGAACTACGGCGGGTCCGACCGGTTCTGCGTCTTCTCGTCGTCGACCGAGTTCAAGGTCACCACCAAAGAGGGCTCGAAGGCCGGCTACGACAAGTTCGGCGCCTACGCGGTCCTGAATCACGGCGGGGACCAGAAGGCCGCCTACCGCGACCTGAGCGATCAGGCCTACGGTCGCGAGTGGACGCCCCCCGCAGACTGGACGAAGGAGCTGTCGGACGACGAGATCACCCACCGCGCGAGGGAACGCCGCGAGCAGGCGGCGGGCGCGCCGACGAAGAACGGGACCGCGCACCAGAAAGCCCCCGCCTCGGCCCAGCGCCGGCCCCTGACCGACCTCGGCAACGCCGAGCGGCTCCTCGGCGACTTCATGGACGATCTCCACTACTGCCACCCGTGGAGTACGTGGCTTACGTGGGAAACCTCCCGCTGGCGACGTGACATGACCGGCCGTGTGCGGCGCTACGCCCGCCACTCCATCCGCTTCATGTACGCCGAGGCGGCCGAGGTCGAGGACAAGGCGGAGCGATTGGCGATCGCCGCGCACGCGAAACGCTCCGAGTCGGCGGCAGCTTGCGGCGCGATGCTCAAGTGGGCCGAGTCGCTCGGTTCAGTCCCGATCCTGCCCGAGGAGATGGACGCCGGGCCGTGGCTCTTCAACGTCTCGAATGGGACACTCGACCTCCGCACGGGCGAGCTTCGGCCCCACGACCAGACCGACAAGATCACCAAGCTCGCGCCGATTGCCTACGATCGGGCCGCCGAATGCCCGACATTCCTGGCCTTCCTTGCGCGCGTCGTGCCCGACGAGCACGTCCGCGGCTTCCTACAGCGCGCCGTCGGCTACTGTCTGACCGCCGACACCTCCGCACAGTGCCTGTTCTTCCTCCACGGCGGCGGCGCCAACGGCAAGAGCACGTTCCTCGACGTGGTGCTCGCGCTCCTCGGCGAGTACGGCAAGCAGGCCGCACCGGACCTGCTCACCCACAAATCGGGCGATCGGCACCCGACCGAGCTGGCGGACCTCTTCGGGGCGCGGCTCATCACCAGCGTCGAGGTCGATGAGGGCAAGCGCCTCGCCGAGACGCTCGTCAAGCAGATGACCGGCGGGGATCGGATGAAGGCCCGCTTCATGCGCGGCGACTTCTTCGAGTGGGCGCCCACGCACAAGCTCCTCTTGGCCGCGAACCATCGGCCGGTCATCCGCGGAACCGATTACGCGATCTGGCGCCGCATCCACCTGATCCCGTTCACGGTCACGATCCCCGAGGATGAGCGCGATGGCCACCTCCCCGAGAAGCTCCACGCCGAGCTGCCCGGCATCCTGAACTGGGCCATCGCCGGCTGCCTGGACTGGCAACGGAACGGCCTCGGCGTTCCCCAGGCCGTCAAGGACGCCACGGCCGACTACCGGGCCGAGCAGGATCTCCTGGGCGACTTCCTGGCCGAGCGGTGCGTCAGGGATCCGCAGGCGACAGTCTCCGCCAAATCCCTCTGGGATGCGTGGAAAGAGTGGTGCGAAGCGTCGAGCGAGCGGGAGGGCACCCAGCGGGGGCTGGGCCTGCGGCTGGCCGAGCGCGGCTTTGAGCAGGCCAGGGGCGCGAAGGGTGTCCGCATGTGGCGCCGCGTGCGGCTACTTAGCCCCGATGAGGTCCCAACGGGTGACGCATACGGCTCGGGTGACGCAGAGAGACGCGGTTTTTCGTATAGCAGCTCGGATTCTCCTCGTGAGGAGGATATGTCGAATCCTGCGTCGCAAGCGTCACCCGAGGCTCAAGCGTCACCCGCCGACTTCACCGAGGAGGATTTCTGATGACCCTCTTCGAGCTGGCGGCGGAAGTGTGGAGCTGCGGCGGCGAGCTGCGCGCGGTCGAGGGGCGCATTCGCTATCGCGGCCCGGAACTCGCGCCGGACGACCCGATCCGCGCGGCGATCGTCGCGCACCGCGATGCGCTCGTCGCACTCGCGGCCGAGCATGAGCGGCGGATGCGGGGGGCAAGTTGAGGGCCGCCACCGTGACGATCGACGCGGCCACGGTCTCGCCGTCGAAGGCGCTGGCCGCGACGGCGCGGCGCGCCCCGCTGGTGGTGGTGACCGGCCGCGCGTACGGCGAGATGGTGGCCGAGCTGGGCGGCGCCGAGGCCGTCATCGCGCACCTGATCCGCGTCGCCACGAACATCGGGAAGCCGCTCGCCGTGAACCTGCCGAGCGGCCCGGACACCTCATCGACGATCTTCCTCGGGCCGAAAGGCTGGTCCGACGAGCGGGTGGCCGGCTGGATCGGGGGCCACCACGAGGCCCTCGAAGCGGCGTTCGGGGACGCGACATTCTCGCGGGAGATGCCGGGATGAGCGACGAGCTCGAGCAGCCGCTCGTGGCGGGCCAGCGCGCGTGCGCGTTCTACGGCCGGGCGTTCGCCCCGCACGCGCCGACGATGAAGTACTGCACAAACCTGTGTCGGCATCGGGCGGGCGCGGTGCGGCAGGGGACGGCTCGGGAGGGGCGGCTCTCCGACGAGCCGGCGGGAGGGGCACGTGAGTGATGAGCGCCGGCGGCCGACCGAGGAAGAGCGGGACGCGATCATCATCGAAGCCCAGCGAGAGGGCGGCATCTGCGCGGCGTGCGGGAGGGTGCTGTCCACCGATGAGCCCGTCTGGCAGCAGCGCCTTGAGGTCCGCCGAGACTGGAGCTGGTACTTCCGTGTGACGCATCGATGGGCGTTCGTCGGCCGCGAGTGCGCCCCGCCGGAGGTGGTGCGGGAGAGCGAGGGGCGGGAGCCGGTCGCGTGCGAGGGATGCGGACGGGGGATGCACTACCGGGTCGCGCAGAACCGCCGCGCGACCGTGTGCTCGCACCGGTGTCGGGTTATCCGGGACCGCCGTCGGTCCAAGGAGGCGCAGCCATCGTGACCGACCTGATCGAGCGCCTCGTCGCCGCCGCGAGCGACGCGATCCGCGACGAGCGAGGAGCCCTGGACTACGACCAGGACCGCGTCAAGGGCGTCCACGTCGAGCTGGAGCTCGCGAAGGGCGGCGCGGTCATCGAAGGCCGCGCCTGGATCGAGCGGAAGACGCGGCCGATCCGAGGCGACCGTCCGATGCCGGCGAGGAGGGACTGAGGATGGGCGAGTTCACGGATGCCGAGAGGAGTCCCGGACCGTGGCTGCTCCCACCCGGCGCGCCGCGACCGTGTGCCCACTGCGGGGAGCCATTCCGGCCGCCCGTGCCGCCCGCGAGATACTGCTCCACGTTGTGCCGCAGGAAGGCGAACGAGGCGCGACCGCGTCGGCGGATGCGGCCGCCATCGACGAACGAGGGGGGCTGACATGCCGCACAGCGCGCGCTGGACGTGCTTCCAGTGCAACAGACTCCTCGGTCGAGTTCACGGCGTGACGCTGGCCGTCGAGGATGCGCCGGTGCTGGTGACGCCCGGCGGGGTGGTCGTGAGCTGCCCGACGTGCAAGGGCGAGCGAACCTGGACGCCGCGGCCGAACAGGGCCGCGTAAACTTCACCTGACCCCGGCGGGGCGAGCCTGCCGGCAGACGATCGAGCGGATGATCGCCCGCTCCGGTGCCCCTCACGGGGTCGTGGAGGCGGGCGTTGTTCATGAGGATCGCGGACCTGGCGGCGACCGTCACGTCGCCCCTCGACGGGCGCGATCGCCGCGTCGAGGCCGCGGCGCCGGTGTCCGACGAGCGCCGGCGCTCGTCGCTGATCGAGGAGCACACCCGCGCCCTGATCCGGGCGCACGCGGAGCGGCATGGCGAGAGTCCGGCCGACGATCTCGCCCTCGCGGGCTGGCTGGCCGCCTGGGACGGCGCCATCGCCGAGGCGGAGGAGTCGCTCCTGGCCGCGCTCGCCGTCGATCCCGGGCACGGGCCGGCGCGCTACGCCCTGGGCCAGGTCCGCTGGTGGCAGGACCGCCACGACGAGGCCGTGGCGTGCCTCGCCCCGGTCGCGGCGGACCGCTGGGCCGGGTGGTCGGCGCACTGGATGCTCGGGGCGGTCCATCAGGACATGGGCGACGACGCGGCGGCGGAACGCCACCTCCGCCGCGCGCTCGCGGCCGAGCCGGACAAGGACAACCCGGCGGCGGCCATGAGCTTGGCGTCCATCGCCCTGCGGCGCGGCGACCTCCGGCGCGGATGGGGCCTGCACGAGGCCCGGAAACGCCACCCGATGTGGGCGCCCACCATCCGCTCCCGCGTCGCGCCCCGCCTGCCCCGATGGACTGGGCGGGCGTCGCTCCGCGGGAAGACGCTCGCGCTCCCGGCCGAGGACGGCCTGGGCGACAAGATCCTGCACGCCCGCTTCCTCGGGCCGCTCGCCGCGCGCGCGCGGGCCGAGGGGGGCGCCGTGCTCGTCGAAACGTCCGCGCCGCTGGTGCCGCTGTTGGCGGCGAGCATCCCCGGAGACGCGGAGATCGTCGAGTACGGCTGCGTCCCCGAGCGCGCGCCCGACACGTGGATCGAACCCGAGAGCCTGCCGCATGTGTTCGGCACGACCGTCGAGGACATCCCGCCCTGCCCCTATCTCCGCGCCGCTCCGGCCGACGTGGAGCACTGGCGGGCCCGCCTCCCGCTCGATCGCGGCCGACTGAATGTCGGCCTCGTCTGGGCGGGCGGGCACCCTCGGGCGGAGCGCCCGGCCGACGACCGGGCCGGGAAGAGCTACCTCCGGAACGTGCCCCTCGCCGCGCTGGAGCCGCTCGCGCGCGTCCCCGGCGTCCGCTGGTTCGCGCTCCAGAAGGGGGACAACGAGGACGACCCGGCGCCGCCGGGCATGGACCTGCTCCGGCTCGGGCCGTCGTTGCGCGACTTCGGCGACACGGCGGCGGTCGCGAGCCTGCTCGACGTGATCGTCACGGTCGATACGTCGGTCGCCAACCTGATCGGCGGGCTGGGCCTGCCCGGCCTGGTGCTGCTGCCGAAGGCGGCCGACTGGCGCTGGATGACCGGGCCGACGACGCCCTGGTTCCCGACCCTCGAGCTCTTTCGCCAGGAGCATCACGGCGACTGGTCCGCCCCCGTCGCCCGCGTGGCCGACGCGCTCCGCCGGCTCGCCGCGAGCCGCGCCGTCGAGCCCGCGAACCTCGGCGCCCTGCCGCTGGTCGGCCTGCGCGGGATCGACGAGCACGGCGCGTTCGTGAGCTGGCTGCCGGAGCGCGCCGCCATTTCGACGACAGCTTGAGGAGGGAGTCCATGACGAAATCGCTCGACAAGACATACAGATGCTCGGGCTGCCATGCCCCGCTCGGACGGCGCGACGGCGACACGTTGGCCATCCAAGGGCTGCGCGTCGTGCTGACACGGACGGGTGCGAACCTCACGTGCGCCACCTGCGGCGCGGAAAAGCGTTGGCGACCACAGACCGGCCGCCGTGCCCCCGGCGCGCGACGCGCCGCCATCCACATCGGAGGAGCCTAATGGCAACGACCATCGAGCAGGACACCATCGTCGGCCGCCTTGCCGACCTCCGCGCCCGCCGGCCCGGCCTGGCCCTCCGCGCGGCCCGTGGCGACGACGACGCCCGCCGCGAACTCGCCGCCGTTGATGCGGACATCCACGGCTACCAGGCCGACATCGAACTCCTGGCGCTGGCCGGGGTGGAGGAGCGCCGGCTGGACGCGGTGCAGCGCGAACGGGATGCAGCCGAGGAGCGGCGCCGGCTCGAGGCGACGTACGCCCAGGCCGAGCAGGACCGCACGGCGGCGTACCGGCACGTCGAGCGCGCCCTGGACGAGCTGGTCGGCCACGTCCGCGCCGCCATGGACGCGGCGCGCGCGCTGGACCGGCTCGGCCCGGCACTGGGGCACCATCCGATGACGGCGCCGTCGTACGGCACGGCCGGCCAGCTTGCCGCCCGGATCGTCGGCCGGCTGGGCGGCGACGCCGGGCTGCGCGGCGTCGTCCCGCCCGTGGCCGGCGGCCGCCCGCTCGCGGGAGGTGCATGATGGTGTTCGGGATCTTCAAGTCGGGCCGCTCGCGGCTCGTGCATGTCGATCGGTTCGGCGAGCCGCTCGATCCCCAGCCGACCGCCGCGCGGGCGCCGGCGCCGACCACGACGCCCCGACGTGCCCCCGAGCGGCCGACAGCGGCCCGCGAGCCGGCCATGACCGATGGGGAAGCACGGGAGTTGGTCGCGCAGTTCCGCTCGCGATTCCGTTGGGGAATCGCGAGCGCGCCGCCGGCTCCCCGCTCCGCGTTCGCCAACCTGCCGCGCGACGTGGCCGGCATCGTCGCGGCCCAGGTTGCCCGGACGCCGGCACCGGCTCGCCGGCCGCGCTCGAGCCACGCACCGACCGTCGAGCGCACCAACGATTTGCTGAGCATGACGCCGCTCGGCCGGGATGCGCTCCGGCTGCGCGAACGACACGAACGAGACGCCGCCGCGCGGAGGCCGGCGCCCATCAGCGCCGCCGTCCGGCAGGGACTGGCGGCGACGCACCTCGGCCGGCAGGTACTCGCGGATCGGCAGCGAGCCGATCCCGAAGGCGAGGCGGCCGCCGCCGGCCTCGATCCGGCCCGGCGCCGGGAGCTCCTTGAAGGATCGACGCTGGGCCGCGCCATGCTGGTCGAGGAAAGCCGGCGTTCGGGTGGAGGACGATAGGCGGTGAGCGGCGGTGATAGGTCCAGGGCGGACGCGGCGCTGATCGCAGCCTTGGCCGGCGGCAGCACCGTGGAGGACGCCGCGTCCGCGGCCGGCGTCGGCGTGGCCACCGTCTACCGCCGCTTGAAGGAACCCGAGTTCCGGGCGCGGGTCGATGGGGCGCGGTCCGAGATGATCGGCCGCGCCGTGGCCCGGCTCGCGGACGCATCCACGGCGGCGGTCGATCGGCTCACGAAGCTCCTCACCGCCGAGTCGGAATCGGTCCAGCTCGGCGCGGCGCGCAACATCCTCGAGCTTGGCGCGAAGCTCCGCGAGCACGTGGACCTGGCAGAGCGGGTCCGGGCGCTCGAAGAACAACATGAACGCGAGAAGGCAACAACCAGCAACGGGAAGGGATCACGACGATGGGCCAGCTAGGGCGCCGCGTGGAGCGGCTGGAGGGCATCTCGCGCCCGGGATCACGACGATGGGCCAGCTAGGGCGCCGCGTGGAGCGGCTGGAGGGCATCTCGCGCCCGTCGTCGCCGCCGTGCGGGCGGTGCGGGACGGGGAGCGGGCGCGTCGCGCTGCTGGGGCTGCCGGACGATGGGCCGGTCCCCGGCTGGGTCGGTGCCGACGGGCACTGCTTGGAGTGCGGACGCTTCGTGCGCGTCTATCGCGGCATCGACATGGCGCTGGTGTAGGAGGGGATCATGAGCGGACTTGAGCGACGGGTGGATGCGCTGGAGGCGATCGCCGAGGAGGCCCGGCGAGGGCCGTATCGCGCCTTCGCGGCGGAGCTCGGCATGCCGATCGAGGAGCTGCTCGCCGAGATCGAGGATAAGGCGGTAGTGGTCAACCGGTTCATCGCGGAGGGACTCGGCATCGAGGAGATCACGGAGCGATGCGCGGCGCACTGGAATATCCCGCTCGACGCGCTACGCCGCAACTGCGAGGGCCGTGCGCGGCGGCACGGCGTCGACCTGACGCTCGTGTAGACGCCGCCGCGCTTCCGTCGAGGCCGGGCGAGCCGACGTGCGCCGTTTCGGCTGCCGCTTGCCGGTACCGAACATGGCGATCTCGGGAGGGCGACGTGCCTGCACGCGGATCTCCAGCAAGCCCCCCTCGTGGACGGCAACCTTCACCGCCCCCGACACAGCCAGCGTGCACAGCGCCGCCACGCACGGGTCGTGACCAAGACCGGCCTGCATGGCGAGGTCGGCGAGCGACACGCGCTCGGCGGTGGTCTGCACGCCGGGGTGGCCGGTCGATCGCTGCAGGTAGGCCAGGAGCAGCTGCGCCGAGCGCGTGCGTGTAGGGACGTCCATGATGCCTCCTCGCGGCGGTGATGCGCGGCGCGATGCGGCCACGTACCCTCTACGACGGCCGGGGCCGACCAAAGATGACGGGCGCGTGCAGAACTGCACGCATCCCACCGCCGATCCCGCTCGACCGACCCGACAAGGGGGCCGCTGGCCGCCCCCTCCCGCCCTACGTCGCGAATCTGCCGAGCGCTGGGGGCCTTCCGTCGCGCGTTCCGCCGGCGGAACAGCCGCTCGACTTCCCGAAGCGGGGCCGGACGGACCGCCTCGCCTCGGAGTGCCTCAGATATGGTGTCGTATCTGCGGCACTCAGTCCGCGTCGTCGTCCTCGTCGAGGCGGTAGAGGCCGTGCTGCACGGCCCACATCGCGACCTGGGTCCGGCCCCGGAGCTCGAGCCGCCGCAGGATGTGCTCCAGGTGGTTCGCCACGGTGCCGGGCGTGAGGATGAGGCGCTGCGCGATCTCGGCATTCGTGAGGCCCTCGGCGATCAGCACCGCGACCTCGCGCTGGCGCTGCGTGATGCGCCCGAGCTCGTTGGCGGCCTCCCGCCGGCCCCGGCGCTCGGCATCGGCCGTCGCCCGCTCGACCAGCTCCGACCGGTGCGTCACCATCCCGATCCAGTCCGCCACGGCCACCAGGAAGAGCAGGTCGCGCTCGGTGAAGCGGTCCGGGGTCGCCGACATGGCCGAGACGACCCCCCGCCGCTCCCCGTCCACATCCAGCGGCACGTCCGCCGCGCTCCGGACCCCGAGCGCCTCGACGTTCCCCCGCAGCTCCGCCGGATCCTCGGCGGACCGCCCGGTCACGTACGGCGCGCCGGTGCGGAAGACCCCGACGGCCCGGCTCCCGTTGGCGAGCGGGATGCGCTCGAGCCCGAGCTTGTGCTGGCGCCGCGCCATGGGGGTGTCGCTCGTGCCGAGGGCCACCAGGGACTCGATCGCCGCGTCGTGGAGGAAGATGTCCAGCTTGTCGGCCCCGAGCGCCTCGCCGACCACGGTGGCGGCCTCGTCGAGCGCCGGGCGCAGCGCCGTTGCCCGGATCGCAAGCAGCCGCTGGAGCGTCTCCAGGAGGCGGGTGCCCATCTCGGCG
>JAABUS010006297.1_pt1 | contig 14578 bp, 10 predicted proteins | sample 5560161 | NCBI WGS metagenome assembly JAABUS01 (sample SAMN10711885, study PRJNA513376) | rock metagenome | isolation source: Antarctica rocks | place: Antarctica: Victoria Land, Trio Nunatak nord | collected 2016-01-04 | reverse complement strand
GTACAATCATACTTTATCTCTTCATCGTGTGCATCTCTCTTTCATCACATATTTCTCTGCGCAATGAATGACAATCATTGAGCAAGAGAACGCAGCTCTACGTACGTTACAATCACAAGCATCATGAATGCAAAGAAAACGTCTTTCATCTTTGAATCAAAGATCGAATTGAGATATCGTTGTATAGAATATCGTCAATGAAGAGCAAAGCAAAGACGATGCGTCATAAATGAACAACACAGACACTCATTAAAAGTTTACTCGAGCGTCACACGCTGAATAGAAGCTATAGATTCATTACTTGATAACACAGTGTCAATCTTATTGTTTCGACTGCGTGAAGCAGTCGTATAAACGACGAGTGATTTTCTTTCTCAGAGAGTTTTGTTCACTCGATATAAATAGCATAGAATCTCTCATGAGTCGAGTCTAAATCAATGTCACAAGAATGTATGAATTACAGACAGATAAACAGACAAACAGACTTTTTGATTTCATCTTCTTGTTGTTTATTTAACTTGTAGAGTTGATCTGTTTTCTCATCAAGAGCTAGACTTCAAGTTTTTCAGATTTCATAAAATACAAAGAATATTATTGTTTCAACAAATGATTCATCATTTTCATGAATAAATGATGCAGCACTTGATGATTTTGATGAATCAACATCAAAGATTTGAAAGAAATGATTTTGAAATTCTTTGAAATGCTCTTCAGTAAATGAATAACTAAACATGATGAGATTTGTTTGAAAAAAAAGAGTTGAACAAGTAATGATGCTCAACAATTGAAGAAGAAAGATGTATAGAATGATGTTTAATCTTTAACAAAAAAGATGAAATTTATTTATTGATTGATTTGATTGATTTTCTAGCAAACAACGAAAATTCTTTATCGTTGAATTTATCAATCGATTTGATTCTTGAGCAATTCACGAAAATTCTTTATCATGATTTTCTTAATTGAGTTAAACAGCTTATTTTCACTCATCTGCTTCACAAGAATGAGTTGATTCTCTTGATCAAGTGAACTTTGCATACTTAGTGAGTAATAAGTTGTTTAGCAATTCAAACAATTTTATCATTGATTTTATCAAACTTTTTAATGTTGTTCAATCTTTCAATTATTGTTGATCATCAAATAAATAAATTTCTTTAAACTTGTTCTATCTAAATGAGTATGTTGAATGAGTAATGAAATCAATATCATGTGATTAATGAATTTTTAATATAATGTCAGAATCATGTCTAAATGATACAATTGATGAAAATCAGAATTGATAGTGCTTGATTTTTAAAAATAGTTATAACTGAATATTAAGAATACAGAAGAAGATGAGTATAAAAGCTTTTATTTAAATAATATTCAAAGACTGCATTAAGCTTGAAGAGAATATATTTATGACATGAGTAGAATATGATGTAGAAAGAAAAATGATGTTGAACAAAAAGATGTTGAGAAAAGAAAATAAAGATTGAGTCAGATCTGAGTCAGATCTGAGCTAAAGACATTGATTAACTTTAATCAATATACAAACTACTCGTTAATGTTCATTGCAAATTGATTAAAGCTTCAGTCTTATTCTATCTTAATACATTTGTAACAAAGATAAAGATTAAATTATTAGAAAGATTAAACAAGAAAAGAAGAAAATATATGTGTTGATACAATAATTCACTGTTATATATTAAAAGAAGAAAATAAAAGATAAAATTAAAAAGAAGAAAAAAGATGATTTGATGATGTGTAAAAAAAAAGAATAATTGAGACAGATATTTGAAATTTATATAGTGTAGAATGATTTCTGTCAGATGATATAAATTTCTTGAAGAATGAAAGATGAATATTCATAACTTACTAATCTTTGCAATTAATGAATAATGAAGAAAATATGTTTTTTCAAATGAAAATGAAGTAAGAAGCATGAGAACTATCATTCTACATCGAATTACTTTTCACATCACATCTTGATATTTGTAGAACTTTTATTGTTAATAATATATAATAATAATATCATATTAATGACGTGAAATTATATAAATGCTTGACAAACTGTACTTGTATGATATTATATTTTAAATCTCACTGCGATTAATTTATGTTGAAGAATTAAAGCATGTCAATGTTTTTAAATGAATGATAATTGATATGAGATAGTACTAGATTTATTGAATCAAATCTAAATTCAATGAATCATTAAGATTGATTATTATTGACTAGCTTTAGTGTAAAACATGAACGCGAAAGTCACTCATTATACTAAATTTATTGACTTGAATGTAAACAACAACTACAATAACACTCAACATGATTAAAGTAATGATTAACAAGACTTTTGATTTGATGACATGATCTGAAAATATCATACAATCTCGACTAGAAATAAATGAATCAATATATTTTTTTATTTCAAGTTATTTACAGCATGAAATGAACAAGTTAAATATTCTAGACATTAAATTGAACACACGCAAAGTTAAAAGTCTTTTTGATCAAGTCTTTGCAAATGTATATAAACAATTCACTGATGTCTTTAACAACATTTTGAAATCTTGAAGAAATAAGTGTCTTGTCTTTATAGTGCAATGATGCAACTACAATAAGAAAAGACAAGTCAAAACTTAAACAGTAGTGTCTGTGAATAAAATTTAACACATAGTGATATCATTTAGCATATTGAATTCTTTGAGTATGAACTCTTCTTCAATCAACAACATCAATATGCATGAATCTGTCAAGACAGTACAGAACATCATGATTCAAGTTCATCATGATAACTTTCATAATATTTGTTGCAAATTATAAAATTTACTAGTATCAGACACTGCAAAGAGCATGATTGAGATCAATGACTTGAACTTTACGACTTTTATAAATTTAATAAGTCTGAAGTTAAGTTATAAAAAAAGAGAATATACAATTTTCTATAAACATGATGATACAATGAACATCAGCATAATGAATGAGCAAGAATGAAAAGCAGCTTTTACAAAAATGCACATGAAGAAATTTTTACAATTTTGCTTCATCATTAGAAGAAGCAAAGTGATCTCAAAGATCAATATGTATTCATAATTCATTTTGATGCTATTCAACTAACTGCTTTGCATATCAAAACATGAAGAAAGAATGCATCATTATCATCAGAAAATGCAGCATTCAATGATTAAGTAAGTAAGCAAGTTGAAAACAGAATCATTCAAGTCATTGTATTTTATAACAACTATGAAATATACAATTAAAAGAGTAACAATATTTAATTAATTTGATGTTCATTGAATTGATCATTTAATCATTGCAAAAAATGTTTGAATCAACATTTCTCAGCTAGCTCGTCAAAACTCTGCTAATATAACGTGTGAATGCATCATTTGTTTACTCATTCGAGTTTTTCTCTCAACTATAGTATTAATATTTCTCATCAATACATCACATCATTGCTTTGTATTTTCAAATATTAATTGTTAACTATATTATTTACTGTTGCTTCTTCTGCAACTTCTACTGCTTCAACAATCAATAATTCTTTCATGATATTGAAAATGTCTTGCATTCTCATCACAAGCTCAAGTCATAATGTACATACTTCAGTTTTCATAAATTTTAAAGATAGAACTGCAGCTGATATAAGAGCTGACAAACAAAACGAGACATCATCTCAAGAATTACAGATTCAAAACATTCAAAGCACTTCAGAAATTTATTGAATAATGATCATTATAATGATGATAAATACAAAGAATACTTGAATAGTAATATAAATGAATTGACATTTGATGAGAATGATGTGCAAATGAATGTCAGACTTTTCACATTTTTCAGCATTTCAAGTATTGACGAAGAAAGAAATACAGTCAATATCAATGATTCAGCACTTCAAAAAGCGATGACGTTATCATGATAAAAAGCGCATCACTCATCGTCAGCAACGTGATGAGTTAAACAATTAAAATCATTCATTCAAGTTGACATTTTGTTGAGATTGTGTCTAGAAACTAATCAGAGTGCATGCATAACTAGAATGTTTGATCTATAAAGATAGTTATAACTAAGACTTTAAGAATACAGAAGAAAGAAGATATAAAAGATAAAAAGAACACATTTTATATAGTAATTACTCAGATCAACGTTAGTCTCAAAGAGAACATGTTGAAACACAAGAAAGATGTTAATTTGAAAGATGTTTGCAACACAAAGAAATATGTTTATCATAGAAATCTGTTGATCACTCGTAACACAAAGAAGTATGTTTATTTAGAAGATAATAAAAGCTGATTAAAAAATGTTAGAAAAGAAAAAAGATGTTGAGTCAGATCTGAGTTAAATCTCAACTAAATTATTGACTAGTTTTAATCAGAATGCAGTGAACTCGCTAACGTTCACTGTGAATTGATTAAAGTTAAAGCTTTGATCTTTTTCAATTCTGACACATTCATAACATTATTTCTCTCTTCGAAAATTCATGTTTGCATGAATAAAACAAATGAAATGTTAAAATTTTCATGATTTTTCAATTTAATGTGACTTGTCTGAATAAAACTTATGAAATTCAACTAAAACTTCTTTCAAGCTCTTGAATTCTTTCTTATTAACATAGTATCATTTGTTGTTTTAATTTAATTTTGTTCATTTGATCTTGTATTGTATTCAATCTTGATAGCATCTAGAGTTCAAAATGTCATTTATCTTTCAATGCTCATCATCTTTAATAGTCAGAGATTTAAATGATTTTGAATGCTGTTCTGATAAAAAATCATCGAAATAAAAACATAATAACTTCAAACTGAACATTGAATGCAGCTGCTTCATGCTTATTGATAAATGAAGATGATAGAAAATTTCAACTTTAACAATGATTTGATAAAGTTTTAACTGTTTGTTTTTCAAATTCTTACATGATCTAGTTGTCTTTATGTTTCTAGAAAATAATCAAACTCAGTCGTTTACTTCATAAATGATGTTTTGTTTATGTTTATTGATTTGAGCTTCAATGATCTGCTTCATCTTTTTTAATTACTGATGATCAAAGATAAGAAGCTCTTTCATTCAAGTGATAATATCATCTGCTTTTTTAACTTCAAGATGTTCATGAGTTGTTTTATAATCAGTTGTATCTGAATCGAAACTCATTCGTGAATGAAAATTCTTATTGAAGTAGAACGAAGTCATTGAGATGATTGAGAAGATATTGAAATTCTTGCTGAATTTTATCATTGATAATCATTTTGCTCAGTCATTCTGCATGTAATTGCAGTAGATTCTTAGTTCACATTCAACATCTTGATTAACTCATTTTGATTAATCATTGATCTCAGAATGATAAGTTGTTAATAAACTAGCTGTAATTCTTAATCACTTACAAAGACTTGATCACATGATTGATATGAACTGAAAGTCTCTGTTTGAAACAATAGAACTAGATAAATCATGAAGTCGATAAATGTTTTATAGCATGATTCAAACTGTTTCTTCAACTGAAATGTCATCATCTCTTCAATGACAGAAAACATAATGACATTTCTTGATGAAATGACATATGATTATGCAAATGATGTTATAATCTTTTGATAGAAATAGCTCAGTGATGAAGTTCATAATTATATCTTTTCAGCGTTTCTGTGAAATTGATAAAGAATGAAGTAGTTCATTAATGTTATCTCTAGATGTCTTGCTTCGTTGATAAACATGACAGTTTCAAATTTACTGTCTGATAGTAGTTCAATGATCTGATCAATAGTAGAAGCGCTGAATTAAATCAATAGTTTATTTATTGTCGAAGTGAGAAATGAAAGATTGATCGTGCACTTCTTGTAGTAGTTTCATGTGCATGTTCTCAAGAACTTAAAGTAATTTTTTTCTAAATAGAATGTTATCAATAATTTTGCAGTTCTTCATCTTAATGCTATGAAGTTTGAGCTTGTTGTCATTTTTTGCTTATTTATATTTGTTGCAGAACTCATTTATTTGATTGACTAATTGTACTTTTTGATAGAGATTGACTTCTGTTTTCAAATTTGCGCTCAATTTCAAGTCAATAAATAGAATATCAACTTTATTAAAGATAAGAATAGTTTGAAAGCAATTTTCAAATCATTTAGCTGATTCAGAGACGTTCGCTAGAAATATTTAAGTTAACACATCAATTTTAGTGTTCATTTTGTTTGATCTAAAAATGATCTGAAAATTGAACTTCGATAAAATGTTCAGATAGTTGACTTGATGTTGATTCAGCTGTTTGTTTTTCATGAAGATTTTCAGAGCTTGATGATTGATGAATATCTGAATGAATAATTCAGTACATTTCAGCTCAAGTCATCAATGTTTGAAACAGCGAATAATGATCAGCAATTTCTTGTCATAGATATGATAGTTGATTTCAGCGAGAATCATGCTTTTGCTGTAGAAGATCATCAAGTGAAGTACATTCTCATTATTGTACTAAGACAGTATTTCATCTTTTACATAGTTTGATGCATCAATTTTCAAAATAGTCTGATGTTTGAAATCAAAATGACAAAGAACTGAAGCGAAATTGATCTGTTTCTTCAGATTTCTGAAAGCTTGAATGCAGACTTCATTTCAAACAAAAGACGTGTTTTTTCTAATTAATTGAGTGAATGATTTGACTAGTTTGAAGAAGTTTTTAATGAAATGACAATAGAAATTCACAAATCTCACGAAGTTCTGAATTTCTTTCAAATTGATTGAAGTAGTTCAGTTAACTATGATGATCATTTTACTTGAATTCATGCAAAGATCTTGTTCTGATACAATGACTTTTAGAAAGACTATCTTTTCTACATCAAATTTGCACTTTCAAATATTTATCTGTAGTTCAGCTTCATGTAGTTGTCTCAGCATTAGTCTGACGTGATTTCTATGTTTCTTTCTGATTTTGCTATAGATGAGAATATCATTCAGATAAGCTTGACAAAAGTCATTCAGAAATTTTCATAAAACATCGTTCATATATTGCTGAAAGAAGATTGATTCATTAGTTAATTTGAAAGATAGCACTCGATATTTATATGCTTTTAGAACAGTGATAAAAGTGATGTAATTCTTGCTATTAAGATGCATTTGAAGTTTGTTGAACGCTGATATGATATTCACTCTAGTCAGATGCTTGCAATCTGCTATCTTATCAATGATCTCGTTTATTAAAGATAGCAAATATTTATTTCGCTTGAAAATGATGTTTAACTTGCAATAATTCATGCAGAAGCAAAGATCTTCATTTGCTTTGAAAGCAAATAAAATGAGTAATAAGTAGAGAGCTTAACTTGAAGTGATGAATTTCTTTGACAAGTTCTCATTCAGATACTTCTTTACTTTCAGAAGTTTGAAAGAAGACATTCAATATGCTCAACAACAAGAGAAAGTTGAATCACTAGTCAGCTCAATTTTATGATTGTAGAAGCAATTTGAAGATAGTTTATTCAATTGAACTCAATCAAAAACATTTAAAAAATCATGATATTCTGAAGACAGCTTGACTTTAATAACTTTCAAATTCTGAGTAGTTTTCTTGATAAAAGAGACATTCAGAGCATTCAAATTGCACTGAGTATTGTACGCAATTTTTCTATTAATATTCTTCATGAATAAAGTGAATACTTCAGTCTGATTCTTCTTTGAACAATTCAACAGTTTTTTGAATGAAGCAACATTTATGCTTCAAATTGAGAATGACTCTTTCTGAATCATAGTTGAAATAAATCATTTGAGCATTCTAGAAATCTTTGACTGAAAAGTAAAAATAAACAAAGTTGATCGCGATCAACTTGAGTGCTTTAAACTAAGAGAAATCAAAAAAATTGAAATGAAAGTATTTAATTGATTTGAAAAAACAATGACGTTGATTTGCATATTCAGTAATATTTCATTTTTGTTCATTCATGATTTTTCTAATATGACTTCGTGATGATTGATGTCAGTTATCAACATAGAAACAGTCAATTTCTTATGACTTTCAATGATGAGATTCAATAGAATTTTATGAATGATAGTCTTCTTAAATATCTTTTCATCATATTTTTTTATTAACTTCTCTTTTGTCAGTGATATAAATTGAATTCTCAGCTCTTTACATATTTTATCGACTAGATTGATATGTATGATTGTATAAACGACTGAATTACTGTTTATCAAAGAGCAAAGACTGAATGATTCATTCTGCAAGATGAAAAGAGCATTGATTAAAAACGACTTATCAAAGTAATTTTCTTTTGATAGAATTTCATCTAGATTGCAAAAAGATATAATCTTCACTTCAATGACTGTTGAAGAAATGACTAGTTTTTTTACTTGAACTTTGATTCAGTATCAAGTTCAAAATGATTGTAGTTCTCATCAACTGCGTTAACTTTAATAAATTAATTCAAGCATTTTCTGAAACTATGATCTGATTTGTGACATATGAAACAGATTTCAACTAGAACGTCTGCATTCTTGACGTTAGTCAAAACTGCGCTGCGTGACTTTGATCAGTCAGACTTCAAAGCAGAAGACTGAACAGTAATAATTGCTTTAAAAATGATGATCTTTGAATTATTGCATTTGAGTAGTTTGTTCTTGATCTCTTGAACTGCTCTATGTTCATTGTTCAAGCAAATCAGATAGTTTCAAATATCTGATAGCTTAATGAGTGACTTCATTTGAGCTGTTCAAAAGATTTAAAGATGAGAATTTATTTTATTCTTTAAATCAACGACTAGTACGTTCTTCTGATACTTTAAATAGATGTATAATCGTTGAAACTGATTAAAAAAATCATTGAATTTCTTTGATTCTTGAATCAGATTAATATATTTTCTATGATAGTTATTTTTCTTATCAGAATCATGAAATGATTGAGCTAGTTTTTCTAGAAATTCATTGACAGTCAGATAAAGATTGTCACAGTTGAAATCACGTCTGACTTGAGTGACTTCAATGATGTCATTTGCTAGTTGAGAGTTAATGTAACTCAGCTTGTAGAGTTCATTTGAAAAGATATCAATGTTCATTGCTAGCTTCTCTCATATGTCAAGAAATCAGTTCTTTCAAGTAAAGTTCTTTTCATTAATGAACATTGAAGAATCAAGTATTTTATAATATTTAAATCATTTGAAGTAAATGATAATTGAAAAAGCAGTGATGATTACATTGACTGTGATAGCAGTGAAAGTTTATAGTTTTGCTTTCAACTGTTGAATTTCACTCTTATCTTGTTATTTCATCTTGACAAGATGATTTGTTTCTTTATTAAAATCATAAATACGTTTCTTTCATACTTTTATATCATTGAGTATGATGATTTCAGCGTTTGATTTGTTGAAAACAATAAATGAAGAAACGTGTTGTGAGTCAACGATAGAAAAAAGAGTTTGTGAACGTGTTTATTGTGAGAGATCAGCGAAAGCTTGATCTTTATCAGATGTGTTCTTAAATATCATAATGAAGAAGATGAAAATTGATTTGAACTGAACAAAGAATGAAGCTCAGTGATTTTATGAAGAAAGATGAATGTTTGTTCAACAAAGAAAATGTTTATGAAAATAATTAATCTTGAAGCAATTCACGAAGATTTTTTATTATAATTCTCTTGATCGATTTGATTCTCTAGCAATTCACGAAGATTCTTTATCATAAATTTTATTAATCGATTTTGAACAAATGCATACTGAATGAGCGATAAATCTTCTAGCAATTTAATGATCATATGTTCTCGTTGATTTTATGAATTCTCTGATGTTGTTCTTGTCTTTCAAGATTGAATCATCAGATAAACAAATTTCTTTAGACTTGATTCGTCTGTACAAGTTGATTAAATGAGTAATGAAATCAGTATCGTGTGATTAATGAATTCTTAATATAATGTCAGAATTGTGTCTAGATGATACAATCAATGAAGATCAGAGTTGATAATGCTTGATCTTTAAAGATAACTATAATTGAATATTAAGAATACAGAAGAAACTGAGTATCAGAGCTTTTATATATATTAATATTCAGAGACTGCGTTAGATTCAAAGAGAACAAGATGATGCAAATAAAGATGTGATGTAAAGTGATGATGAAAAAGAAATGTTTAATAATACAAAGAAATATTGAGAAAACAAAAAGACTTGAATAAAGACACAGACTAGCTTTAATCAATTTGCAGAATAAGTGTTAATGTACTTTATGAATTGATTAAAGTTTCAATCTTGTCAATCTTATGATCTTGATACACTTGTAACAGCTCAATGATCTGATCAATAGTAAAAACATTGAACTAAATTGATAGTTCTTTGATTGTCAGAGTGAAAGACGAAAGACTGATCATGAATTTTCTTTAATAATTTCATATGCATATTTTCAGAAACTCACAGTAAATCTTTTCTGAACAGAACATCATCAACGATCTTGCAATGCTTCAATTCAATGCTATGTAGCTTCTGCTTGTTTTTGCTTATAGCTTATTTATACTCATTGTAATAATAATAATAATAAATTCATACATTCTTGTGACATCGATTAGATCGACTCATGAGAAACTTTATGCTATCTGTATCGAGTGAACAAAACTCTCTGAGATAGAAAATCACTTGCAGTCTACACGACTGCTTCACGCAGTCGAAACAGTGAGTTTTGAGACTATGTATCAAATTTGTTCGCGTTGATTGCACGTTAGAGAACGAGTGTTCTAGTCACTTTAAATTGCTTCAAGAGCTTCGTTTTCATCATCATCTTCGCTACTGTTCTGAGATTCTTCGTGATGACGACGATTATTTAATAGTTTGAGAAGTCAGCATCTTGTAGCATTCTTGATCGCAGATGCAATCAGTTCGAGCAGTGCATGAGTACATGCTTCGTCGTCTGATGACTTCATTCGCAGTTGCATCGCAAACTATTCATGTCTGAAACGTTTCTAGAGTGCAGATAAGCATTCAGATCTATGCATTCAATTCTGATGTGCATTGCGAGAATGCTTTCTGCTTTCTGAAGATCATCACGCATCTTTATCATCTTATTGCTCAGATGCAATCTTTGTGCTGAGATTGCATTGATGTCTGCGACGCGTTCTCTGTACTTTTCTCATTGTTGATTTCATTAATCTTTGTGATACTGCGTTATTGCGATGCTATCGCTTGTTGAAATCGTTGTGAAGAAGAGAGTGCATTGTCTGCATCTTGACTGTATCTTTGCATCTTCTTGAATGAAGACATTCAGAAGTACTATTTTCTTGATGACGAGTGAGCGAGAAATGACGCGATTAACTCTCGTCAAACGAACGCGTATTAGTTCGCATGCTTGTCTGATCTCTTGCGTTCGATCGTTGACTTGACTGTGTAGCATGATCTTGTCTTGTAGCATGTTCAGATGAACATGTAGCGAACTCGTGTATGTTTCTGTCTTTAAAGTTTCGATGTTTACTCTTTTGAATGCTTCTGCTACGTGACACAGAGTTTGATTCTGAAGTGTTTTTAGTTTGCATTTTTTGCTCGACAGTTCATCTTTCTTGTCGCGCTGATGTCAGACTGACGCTTCGAATGTGATTTCTGATCTCACTACTGCTGAGTATACTTGTCTCGCTTTTGTGAAGATAGCTTCTCATGTAAAAACTTCAAGATGACTAAGTGTCAGCATTCTTGTAACGTGATTCGTCTTTATTTGTCGAAAATGCGCGTCTCATTGCAGTTTCGTGTTTATTTGCATCTCTAGAACTCGTACGTCTGATTTTGATTTGATAACTGAGCTTTCTATTTATATGCTAGTCATCATGTCGAATCTCTTCGATTTTCTAGTGAAATGCGTGAGCTTGTACTTTTCTGATGCGAACGTTGCGTCATGAGTGCGAGCTCATTTCGCGCAGACGTCGTGTGCTTTGCTCAGTGTTCTGCAGATTTCTTCAGTGAATCTGTTTCTTAGACTAGAATGTTAATATCATCTACGAAGTCAAGCACTTCGATTTTAATTCTCAATGCTTCGCATTTTTCAATTAGACTTGCGTTGAAGAATAGAAAGAGAATCGATAAAATGAGAAATCTCTGCGATATGTCTGCGTTTATCTCGCGCATGTCGCTCGTTTGTTCATCGAATATTAGCGACGTCTCTCGATTCTCTAGAAAGCTGCGTGTTCATTCGATTATGTAGCTTGACGTTCTTTTCATTTTCAGCGTGTGCAGAAGTCTGACGTGTGAGACTTGATTGAACGCTTCAACGACGTCTAAGCTTAGCATGAAGATCACATATTTGATTTCACAGTCTCACACTGTGTGAACTTGATCTATTAGTAGATCTAACGTTGAGATCACAAATTGCTTGCGTCTCGCTTTCATTTGAGCATTTGATAGCATGCAATGAGTCTCGACTATGTCACTCAGTCTTTTGATCATGATCAACTTCAGCGCTTTGCTCATGATATTGAGCAAAGCAATGAGTCGATACATCTTTGAATTGATATAGTCGCTTTTCTTCAATTTGCGTAGTACTATTGTCTGAGTCTTTTTGAACTGCTTCGAATGATACTTGTATGTTACGCATGCGTTGAATAAACTTGTCAGTACTGAGATCAGTTCTGCAAGACTCGCTTGAAGCGCTCTGTTTGAAATATCTGAAGCACTCAACGCTTTGTCTGCTTTTACTCGTCTGATTGTCTGCTTCACTTCATCTTCTGTGATGCATGAATTGAATGAGACTGTCAGAGATATGAATGATTCTGCGATGTTGTTGACATTCGCTTGAGAAGATGAGAAAAAGAACTTTTCTCGCAGTATCTCGATTTTTTTCTCGAACGTTGTTGTCATATGATCAATGTTGCTTCGCTTCAATGACGAAAACTGAGAAAGCTTTTTAGATAGCTGACTTTCGATTCTAGCTCATTTTGCAAAGCATCATATCGATTTGAGTGCTTCGCTCAGCTCATTCATTTGTGTTCTGAAGTGTGCGCATTTCATTTGTTGAATGATCTTGTTTTTATGATTGTTGTGCTTCAGATATTCATTTCACGCTTCTAATATGTCTTGCGTTTTTCATATGATTCGCAGTCGTCTTGATTTCATTACTACTTCAAAGCAGCTTTGATTTCAAAAGTCTCTTGCTTGATTTGATGACTTTGTCAAGAGAGTAAATTTCTCGATGATCTTCTGTAGCACTCTGATAATCTTGCACACTCTGACATTCATCATAGTCTTGTCGTCTAGAGAGCGTTTCAAAGATAGATGTATTCGCAGATAAGCACTCAATGCTTCTGTATTCATTTTCTTTCAAAGTCATCAAGTCGAGAATTGCATTGAGATTGTTTGTAGACATAGCTCTGTGATGATTGAAAGATGATTCGATCTCTGATGCAGATCGATTCATATCTTGCACTTGCGTGTCATGAACTGTATTTTCTCGCTGCTAAAGACTAAATCAATCGTTGTAAATTGATTGTGAGCTTCGCGAGTAATAGTGTCTGATTTCAGTAATAATTTCAGTCTTGCGTTTGTAATGACGTTTAGTAGAGTATCAGTCGTCGTATGACGAGTGAAGCATCTTCGCTCTTCTCAATGAGAATGATGTAGATTGAAATCTTCTATGATCAGTTGTTTGCAGTCATTCTTGAGTAGTTCGTTCAAACAAGAAATGATTAAAGATCTTTCTGTGAATGTAATAGACAGTGAGCATGAATTGTAGACGTTTAGAAGTCTTAACATCTGTGTTTCGTCATCTGTGTTGCGAGTTAATATTCTGATTGAGTCAATGTCTGACTCAGCTGTTTCTACTATTCATTGATCAAGTCTTAAACATTTGTTAACGTATATGCATGTTCTTGATTGAGATGACGAGTTTTTCACTAGGTGAAAGAAGTTGTGTGCTGAGCTAAATGACTGCAAGTCGTTGTTGTTGCGATCTTGCTTCTGTATAGCTACTATGTTGAATTCGCGAACTTTTCTGTTAATTAGAAATGATTCTTGAATTCTTAATGATTTTCTGATGTTGTACTGTAGAATTCGTAGAAAAGACTGTTTCATCATGAAGTTATTCATAGCTGTTGTTGACTCTGCGATGAGAAGACTCTTTGTATGCTTTCGATCATCGATGATCTTTCTCACTTTCTGATTGAACGTTTCTGAATCTGCTCAGATGTCGTCTCGTCTGAGTCACTATTCACGCAAGAGAAAAGATCGACTCATCTCTTCTTGATCTCTACTATCTGTCAAGCTGATTCATCAGCGATTCAACTGCGTGTTTTCAGCATGACTGTTGCTGAGCTCGAGAAGTTCGTTGAATCGAAAGAATTCGTTGAATCTGAAGAGTTCGTTGAATCTAAAGAGTTCAGAGACAGCGAGAAGAGTGTGTGATTGTATTTAGACGTCTCAGAATATCTGAACAATCTGTTTCTATAGATTTCGAACGCTTGTTTCATCTGCTGTCGTCACTTGAGACAGATGCGTCTTCAGAGTTCGTGATTTTCGTTGCAGTTGACGCAACATCTTCTATTCAAAGACATCACACACTTCTCTATGTGATGCTTGTCTGCGCATTTTTCGCAGCGCTGATTCTTTCTGCAGATCTTAGTCATGTGATCAAATTCGTGACATCTGAAGCACTGTGTGATGCGACAGTTCTT
>JAABUS010006296.1_pt1 | contig 14579 bp, 20 predicted proteins | sample 5560161 | NCBI WGS metagenome assembly JAABUS01 (sample SAMN10711885, study PRJNA513376) | rock metagenome | isolation source: Antarctica rocks | place: Antarctica: Victoria Land, Trio Nunatak nord | collected 2016-01-04 | reverse complement strand
ATATAGGACGAAGCCGACCGATATTGGCGAGATGTACCTCCATCGCCTGACTGACGAACCTCGCGAGATGCCCACTCCGCGTCCCAAAACCACGACGCCCACGCGAGATGTGCAAGCAGACCGCGCGATATTCGGCATCATGGTGCGGGCCTGCGCCGCGTTGCCCGAGGTGGCGACCAACGACCTGGTACGGCGTTTCGGTCCGCTCTACGGTCCCCAGATTGCCGAGCGCTTTGACATCGGCTATTGCGACGGCCCGGCTCTTGTACAGGCGCTCGACGCCGCAGACCGCCGCCAGGACGCGATCGCTGCCGGGGTGCTTTGGCGCGATGGGTCGGTGCCGCGTTCGCTCCTGGGCCATCTGATCATCCCGCACTTTCGCGACGGCCTGGTGCATGACATTCGTATCGCGGGGATCAAAGGGATCCACGAGATCGCCAAAGAAATCAGCCTACCCGGAAGTTACGCCGATCGCGATATCGCCGATCTCTTCTACAACCACGACGCGCTGAAAGAACTCGGGGAGGACGGCACGATCCATGTCTGCGGCGGTTCCTACAAGACGATGGCGCTGGCGCTGGCCGGGTTGCTGGTCGTTGGGTTACGCGGCGAGGCCGAGCTGAGCGAGGGGCACATCGCCGTGCTCCAGGCGGCGGGCGTGCGGACGATCATCCTGCACATCGATGCCGAGGATCCGAAGGAAGGGCAGGCCCTCAGCGCCGGTCGGCGGCTGGGACTGGTGAAGGCCGAGCGCTTGGCGGTGGCTGGCTTCACGGTACTCATGGCCGAGCCGCCGCGCGAGCCCGGCACACCGAAGGTGGACCCCGACGCGCTCCTGCGCGATCTGGGGCCGCGTGCGGTGCGCGACTACGCTTACAGTGCCATCGCCCTCGACGCGTGGCGGGTGGTGATCGGCGTGGAGTCGCCCGGTGTGCCCGCCCAGGTCGCCGAGGAGTTGACCACCCTGCGCCGTAGTCGCGATCGTGCCCAGCGGACCCTGGCGAACGTGATGCAGATCCGGCGCAACACCGCAATTAAAGCCGAGCGGGATACGTTGACCGCGTCGGTCTTGCACATCGATGCCGCGCAGGCGAACGGGCGGGTGACCCCGGCCGGGCGCATTCGTCAGCCGTTGTACAGCATCGCCGATGCGGTCGGGAAGAAGAACAAGACCGCGTCCAGCCATCTCAAGGTTGGCCAGGAGAATGGCCTCTTCGATCGCGAGTTACTCCAGGAGGTCATCGTTCGTCAGGTGGATGAGGCGACGGGTGAGCGGCGCAATATCCTGCGCCTCGTGCAACCCGCGACCGGGATGGTGGTGGAGGAATGCGATGCGGAACGCGTCTTCGGGCCGACTTGCGCCCCGGCCCGTCGTGGTGGCGAGGGCGACGAAGAGGCGACCGGCGCGTACTACGTGACCCCGAAGCGCGACACCGAAGAGTTGTATGACATCCTGGTGACACTCGATCCGGTGAAGATGACGAAGACCGGCGAGGTCAAGGACAAGTGGGGCGGCAAGCGCGAGCCCTGCCCGGTCTGCAAGTCTGAGCGCCGCCTGAATGTGGTCTCCTGCGCTGACTGCGGTCACGAATTTAGTCGGATGGTGGAAGAGCCGCCCGCCGATACCCCATTGCCGCAGCGCGAGGCGGCGAGCCCCGTTGTTGACCTGCGCGTCGAGCGGGCACCCGACGAACCGGATGCCGACGCTCCGAGCATCCCACCCACGCCCATCGAGGATCTGGGTGCGGTGCCTCCGACATATCCCGTTGTGCCACGCGCCAACGTGCGCGAGGACGAGGACGACGAGGCCGATACCTGGGACCCGAACTTCTGCAACCACCCCGGCTGCGCCGCCCGCCTGGACCCGGCGCTCCATACGCGCTATTGCTGGCAACATCGGGAGACCGGTATCGCGCCGGAACCGCCCCCGCTGCGCCCACCGTCCGACAGCGCCCCGCCACCCTGGCCCGCCAGTGTGCCGCCGCTCAGGTCCGAGATCGTGGAGACGCCGAACGGCTTGCGCGAAAGGTTCTGGCTATGAGTATCGGCGTCTTCATGGATCGCCTCGAACAGCGGGGCGTGACCTTCGATCTGGTCGATGGGGTGTTGAGCGTCGAGGCCCCGCTCGGCGCGCTGAGCGCGGCGGAGCGGCAGGAATTGGCCGCGCGGCGTGGGGAGATAGAGCGCTTGGTGCGCGTGGCGCTGGGGGCGTATCAGCCCACCGTCGCGCCGTCGGAGCCGACCGCACCGACGCAGACAACCTGGGAGGCGGCGTGACGATGAACACCTATCCGCCAGCGCCCGCCATCTTGAAGCCGAGTCGGGGCTGTTATCGCTGGCTCGTGCCGCGTTGCCCGCTCTGTGGCAAGCAGCACCAGCACGGTGGCGGTCAGCTCACCGGCGACCCGCGCACGCTCCTGGGGCATCGTGCGGCGCACTGTGGTGGGTCGCAGCGTCTCGGCGAGTCGCGCGGCTATGCGTTGGTTGAAGTAGTGGGGGAGGCGGCGTAATGGGCGATACGGCCAGCAGCAGCGCTCGCGACGAGGCGACGCCGACGATCGACACCGGCCATCGCGTGGTCGTGCAGGCCGCCCAGCGCCTGCACGGCGAGATCCTGAACGCGAAGGGCGACCTGAATGCGGGCGCGTTCCGGCTGGGTCGGGCGCTGGCCGAGATGCAGGAGAGTCGCGCGTATACGGCGCTCGGTCACGACACGTTCGAGGCGTACCTGGCGAGCGACGCGATCGCGTTGCACCGGGGCACGGCCTATCGCTTTATCCGCATCTACCGTTTGTATGGCGATGTCGTCCATGGGCGACCCTGGGTGCAGTCGATGGATCTCCGCAAGCTCGACATCCTCGGTCGTCTGATCGATGAGGACACCCATCCGGACGACGTCGCGGCGCTGGCCGCGCAGGCGCGCGAGATGCCCCGCGAGGAACTCCGGTTGGCGGTGCGCGCCGAGGCCGAGCGGCGCGGTGTCCTGCCCGCACCGGGCGCACAGCCGGTCCCTGCTGGCCCGGTGCGTCTCGTTGCCCCGACCCCCCCGACCCGCCTGCCGGCACCGGCATCGATAGCCCCGCCCCCGGATCCGGAGTTGGTCGGGATCGTCGCGGCGGCGTTCACCGACCCGGAGTATCGGAAGGTGGTGCTCGCCGACGAGTTCCGCCGTGTTTCCGACAAGCTGGACGACGCGGTACGTCGGGCGCGCGACCTCATCGAGTGTGTGTCGCCCGCAGAAATGGCCGTCGCGCTCCCCGAGGACGAACTACGCCGTTATCGTCGTCGCTACGACGAGGGGATGTCGGGCTTGCTCGCCTGGTATTCCCAGGTGCTCCGTCCGGCAAAGCCCGGCGCTATCAAGCGCGTGAAATGAGGAGTGGGACAATGCGTGACAAACCCCGCGACCCGCGCCGCCTGGGCACGCGCACCTGGCACCCCGCGTCGGTGCCGTCCCAACCGGTCGCGCAGGTGCGGGACCCGGCGGTGCGTGAGATCCTGCTCACACGCCGCCGCGCCTTGCTGGCCGAGGTGGCCGCGATCGCGCGGCATTGTGGCCTTGAGCCCGACGCGCCGGATGATGAGGCCGCCTGACACGCCGAGACACTTGACGTAATTGGTACACTGGCAGCAATGGAATAGGCCGCACCCGCGAGGGTCCCGCCCCCTGAGCCGCGAGCGCCGCACCTGCGCCCCTCGCCGGATCGGGGGGCGTTTGCGTGTGTGGCAGTGAGGGAGACTGATGGGGAAAGCGGCGAAGTTGAACGCGGCGCACCGGGCGGCCGAGCAAGCGACGGGGGCGGTACCCATCGTGACGCTACCGGCCGAGGAGTTGGCCGCGTTCCGCGCGACCATCCCCGCCCCGGCGATCGACTGAGTGGCCGCAGCCCCATTTGGGGCACGACGCATAGAGGAGGCCGCGAGCGCGGCCCCGGTATCGAGGAGGACACGAACATGGCTGGCCAGAGCTACGGCAACTACGTGACCCAACAGGCCCTCGCCCGGCAGCGGCGCGAGCGCGAGGCCTGGGAGGAGCAGCAGCGCGAGGATCGCGAGGAGCAGGTGCGCGCGAATACCGAGGCCCGCGAGCGCTACCTGGCGGGGCTGGCCGCGCAGCAGGCCGAGGAGCGACGCCGCCACGATGCCGCGACCGAGGCCGCGCTGGCCCCGGCGAAGGAGCGCGCCCGCCGCGACTATTTGATCGCCCACCCCGGCCAGGACGCCGCCGCCTTCGACAAAGTCGCCTGGCCGCTCGTGCGCGAGAACCTCCTCGCCGACGAGCAGGCGCGGGTGCTGGAGGCGACGAAGGCGCGGCTCCGCAACGACCCGATGTATAGCTTCTAAGGGGGGCCAGTGAGCCGTACCTGCACCGTGTGTAGCCACCCTGAGCGCCAGACGATCGATAAGGCACTGGTCGCGGTGACGAGCCCATACCGGACCATAGCGGACCGCTACGGGCTCTCGCACCAGGCCCTCATCCGGCACAAGGCCGATCATCTCCTCGCCGAGATCGTCGCCGCGTGGCAGGCCGAGCGCCAGGCCAATGGCCTTGAACTGGCGGGCGAGCTCAGGGGTTGGATGGACACGATCGGCAAGCTGCTGCGGGCCTGCGACGAATGGCTGACCGATCCCGACGATGCCACGCGGTACGACCTCGGGCCGCGTGCTCGCGAGCTGCTGGTGCATTACGAAGAGACCGAGCAGGTCGGACGTGGGCAGACGATCATCCATCGGCGTAAAGCCCCGCTCTCCGAACTCCTGCCGCGCGTGGAGGACCAGCACCAGGGGCTGACGGTCACGCTAGTGGAGAGCAAGATCGCCGACCCGCGCAAGCTCATCCTGACCACCACGAAGACCCTGGAGAGTCACCTGCGCCTCATCGCCGAGATCGCCGGGAAGGTCCAGACACAGGGCGCGACCACGTTCCTCATCTCCCCGGAGTGGACGGCGCTGCGCAGCCGGATGCTCGTCGCGTTAGGCGACTACCCCGAGGCCCGGCTCGCGCTGGCGGCGGCGCTGGAGGATGGCGATGCTCGCGTTGCCTGACGCCCCCAGCCTCATCGAGCGGCGCTACACACCGCCACCATTGCCCCTCTCGGCGCGGCGGGTGGGCCAGGCCGTGCCGCTCACCAAGGTGGCCACGGACATCGCCTGTGCGCTCGATCGTGCCCGCCTCAGTCAGCGTGTGGGTATCGCCCCGGATAGCTGGCAGGCCGACCTCCTGCGCTCCGAGGCCCAGCAGGTCTTGCTCAACTGCGGCAGGCAGGTGGGGAAGTCCACCACCACGGCGGTCCTGGGGGCGCACACGGCCATCTACTGCCCGGGCGAGCCGGTGTTGCTGCTCTCCCCCACACAGCGGCAATCGTCCCTCCTGTTCGCCAAGGTCAAATCGGTGCTGAAGCGCCTGGGGACGGACTTCGCCGAGCCGGAGACGGACAACGCCCTTTCCGTGCGCCTGTCCAACGGCAGCGAGATCTATGCGCTGCCCGGCAAGCCCGATACGGTGCGCGGGTTCTCCGGCGTCAGGCTCGCCGTGGTCGATGAGGCGGCCTTCATCACCGACGGGTTAATGCCCGCGATCACCCCGATGCTCGCCGTCAGCGGCGGCCGTCTGATCATGCTCTCGACGCCGTTCGGCCGCCGCGGCTTCTTCTACGAGGAATGGGAGCACGGCGGGGCCGCCTGGCAGCGCTTCAAGGTCAAGTCCACGGAATGCCCGCGCATCCCCAGCGCTTACCTCGCCGAAGAGCGGCGCAAGCTGGGGATCTTCTTCGAGCAAGAATTCAACTGCGAGTTCCTCGATCGCACCAACGCTCTGTTCTATAGCGCCGACATCGACGCCATGCTCTCACCGGAAGTCGCGCCGTTGTTCCCCTTGACGCTACTCACCGCATAGGAGGCACCATGACCGCCAACACCGGCCCGATGTACACCTTCACCAATGGGGGGCCGCTCGTGCCGCTCCCCGTGAGATATACGATCGGTGTCGACTTGGGCAAGCACGCCGACTACACCGCGCTGGCGATCGCCGAAGAGCGCCCCGAACGGGTGATCGAGAAGTGGGGCCAGGCCACCATCAGCCCGGTCTGGAGCGAGGATCCCGACTTCACCGTCCCCTGGTTACAACGATGGCCGCTGGGGACGCCCTACTTCACGATCGCGACCGACGTGGCGAAGCTCGTCGCCACCCTCGAGGCCCGACCGCAGACCGAGGTGCAAATCTACCTCGATGGCACCGGTGTCGGTACCGCCGTGGTCGAGATATTCCGAGCCAACGAGACGATCAAGCTGTTGCAGACGCGGTTCTCGGCGGTGACGATCACCGCGGGGCACGAGGCGACGGGCGGCGCGGGCGACTGGCACGTGCCCAAGAAGGATCTGGTCGGCGCGGCGCAGGTGCCCCTCCAGCGCGGGAAACTCAAAGTCGCCGAGGCGCTACCGGAGGCGCAGGTCCTCACCGCCGAGCTGCGCAACTTCGAGGTCAACATCACCCTGAACGCCAACGCGGTCTATAGCCACCGCGACGGCGCGCACGACGATTTAGTGTTGGCGGTCGCCCTGGCGCTCTGGGGCGCGAAGAAACGCCCGAACTACGTCTATAGCTTCAGCTATTTAGGTCAAGGGCGCGGCGACATTCCGCCGTATGGCAATGGTGTGCGCCCCTATGGATCGCGGCGCTAACCGGCACTATCACCCGTAACACCCTCGACGCAGGGGCGGCACAGGCGCGGGCCGCCCTTGCCACGCTTGAGCGACGGGTGATAGTGCCACCCGGTGACCACGCCACACTGACTACAGGCATAGCGCTTGGTTGCCCGCAGGGTGAGCGCCCACAGCAGCACCCGCCCATCCGGCTCGGCGATCAGCGCGAGGCCGGGGCCGGGGCGGTCGAGGGTGCGGTAGCGCGGCGGGGTCGCCGTCATGCGTCGTCTCCATGCGCAGGCCCAAACGATGAGGCGCGGCTGGGCCGATTCGCACGCCCATCGCGGGGGGGTGTCGCGTAAGGAGCAACGCCTCGCTGTGCCAACTCACCACCGCGCCCGTGGCAGGATAGCACGACGATGCCCCACCCGGTGCGTGTCACCTTAGGGGCGCTTGACAACCCCGCCGCGCCGCCGCGCAGCGTCTCGCCGCGCGGGTCATCCCGCCGCCGGTCCATGCTCCCCTACGCCCCCGTGCCAGATGGCGCGGGGAGCGGGTCGCCCTGCGCCCGCGCCGCGCGCACCCACGCCGCGATCGCCTCGCGCGCGTTGGCGGCGGCCTCCTCGTAGGTCGCGCCCTGCGCCCGACAGCCCGGGAGCTCCGGTACGCTGGCGACGAAAGCTTGCGCGGTGGGTTCCCACGCGAGCGTCAGCGCATAGGGCGGCACCGCCGGGCGTGTCGGCACATACGCCAGCAGCGCGCGCAGCAGCGTCGCCCCGCCGAGATCGAGCGCCACTAGCACCCGTGTCGAGGAGAGCTTAAGTACCCGTAGTCGGCGTGGTCGTCGCGGCCCACCCATCGCTACCTCCTGGCCATGCACCGCCGCCCGCGTCAGCCCCGGGGGGCGAGCCGATAGCGCGGCGGGTCCGTCGCCGCATCCCGCTCGACCGCGCCCTCCGCCACCAACCGCGCGAGCACCGCCGCCACGGCCCCCGACGGATAGCCCTCGACACGGTCCTCGATCGCGGGCACGGGATGCCAATCGTGGTCGTGCAACGCCACGCGCAGCTTCGCCGCGATCATCTGCTCTTCACCCGCCGCCGGGTCCGGCGTATCCATGCTCGTCACGGGGGGGTCCCCTTCTGCCTCGTTCCCACGGCTCTTACGTCACTGACCGTGTACCTCGCTACAACTCGTCGCGCCGCCGCTGGGGCGGGGCGGGTTGTGGCCTCGTGTCGTCGCTCGCCCACTCGTCCGGCGGCAAGCCGCACCGCCGGGCATAGTCGTCCACGAATTCCTGCCGCCGTGCCGCTATCCTGGCGCACCTGGTGCAGAGCCACAAGGTTCTGCCCGCACTAGGTCGTGCCATGAGCGCCTGCAAGACCGCGCCGCGCGGCTCCCCGCACCTCTGACACCCGCCGCCCGGTTTGCGCGGCTTCATGGTCCACCCCGACATCGCCCGTCCTCCTCGGCTACGCGCACGCCATCTCCGCCAGATTAGACAGGCGCAGGGCGCGAGGCGTTACACCGGGCGGGGGCTACGCGGGTGCGGGTGTGCCCTCGACGCAGGGGCGGCACAGATGGGGGCGGTGCGGCCCCCGCACGAGCGCCGGGTGATACATCTGCGCGGTCATCGTGCCACACTGCGCGCACAGCCGCAGCCGCGCCCCGCGCTGATTGAGTGACCAGAGCCCCTCCCGCCCATCCGGCTCCTGGATCGTGGCCAGGCCGGGGCCGGGGCGGTCGCGGGTGCGGTAGCGCGGCGCTGCCTCGGTCATGCGTCTCGCCTCCCGTGGTGTCACGATGTGGTGGGGCGCGGCTGGGGCGAGTCGCACGCCCATCGCGGGAGTGTGGTATCTCTCTCAACCGCTGTGCCGCTCGCCACCGCGCCCCGGTGCAGCATAGCAGACGAGGCCCAAGGGAAAGCCACCCGCCGCCGCACGGCTTATCGTCAACCCGCCGCACGCTATAGCGGAAAACCGGGCATGGTTATGTCGAATGTCTGTGCGTACAGACAAGGAAGCGCATTCCGCCACCATTCGCAACGCACGCCAAGTCCGCTAAGCGTGCGTTGACCTGGGCTCGACCAACCGCTCGTGCGGCACCTCGACGAGGAAGGCGCGGGAGGCGGCACGCCGCCTCCCGCGCTCGGGCGGCGCCCCGGCGGCGCTAGCGTCGCCGCCGCACGAGCGCCACGCTGGCACCGAGGGTCGCCGCCACGGCCAGCGCGACCAGGGACAGGGCCAGTAGGCCCCCGCCCTGCGCGGTCGCGCGGCCGCCGGTGCCCGTATTGGGCAGCCCGGGCATCACGGGCGTCGCCGCCGGCGTGGGCATCGCTGGCGACATGGGCGTTGGCTGCGGGGCGGGCGGGGCGGGTGTCGGGGCGGGGGCCGCACCGCCGGTGCGCGTCACCTTCCAGATCGCCCCCGTATTGGGTGGGAACTCGTAGGGCACCTGGCCCTGCGCCGCGCGCGCCGGGTTAATCCGTGCCACGCCGTAGTCGGCGATGTAGAGCGCCCCGTCGGGGCCGAACCGCACGTCGAAGGGCCGCTCGAGCCCCTGGCCGGGCGCGCCCTGCGCCGAGGCCGGGCCGGGCTTGGCGTTGCGCGCGAACGGCACCGCCCGCCCGGTCGCCGGGTCGATCCGCGAGACCAGGTAGCCGGCCGGCTTATCGCGCAGCGGGTTCGTCGGCGGCGCCAGATCGCCCCACTCGGCCGTGAAGAGCTGCCCGGCGAACGCCCCGAACGCGGCGGGCGCGAAGTCGACCCCCGAGGGCGACGAGTTCCACTCGTGCAGACCATAGATGAGCGCCTTGTCGGGCGGCGTCAGGCCGCTCGCCCGGTGGTCGATCACCGGGCGGATCGGCTTGCCCGGCTGCGGCTGGCCGCTGACGACCACCGGGGCGCGCGCCGACTCGGGGAAGTCGAACTTGGGCTCGGTGACCGGCTCCAGCGCGGCCGAGAAGTCCGGGAAGCCGTACCAGGCGCCCTCGCGGATGCGGTAGGTGGCGTCGAACTCGTCCCGGATCGAGCGCGAGCCGCGGATGTCGATGCCGTTGACCGCCGCGTGCAGCTCGCCGCGGTCATTCCAGGCGAGTCCGATGACGTTGCGCAGCCCGTCGGCGTAGGGGCGTAGCGTCCCCTCGGGGTTGGCGGGGTCGAAGACCAGGATCGCCCCGCCGCACTTGGTGGCCCCCTTGATCACCTGCCCCGGCTCCGTCGGGGTGCCGAAGGGGACGAACGCGCCCGTCACGGCCAGGTCGCTCTGGTCGGGGGTGCGGAAGTCGGGCGTCTGGAAGTTCTGCCCGGTCAGCACGTAATCCCGGCAGGGCGTGGTGTGCACGGCGGGGCTGCGCATGATGAAGGGCGCGTTGTCGAGGCCCATGACCGCCATGTTGCCGGCCGGGCCCGCGCCGAAGTAGAGCCGGCCGTCCGGGCCGGGGCGGATGGAGTTGACCTGGTGCTCCGACTGGCTGTCGGCGAGCCCGCTGATCAGGCGCGTCACCGTGCCGTCGAGGGCCACGCGCGAGACGGCGCCCGTGCGATCGGCGGGGTCGCGGTGGGTGATGTAGAACGCGCCGCGGAAGAAGGCGAGCCCGACCGCCGAGTCGCCGACCCCCTTGTCGGCCAGGTTGACGACCTCCGTCGCCCGGCCACCCTCGACGCGCAGCAGGCGCGCCGGCGGCGGCTCCTCCAGGAACTGGCCGCCGGCCTCGAGGACGTAGAGCCGCCCCTGGTCGTCCCAGGCCAGCGAGGTCGCGTAGGTCAGCCCGCCCACCACCTTCTCGATCTGGTAGCCGGGCGGCAGATCGATCACCGGGAAATCCGGGGACGGGGCGGGTTGCGCGAGCGCCGGGATGGCCACGGTGAGCGCGAGCGCCAGCGCCAGCATGATCGAAGTACGAATCTTCACCCCTGACTCCTTTCCGTCCGATCTCTACTCTCTCCGCGATGCGCCGCTGCTCGGCCCCTCCTCCCCGCGGCGGGGACGCGACACTCCTACGCGCGCCGGGCCGGTGCTCCCCCGTGCCGAAGCTTCAGCGCCACCGCAGGGAGTCCCTTCGCTCGGCGAGCCGACGTCTGAGGCGCATCCGTCGGACGTGCTCGCGGCGATCCTGCACGCGAGCAGGCCCCCCAAATGTCGGTGCAGGCCGTTGTACAGCGAGCAGATAGCGTTGTCAAGTTGCGCCGACCACGAGCCGTTCAGGCGATCGCCACCCGCCGATCGCGCCCCCCCGTGAGGGTGGGACAAGGTGCGCCGACACGCCGCCGCCATCGCCGCGCGCAAGGCCAACGCGACGACCTCTGGATAGAAGGTCGACCACTGGTTCGACCAGGCCCGCCACCAGCGTCGCAGGCCCCTCCCTAACCCTTCCCGGTCCTGTTATCGTCAAGCTCGCTGTCCGCTATCGCGGAACGTGTCGCCGGGGGGCACACAAGCGCCACTTTCGGGTACTGACAACTTTAGGGCAGGCCATTTGCTCAGCAATAGCGCCATTGCTCAAGTAGCGGCACAACCCCTTGTCGTGACTTGAAAGCAGGGCGGGTGTCGCGCGGCGGCGCTGGGCAAATCGCGGCGGCGCTGCCGGCGGAGCGCTGGATCCGGCGCTGCCGTCATGTGAGCAGGATTACAGACGGGGGAGCAGCTATTGCGTAGGCTTGGTAATGGAGGCGGCGCGGCCGGGGAGAATCCCGAGTCGCGAGCCGCCGCACGAAGGAGGCGTCCCATGGCAACAGTGGCAACGCGAGGGCACACCGACACCGACTGGTGGCTGAAGCAGGGGGCGATCGGCGGGGTGATCGCCGGCGTCGTCATCGCCATGTTCGAGATGCTCGCGACGGCCCTGCTGAACGGCGCGGCGGCGTTCTTCATGCCGCTGCGGATGATCGGCGCAATCGCCCTGGGCCCGGGGGCGCTCCAGCCGGGCTACTCGCTTCTGACGGCGGGCCTGGTCGGCATGGTCATCCACATGATGCTGGCGCTCGTCTTCGGCGTCGTCTTTGCCCTGCTCGTGGCCTACGTCCCGGCGCTGGCGAGCTCGTCGATGGCCCTGCTCGCGGCGGCGAGCGCCTACGGCCTGCTGCTCTGGCTGGTCAACTACTACCTGATCGCCCCGGCGATGGGCTGGGTCTGGTTCGGCGAGAGCAATCCGGTGGTGCAGTTCCTCGCCCACACCTTCATGTTCGGCGCGGCCCTCGGGCTCTACCTCGACCGCGTCCGGGCGCGTCGCGGGTCGAGATAGGCGTTCACGCGCGACCTCGCCGCACGCCGCGCGCCCACCACCACCGCACACGCCCCCATGCGCCGTGGACGATCTGCTATACGGGTTGGTATAGCGCATGGTTTCACGGTGGACGCTGTGCCGGCACTACCCCCGCCACCAGCGCCGCAGCTGCCCCCACACGCTGGGGGCGGCTTCCTGTGCCTCTGCCAGCACTTCCGGCGCTCCTGGGCCATCCTGCGCGGCCTGCGCCGCCGTCAGCCGGTCGCGCGCCGCCTCGGCGTGCTCGGCGCGACGGCGCAACTCGGCGATCGTCTCATCCTTCGCGGCGAGCGCCTGGTCTTTCGCACTGAGCGCCAGATCGCGCTCGGCCAAGCGCGCCTGGTACAGCTCGGCAAGCCCGGCATTGATCGACTCATAGAGGGTGGTGAAGTCAGTGACGTACTTCGTCCCGGTGCGCTCGATGGCGCGCTGCAACTCCTCGGGTGTCACCCGGTACTCGGCCTCGATCGGTTCGCCACTTCCGGGGGCTTCCCCGGGCCTTCCGGGGGCTTCCGGGGGAGCTTCCGGGGCCTTCCGGGCGACCCGCTCCTCGGCGGCCATCTGGGCGAGAAGCGCCTGCTCGGAGACACGCATCGGGCGGCGGCCATGTATGGGCAGATCGTGGCGGCGTACCCAGTCGCGCGCCGCGCGCTCGCTCATGCCGAGCAGCGCCCCGATCGCAGGCATGGTCAACCAGCGACTTCCGGGGGCTTCCGGGCCGACTTCCGGGGCTGCTTCCGGGGACTTCCGGGGCTGCTCATCCATGTGCGCAGGATAGCACAATGATGCCCCGCCCGGGGGTTCACGACCGGGCGGGGCGAGGGAGGATAACCGGGCGCTTGGAGACGCACCCAGCCAACGCTGTGTTACGCAAGAGCTGCGCCATTTGGATCGGTGACGAACAGGCTGCTACGCCGGTGCTGCCCTCCTACGGGCAGACCTCGCCCCGGCCGTGTGGGGAACACGGCCGGGGGCGCTACCCGCGATGGGGGGCCTTAGAAGAGCCCGAGCAGTTTCAGCACCACGATGATCAGGATGATCACGACCAAGGTGCCGATGATCCCATAGTTGCGCATGGCCCCTCCTCCCGACTATTCGCGCGTCAGGGATGACGCCCCGGCAGCATACCACGCGCGCCGCGCGCCGCAGCATTGGGCGCGTTCGTGCTATGCTGCGCGTTCTCCTTCACCCTCGCCCCGGTCGTGCCCCCCACACGACCGGGGCTCCTTGCTGCCCGCTACCCCTTGGGCTCCGGTGCCCTGACGCGCCCCGGTATGCTCGTGTCGGTCGGCCCCCACACCTTGCGGGTGTCGGCCAGCATGTCCGCTTCCGCGACCGCGGCATCCCTGAGCGTGTTGAAAACGGCGACGACCGCGCCGAGCCGCAGCGCCGTCTCGTGCGCGGCAGCGGGCGACCGACGACCGTCTCGATCGCGCCGAACGACAGGGTACGCTGCGTCACCCCCGCGGCACGTTGCGTCGCGCGATGGCTGCCGAGCGCGCCATACTGCCGCTCCAGCGGCGGGATGATCCGCCCTTCATCCATCGCGCCCCCCCGCGCCCCCACCAAATACCCGCCACACCCGCGCCCAGCAGCCCGCTGACGCCTCGCCGCTGGAATGTCGGGGGTGAGGGGTTCCGGCGTTCCTGAGCCATCCTGCGCGGCCTGCGCGGCCGCCGCACTCACCCATGCTCCTGAGAAGCGGGCAGCCCGAGGAGCTCGCGCAGGTGCGTGATGCGCCGCCGCCGCGCTTCCTCGCGTTGCAAGCTGGTCACCTGGCGCGGCTGCCCCGCCCGCTGCGCCCAGCCGATCGCGCTGGCCAGACATCGCCGCTCCCCATGCAGGCGCACCAACTCGGCCTGCCGGTGGGGACGTCGCGGATCGCCGCAGGATCCCATCAGGGCACCTCGCCGCGGACTAACCGCGCGCGAGCTCGTCCTTACCGACGGCGAGGCGGACGCCATCCGCCCCCACCGCGGCCACCTGCTCGCCGGTGGCGTAGCGGTTGGCCTGCAGGAACCCGGTGGCGATCTCGACGAAACCGGCCGCGGCCAGGCGGCCGCGCAGGCCGGCGGGCACGTCGTTGAGCACCGAGTCCCCCGCCACCGCCGCCTCGCTCAGCTCCTCCCCGCCGAAATAGACCTGCCGGACCGTGCCGAGTTTCTCCCCGGCCGCGTCGACGACGTCCATCCCCTCGCGGACCTGCGCGAGGGGCCCCTGCTCGGTCCCGAATGGCTGCGCGATCATGGTCGGCTCCTTTCCCGGGGTGATCCCCGACGACACCGCCGATGCAGCACGGGGCGTGCCAACGTTCGCGACTACGACCTACTCACCCCACCTCCAGCGCCGCAGCCGCGCCCACTATCACGGCATGGAGGCGGCAGCAGCTTTGGCCGTGCACTTCGCGGCAGCGCCAGGCCCGCTCGCACAGCGTCCCGATGGCCGCGGGCGTGCAGCATCTTGTCAAACACTATAAATATCGTCACAATGCAATCGGCATTTAGGGGGCCTCCGCGGAGCCAACTGGTGTCCGAGGACCACGAACTGCCACATTGCGATCACGTTGACCATCCGGCAGGCAGGTCACGGCGAGGGTTGGTGCGGCATGAATGACCTGTGGGAACTGCTCAGCCACAACGTCCGCTCGTTGCTCGATACCCATCCACTCGTGATC
>JAABUS010006295.1_pt1 | contig 14581 bp, 13 predicted proteins | sample 5560161 | NCBI WGS metagenome assembly JAABUS01 (sample SAMN10711885, study PRJNA513376) | rock metagenome | isolation source: Antarctica rocks | place: Antarctica: Victoria Land, Trio Nunatak nord | collected 2016-01-04 | reverse complement strand
ACGTTGTACAACCTGCTGCCCGGGTACATCCCGATGCCGCACGCGGATCAGCATCAGGACCTGGCCTCGTTCATCGAGGCCGACGCCGGCCAGACCGGGTTCTGGGGCAACATGTGCGACTACACCGTCAGCCTGCTCAAATCCTGGTGGGGCGACGCCGCCACCGCGGACAACGACTTCTGCTTCGACTACCTGCCGCGCCTGACCGGTGACCACGGGACGTACGCCACGGTGGTGGACCAGATCGAGGGCAAGGTCCCCGGCTACTTCCTGGTCGGGGAGAACCCGGCAGTGGGTACGGCGAACTCGCGCATGCAGCGGATGGGCCTGGCCAACCTGGAATGGCTCGTCGTCCGTGACCTGGTGATGATCGAGTCGGCGACGTTCTGGAAGGACGGGCCGGAGATCGAGACCGGGGAGATGCGGACCGAGGACCTCGCCACCGAGGTCTTCTTCCTGCCCGCCGCCGCGCACACCGAGAAGGCCGGCAGTTTCACCAACACCCAGCGGATGCTGCAGTGGCACCGGCAGGCGATCGAACCGCCCGGGGACTGCCGCAGCGAGCTGTGGTTCTACTACCACCTGGGCCGCAAGCTGCAGGCCCGCCTGGCCGGGTCGATCGACGAGCGGGACCGTCCGCTGCTGGACCTCACCTGGGACTACCCGACCCACGGCGAGCAGGCCGAGCCCAGCGCCGAGGCGGTGCTGCGCGAGATCAACGGCACCGGTCCGGACGGCGCCGCGCTGTCGGCGTACACCGAGCTGACCGACGACGGGTCGACCCGGGCGGGGTGCTGGATCTACACCGGTGTCTACGCCGACGAGGTCAACCAGGCCGACCGGCGCACGCCGGGACGCGAGCAGTCCTGGGTGGCCCCTGAGTGGGGCTGGGCCTGGCCGGCCAACCGCCGCATCCTCTACAACCGGGCGTCGGCCGACCCGCAGGGCAAGCCGTGGAGCGAGCGCAAGGCCTACCTGTGGTGGGACGCCGAGGCTGGCAAGTGGACCGGGCACGACGTCCCGGACTTCGAGGTGCACAAGCCTCCGACGTATGTCCCGCCCGAGGGTGCGAAGGCACAGGATGCGCTGGCCGGCACCGACGCCTTCATCATGCAGACCGACGGCAGGGCCTGGCTCTACGCCCCGTCCGGGCTCGCCGACGGGCCGTTGCCCGCGCACTACGAGCCCTACGAGTCTCCGGTCCACAACCCGCTGTACGGCGAGCAGGACAACCCGGCGCTGCAGAGCTACGACCACCCGCAGAACGCCCTGCACCCGGTGGGCAGCGAGGTCTACCCGTTCGTGCTGACCACCTACCGGCTCACCGAGCACCACACCGCGGGCGGCATGAGCCGTTCGCTGCCCTACCTCACCGAGCTGCAGCCGGAGTTCTTCTGCGAGGTGAGCCCGGAGCTGGCCGAGCTGCGCGGCCTGCGCAACGGCGGGTGGGCCACCCTGACCAGCGCCCGGTCGGCCATCGAGGCCAAGGTCCTGGTCACCTCCCGGATGAGGCCGCTGGCCGTCGCCGGGCAGACCGTGCACCAGATCGGCCTGCCCTATCACTGGGGCGGCAACGGTCTGAGCACCGGCGACAGCGCGAACGACCTGCTCGGCATCGGGCTGGACCCCAACGTGCACATCATGACCACCAAGGCCTCGACCTGTGACATCGCGCCGGGGCGGCGCCCCCGCGGACCCGCGCTGCTCGCGCACGTCGCCGCCCACCGCCGGCGGGCCGGCATCGACACTGACCGGGACGACGACCAGGGAGGTACCACGTGACCGAGCGGGTCGGCTTCTTCACCGACACCAGCGTCTGCATCGGCTGCAAGGCCTGCGAGGTGGCGTGCAAGACGTGGAACGCGCTGCCCGCCGATCCGGCCGAAGGGCTGGGCGAGTACGGCCTGACCGGGATGTCCTACGACAACACGGGGGGTCTCGGGGCGAGCACCTGGCGGCACGTGGCGTTCATCGAGCAGCCGGCCGCCGCCCCGGTGCCGCCGGCGGTCGACCTGGGGATGCCGGGTCTGGGGGAGCCCCGGGGAGACCGTTCGGAGATCCGGTGGCTGATGTCCTCGGATGTGTGCAAGCACTGCACGCACGCCGCCTGCCTGGACGTGTGCCCCACCGGCGCGCTGGTCCGCACGGAGTTCGGGACGGTCATCGTCCAGGACGACGTCTGCAACGGGTGCGGCTACTGCGTCCCGGCCTGCCCGTACGGCGTCATCGACCAGCGGCCCGGTGACGGTGGCGCGTTCAAGTGCACGATGTGCTACGACCGGCTGACCGATGGCGGCACGCCGGCGTGCGCGCAGGCCTGCCCCACCGAGTCGATCCAGTACGGTCCGCTGGACGAGCTGCGCGAACGCGCTGCGGCGCGGGTCGAGGCGCTGCACGATGCCGGGGAGACCTCGGCGCGGCTCTACGGGCACGACCCGTCCGACGGCGTGGGCGGGGACGGTGCCTTCTTCCTGCTCATGGACGAGCCGGAGGTCTACGGCCTGCCGCCGGATCCGGTCGTGACGACCCGCGACCTGCCGTCGATGTGGAAACACGCCGCCACCGCCGCCGCGACCGTCGCCACGGTGGTCGTGACCGCCTTCGTCGGGCGGCGTGGGTGACTCCAATGCGCAGCCGTGGGGGCCAGCCGGCACGGGTGGGGCGCCGCGAGGAGCGGGTCGGCGGTCGCCGCGAGGAGCGGATGGTCCCGAAGGCCGAATTCTCCTCGTACTACGGCCGGCAGATCATCAAGTCCCCCACGTGGAAGCAGCCCGACGTCCCGTCGTACCTGTACCTCGGCGGCCTGGCCGGCGCCTCGGCCACGTTCGCGGCGATGTCGGACCTGACCGGGCTGCCGGCGCTACGACGGGCCGGCCGGATCGCCGCCGCGGGGGGAGCCACGGTCAGCGTTGTTGCGCTGGTCCACGACCTGGGCCGGCCGACCCGGTTCCTGAACATGCTGCGGGTGTTCAAGCCGACCTCGCCGCTGTCGGTCGGCTCCTGGCTCCTCGCCCCCTTCAGCGGGCTGGCCACGGTGGCCGCGCTCAGTGAGGTCAGCGGGAGACTGCCGACCATCGGCCGCCTGGGCGGCTTGGCTGCGGGAGTGCTGGGCCCGGCCATGACGACGTACACCGCGGTGCTGCTGGCCGACACCGCGGTGCCCGGGTGGCACGAGGCCTACCGCGAGCTGCCGTTCGTCTTCGCCGGAAGCGCGCTGGCCAGCGCCGGCGGGGTGGCCGTCGCCGTGCAGCCGGTCGCTGCCGCCCGTCGGGTGGCGGTCACCGGCGGTCTGCTGGAGCTCGGCGCCTCGGCCCGGCTGGAGTCCCGGCTCGGTCTGGTGCACGAGACGTGGACGACCGGCCGCGCCGGCCGGCTGATCAAGGCCTCCCGTGCCTGCACTGTGGCCGGGACCGGACTCGCGGCGCTCTCGGGACGGCTTCCGTGGCTGGGGCGCCCGGCCGGCGTGCTGCTCAACGCCGGTGCGGCGACACTGCGCTTCGGGGTGTTCGAGGCCGGGATGGCCTCGGCCCGCGATCCGAAGTACGTCGTCGTCCCGCAGCGCGAGCGCCTCGCCGCCCGCTGAGGCCGCGATGGCTGACGCCGACGACGTGCGCCGGCTCGCCCGTGCGTTGCCGCACGTGGTCGAGGTCAACAGCGACGGTTTCGACTTCCGTGTCGCCGGCAGGGGGTTCGTCTGGTCCTATCCCGAGCGCGCGGCGGGCAGACCGCGGCAGATCCGGACCGACATCGCCGTGCTGTTCGTCGGCGACGAAGCGGAGAAGCAGGCTCTGCTGCTCGGTGAGCCGGGGATCTTCTTCACCGCATCCGGTTACGACGGTGTGCCCCTGGTCCTGCTCCGGCTGGCGGAGGTGGGTGTCGGGCGTTTGGCGGAACTGGTGACCGACGCCTGGCGGATGCGCGCGCCGGACGCCCTGCTCGGGGAGCTGGCCGGTCCACTGGACGCTCGGGCTCGGCTCGATGTCGATCCCGGCCCGATGCACGTGGAGTTCAGCGGCGAGCTCTGGTTCTGGAAAGGCCCGGCGCCATGGCACTTCATCACGGTGCCGGAAGTGGACTGCGCCGCGCTGGCCGCGACCGCAGCGTCGGTGAGCTACGGCTGGGGCATGATCCCGGTTGCTGCTCGGATCAGCGGAACCGGGTGGACGACGTCGCTGTTTCCCAAGGACGGTCGTTACCTCGTGCCGGTGAAGACAAGAGTGCGCAGGGCCGAGGGTCTCGAGGTGGGAGACACGGTGCCGATCCGGCTGGTCGTCGCGGTCTGATCATTCCGCCCGTCAGGCGACGCAGAACTCGTTGCCTTCGGGGTCGAGCATCACGACGTGGCCGAGATGCTCGCCGTAGGACTCCTCACGCACGCCTGTCGCCCCGGCGGCAACCAGCTCGTCGACCTTCGCGCGGATGCGCTGCTCTCGCTCGGCCATGTCCCACGGCGGCTCGCCCGCTACCCGGATGTCGAAGTGCATCCTGTTCTTGGCCGTCTTGCCCTCGGGTACCCGGAGAAAGCCGATCGCCGGGCCCGTGCCGTCCGGATCGACGAGGGAAGCTCCGTCCTCGTTGGCGTACCCCGGTTCATCCACGTACCCGAGCGCCAGCGCCCAGAACGCGGCAAGCCGGTGCGGATCGGCAGCGTCACAGCCCAGCGTCCAGTGTGTCGCCATGTCCCGACCCTATGGCCAGCCCCACGCACAGCTCAGCTCAGCACCGCCGTCGCCTCTACCTCGACGAGCATGTCCGGCTCGCCCAGGGCGGCAACGCCGATCAGGGTCACCGGGCGGACCGGATCTCCGGACAGCTGGGCGGCGATCTGGACGACCCCTTCCATCAGGGCCGCCAGCTTCTCCGGCTTCCAGTCCACGACATAGACGGTCAGCCGCGCGACGTCGCCGAACGTCGCCCCCACGGCGGCCAGTGCGGTGTCGACGTTGAGATACGCCTGGGACACCTGTGCCGCCAGGTCGCCGGCGCCCACCGGCTGGCCGTCGGCGTCGCGGGCGACCTGGCCGGACAGGTACACCGTGCGCGATCCGGTGGCCACGGACATCTGCACGCACCCCTGGGGGACGAGCAGCCCCGGCGGGTTGATCAGCTCGACACTCATGACGTTCCTCCCTTGAACGTTGGATAGCAGCGCTATGCATAGCAGTGATATGTATCCTGGGCAAGTGCCACGCAGCGCGGACGTCCGGGTGCGGCTGGCTCTGGTCGAGCAGGCCGCAGCGATGCTGGCCGCCGGCGAGCCGGTGACGCTGCGCGCCGTCGCGTCCGCGGTCGGTGCGTCGACCCAGGTGGTCTACACGCACTTCGGGGGAATGCCCGGTCTGCTGCTGGCCATCCGTGAGGAGGGCTTCGATCGGCTTGCCGTCCGGCTGGAAGGCTTGCGGCCCAGTGCGGATCCGGTCGCCGACATCATGACCCTCGCCTCGTCGTACACGGCGAATGCGATGGCCAACCCGCACCTCTACCTGCAGATGTTCACCAAACGGCCGGGCACGGGCCCGCCGGTCTCGGCCGGATCGACCTTCGCCGTCCTGGTGGCTGCGACGGCCCGGGCGCGGGCCGCAGGTCGATTCGCCCGGAGGACCGAACCCGAACGGGCGGCTCTGCAACTGTGGGCGCCGACCCACGGAATGACCATGCTCGTCCTCACCGGTGCGATCGACCTCGCCGCGCTGGCGGAGAACCTGCCCCCGATGTGCGTATCCGCCTTCGTCGGCCACGGCGATCGTCCGGCGACAGCGCGGCGCTCGGTCGCCGCGGGTTGGCACCCACCCTCGGCGTCGGTCAGCGGATGACGAGCAGGTGTTCCTGGCGGACCACCAGTTCACCGATCACGGGAGCGCCGGGGATCTCGCCGGCCAGCAGCAAGCCGCCGGAGGTCTGCGCGTCGGCGAGCAGCAGCGCCTCGTCCTCGGACACCGCCGTCAGGTCGCTCTGCGGGCGGACCCACTCGAGGTTGCGTCGGGTACCGCCGCTGACGTGACCGTCTCGCAGGGCCTCGCGGGCACCGGCGAGGTAGGGGACGGCGGCGGCGTCCACCACCGCGGTGACGTTGCTGGCGCGGGCCAGCTTGTAGAGGTGGCCGAGCAGACCGAAACCGGTGACGTCGGTGCCGGCGCGGATCCCCGCGTCGAGCGCCGCGGCGGCGGCGTCGCGGTTGAGCCGGGTCATCGAGTCGATGGCCTCCGCCGACACCTCGCCGGTGGCCTTGTGCCGGCTGTTCAGCACGCCGACGCCGAGCGGCTTGGACAGAGACAGGGGCAGCCCCGCCGTACCGGAGTCGTTGCGGATGAGCCGGTCCGGGTCGGCCAGGCCGGTGACCGCCATACCGAACTTGGGCTCCGGGTCGTCCACGCTGTGCCCGCCGGCGACGTGGCAACCGGCCTCCCGGCAGATGTCGAGGCCGCCACGGAGCACCTCTCGGACGAGTTCCATGGGCAGCACGTCGCGTGGCCAGCCGAGCAGGTTGATCGCGACGATGGGGCGTCCGCCCATGGCGTAGACGTCGGACAGCGCGTTGGCGGCGGCGATCCGGCCCCAGTCGTAGGCGTCGTCGACGACGGGGGTGAAGAAGTCGGCGGTGAGGACGACCGCCTGGTTGCCGTCGATGCGCACGACCGCCGCGTCGTCGCCATCGTCGAGGCCGACGAGCAGGTCGGCGGAGCCAGGCAGCGGTTCGCCGCCGAGCAGCCCGGCCACCACCGATTCGAGCTCACCGGGCGGGATCTTGCAGGCGCAACCGCCGCCGTGCGCGTACTGGGTGAGTCGATATGTGGTCGCTGTCGTCACGGGCTGAACGCTACGCCGGGGCGTCGCGGCGCAGTCAGTCGGCGAGCAGCGACAGCAGCTTCGTCACGGTGGCCCAGTTGCGCGTCGTGGTCTCGTCCGGTCCCTTCCGGCGACCGAGTTCGACGGCGAGCGCGCTGCGGCCGAGGCCCTTCGGGGTGTGCAGAAAGACGGTCCGGCCGACGATCTGGACGGTGTCGGGAGACCCCTTCGCGGCCGCTCGCTCCCCGGCCTCCCGCACGTGTGCCCGGTCGTCTGCGGTCAGGGGGTCCTGACGGAAGACCGCGTGCACGAACTTCGGGTTCGGCTCGTCGGGGAACGGGTTGTCCGCGGCGACCTGTTCCAGCTCCGCGCGGGTGAGCACGACGACGGTGCAGCGGATGCCGAGCTGTCCGTCGATCCCGGCCTCCAGGGCCGCCGCCAGCTTCGCCGTCGCCGCTCTCGGTGCGGCGAAGACGACGTTGCCGCTCTGGATGTAGGTGACGACGTCCCGATGACCGAGCGATTCGACGACCGTGCGCAGGTCGGCCATCGGGACCCGGTTGGCGCCGCCGACGTTGATCCCGCGCAGCAGGGCGATATACCTGGGCATGCCGCCATCGTGGCGCACCCACCGGCTCGGGCGGCGGAGGACCACTCGATGCGGGCATCCGGCGCGTCCACGAGCAGGCGGTGCCGTTCGCGCGGGCCTGGCAGGGCGCCAATGCCGCGGCCCTGGAGGCCGAGGGTCGGTCACTCCCATGGGTTTCGGCGCCAGCTCCGTCGATCAGCTCACTCGTGCGCGGCTCTGGACGGCGCGGTGAGCATGGGCCGACCTGCGGTGACGGCGTGGAACCGGCGGCCGCTGATCGAGTTCGGTTCGATCCGAACGATGCAGGGCTTCGGGGCGGCGTGCCACGGGAACAGTGGGAGTTCTAGCGCGTCGAGCACGTCGTGCAGCCGGTTCACTTCCCGGGCCGTGCCCTTCACGACAACGCTCCAGGCCTCACCGTTCGCCGGGTCGTAAGCGTCCACCTCGAAGGCGACCAGCCGGTCTATCGAGGCGGTCAGCTTGGCGCCCGCGGCCGTGCGGAACACGATCGAACCGTGATCGACCAGATAGTTGACCGGGAAGATCTCGGGCTGGTCGTCGACCACGACGGCGAGCCGTCCGACGGCTTCATCCCGCAGCAGCGACCAGGATTCCGAGGTGTTCAGTACGAGTGGAGCTGTTGGCTGGTCGGTCATGACCACAGCATGACCCCATGCCGTCGCGCTGCGACAGTGGCGAAGGTCCCTCCAGGACAACGCTCCACGCTTCGCCACTGGCCGCATCGACCTGGTCCACCTCGAACGCGACCGGCCAGTCAGGACTCCGAGATGCCGAAGTCCCTGGCGATCTGCGAGACCGGCGCCGCACTCCTGCGGGCGACCGAGATCGCGTCACGTCGGAACCCCGGCGGGAACGCCTTCGGCATGCTGCTGAACTTTCCAGCGAGGACTGACCCGCACAGGCAAGGAGTAGACCGAACCCTCGGCAGACGCATCACCCGCGCCAGGTCGTTGTGGCATCGACCCGCGGATAGCTGCCCAGCAGGTCTCGGCCCGCTGAGCGCGTTCATTGTTCACGCGGAACCCGGCCCCCGTTTACATGGCCCGGCAACTATCTGCCTGGGCCTGCAGGGAGCAGGCTATCGGGAGGAGAAATCTGTGGCTGATCATCTGCTGGGTCGCGCGCTGCTCGCGGCCGGCACCGTAAGTCTTGCGGTCCTCACCTCGGCGACCGCTGCTGCCGGCGCACCGTCGGCGCAGGGGGTCTTCGTCGGACCCAACACCGTCACCAATCCGTATGTGCTCCCGATCGCCGACGGCGTCGACGTCACGTCGCTGCTCACGGTCAACGACGCCGGCTCGGCGGAAAACGGCTACGAGCTGGTGGGAATCCCCGACGGGATCGGCACCCGGGCGCGTTCGGACGGTCAGCTGGTCGTCCGCGTCAACCACGAACTGACCCTGGATACCGGCATCACGCGTCGGCACGGCCAGCAGGGGGCCTTCGTGTCGGAGTATGTGCTGAACCCGGCCACCGGCCAGATCTCACGGGGCCGGGATGCGATCAACCCGGGCGTCAGATACTACGACTACCAGACCGACACCTATGGTCGGACGCCCGGGGCGCCGGCCGGCGCCACATCCGGCCACACATTGCAGTTCCAGCGGTTCTGCTCGGCGTCGATGACTGCCCCCGGGCAGTTCTTCAACGCCGAGACCGGAAGGGGTACGCGGGCGCAGTTCTACTTGACGAACGAGGAGATCGGTGTCGAGGGCCGGGCCTTTGCGGTCACGGTCAGCGGCGAGGCGGTGCAGCTGCCGCGGCTGGGCCTCCTCTCCTGGGAGAACACGCTGGCCGCTCCGACCACAGGCGACACCACGGTGGTCATGGGCAATGACGACGCGAACCCCGGAACCGTCACGGCGTATGTCGGCCGGAAGAACTCCCATGGGAGCGACGCGTTGAGCCGGGCTGGTCTGATGAACGGCCGCAACCTGGCGATCAAGCTCTCCGAGGTGACCACGGACGCCGACTATCGCGCGACCTACGACGTGGGCGACTCAGTTCCGTTCTCGCTGCAGGACATCGAGTGGAGGCAGTCCGGGGCGGCGCAGGAGGCCGAGGGCCTGGCGGAGGGCGCCATGCAGTTCAACCGGGTGGAGGACGGGGCCTTCGACCCGAGCAACCCGGACGACTACTACTTCCTCACGACCGAGGGCGGCGAAGGGTCGGGCGAAGGCGGCGGCGGTGGCCTGTGGCGGCTGAGCTACAACGACGTCGACAACCCCCGGATGGGCGGCACACTGACGCTGCTCCTCGACGGCACCGAGCCGATCACTCTCAACAAGCCGGACAACATGACGATCGACACCCACGGGAACCTGCTGATCCAGGAGGACCCGGGCAGCGCGGAAGCGTTGGCCCGCATCCTCGCTTACCAGATTTCCGATGGCGCCCTGGGCACCGTCGCCCAGTTCGACCCCGCGCAGTTCACAACCGGCGGCGCGAGTTTCCTCACCATCGACGAGGAGTCCAGCGGCATCGTGGACGCCGAAGCCACCCTCGGCGCGCCGGGAGCGTTCTTGTTCGATGCTCAGGTGCACACCGCGGCCGGCCTCCCGCCGGGCACCGGTGAGGACACGGTCGAGGAGTACGTCGAGAACGGCCAGCTGCTCCGGCTGGACGTCGCCGACTTCGCGGCGGTGTACGGCCGGGGCTGACCTACCACGCGTGGCAGACGGCCTCCTTTCCTGCGGGATTGGGGGCCGTCTTGCGTCCGCTGCAGGCGGACCCGTTCGCCCGACCCCGGCCGAAGTAGGCTTCCCTTGACCTTCTCCACCGGCCGGCGGCGCCGGCGCCGGCAACGGACGGGCCGGCCAGGTCAGGAGGGCGAGATCGCGAGCCGCAGGTGCGCCGCCGAGACACCGGGTATCTGCGGCGCCACGTACCGCTGCCGCGACGAGGATCGAGCGCACCCGCAACGGCTACCGGTCCCGGGAGTGCGACATCCGCGCCGGGACCATCGAGGTGGCGATCCCCAGTCTGCGGCACGGTTCATACTTCCGGCTGGCTGGCTGGCTGGTGCGGCGCCGGCGCGCGGAGCGGGCGTTGACCACTGTGGTCCACCGGCCCGCACGCGTTCGTGGCCCCCGACGCGCTGGTGCTGAAGGTCGGCGAGGGCGGCCGGGTGGGGCCGGTGCACGCCCTCCTGCCGTAGCGGCCCAGCAGGAAGCCCACCGCGATCTGTGGTCTCCTTGGGGGCGACCCGTAGAAACCAGCTGGGATGGAACTTGGCAAAGTCAGTCCAGCGCTACCGCAATGTGACGATCAGCGGCTTGGCGCACCTCGACGCACCGAACATCCTGACCTCCACGGCCATCGAGGAGGAGCTGGCTCCAGCCCTTCGGCAGTTGCGGCTGCGCCCCGGGCTGATGAAGCAGGTAGCCGGCATCTCCGAGCGCCGAGTGTGGGACGTCGGCACAGTGCCCAGCACCGCCGCTGCCATGGTCGGTGAGCTCGCCATCGCGCGGAGTGCTGTCCCACCCGAGGAGATCGGCGTCCTTGTCAATACCTCGGTGGACCGCGACTACCTCGAGCCGTCCACGGCCAGTATCGTGCACGGACGGCTGGGGCTGCCTGCAACGGCGCTCAATTTCGATCTGGGGAACGCATGTTTGGGCTTCCTCAACGGGATGAGCCTGGTCGCGGCGATGATCGAGCAGGGCGAGATCGACCACGGCCTTGTCGTGGACGCCGAAGGGTCCCGCTTCGTCGTGGAGGCGACGATCGCGCGGCTGCTGGCCGACGCGACCCCCGCTGCCTTCCGTGCGCAATTCGCGACCCTCACGCTGGGTTCTGGCGCAGCGGCGATGGTGCTGTCCCGCGCCGATCTCGTCGATGGCGGGCACCGGTTCCTCGGTGGGCTGTCCCGGGCGGGCACCGAGCACGCCCTGCTCTGCACGGGCCAGCGCGAGGAGATGAACACCGACACCCATCGCCTGCTGATCGCGGGCCTGGAGATCGCCGCCGCGACCTGGAAGGAGGCGGTGGATGCCTTCGACTGGGATCCCGGGGGCTTCGACCTGTACGCCGTGCATCAGATCAGCAAGGTGCACACCCGGGCGCTCTGCGACACCCTGAACCTCGATGAGAGCCGCTTTCCGCTGATCTACCCGACATTCGGCAACATCGGCCCGGCCTCGATCCCGACCGTGCTCTCCAAAGCGGTCGACGCCGGCCGGCTGTCCGCGGGCCACCGGGTCGTCCTGATGGGCATCGGAAGCGGCATCAACGCCACCGCGGCGGAAGTGCTCTGGTAAGCGGTGACCTCGCCCAGGTTCCCGGCCCATCCGCGCACGACGACGATCGGAGGGCTCGCATACGCGTACGTCGATGAGGGCTCCGGCCCGCCTGTCGTGCTCGTGCACGGCAACCCGTCCTGGTCCTTCTACTTCCGCTCGCTGATCGAACGGCTTCCGCCTGCCGGTTACCGTGTGGTCGCCCCCGACCACATCGGCATGGGCCGGTCGACGAAACCGGCGCGCGGTAGCTATCCGCACACGCTGGCACGGCGGGTAGCTGACTTCACCGAGTTCATGGCCGACGTCGTCCCTGATGGCCCCGTCACCCTCGTCGTGCACGACTGGGGCGGTGCGATCGCCCTGACTTGGGCGGCCGCACATCCGGAACGGGTCGCCGGCCTGATCCTGCTCAACACGGCCGCCTTTCCGATGCCCGAAGGCAAGGAGCTGCCCTTGGCGCTCCGAGTGACCCGGACACCTCTGGGTGCCTTGGCCGTCCTGTACGGCAACGCCTTCGCCATCGGTGCGGCGGTGCTCGGTGTACGTCGCCGGCTGCCCGCACAGGTGCGCCGTGGTTACCTCGCGCCGTACGACCGGCCGAGCCGGCGGGTTGCCGTCCTGGAGTTCGTCCGGGACATCCCGGTGAGCAGCAACGACCCCGCGTACGGCATTCTGCGCGACACCGAGCAGCGGCTCGCGATGTTCCGGGACCGCCCGGTCCTCATCTGCTGGGGACTGCGCGACTTCGTGCTGGACGAGGACATCCTGCGCAGGTGGCAGGAGATCTACCCGGACGCGGAGGTGCATCGCTTCCCCGACGCCGGGCACTACGTCCTGGAGGACGAAACCGAAGCCATCGGCGATCTGGCCGTGGCCTTCCTGGCGGGCACGGGCAGCACGCCGCCCACCGTCCGCCGTTGAGCGAGACACTGGGTCTACCAGCCCTGTTGCGTGACTCTGCCCGCGAACACCCCACCCGTGCCGCGCTGGTGTTGCCGACCGGGTACCGGCACAGATCGGGGGCCAGTGGCTTCCGGGTGACGACGTACGCCGAGCTGTTGCAGCGCACGGACGCAGTGGCAGCGCGCCTCACAGGGTTGGGTGTCGGACCCGGTCTGCGTACCGCCTTGCTGGTCCCGCCGCAGCTGGACTTCTTCGCGCTGTCCTTCGCGCTGCTCAGGATCGGTGCGGTCCCCGTCCTGATCGATCCCGGCATCGGTCTGGCCAACGTCCGGCGCTGCCTGGCGCAGGTGGCTCCGCGGGCGTTCATCGGCGTGCCGAGGGCGCACCTGGCCCGGGTAGCGCTGCGCTGGTGCCCGAGCGCGCGCCTGTTCGTCACCGTCGGCCGCCGGATCCCCGGCCGCCTCGCTGTCCCGGGCGGTGCAGTGTCGCTGGATGAGGAGGAGCCCGCCTCGGATCCGCTCCTCGAACCAGCCGTGGACCCGACAGCTACGGCGGCCATCGCGTTCACCAGCGGGAGCACCGGGCCGGCGAAGGGTGTGGAGTACCGCCAGTCGCACTTTCTCGCTCAGATCGAACTCATTCGCGAGCTGTACGACGTACGCGCCGGGGAGGTGAGCCTGTCGACGTTCCCGCCGTTCGCGCTGTTCGGCCCGGCCCTCGGGCTCACCACCGTCATCCCACGGATGAACCCGTCGCGGCCTGCCCACGTCGACCCGTCCAGGGTGGCCGACGCCGCCAACAGTTTCGGAGCCTCCCTGATGTTCGGCTCGCCGGCGCTGCTCGACACGGTCGGCCGCTGGGGTGCAGTCTCCGGCGCCCGGATGCCGACGCTCACCCGGGTCATCTCCGCAGGCGCTCCGGTGACGCCGGCGGTCCAGCGCCGCCTGCTGGCCATGCTCGGCCCCGCGGCGGAGATCCACAGCCCGTACGGCGCGACGGAGGCCCTGCCGGTCACCTCGGTCGGCAGCCGTGAGGTGCTGGCCCTCAGCGAGCCGGGTATCTGCGTGGGGCGCCCGGTCACGGGCGTCGATCTCGCGATCCTGCCGATCACCGACGAGAAGATCCCGTCGGTGGATTCGTCGGCGTTCCTGGCTGCGGGGGCGGTCGGGGAGATCGTCGTACGAGGGCCGAACGTCACTGCCTCCTACGCCGGTCGCCCCGCCGACACCGCGGCAGCGAAAACCCGGTGGGAGAACGAGGTGGCGCATCGGATGGGGGACCTCGGCTACCTGGACACCGCTGGGCGGCTGTGGTTCTGCGGGCGCAAGGCGCACCGGGTGCTGACCGCGGACGGCCCGATGTTCACGGTGCCCTGCGAGGCGGTCTTCAACGCCCATCCGGCGGTGATGCGCTCCGCCCTGGTCGGCGTGGGGCCACGCGACCGGCAACAACCGGTGCTCTGCGTCGAACTGGAGCCGACCGTCAAGCGGGAATCGGTGCTGACCGCGGAGTTGCTGACTCTCGGCGCCGGGCACCGGCACACGGCGCCGATCCGCACCGTGCTGTACCACGGCGGCTTCCCGGTCGACGTCAGGCACAACGCCAAGATCGACCGCGCGGCACTGGCCCGGTGGGCGGCCCGCCGACTGCGCTGGAGCAGGCGACGATGAAGGCACTCGTCACCGGTGGCGGCGGATTCCTCGGAGCCGCCGTCGTACGCCTGCTCGTGGCCCGCGGGGACGACGTTCGAAGTCTGACGCGTGGGTCCTACCCCAAGCTGGCGGCCCTCGGCGTCCACAGCTTCCGCGGAGACCTCCGCGACAGCGCCGCAGTACGGGCAGCCGCGGCAGGCTGCGACGTCGTCTTCCACGTGGGGGCCAAGGCGGGCATCGCGGGTTCCGCGCGCGAGTACGTCGCCACCAATGTCGAGGGCACCGACAACGTCATCGCGGCCTGCCGGACGAACGGCGTTCATCGGCTGGTGTACACCTCGACGCCCAGCGTGGTGTCGGCCCGGCGTGGGATCGCGGGGGGTGACGAG
>JAABUS010006294.1_pt1 | contig 14582 bp, 12 predicted proteins | sample 5560161 | NCBI WGS metagenome assembly JAABUS01 (sample SAMN10711885, study PRJNA513376) | rock metagenome | isolation source: Antarctica rocks | place: Antarctica: Victoria Land, Trio Nunatak nord | collected 2016-01-04 | reverse complement strand
GCTCTATCTCGGCTTCTTCCAGTTCGTGCACAACGCGCGTCGACGTGGCAAAGCCCTGCTCGGCGCTCTCATTGCGGCCCTGGTAGCGTGACCCCGACCCACCACCCCGGAACCCGACAAGAGCCTCTGTCAAAAGGAGCGCCTTGGTGGCGGGTGCGTTATGCCGGTTCGATCCCGTGAACCAAGCCGAGCGAGGTCTCGAGCGTCGCCAGGATACCTTCCAGCGCACTCCTTTGTGTTGGACTGAGGCAGGACATGAGCCGCTCCTCCCGTGCAAGCATCAAGGGCACAAGTTCTTCGTAGGTTTTTCTTCCACGCCCTGTCAGCCGAAGCATAATCTCTCGCCGGTCCCGCCCTTCTCGCTCCACTAGGCCGAGCTCGACCATGTGAGCGACGGCCCGGCTGATCCGCGTCTTGTGTGTCCGCGTACTCCGTACGACTTTGGTCGCACTCTGCGGCTCGTCGTAAATGCCTAGCGTCGAAAGCACCCGCCACCCTGGAACATCGATGCCGAAGTGCTGATAATCTGCAAGGAGCGCTCCGCTAAACTCGGCCGCAAGCCGGTTGAGCCGGAAGGGGGTGAATGCGAGCAGATCGATGCGCTTACCTGTCATGCCGTGTCGGCCCTCCACGAATTTGTCATCTAAGGCGTGTGCTACAGTTGCGACCGCAACCATAAACGCCTAGCGTACGGTTTTGGCGAGTATACCGCTGCGATCGAAAGGGCCGTCACGAGATTGGCTGTTGCAGGAGCCACGTACGACGGTAACCCAGCGACAGGAGGAAGAGGCGCCATGAGTGGGAGGAGCAGCTAATCACCCCTGCAATCTTGGCCCATCCTCACCCATTAACACGCATCCAGGGAGCATCAGGCCATGAACCACCATAATCCGCAGGCGGCCGCGTCGATGACAAGCCGGACGGAGGTCCATCCCGGGTACATGTCGGGCTTCGGCAACGGGTTCGAGACGGAGGCGCTGCCCGGAGCACTGCCCGTCGGGCGCAATTCGCCGCAAAACTGCCCCTACGGACTGTATGCCGAGCAGCTGTCGGGCTCGCCCTTCACCGCCCCCCGCACCACCAACGAGCGGACTTGGCTCTATCGCATCCGCCCGACGGTCGTACATTTCGGCGAGTTCCGGCAGGCGGACATCGGGCTGTGGCGCACCGCCCCCTCGCACGAGGTCGATTTGCCGATCGCGCCCATGCGCTGGGACCCGATCCCTATCCCGTCCGAGCCGCTCTCCTTCGTGGAAGGCATGCGGACCATGACCACCGCCGGCGACGCCGGGGCGCAGGCCGGCATGGGCACGCATCTCTACCTCGTCACCCGCTCCATGGAAAACGAGTATTTCTACAACGCCGACGGCGAGATGCTGCTGGTTCCCCAGCAGGGCGGGCTGCGGCTGGCGACGGAATTCGGCATCATTGAGGTCGGCCCGGGTGAGATCGCCGTTATCCCCCGCGGCGTGAAAATCCGCGTCGAGCTGCTGGACGGTTCGGCGCGCGGCTACGTCTGCGAGAATTACGGGGGCGCCTTCAGCCTGCCCGAACGCGGTCCGATCGGCGCCAACTGCCTGGCCAACCAGCGCGATTTCCTGACGCCCTGCGCCGCGTTCGAGGAGCGGACCGCGCCAGGCGTGATGTACGTGAAATGGGGCGGCAAGCTGTGGGCCTGCGACATCGAGCATTCGCCGCTGGACGTCGTTGCTTGGCACGGCAACTACGCGCCATACAAGTACGATCTTCGCAAGTTCTCGCCGGTCGGCCCGATCCTGTTCGACCATGCTGATCCAAGCATCTTCACCGTGCTGACGTCGCCTTCGGAAACGCCGGGCACGGCGAACATCGATTTCGTCATCTTCTCCGACCGCTGGCTGGTCGCGGAGAACACGTTCCGGCCGCCCTGGTACCACATGAACGTCATGAGCGAGTTCATGGGGCTGGTTTACGGCGTGTACGATGCCAAGACGGGCGGCGGCTTCGCCCCGGGCGGCTCGTCCCTGCACAACTCCATGTTGCCGCATGGCCCTGACATGGACGCGTTCGAGCGCGCTTCGAACGCGGAGCTGAAGCCGCACCGGCTAGAGGGCACGCTGGCCTTCATGTTTGAAACCCGGTTCCCGCAGAAGGTATCGCGCTTCGCAGCCGAGACTCCATCCTTTCAGCGCGAATACGCCTCCTACGGCAAGTCGCTCCGGAAGCATTTCGAGCCGGCCCGTGTCGGTGCCGCCGGACCGGGCCGGTCGCATCACGCCGCGGGAACTCCGTGACCCGGCCGGCCCGTGCGAGAGCGGACCTGCTGCGGGCGGCAGAGGCCGGACTCTTCGGCGGCGAACCGCAGCATGGATGACGAGGCCCGGAATCGTAGCCAGAACATGGGAGGAAAGGCCGTGACGAAGGCATTGGCGGACAACTTCGACCTGGCGCACCTTTCCCCTGAGTTCTTGGACGATCCCTACCCGACATACCGGGCGTTGCAGGCGTTCGCACCGAGCAAGCAGATGGCCAACGGCCAGTACTTCCTGACCCGGCACGCCGATTTGTCGGCGATCTACCGCGATGTGGAAACCTACTCCTCGGACAAGACGGTCGAATTCCTGCCGAAATACGGGCACAGCCCGCTGTACGAGCACCACACCACGTCGCTGGTCTTCAACGACCCGCCGCTGCACAGCCGCGTGCGCCGGCTGATCTCCGGTGCGCTCACCCCGCGCGCCATCTCAGGCATGGAGCCGGAGCTTCGCGCTCTGGTGGACCGCTTGCTGGACAATATGGGTTCCAGCTCCGCGGACTTGATTGGCCAGTTCGCCGCCGCCATCCCGATCGAAGTCATCGGCAACCTTCTCGGCGTGCCGCTGGATGAACGGGAGCCGCTGCGAGACTGGTCGCTGGCTATCCTGGGTGCCCTGGAACCGGTGCTGACGGCCGAGCAGGCCGAAGCCGGAAACACCGCCGTCACGGAGTTCGTCGCCTATCTCCGCACCCTGGTGGAGCGGCGCCGGCAGGCACCCGGCGACCCGGCGCGCGATGTGCTGACCCGCCTGATCCAGGGCGAGAACGGTGGTGAGGCGGGCGGCGAGCGGCTGAGCGAGGCGGAATTGCTGCACAACTGCATATTCCTGCTGAACGCCGGGCACGAGACGACCACCAACCTGATCGGCAACGCGCTCGTGCTGCTGCACGATCACCCGGATCAGCGAGAGCGGCTGCTGGCCAGCCCCGAACTGTTGCGGACCTGCGTGGAGGAGGTTCTCCGCCTGGAAAGCTCGAACCAACTCGGCAACCGCGCGACTACGGTACCCGTGACGTTGCACGGCGTCGAATTGCCGGTCGGCGCCCAGCTTACCCTGTGCATCGGCGCGGCGAACCGCGACCCGGCCCAGTTTGCGGACCCGGACCGCTTCGATATCGCACGCAGTCCCAATCGCCACTTGGCCTTCGCCGCAGGCCCGCACCAGTGCGTCGGCATGAGCCTGGCGCGGCTGGAGGGGGCGGTGGCCTATCTCGAGCCTGATCGCGCGTTTTCCCGCCTATCACCTGCTCAGCGCGCCGGAACGCGGTGGCCGCGCCCGGTTCCGCGGCTTCGCCCGCATCGACTGCGATCTTCGCGCCGCCTGAACCTGATGGAGTCAACGAACATGAACCCATCGCTCTCCCGCCGTTCCGCCCTTGCCGGCGTCGCGGCCGCCAGCCTGCCCTCGATCGTTCGTGCACAGCCCAGCGATCCGGTTCGCATCGGCGTACTGACGGATGCGTCGGGCCCCTATGGCAGCAGCGGCGGCGTGGGCTCGACCCTCGCGGCGCGGATGGCGGTCGCCGATTTCGGCCCGACCGTGCTGGGCAAGGGGATCGAGGTTATCCAGGGCGACACGCAGAACAAGCCGGACAATGCCAGTGCCATCGCCCGGAAATGGTGTGACGAGGGCGTCGACGTGATCACCGACCTGCCGGTGACCCCCGTGGCGCTCGCCGTGCAGCAGGTGGCGAAGGAGAAGGGCCGGGCGGTGATGATCACCGCGGCCGCCGTCTCGGAATTCACCAGCAAGCTGTGCTCCCCGATCAGCAGCCACTGGACAGACGACACGCACGCCATGGCCGCGGCCAGCGGCCAGGTGCTGACCGGCATGGGCGGAACATCGTGGTTCTTCATCACGGTCGACTTCAGCTTTGGCCACGCCCTGCAGGCGGAGGCGACCCAGGTGATCGAGTATGCCGGCGGCAAGGTCCTGGGCACGGCCAAGTTCCCGATCGGCAACACCGACTTCTCGTCGCAGCTGCTGCGGGCGCAGACCTCCGGCGCCAAGGTCATCGGCCTGGCGGCCGTCGGCGGCGACCAGGTCAACCTGATCAAGCAGGCCGCGGAGTTCGGGATGGCCACCAACGGCAAGCAGGTGATGGCCGGCTTCCTGGTCTATATCACCGACATCCACGCCCTAGGCCTGTCCACCGCCCAGGGGCTGAGCTTCGGGTCATGCTTCTACTGGGACGCCAACGCGGGCACCCGGGCGTATGCAAAGCACTTCCTGGCGGAACGCGGCGCCGTGCCCACCAAAAACCAGGCCGCGATCTATTCGGCGACGCTCCACTACCTCAAGGCGATGGCCAAGGCCGGCACACGGGAGGCGGTGGCGGTGAACCAGGCGATGCGGGCGATGCCGGTGGACTGGTTCGGCGACACGGTGACGCTCCGCGAGGATGGGCGGCTGCTGGCGCCAGTCACGACCTATCGCGTGAAGGCCCCGGGGGACAGCAAGGCTCCGTTCGACTACTACCAGGCCCTCGGCCGCATCGGTCCGGACCAGGCGTTCCTGCCGCGATCCCCGGCCTGCGCGACAAGCTGAGCCGGTCGGCATCCCGCCAGTCCGATGGCACCGCCTTCACCGCCGGCTTCGGTCGCCGGCCGGGACGGAACGTCAAGCTCGTCGGACTGCATTCGTGCCCTTCGGCCACCATCTCGTTGGCAAGCCGCGTAGCGTGGTCCAGGTTCAAGTCGCCGATCGCAACCTTCGCGCCGGACTGCGCCGGCAACCGTGACACGGCGGCGCGGGTGCCGATGCCCCGCTTGTCGCGAGCGCGACCTTGCCGCTGATCCCGGTCATCATGCAAGTCTCATCCCTCCCGCTGTCATGGGCCGGGGCGCGCGGTGGTCTCCGCCGCGCGGCAGCCTGGGCCGCTACGTTTTACGCACGTCGCTCGGGACGCCGTGGCGCCGGTTTGCCCGGGTGGGTTACTGCGGACGCCGGAACCCGTTCCGGATCGGGCGACCGCATGCTTCCGTCGTGTCCAAGCTCCGCCGACACAGCTTCGGTGAACGAAAGCAGGCGTCTGACCTGCCGGCTGTTCAGTCCGACGTCCACGGCCTTCGTCGGTCCGATCAGCGTCACTGCCAGCTGGATCTGGCCGGTATGGTTGAAGATCGGTGCGCAGACCGCGTTCACTCCAGGGATGGGCGAGCCCACCGCGGTCGCGAAACCCTCGCGCCGGATGCGAGCGACATTCTTGGCAAACCGGTCATCGGCTGCCGCGTAGCCAACCCGCTGTGCGATCGTGCCGTCGCTGATCTCGGTTTCCAAGTGCTCGGCGACCATCGCGGACGGCAGGAAGGCCGCGAATACCCGTCCGGTGGCGGTTCCGCGGACGGAGTAGACCGTCCCCGCCCGCACGCTGACATGGACCTGCCCGGCCCCTTCCTGCGCCTGCACAACGGTGGCGCCGAACGACCCCCACACCGTGAGCGTCACCATCACACCCAGCTCGGACGCCAGTTCGACGATCGAGTCGCCGGCAAGGCGCAGGGCATCGATGCTGCGCAGCCGCGCCAAACCGAGCTGGAGCGCGAATGGGCCCAGGGAGTACCGGCCGGATGCCGAAGCCTGCTGAACCAGCCCGATCTTCCGAAAGCTCACGAGGTAGGCGTGGGCCTGCGCGGGTGTGACGTCGGCCCCGGCCGCGATGTCGCGCAGCATCAAAGCCTCGCTGGCGTAGGCCATCACCGCCAGCAGACGTCCACCCACCTCGATCGACTGCACGCCCCGCCTGGTTTCATCCATGCCCGTCTCCCCGGTATGCGGATCTTGGTCGTCCTATGGCCGGAGCGTGCCGTTGTGGCCAGAGCATGTCCGGCTGGACCGGCACCCGGCGACCAGGCTCACCGCGGCGGGGCAAGGGCTGGCAGGATGGTGGCCCGGCACTCGCCGAAACCGACCGGGACATAGCCGTCGCGCCGCGCGCGGGCCTTGAGGGTGACCTCGTCCCCGTCCTCCAGGAAATGCCGGGTCTCGCCGGATGGCAGTTCGATCGATCGCCGCCTGCCCTGGCTGATCTCGAGCAGGGAGCCGTAGCCGTCGGCGGTGGGGGAGGAGATGGTTCCACTGCCCATCAGGTCGCCAGGATTGAGGTTGCAGCCGTTGGAGGCGTGGTGTGCCAGCAGCTGCGCAGGCGTCCAGTACAGGTTTAGCGTGCTGCCCAGGGAAAGCGGATGTGGCGCCATTCCCCGCTGACGCATGGCTGCTGTCGACAGCAGCACCTCGAGCTCCACGTCCAGCGCACCGGTCCTCTGGTCCGCGTCGTCCCACAAATGGGGCAGAGGCTGCGGATCCCCGTCCGGCCGCTTCGGCTGCGCGCTGCGGAAGGGGGCGAGCGCCTCGGGCATGACGATCCAGGGGGAGATCGTCGAGTGGAAGCTCTTGGAAAGGAACGGCCCCAGCGGCTGGTACTCCCAGGCCTGCAGGTCGCGCGCGGACCAGTCGTTCAGCAGGCAGTATCCCGCGATGTGCTCATGCGCCTGGCCGATCGGTACGGGCGTGCCCAGCGCGTTGCCGTGACCGACCCACAGCCCCAGCTCCAGCTCGTAGTCCAGCCGCTCGCAGGGGCCGAAGCTGGGCTCCGCCCGGTCCGGGTACTTGCGCTGGCCGTTCGGGCGGCGGACCTCCCCGCCGGAGACCTGCACCGAGGAAGCACGGCCGTGATAGCCGATGGGAACCCATTTGTAGTTCGGCAGCAAGGGATTGTCCGGCCGGAACAACCTGCCGACGTTGGTGGCATGGTGGATGCCGGCATAAAGGTCCGTGTAGTCGCCGATCCGCGCGGGAATGTAGAGCAGGCAGTCCGCCGCCCGATGCAGCAGGTCCGGCCGCTGCTGCGCGCCCTCCGCCAGCAGCCTGCTGACCGCTTGGCGCAACGCCCGCCGTGGCCCGGCGCCCAGGGCCAGGAACGGATTGAGCGTCGGCCCGGCGCAGGCGTGGCACGCCGCCTGCGCCCCGCCCTCCAGCAGCCCGGCATCGCCAAGCGCGCGCAGGTCCAGGATATGGTCGCCGATGGCGATCCCGCCCCGCGGCGCGCCGGCCAGCGGGCTGAAGACGCCGATCGGCAGGTTCTGGATGGGGAAGTCGCCACCGTCCCCGGCAGAGGCCACCCAGCTCCGCAGGGCAGGGTCGTGCGTCGTGTCGAGATCTTGCATCGTCATCATCACCGCGGTTGCCGCGGGGCTCAACGATGAATCTCAGCCGATTTCACCGGCTGGTTGCCCTCGAGGGCGCGCCACATCGCCAAGTCGCGCTCGGCCGTCCAGATCTGCGGCTGGTCCAGCCCCTTGGCCTCGTCGTAGGCGCGGGACACGTCGAAGGGCATGCAGTGCTCGAAGATCACCCAGTGCCCGTACTTCGGACGCATCTCCTCCAGCGCCTGGTGATAGGTGGCGTGCAGGTCCATGCCGGCGGCGACGGCGCGCTTCGCGATGCCGAACAGGTCGCTGGTGAAGGCGGCGGTGCCGGCGATGCCCTCCTCCACGTCGGCAGCCGTGACCAGGCTGCGGCCGCGTCCCGGCACCAGCTTCTCGGGCTTGAGGGCACGGATGGCGTCGAGCGTGCCGGGCCAATCGCCGAAATGGGCGTCGCCGCAATAGGGGGTGGCGCCGAACTCCACGGTGTCGCCGGCGAACAGCACCCGTTCCTTCGGCAGCCACACGACGGTATCGCCGGCCGTATGGCTGCGCCCAACATGGATGATCTGCACCTCCCGCTGCCCCATCCACAAGGTCATCTGCTTGTGGAAGGTGACGTGCGGCCAGGTGAGGCCGGGAATGCTCTCCTTGCCGCGGAACAGGCGCGGGAAGCGGCCGATCTCGCTGTCCATGTCCTGCTGGCCGCGCTCGACGATCATGTCGCGCGTCACGTTCGACGCAATGATCTCGGCCCCCTCGTATCCCGAGGCGCCCAGCACGCGGACGGCGTGGTAGTGGCTCAGCACCACGTGCTTGACGGGCTTGTCGGTCACGGTGCGAATGCGTGCGATCACGTCGCGCGCCATGGCCGGCGTCGCCTGCGCGTCGACCACCAGCACGCTGTCATCCCCGATCACCACGCCGGAATTGGGGTCACCCTCCGCCGTGTAGCCGTAGAGGCCGGGAGCAAGTTCATCGAAGGAGATCTTCTTGTCGGCGAGATCGGTGGTGCTGGCGAAACCTGACATGGTTGTTCCTCTCTGGATTGGGGCCGTGGACGGCTACTCGGCGTCGCCCTGCTGATCGGGAACGGCCCGGGCGAAGGCCGGGAGCGCATTGCAGGCCGCCTCGGCCGCCAGCAGGCGGGGTAGGGCCTGCAGGTCGACGCCGAACCTGCGCGCATTATACAGCTGCGGCACCAGGCACAGATCGGCCAGAGTCGGGTCCGCGCCGAAGCAGAACGGGCCGGCCTCATTCGCCAGCAGGGCCTGGCACGCGGCGAGCCCGTCGGCGATCACCCAGCGCGCCCAGCCCGTCACCGCATCTTCCGACAGCGGCACCGCCCGCAACCGGGCAAGCACCTTGAGGTTCTGCACCGGATGGATGTCGCAGGCGATGGCGAGGGCGAAGGCACGGATGCGGGCCCGGTCCGTGGGGCTGCCCGGCAGCAGCGGCGGATCGGGATAGGTCTCGTCCAGCCATTCGCAGATCGCCAACGACTGGGTGAGCACTGTGCCGTCGCCGGTGTCCAGCGCCGGCACGAGCCCCTGCGGGTTGAGCGAGAGATACTCCGGCGCACGTTGCCTGCCATGGCGCAGGTGATGAGACCTGTGATCCACCGCGAGACCCTTGAGGTTGAGTGCGATCCGCACCCGCCATGCGGCGGTGGAGCGGAAGTACCCGTGCAGCCGCATCGTTTCCGATCCGCTCAAGACACCGCCTCCAGGCGGGCGTCTTCCCCGGCCGGCGTGATCCCCTCGCGCGCCTTGGCCATGGCCTGCCTGAGCACGCCGAGATCGCCGACCTGGTTGGCGAGCAGCAGGATCAGCTTGGCATTCAGCAATTCGCTCTGCTCCCGCGAAAGCCCGCGATGGATCTCGATCAATGCTTCGTAGAAATCGTCCGGATTGGAAATATTCGGTCCGGTCTCGATCATGGCGTCCTCTCTGATCATTGCCGGCCGGTGGCGCGGGCAAGCGCGTCCCGCAGCTTCGCGGCATCGAAATCCCGCCACCGCGCACAGACATGCTGGTCCGGCCGCAGCAGGTAGGTCGTGCCCGGCCTTGCGTCGAAACGCTGCGACACGAGGCCGTCCTCTTGCAGGATTTGCAAACCTTCCCCGCTCCCCGGGAGCGTGCCCCTCGGCTGCACGACCAGGACCCGAACCGGGGGCGCGCCCTGTTCCAGCGCCCGGAACACGGCCAGAAGCTCGGCCGCGATCTCGGTTCCGTCGCCGAAGTGGAGGAGCGTGAAGTCCGGCCCGGTCTGCTCCAGCAGCCAGCCATCCTCCTCCGTCTTGACCGGGGCATCCGTGCAGGGAGCGCCGGGCACCATCAGCCCGGTGAAGCTGTCCTCGTCCGGAGTGTTCAGGGGCGAGTCCACGAGGGTCGAGGGCGTGGACAGCCGGCCGCTGTTCACCAGGCTGCGGGCGAACGGGTAGTCGCGCGCCAGGCTGAGCGTGGCGTCGCGGAAGGTGCGGCTGACCGCGCTCTTGGGCGTGATGAAGTCGGTGCTGCGCGTGGAGTTGAGGATGTTCTCGTCGGCCGCGAACTCCCGCTCGCTGGCATAGCTGTCGAGCAGGCTGTCCGGCGAATGCCCCCCGAGGACCAGGCGCAGCTTCCAGGCGAGGTTGTCCGCGTCCTGCACCCCGGAATTGGCGCCGCGTGCCCCGAAGGGCGACACGCCGTGCGCGCAGTCCCCGGCGAACACCACGCGCCCGTCGCGGAAGCCCTGCATCCGCAGGCAGGAGAAGGTGTAGACGCTCACCCATTCCAGCTCGAACTTCGCATCGGTGCCCAGCAGCGCCTGCACCCTCGGGATGACCCGCTCGGGCTGGCGCTCCGCTACCGGGTCGGCGTCCCAGCCCAGTTGGAAGTCGATGCGCCAGACGTCGTCGGGCTGGCGGTGCAGCAGCACGGACTGGTTCGGGTGGAACGGCGGATCGAACCAGAACCAGCGCTCGGACGGGAAGGCCGCCTCCATGCGCACGTCGGCGATCAGGAAGCGGTCGCGGAAGGTCTGCCCGCGGCTCTCATGGCCCAGGGCCTTGCGGATCGGGCTGCGAGCCCCGTCGGCGGCGACCAGGTATTCGCAGCGCAGCACGTGCTCCCCGTCCGGGGTGCTTACCGTCAGTTCAGCCCCATTCGCATCCTGCATGACGCCGACGACCTGGTGCTTCCAGCGGATATCGAGGTTGGGCAGCGCCCGCGCCCGGTCGAGCAGGAAGCCTTCAACGTAGTACTGCTGCAGGTTGACGAAGGCGGGGCGATGGTGCCCGGCTTCCGTGAGCAGACTGAAGCTGTAGAGCTCCTCATCCCGCAGAAAGACGCGGCCGGTGTTCCAGCCGACGCCCTTCTGCGCCATAGGCTCGCCGCAGCCCAGCCGGTCGAAGATCTCCAGCGTGCGCTTGGCGAAGCAGATGGCGCGAGAGCCGCTGGAAAGCCGGTCGTCGTCGTCCAGGAGCACCACCCGGATGCCGTTCTGCGCCAGGTCGATCGCCGCCGTCAGACCCACGGGGCCGGCACCGACGATGATGACGGGATGCCGCACCGGCGCCACGCCGTCGTGCTCCGGCGCCCTGGCGTAGCGGAAGGTCAGGCTCTGATAGTTGGTCTGCGCGGTGTCCATGGTCGCCTCCCCGGTTCTTTGCCGCTTTCCTAATCGGGCCGGCCTGCCCGCTTTCCCCGGCCATGCTCCGGACTTGCGTGCTGCCGCCGTCCCCGCGGCGCGGACGAAGATGCCCTGCGCCCGGTTGCACCGACGCGGCGATCATCTGGTTCCCATCACGTCGCAAGACAATTTGCGTCCGCCCCGCATCAGTCGGACGGGTGTTATCAGCCTGGTCACGGCGCAGGCAAGGACGAATTACAGAAATGACGAAACCGCTCGTCAGGAGCGAACTCAGCCCGACGAAGGCCGGCTTGGTCATGAGGCGGCAATGTGATGGCGGAGGTTCAAACCGATGATGGGCCTGCTGCCGGGCTTGCGACCCCCCGGCAATCACCAACGTTCCTGGACTGCCGAGCTGCTGCCGGTTTCGTATCTCCCCGATCGTGGTGCAAGATCGGTCCCGGTGCGATCGTCTTTGAACATCAGGAGGTTCCACGATGCCAGCCTACGTGTGCTCGACGGAAGCGGGACGGCTGACACAGGCCCAGCGGCTGCAGATCGTGGACAGCCTGACGGCGATCCATGCCGAGGAGACCGGTGCGCCGCGCTACCTCGTGCAGGTGGTGTTCTGCGATGTGCAGCCGCACTCGCTGTATGTCGGCGGGAGAGCTGCGTCGGCCGGGCAGGTGTGGATCCGTGGCGACATCAGAAGCGGCCGCACCGCGGCCGTGAAGCGCAGGATGATCGAGCGGATCCTGCACGACGTTTGTGCGGCCACCGGCGTCGCGAAGGACGAGGTCTGGGTGTACATCTGCGACATACCCGCGGACAACATCGCCGAGTATGGCCGTGTCCTGCCGTCACCGGGCGACGAGGCAACGTGGCTGGCCACGCTTCCCGAAAGCCTGAAGACGAGGTTGCTCGCGTTGGGGTGATCTCTGAAGGCCCTGGCGGACAGCTGGCCGCGGGCTGCCCGGCTACGGCTTGATCCGGCGGGGCGCGAGGGCTGCATCGATCGGCGGGAAAGGGCCGGCCGTGGCTTTTGTCGGCAGGAAAGCAGGCCCGGGTTCGGTGGGACCGTCAGCCATCGCGTCGATCTGCCGCTCGATGTGGGAAAGGGTGGCCATGAATTGCTCGACGGCCTCCGTCGACAGGCCACGAAGCAGGCGCTGGTGTCGGACCACGACCTCCCGGAACGTCGCCTCGTGCAAGGCCGTTCCGGCAGCCGTCAGGGTCACCGCCGTCTTGCGCCGTCTTTGCCCGGCGACGTCCTGTACGGCAATCAGGCCCCGGTCCCGCAATCCCCGGAGCGCGCGGGTGACGGCAGCCTTGTCCAGCGCGCCTTCCGTCCAGATCGCGTAGGTGCTGGACGGACCCTGCGCGGCCACAAATGAGATGATCCGCCATTCGAGCAGGCTGATGCCGTATCGCTTGCCGAAGAACTCATTGGCCGACGAACGCAGCCGACCCATCACGCGCGACAGCACGGTCGGCACGTAGCGGTCGAAATCGATGGCCTGGCGGGGCGGGGCCTCGCTGGCGGCAGGGGTCGTTGCGCGTCTTTGCTTCATGCCTCGCTCCGGGCCGACTGTCGGGCCATTGGGGCGTGGCCTCCCCACCTGATGGGTTTCACCGGAACCGACCAGGTCGCCGATGGTGCTTCTGACCACCTCGAAAGGTGTTGCACAATGGGTGTCAAATCCCCTATCAAGGGTGCAACACCCGTTGCGGCCTGCGCACGACAAGGGAGGTTGGGATGGAATTGGATACAAGCACGGGATGCGTCGTGGTCGTGGGTGCGGGCCACTCTGGTGGCGCTTTCGCGCTCACGCTCCGCAAGCTCGGCTTCGCGGGCACGATCACGATCCTTGGCGAGGAAGCGGAGCATCCGTACGAGCGGCCCGCCCTGTCCAAGTCGATGCTGGTAGACCACCAGGCGCAGCCGACCTTCCTTGCGGACGCGTCGCGCTGGAACGGCATCGACCTTCGGCTGCACACCCCCGTTGCGGGCATCGACCGGGCGGCGCGCACCGTCAGCCTCGCGGATGGAACCTTGATCCCCTACGATGCGCTGGTACTCGCCACGGGCGGCCAGCCTCGCCCACCCGGCTTTCCGGCCGGCGCCACCATCCACACGCTGCGAACGACGGCGGATGCAAGGCGCCTGCGGGACGCTGCCGCGTCGTCACGATCCGCCGTGGTCATCGGCGGCGGCGTGATCGGGCTGGAGGTGGCGGCCAGCCTGCGGTCAAGGGGCCTGCGCGTCGATGTGCTGGAAGCGGCGCCCCGGCTGCTGGGCCGCAACGTGCCCCCGCAGGCCGCATCCTGGCTCGCCTCGCCTCCATGCCGCCAATGGCGTGGGGATCCATCTGGGCCGGCAGGTCGCCGCCGTGTCCGACGCGCAGGCGGGTGCTTGTGTGCGGCTGCAGGACGGGCGGTCCTTCGCATGCGACCTGGTCGTGGTCGGGATTGGCATCCTGCCGCGCACCGGCCTGGCCGAAGCCGCGGGGCTGCCCTGCCGCGATGGCGTGCTGGTGGACGCAAGCTACCGCAGCGTGGCCGATCCGGCGGTGCTGGCGATCGGCGATGCGGCCGCCTGGCCAGGACCGGACGGACCTGTCCGCGAGGAAACCTGGGACCACGCCCAACGCTCCGCCGGCGTCGCCGCCCGGGCGCTGCTCGGCCTGCCGCGCGCCGTGGCGGAGGTCCCGTGGTTCTGGACCGACCAGTTCGGCCACACGCTCCAGGTCGCGGGCAGGCCGGCCGACGCGGACGAGGCGCTCGACCGTGGCCCGGCCTCCTGCCTTTACCTGCGCGACGGGGCGCTGGTCGGCGCCGCCTGCCTGGACGCCCCGCGCGTGTTCGCCGCCGCCCGCCGCTTGATCACCTCCGGCGCCCGGCTGGACCGGGTCAGCGCGGCCGATACCGAGATCGATCTCCGCAAAGCCATCGCTGCCTGAGCGGCTGTACTCGATGCCATCGAAAGGAATAGCCGCATGAATGCTCCGTTCCGTCCGGCCAATGTGTTGTCCGAGCTTTGCGGGCTGGTCGACGACCGGCCGGCCGACCAGGTGTTCCAGCTCGACCGGCGGATGTTCACGGACCCGCAGGTCTACGAGGCGGAGATGCGCTATGTGTTCGAGCGCACCTGGAACTACGTCGGGCTCGAATCCCAGCTCCGCCGGCCGCACGACTTCCTGACCACGCATGTCGGCCGGCAGCCCGTGCTGCTCACCCGGGACAAGGACGGCCGGCTTGGGGGCTTCCTCAACACCTGCCGGCACCGCGGCACGGTTGTCTGCCCCTTCAAGCACGGGCGGCAGAAGTTCCATGTGTGCCGCTATCACGGCTGGGCATACGACAGCGGCGGCCGCAACGTGTCCATCACCGAGCAGGGCGCCGGGCACTATCCAACCTGGTTCGACGATGCGGACCACGACCTGGTGCCGGTCTCCAGGCTGGCGAGCTACCGCGGCTTCATCTTCGCCAGCCTGTCGCCCGACGTGCCGCCGCTGGAGGAGCACCTGGG
>JAABUS010006293.1_pt1 | contig 14583 bp, 13 predicted proteins | sample 5560161 | NCBI WGS metagenome assembly JAABUS01 (sample SAMN10711885, study PRJNA513376) | rock metagenome | isolation source: Antarctica rocks | place: Antarctica: Victoria Land, Trio Nunatak nord | collected 2016-01-04 | reverse complement strand
CGTGGGCCGCAGCGGCTGCTTCCTGGACGTTCATCGCGTGGGTCCTCGGCGGTGAGGCCTCCCACAGCTTGGCGCTCGCCGGCGGCGTGATCATCGGGGGCGTCGCGATGGCGAATACGGGGGCAGCGCTCTCCTGCGCGGTCGCCGGACGCGCCGTGTTCGCCCTCAGCGGGCTCCAGGTGGCCACCACGGCGCTCGCGCTCTCGCTTGGCAGCCCGAGCTTGCAGGCAGTCGCCGGGGGGGTGGGTCTCGTCGCAGCCGCGACGGCGTTCGCTCTCGCCACAGCGCTTCAAGTCCGAGCCGCGTGCGATTACTGGGCTCTGTCCCTCGACCCGCCGAGCCTGACCGCGCCCGGCGGCACTCGCGACCGTCCGTGTGGCGGTAGCCCCGAAGTCGCCTCATATCCTCCGGAGCCGCGCGATGCACGATCGGTGCGGACACGGCAGGGTCCCGGAGGTCTCGGCCGGTACCGAGTCAGGCGGCTCCGTCGGCCCTTATACCCCTAGGGTGTATGTGCTACGTTGGCACTCGGCCCTCGAGTCGTAGGAGGAACGCATGGCACTTGAGTGCAGGTCACTCGTCCACCGCGTCGACAGCATGTCCTGCGCTCAGTGCAAGGCGCCCGTCAGCGAGCCTCGCATGCGCGTCGCGAGTGCCCGCCGCGCCGGGGTGACCACGCCAAGCTGGCTGCCGTTCCTCGCCCCCGACGGGCATCCACGTCGCCTGTGCGGCGCCGCTTCCCGGACCACGTGAGGAGGCGGTCATGAAGAGAGCGGCCAAGCTGGGAGCGCTGGGAGCCGTCGGTGTTATCGCTGCGGCTGCGTGGTGGCGCAGGAACCCGTCTGCCTGTCCCTATGGGCAGCGCTTCTGGGTGGAAGCACCCCATCCATTTATCACGCGCGAGCGGCTTCGAGCTGCCCTCGAGCCACGAGCCGGCGAGACGCTCCTCGAGGTGGGACCCGGCACCGGCTACTACACGTTGCCGGTGGCGCGCGCCCTCCATCCCGACGGCACCCTGCACGTCTACGACGTCCAGCAGGAGATGCTCGACCACACCATGCGTTCCGCCAACGACGCAGGCGTCGCCAACATCGAGCCGCGGCAGGGGGACGCCCGGCAGCTGCCCTATCCCAGCGCGACGTTCGACGCCGCGTACCTCGTCGCGGTTCTCGGCGAGGTCCCTGACCAGGACGCCGCACTGGGCGAGCTCGCGCGGGTGCTGAAACCGGGAGGCCGGCTCGTCGTCGGCGAGCTGCTCGGGGACCCTCACATGGTGTCGCTCAAGGCGCTGCGCAAACGCGACGCCCGCGCGGGTCTGACGCTCGAGCGACGCGTCGGGCCGCCGTTCGGCTATTTCGGCGTGCTCAGGAAGCCGGGTTCTCGAGGCTGACGACGCCGTCTCCGCGCCGACGTCGACCGTTTCTCGCGTATGGACATGGGCACGCCGACGTCCTCTCGTGAACTTCACACGTTTGCATGCCCACGCTCATCGTCAGCGACGGCGTTTGGTCATGCTCGGCGTGATGCTCACGCTGGCGAGCGTGGTCGTCGTCGCGCACGATGCGTTGCACGTGGACCATCCGGGCGATGGCGCTGTGATGTGCGTGGCGATGCTGACGATGGCGGGCGCCGGCGCGGCAGCCACTGGGCTTGCGTCGGCGCGACGTATCCCCCTGGGCTGCTGGCCGAGGACCGCTCGCGCGGCGTTTACGACGCTTGTGGTGGCGCACGTGCCCGTGGCCCGCGCGCGACCCGGACCGACGTCGCTGCAGGTCTTCTTGCTCTTAAGTGCAGGCCCCCGCGCGCGGCGTCGCATGGTGATCGCACACGCGCCCGGTTCCATTCCTGCTCTCGACAACCAAAGGAGACCGATGTCACATAGGTCCGCTGCACGGTCGGCGAGGCTTCCTGCACTGGTTGAGGCTGCCGCGCCGAGGTGGCCGACGCCGTGAGCGCCATCACGCTCCTCTTCGTTCTGCTCGTCCTGACGACCGGCCTGGTGGTCGTGGGATACGCCCTTGTGCTGCTACGCCGCGGGGTGCGTGTTGTCCGTGACGGCGAGCAGCCGGCATGGCCGCGCTTCCACGTGCGCTTCTACGTCTTCGCGTTGCTGTTCATCCCCTTCGACATGGAGATGGCCTACATGTATCCGTGGGCAGCGGTCTTCCGAGCGATGGGGTGGTTCGCGTTCGCCGAGATCGGATTCTTCCTGACCGTTCTGGGCCTGGGCGTCCTCTACGCCTGGCGCGAGGGAGCGTTGGAATGGGCTTGAGGCGTCCGCCCCTTCCCACAGTGGCCGTCCCGGACGAGGAAACGTGGCTGCTGTGGGGCCACGACCTGCGGGCGAAGGGTCACGAGCCCATCGTTGAACCGGGGCGAGCCGAGGTGCTCATCGCACCGGAGCGAGTCCCCGAAGAACTCGCCGCCGCGACCGCCGACCTGTGGGCGCGGATGCCGGGCAGACGCCGGCTGGTGACCCCGGATGCTCCGGTTCCAGGAGTCGACGTCGGCGATGTGCTCAACCACCACGGCGCGAGCCACGACGCTCGAACCGACATCTCGCACGCCGGCCACGACGACGCATCGGAGCACGAAGGCCACGAAGGCCACGAAGGCCACGAAGGCCACGAAGGCCACGGGGACATGATGGCCATTACCGGCGAGCCGAGCTCGGACGGGCTCGTGATGGAGAGCATCGAGGTCAGCGTTGGACCGCTTGGCATAGCGCTGCCGACCGGTCTGGTGGTGTCCGTGTCGCTGGACGGCGACGTGGTGGCCGAGTGCTCGGTGCAGGCGACACTGCGCCAGCACGCCGGCGCTTCTCCTGTCGCCACGGCGTGCGAGGCGGCTGAGCTCGCCGGCACGGACCACCGCTGGCTCGCGGCCGTCGAGGTCGAGCGTGCCCTGAGCCACACGGCGTGGCTGCACCGGCTCCTGCGCTTGCTCGGGTGGACGGCACGGACCGAGCAGGCGCACCGGGTAGCCGCGGAGATTCTGGCCGCGCGCATGCACGTGCGCGCTCGGCTCACGTCCGCCACGGCTTCGGAGTCGGCCTCGCAAGAGCTTGCCGGAGAGCTGAGAACCGCAGCGGGCGTCTGTGCGCAGCTCGCCCAGGCCCTCGACGCGAGCCGGCTCCTGCGTCTGCGCACGGCCGGGCTTGGGACTGTCGAGGCCGATGATGCCCGGGCGCGTGGGCTCTCCGGTCCCAACGCACGTGCGTCCGGCGTCGACGCGGACGCCCGGAGCCGAGAGCCGACGTACCGAGACCTCGGGTTCCAGCCGTTCGTGCGTCACGAGGGCGACGCGCACGCTCGCACGCTGCTTCGCGCCCATGAGGCAGCGCAGTCCTTGTTGGTGGCGGCAAGGGTCCTTGAGCTGCCAGTCTCGGGGGGCGCTCGTCGCCCAAGCGAGTTCCCCCCGGGGGAGTCAACGGTGGTCGAAGGCCCACGCGGTCCCATCAGCGCGGCGCATGACCGCCGGTCGGCGACGGAGCAGTCCGCGCCCGGCGAGGCAGCCGCGTTGCGAGCCGCGGGTGAGCTCGCGGTCGGCCGGGAGTTGGCGGCGGCGCTGGTGACCATCGCCTCGTTTGACCTGTCTCCGTGGAGCCCCGAGCCGTGAGCGACTTCACCCCGCTGGGCGTCCTCGGCGTCGCGCTGGGCGGCGCGCTGCTCGTCGCATGGCTGGAGCAACTGGTCGCCGGCTACGTCCCGTCTCCCGCGCGCACGCTGCGGGGCGCCCGCGCGGCGTTCGCCGAGCCGCTGCAGCGGCCTGCGACGTACGACGCCTGGTTGTTCCACATGGCTCCGGGCCTGCTCCTGCTCGCGGCCGTGACCGCGCTCGCCACCGTCCCGTGGACCCCGGACTTCCGTGGCATCGACCTCGGTGCGGGGGCCATCCTCTTCGCCGGCGCGGTGGCCTATGTGACGCCGGCGGTCTTCATGGCTGGCTGGGGGGCGGGGTCACCGGCCGCGGTCCTCGGCGGCTTCCGCTTCCTCGCGCTGATGCTGGCTTACGCCATGCCGCTGGCCATGGTCATCACCGCGGTCGCCGCCCCCGCGGAGTCGTTGCGCCCAGCCGGGATCGTCGCCGCCCAGCACGCGGTTCCGATGGCGCTGGTCCAGCCGCTGGCAGCGGTGCTGTGGCTGCCGTCGGTCATGGCGGTCTGCTTCCTGCCGCCGTTCGACCTGCCGAACGCGCCCGGCGAGCTCGGCGGCGGGGCGTTCGCCGACTACCGAGGGTTGGAGGCGGGACTCATCACGCTGGCGCAGCGCGTGCTGGTCGTCGCGGTGTCGGGGATGACGTCCGCGCTGTTTCTCTCGGGTTGGCATGGGCCGCTGCTGCCGCCCGCGGTGTGGATGGCGCTGAAGACCATCGCGGTCGCCGTCCTCATCCTCTGGCTGGGCCGGCGCGTCCCTCGCTTCGAGGTCGACCGCCTGTTGGCGTTCGCCTGGAAGGTCGCGATCCCGCTCGCCCTGCTGGCCATCGTGTACGCCGGCCCGCTGACCCTCTTCTTCTATCGATGAGCGAACTTGCGACCGCCATCGTGTTCTGGCCGGCGGCAGCGCTGATGCTCGTGTGGGGCTTCTACGTCTTCCGTACCAGCTCGATGGCGAGGGCCGGACTCCTGCTCCTCGGTTCGCTGGCCGTGGAAGGGCTCGTGTTCCTGGCACTTGCCAGCAATTTCCTCGGCGTCCTGATGGTCCTGATGATGTCGGGCGAGATGGTGACGATGGTGTTCTTCATGGTCATGTTCATGCCGGACCCCGGCGGACTGATGGGCATGGACATGACCCACGACAAGCGCCGCTCGGCGACGGTGGCATCGGCGCTCGCGGTCGTGCTCGCGCTCGTCGCCGTGCTCAGCGACTGGCCCGCCCGCGCCGTCGGCACCGACGCGCCGGACGTGCGGGCCATCGGCTTCGAGGTCATGGGCCGCTCGATGCTCACGTTCCTGTTCGCGGCAGTCACCATCCTCTTCGCCATGGTCGGCGGCGTCATGCTGGCCAAGGCCGGCGGACGGTTTGGCGTGCCGGCCCCGGACGCGCCGGCCGGAAGCGCGGACGACGCATCGTGATCTCGCTTCCGATTGTGCTTGGCGCGGCCGCGCTGATGTTCGGCATCGGGCTCTACGGCGTGCTGGGCCAGACCAACGCCATCATGGTTGTCATGGGCGTCGAGCTGATGCTCGGCGCGGCGATGCTCAATCTCGTCGGCTTCCTGCGCTTCGCGCATCCGCAGGCGACCAGCGGCTCGTTCTTCGTGCTCATCGTGATGACGCTGATGGCGGTCGAGGGCTCCGTCGGGTTCGCGCTTGTGGTCGCCACCTTCCGCAACCGTCGCACCGCCGAAGTCGACGATCTCACGGAGCTCAAGGGCTGATGGACGTCGTCCTCTGGTTCACGGTGGGGTTGCCCGCGGTGGCCGCGCTGGTCGTGCGATTCTCAGCTGCGGGTGAGCGCGCGTTGACGGTCGTGGGCGCCGCCGCAGCTGCGGCCCCCGCCTGGATCCTGCTGGTCGCGGCCGCCTCCGGTGAGCGCGTCCGCTCCACCTTCACGTGGCTGACCGGGGGCAGCGGACTCGATGTGGGAGTGCGCCTGGACGCCCTGTCGGCGGTGATGAGCGTGGTCGTCGCCACGGTCGGGCTGGTCGTGCTCGTGTACGCGACCGGCTACTTCGCCGACGAGCCGCGCCGCCGGTCCGCGCTGGCGGGGCTGCTCGGCTTCCTCGCGGCCATGCAGGGGCTCGTGTTCGCCGACGGATACCTCGCGATGCTGGTCTTCTGGGAGCTGGTCGGCGCCGCCTCCGCACGCCTCATCGCCTTCAGCCGCGACGACCCAGCGGCGGCGCGGGGCGCCGTGCAGGCCTTCCTGACCACGCGCAGCGCCGACCTCGGGTTCTACCTCGCCGTCCTCGCGCTGTTCACGGCAACCGGCAGCGTCGCCTTCGCCGGCGCACGCCCGGCGGGCGCCCTGGGCGCCGTCGTCGGCATCGGACTGGTAGTGGCGGCGATGGGCAAGAGCGCCCAGGCGCCGCTGCAGACGTGGCTGACCGGGGCCATGGCCGGGCCGACGCCGGTGAGCGCGCTGCTGCATTCGGCGACGATGGTGGCGGCCGGCGTCTACCTGCTCATGCGCAGCACGCAGCTGCTGGCCGGCTGGCCGCTGGAGCTCGCCGGCTGGGTGGGAGCCATCACGGCTGTCGCCGGCGCCTTCATCGCGCTCGGCCAGGACGACCTCAAGCGGGTGCTCGCAGGTTCCACCACCAGCCAGCTCGGGCTGATGTTCGTCGGCGTCGCCGCCGGCGGCCCCGTCGTGGGTCTCTTCCATCTCGTCGCCCACGCCGCCGGCAAGGCCTGCCTGTTCCTCGCCGCCGGGCTGTTCCAGCACGAGCGCGGCGGGACCGCCTTGGAGCGGCTGCGCGGCGTGGGCCGGGAGGAGCGCGCCGGCTTCGCGTGCTTCGTGGTGGGCGCGCTGAGCATCGCCGCCGTCCCCCCGCTGGCCGCGTTCTGGAGCAAGGACCACATCGCGGCCGCCAGCGAGAGCCACGCCGCCTGGTTCGTCCTCGTCCTCCTCGCGGCGGCCGGGTCCGCCGCCTACCTGCTGCGCCCGGCGCTCATCCTCTGGCGTCCGGGGAGCGGCGCTCAGGCGCGTACGCCCCCGGGTCGTCCAGCGATGCTCGCCGGCACGGCAGCTCTCGCCGTCGCCTCGCTCGGTCTCGGCGCCGCCGGAGCACCGCTCGCCAAGCTCATGGGCGGAACGCTGCCGAGCTCGACGCTCAGCCTCATCCTGTCGCTGGTCGCGCTCGTGGCCGGCGCGCTGGGAGTCCTGCTCGTGCCCCATCCGCCTCGCTTCCTTGCCGCAGCGGCGCGCCGACAGCTGTTCACGAACGAACTGCTGCGCGCGACGGTCGAGCGCGCGACGCTCACGCTCTCACGCGTGACCGACGTGGTCGACCGCCGGGTGGTCGACGCCGCCGTCGACGGCACCGCGCAGGCGACCCTGGCGATCAGCGCGTTCGACGACCGCATCGAGCGTTCGGGGCTGGATGCCGCGGTCGACGGCCTCGCCCGGACGGTCGGGGCCAGCGGCTCCCGACTGCGTCGGCTGCAGAGCGGGCGGCTCTTCGAGTACCTGCGCGACACCGCGCTGGGCGCCGCGGCCGTCGGCGTGCTCATCGCCCTGGCGGCCCTGCTCTGACCGGAGACCCCATGCCCTTCCTCAGCCTCTCCATCCTCATTCCCCTCGTCGTCTCGGTCGCGGTCGCGTTCGTGCCCGCCCGCGCCTCCGCCGTACCGCGGACACTCGCGCTCGGCGCAAGCGTGGCCGCGCTCGCCTGCATCGCCGCGACATGGCTCGGCTTTGACAGCGGCAAGGGATGCAACTGGTGGAGGAGGTGCCGTGGATACCCAGCCTGGGCGTCGCCTGGCGGCTGGGCGTGGACGGCATGTCCCTAGCGCTGTCCGCGCTGACCGTCGTGCTCTTCGTGGTCTCCGTCGTCTACGGGGTGGGACCGAAGCCGATGACCCGCGCGGCGGCGGCCCTGCTGATGCTGCTCGAAGCGTCCACGCTCGCCTTCTTCCTCGCGCAGGACTTCTTCCTGTTCTACGTGGCCTTCGACGTGACGCTCGTCGCCATGTACTTCCTCATCGCGCTATGGGGGGAGGAGAACCGCCGCTACGCAGCGATCAAGTTCTTCCTCTACACGCTCATCGGCTCGCTGCCGGTCCTGCTGGGCATCCTCGCGCTCTACCTCACGTCGGAGCCGCACACCTTCGACATGCGCGTGCTCGTCCGCGAGCATCCCATCGCTGGGTCCGGTGTCGGCGCCTCGCTGGTGTTCCTGGCCTTCTTCATCGGCTTCGCCATCAAGACCCCGGTGGTGCCGTTCCATACGTGGCTGCCGGCCGCCCACGTGGAAGCGCCGACCACCGGCAGCGTGCTGCTGGCCGGGGTCCTGCTGAAGCTGGGCACGTACGGACTGGTCCGCGTGAACCTGCAGATGCTGCCGGACGCGTTCGCGCACTACGCCCTCCCGGTCGCCCTCCTCGGGCTGGTCAGCGCGCTGTGGGGGGCGCTGGTCGCGCTCGCGCAGACCGACCTCAAACGCCTGGTCGCCTACACGTCGGTCAACCACATGGGCTACGTGGTCGTCGGCGTGGCCGCGGCGGCCGCGACGGGCATCAGCCGCCACGCCCGCGACCTCGCCATCGACGGCGCGGTGCTGCAGATGGTTGCGCACGGCCTGGTAACCGGAGCGCTGTTCCTCATCGCCGGCATCGTGCTCGAGCGCGCGGGGACGCGCGACCTGCGACGGCTCTCGGGGCTGATGCGGCCGATGCCGGTCTACGGGACGTTGGCCGCCATCGCGTTCTTCGCGTCGCTCGGGCTTCCCGGCCTGGCGCAGTTCCCCGCCGAGTTTCAGATCTTCCTCGGCGTCTTCGACGTCTGGCCGGCGGTCGGCGCGGTCGTGGTGTTCGGCATCGTCATCAGCGCCGCGCTGTTCCTCCGGGCACTGCAGCGCGCCTTCCTTGGCGACACGCCAAGGCCGTTGCAAGGCCTCCGGGACCTCGATCGTCGCGAGCTCGCTGCGGTCGTGCCGCTGACCGTCCTGTTCATCGCGCTCGGCGTGTACCCGCGCCTGGCGCTCGACGTGGTCTCGGCCGGCAGCTGGCTGCTCGGCGCCTGACGCCATGATGCCAAACGGCGGCACCTACGAGCAGGCCAAGCGAGCCGAGGACATGATGCTCGGCGAGCTCGGCTGGCTCGCTCCCATCGGTGCGCTCACGCTCGCCGCCATCCTCGGCGTGGTGCTCGCGCTGGCGTTGCCGCGGCATCGCCAAGGCCTGGTCGGCGCCTGGGTCGCGGGCGCGCACCTCGCCGCTGCCGCGCTCGCAGCCGCGGTCTGGCTGGACCGCGGCTTCATGGCGACCATGTCCGGCACCATCCTCATCGACGGCGCCTCCCTCACGTTCATCGGGCTGGTCGGCGTCGCCGGGGCGCTGGTCGTGGCCATCGCCCGCCCGACCGTGGCCGGCACCGACCGCGAGGGCGAGTTCTATGCGGTTCTGGCCGCCACGTCCCTCGCCGCGGTGATGTTGAGCACCGCTGCCGATGCGGCGCTGCTGGCCATCGCGCTCGGAATGCTGAGCCTCGGCTCGTTCGTGCTGACCGGCTACCTGCGCCGCTCGGCCGCGAGCAACGAGGCGTCGGTGAAGTACTACATCTACGGGACCGTCGCCGGCGCCAGCATGGTCTATGGGCTGACCTGGTGGTTTGGACTGGCCGGCTCGACGTCGCTTGCGGTCATCGGCGAGAAGCTGCCACAGGCCCCGACCGCCGTGGTCGTGGCCTCCACGGCGCTGGTCATCGTCGGTCTCGGCTACAAGGCGGCGCTCGTGCCCTTCCACTTCTGGACGCCGGACGTCTACGTCGGCGCGCCGTTGCCCGTCGCCGCCTACCTGTCGGTGCTGCCGAAGATCGCCGGGCTCATCGCCCTCGCGCGGGTCTTGCCGATGGCGCTGCCCGACGGTGCGGCCGGCTGGCCGACCGTCGTCGCCGTGCTGGCCGCGGCGACGATGACGCTCGGCAACCTCGCTGCGCTGCCCCAGCGCAACGTCGTGCGCCTGCTGGCGTACTCGTCCATCGCGCAGTCCGGCTACCTGCTCATGGGCGTTGCCGCTCTGCACGGCTCGCGGCTGGGACTTTCCTCGCTGCTGTTCTACGCCATGGCGTACGCGGTCACCAACCTCGCCGCGTTCGCCGTCGTCGTGGCCGTCCAGCGCGAGCGCGGCTCCGTGCAGCTGGACGCCTTCGCCGGACTCGGACGCACGCATCCGTGGTGGACGGCCGCACTCGTGGTGAGCCTGCTCTCGCTGGTCGGGATTCCGCCGCTCGCCGGGTTCGTCGGCAAGCTGGAGGTGTTTCGCGCCGCCATCGACGCCGGCCAGGCGTGGCTCGCCGTCCTCGCCATCGTCAACACCGTCATCTCGCTCTACTACTACCTCCGGGTGCTCGCTCCCACCATCCTCGAAGCCGCTCCGCCACGCGTCCAGGCGGGTCCCGTCAGTGCCAGCCGCAGCGGCTCGCTGAGCATCGGTCTCGCGCTCTGCGCAATCGCCACAGTCGCCTTCGGCGTGGTGGCACAGCCGCTGCTGCAGCTCTCTGAGGTCGCACGCATGCTCATGCCATAGACGCGCCGCTCAACGCAACGGAAGCGGCTACCGATACGTGGGGACCCTTGTCCTACGTTTCGTCGGAGCTACGTCGTCCATGGCCAGCAAACTGAAGCTGTGCCTTCCCGTGCTGCTGCTGCTGGCGGGCGTCGGCTACACGCTCGCCTTCACCGGGCCGCACATCCCCGCCGCGAAGGCCAAGGTCGACGGCGACGTCTACGTGCTGCCCAGGGAGTTCTTGGTGAACCTCAACCGCGGGCGCTTCGCGAAGCTGACCGTGGGCTTGGTGCTGGAGCACCACCAACCAGAAGCGGCGACGGGCGCCGAAGCCGCGAGCTCCAAACCGCCAGAGGGCTTTGGGGTCCTGCCGCAGGAAGCGCTGGTTCGCGCCGCGGTAACCGACGCGCTCACCGGCAGCCAGCCGGAGGCCCTGACCTCGCGACGAGGACGCGGACAGCTGCGCAACCGCATCTTGCGCCGGCTGGAGAACACCACGGACCTACGCGTCAAGCAGGTCCTCCTCCCCGACGTCACGGTCCAGTAGCGGCAAGTCGGAGGGGTCGCCGCCAAAGACGACGGCCCCTCCGCGCGTGTGGAGGCGTCAGCCGCCGTAGGCGAAGTAACCCTTCGGCACCGGGCGGTAGCCGGCGTAGTGGAAGATGCGAGTCATCCCCACGGGCGCCCCGTTGTAGCCGTCCATCATCTTGTTGGACGTGTGATGCGGCACGTGGCAGTGGAAGATCCAGTTGCCGGGGTTGTTCGCGCGGAACTCGATGTCGATGAACTCGCCGGGCGCGAGATTGACGGTCGTCTCGTACGACTGCGACTCGCGCGGGATGCGATGTCCGTTCTTGGCGACCTCGCGGAAGTCATGCCCGTGTAGGTGCATCGAATGTGAGAGGTTCGAGGCGTTGTAGAGCCGGATGCGGACCTTGTCGCCGCGACGCAGCGTCAGCGCGCGCCCGGAAGCCTCTCCCGTCTTGCCGTTGATGGTCGAGAACGGGAAGTCGCCGGTGCCCGGGGGAAACGGCGCCACGAGCTGGCCCTCGCCCGGAGGCGCGAACTGCTGCAGGACCATCGCGAAGTCGCGGTCGACGTGATCGGCGCGCCGCTCGCGCCGGGGCAGGATGATGAAGAATCCATCCAGCCCGCGCAGCTCCTGGACCGCCGAATCCGTGTGCGAGTGGTAGGCGAACGTCCCGGCGTGCTTGGGCTTGAACGTGTACGCAAAGGACGCGCCGATAGCGATGGGGTTCGGCTGGCTGATGCCGGCGACGCCGTCGTAGCGGTTCGGCGCTCCCATGCCGTGGAAGTGCACGGTCGTAGGCTCCGGGAGCCGGTTCGTCAGCACGACGCGGACCCGTTCGCCGGCGTACGCCATCAGGGTCGGCCCCGGGGTCGAGCCGTTGTAACCCCAGACCCTCGCGGTCTTGATGGGGAAGTTGGCGATGCGTTGCTCGAACTCCGACGCAGTGAGCCGGTAGGTCCGTGTGTTGCCGTGCTTCGTGCCCCACATGGTCGTGACGCTCGGCGTCCGAGGCACGGTCGGGCGCACCGTGTGCTGCCGCTGGCCCGATGCCTGTGCGGTAGCCAGGACCACCGTCGCTCCGGCGAGAACCGCAACCGCGAGCGCGCACGCGGCCGCCTCGGTGCGGACAACCCGCAGCATCTTCTGGAATACGTGAGCCATTCCTCTCGGCCTCCTTCGTCGGTCAGAAGCGTCACGCTTCCCCGGAGCGACCGGTTCCTCCGTTCCTACCCGCTGTAGGAAGCGCGCCTGAGGCGTTATGCGCACGCGGCGGCCCGATTGGATGCTCCGCGGTTACCCACCTGACCGCCGGCTCCTTTCGATGCCCAGCTCATCCGAGGTAGTTGAGCGGATTGCAACGGATCCGTTCAGCCGGACCGACTTGCAGGCACGCCGACGCAGCGACTATGTCCAGATGTGGTCAGCGTGCGCGCGCGGTCCACCGCGGGCCTTCGTCATCGTCGTTCAGTGCGGCGAGACCGTGTGCGTGGCCGTGTCCCAGCGACGCAGGTCAGGCAGCGGGTCCACCGGTTGGCCGCCCTGGTACCAGCCGGGCGCTGTCCACAGCTCGAAGTGCAGATGGCAGCCGGTCGCGCGACCCGTCTCGCCCACGTCCCCGAGTTGCTGTCCCGTATTCACATGCTCGCCTCGGCTCACCAGCGGAGCGGTCCGCATGTGCATGTAGACGTGGCTCGGTCCATCGCGGGTGCCGATGACCACGTAGTTGCCGGCGCGGCTCTCGAACGTCGCCTTGATGACCGTGCCGGCCCGCGCGGCGACGACGGGCGTCCCGCAAAGGGCGAACAGGTCCTGCCCCTGGTGGCCGCGCCAACCGCCGAAGCGGTTCGAGACGCTCTGACCGAGGTCATGGTCGCCGCGGATCGGGAACGTGAAGTCGCCCGAAGCAACCGGCGCTGGCGAAGGCGACATTGGCGGTCCCGCCGCCGGGCGCACGCGCAGCCGGCGCGGTGCCGAACGCGAGCCGTCTCCGGAGATCAGCTGCATCGGTCCCGAGCGCGCCCGCGACGGCACGACGACGATGACGCGATGGCTGCTGCGTCGGCTCGGCTGTGCGAAGCGGTCATCGCGCTGGCCGTGGGCGCCGAGAAAGACGACGCGTCGGGTGCTCGCCAGCGCCTCGCCGGCCACCTGCAACGCCTGTCCGCGCCGGCAGCCGCCCGGAGCCGACCCGCAGCTGAGGCGCTCGACGTGCGGAGCCGACGGCGTCGCGGCACCGCCGGTCGCACCATCGTGCGCCCCGGCGGGTGCCGCCGCGACCGCCATCCCCATCAACACCGTGGCACCGCACCCCGTCACGCGCTTGGTTCGCATCGAGCTCCTCTTCGGTTGCGCCTACGGGGTGAGCTGACGGGCTCGCGCGCGAAGAGACGCGCTAGGACCGCATCAGCGGTCCATTCGCCCCAACAGAATGGGTCCCCCGCCTCCGCACAGACCCGCCGCGCGGAGTTCGGCTTCCTACGACGCGTCGGAGCATAACGCGGGTCGCATGACGGCCGCTTCCACGCTCGCACCGAGTCCGCGGCGGCCGAGATCGGCGGCGAGCGGGATCAGAGCTGTGCTTCGACCGAACCGCGAGCCGGTGCCGCGGTAGGGGCGGCGCCCGACGGAGCCACTCTGGGGACCCGAGCGCGTGAGTGGCGCGGACGGGTTGGCCATCCCGCGAAGAGCGTGCCCAGAGACACGACCCCAGCGCCGAGCCATATCCAGCTCACTCCGGTGCGCACCCAACCGCGGAAGGTGACGGGCGGTCCGTCGCGCGCCCACTTCTGCTGGATGATGGCGATGACCAGCGCCTGCGTGCGGGGCGCGGACGTGCCGAAGCGGCGTTCGGCTTCACTGATCGCCGGCTTCAGCGCATCGAAGTTGGGCTGCACGGCCACCCAGACGTCCTTGCCGAGGCTCGAATCGAGGCCGATCTCGCTGGTCTGCTCGCCACTGAAGTAGCGGCCCACGATGCTCGAGGCGTCCGTGGACGGATACAGCTCGCGCGACGGACGCAACGTGGTGACAAAACGCCCGTCGCGGCGGACATCGACGACGGTGCCGAATGTGAGCTTCTCGGCCGTCAACCCGGTTCGAGGCTTCCTGTAGGTCAGGTCATAGCCAGCGACCCGCATCCGTTGGCCGGGACGTAGCTGGCGATCGACGACGGTGCCGAACGACGAGGACGCCGCGACGCCGAGGAGCAGCAGCGCGACACCGGCGTGCACGGTGTAGCCGCCGTAGCGACGGCGGTTGCGGCGCATGAGGCCGACGAGCGCGACGGGCCACGACTCCCGGCTCGCGTCGCGTCGAGCTCGCGTGCCACGGACGACCTCGCCGCCGAGCGCCGCGCCGGTGAAGGCCATGACCGCGAAGGCGACGAGCGCCGCGGGGTGCGATGTGCCGTCACCGAGGACGATGACGAGCGCCAGCACGGCCCCCGCGGCCGCTGCGGGCACCACGAGTGCCCGGACGAGCGCGCGCGGTGTTGTCTTGCGCCATGCGAACAGCGGTCCCGCACCCGTGAGCAGGACCAACACGATGCCCAGCGGCGTGACGTAGCGCTCGAACCAGGGCGGGCCGACGGACGCCTGTGTGCCGGTGACTGCCTCGGAGATGAGCGGGAAGAACGTGCCCCACAAGATGACGAAGGCGAGCCCGACCAGCACCAGGTTGTTGAGCAGGAACACGGCCTCGCGCGAGATCAGCGAGTCGAGGCGATGCTCTGAGCGCAGGTTGCCCAGGCGCCACGTCACAAGCACGATGGAGCCAAGGACCGTCACTGCGATGGCGACAACGAAGGGAACACCCAACGTCGAGGCGCCGAAGGCGTGGATGGAGTTGAGGATGCCCGAGCGCACCAGGAACGTGCCCGTGAGCG
>JAABUS010006292.1_pt1 | contig 14585 bp, 17 predicted proteins | sample 5560161 | NCBI WGS metagenome assembly JAABUS01 (sample SAMN10711885, study PRJNA513376) | rock metagenome | isolation source: Antarctica rocks | place: Antarctica: Victoria Land, Trio Nunatak nord | collected 2016-01-04 | reverse complement strand
AGATAGTTCTTGACTTTCTCGCCGATTTTATACTAACTTTGAGCCGGCCTAGAGTATTTATATAAATAATTTATAATTATTTTCTATTATCCCCCGTATTTTTAGACGATTTTTAATTTCTAATTTTAAATTTATCCCTCTAAACTCTTTATATAATCTTCTATAACTATAAGAAAACTAGAATATATTATCTTTAACTAATCGTCGATCGTTATCTACGATATAGATTTATAAATTAATATTGAGATTTAGATAAAACATTAAATATTATATATTATTATAATTATACCGTTCGTTATAAGTAAACGTCCTAAAGTATAAATTATATATTCGAGATTAGAGTATATAAGACTATTTTATAACCTCTTTCTCGAATAAATTTTCCTCGCTTTTCTCCTTCGATATTTATTATCGCGTAACTACTATCGTAGTTTATATTTAATTTCTCGTTAAGATCTAAAGAATAACTTCTTTATCGAGTTTATAAAATCTCTTTATTATATACGAATACCCGCCGAATAAAGAAATTCTTAATTTTTCCGATCTCGTTTTACCGGGCCCGTTTAAATTACGATTATTAGAAATTAATAATTATATATTTAATATAAATAATCTACGTAATCGTAATCCCTCGCCCTAAAGGAGAAGAATTATTAACTATTATAATAACTCCCTTAATAAATAGTCTTAACTAGAAATATTTTTAAAGATTAATAATAAGTAATTCACGATTCCTTTCAAATATAACTCTTTAGCCTCATTATTTGAAATACCTAAAAATTAATATAGTTTTAGAAAGCGATAAGACTTCGTTATCGGATATTTTACTTCTTTATAAAAGATTTAAAATATTAAATTTAGGCGATTTCACTACCCTTATCGGATTCTAAAATAGAAGGGTATTAAAATATTTAAATAATAATTTTAAATTATTAAAACTCTATAAAAACGTACCTTTAAAATAGTAATAGAATTAATTATATCTTTAACGGGAGGACCTATAAATAATTACGAAATATTATTTAAAACTATACGGCCTTAACCTTAATCTTCGATATATAAAAGAATTAATACGAGGCCTTATAATAGGTTCGATTATAATATTAATAATTATTCGTTCTAAATTATATTAAACTCTTAATTATTTTATTAATTATCTCTAGTTCTTAGGCCCTCTCGACGTTAATTTTAATTTAAAAATTTTCGGTTTATATAGAAACCGGGAGCCGAAGCCTACCCTAGAGATTATTAAATATTTATAAATATATATACGACGCTAGATTCGACGCTCTAGATTATAGAGATAATATAATAGAATAGAACCTAGGCTCTTTATACTCGATATTATTATTAACCCTTTTCGCCCACTTTATTTATAAGAGTACTATATAGTATATTTTAAAAACGAGGATATAGAGTAATAGAGATATCGAGTAGATATTTTAGAATATAAATAAAAAGTAGGGAAAAATAAAGTAAATATTATATATATTAAATTAGAAGTTATGAGGTTAAAGTTAAGTTTAAAGTATATATATTATTTTAATCTATATTAGAATCCCGTAGAATTTTTTTTAAATAAAGTAAAAAATAGACCTACCGATTCTAAACTTATAATCTCGGGTCGAAATTATATTAATTATAATTTAATCCGGCTTTTAACCTTCCGTGATTAATAAAATATATAATATTTCTACTATTTTATCTATTAATAATAATAGAGCTCGTTTTATTTAATATTATATTAAAATAGTTTTAACTATTTTTATCTACTTTATAATTTCAATATACTCGCTTTAATACTTTAATTATTTATATAAATAAATCTTATATAATTAGTAATTATATCGACTTTTAAATATCTACGCCGGCCGTTTAAAATCTTTATAAATATAATATATAATATTAATAAATAATTCTCTTAACTCTTTTTACTTTATAATCTCTTTTTTAATATATCGATTAATATTATAATATATATAATAATATCTAATAGTAGTATTAAGGTATATAATTTTACTATAATTATTAAAAATAATTTAATAAATATATAAAATTAATAATATTTTAATAGAGTTAGAGGCGTTTTTAAAATATTTAAAATAAATAAATAATTTTATTATAAACCTAGTTCAGAAGTATTTATAGAAGAAATATTTTAAAAATTCTATATATAGTCGTTCTAAACTAGAATAGGCGATTTTATATTTATTTATAATAATTATATTTAAAAGAAATACTAGAGTAGTTTCTATATCTTTATATATATATATTAAATAGTATAGTACGAGTATAGTTAATTAACCTCGTCGATATTATTTATAAAATAATTATAATATTAATAAACTCTAGAATTTATAATTCTTTAATTATTAAATTACTAAATACTACCCGAGATATATAAATATTAATAATTATTCTAATAGGCCGGCGACGAGGTTTTATTACTATTCTCTTTATTAATTAAAATAATAATTATAAATAAAACTACGTTTTAATTTTTTTATATAAATTCTATTATCTAGTTATTATTAGAAAAATAGTTATAAAGTTTTCTTTATTCTAGTTAAATATTATATAGTAATTTTGGATCGATAAAACTATAATATATACCCCGATTTTATTCTTTCCTCTTTTTTTAAACCTCGGTATATTAATTTTATTCTAGATTCTCGTTTATAGTTTTTATAATATATATAATACTAGTAACCCCGAATCCTTCGTATTTAAAATCCGATAATAGTATTATTAATATAAATGAATTATTTAATTAAATAATATATTAGAAAGTTATATTAATATTATATTATAATATTAAATCTAGGACTATTATTTATATTTTTAAAAAACCGCGATCTTTAATTTAATAATTATTGAAATTAATAAATTTATTCTAGTCCTCTTTAATATAGTATATTTAATTTAATAAATAATTGAGATTAATTAGAGCTTATATTTTAAAGTCTTTTAATATCGATTTACTCGGAATATTAACTATTACTTCTTTATATTTTATAAAGTATTAAATAATCTCGTTAATAATAAGGTATATATCGTAATTTTAATATTATTAATAATAAAGAATTATAATTATATACTAGGCGAATTAACTCTAAAATAAAATTTAATATATTTATTTATATAATCGCGTAGAATTAATAATATAATACCGTCGAAGAAGAGGTTAAAAATATTATTTAATATATTAAAAAAGATATTATTAAATAGTAAACTATAATTATAAATAAATAAATTCGTAATTTAAATAAATTTATAAATAGGAAGGGATTAGGGCTTTAAAGACGACTTTTTAAAAATCTTTATAAATATTAAATTAATAAAAATATACTCGATATTATTAGAAATATACGTACGAGGTATATACTACGGAATAGGGAAGAAAAAAGAATAAAAAAGAAAAAGTAAAAACTATTAAAAAAGAGAAAGAATTATTTATTATTATCTTCCTCTCTACTCTCCCTATAGAGTTACTCCTATATATAGTTATATATATATATATATATACCCTATTACTACTCCTATATAGTTTATATATATATATATATAGACTTTATTACTACCCCTATATATAGCCTATATATACGTATATATATCCTCTATTAAATAGTATAAAGATTAGGATAATTAGGAAAGTAGTTAAGAAATACTAAATTTTATATTTAATTTAGACTAGCCTTTTAATACTAGTTATATATAAAATATAAAAGTAAAAATAAATTATATTTTAAAATAGTAATAAATTTATATATAGGCTATATATAAAAGTATTAATAAAGTATATATATATATATATATAACTATATATAGGGGTAGTAATAGAGTATATATAAAAATATATATAAACTATATATAGAGGTATATATAGGTTATATAAGAGTAGTAATAAAATATATAATTATATATAGGAGTAACCCTATAGGGAGAGTAAAGAGGAAGGGAATAATAAAAAAGAGAAGAAATTCCTTAAATTAATAAAGAAGAAAATAATTTTAAATTTATTTCTTCCTCGCTCTTCCCCTTCCTCTAGGGAAGAAAGGGGAAGAGAAAGTAATCTCTATTTTATTTTATAATATAACGAGGTATAATTAAATTAATAAGAGTAGTATATAAAGTAATTTATATATAAATAGAATAATAAACGTATTTTATTAAATATTTAAAAGATTTATAACTTTAACTCTAAACGAGTTATTTATTAATAAATAAAATAAAGTAGCGGTTTATTAGAGACGAATATTCCGACGCTACTTTATAATTATTTTTATAAAAACGTAATTATATAGCCGTGAACGAAGTTACGGAATTATAAAGTACGACGTTTAAAGTATTTAAAGACGTTTATAAAAAAGAGATAAAACTTAATTCGGAAAGTCTTGAGAGGATCGGTAACTATTTACGAGAGAGAGTTTTATATTAATATAGTATAGAAATTTAAAGAATTAATTAAGGGGGTTATAGAGGAAAGTAGAGATTAAATAAAAAATAGAGGCGGTAGGAAGAAGAGGAGGATCGGGAGGCGCTAGCGAGGTTATTAGGATTTATAGTAGAGAGGGTAAAATATAATATAATAGTGTTATTTAGGGAATTATTTGATTTAGGATATATATCTCGAGGATTAAAATAGATATAGATAAGTCTAATCCTTATAGTCGTTTATTTCTGTTCGGTATATTTCGATTTCATATATATATTAGCAGCTCTTTTCATATAGGACGTACGCGATCGATTCTCTTATAGATCCACCCTCGGCGCACTCGACGTTTTAGACGGACACCCCTGCCCCTTAAAATCAACCACACTACCCGTCGACAGCGTCGACGCATTCGATCCCCGCCAAGAATTTACATATCTAACCCACGTATTCGTAAAAACCAGATACTTAACACTCCTCTCCGCCCGATCAAACACCCCGGGCCTAAACCCCTCAGGAATCGAATTTGTCCCCGACGGCAGAATGTGCTCGCTCGACGCATTATTCAGCACCCCTCCCGTAATCCCCCCACCAAAATTAAGCGCATGCTGGGCCGGCTTGTTCCCCTTGGACGAGTGCGCGTTGGAGATCTTGGTGATTTCCGCAATAGCCGAAAGGGACCATTTATCGGCAAAGGGCGCGATGACGGAGGAGGTGGGGACCACGTCGCGGCCGAAGATGTCGTCCAGTGCGTGGTAGACGTGGCTTTCGATGTTGATGGGGAAGGCGGAGGTGTGTAGGCTGACGCTGCGGTCGAAGATGTCGGTTGCGAGGGTGAAGAATTTCTGCTGCTGCTCGTGCTCCGGGCCGGGCTGCGACTCATCATTGTCGTTTCTGCTAGACAGTGCCTGCTGCGCCGCCCACGCAGCCTTGAAGTCACGGACACTGGCCAGGAAGATTATATTCTCGCCCGTGAATTCCCGCGTAGATGCATAGTCAAGGAGCTCGCCAGAATTATTCTGCAGCGCCAGCTCGAACGCTTGCAAGCTGTGCTTGCTACCCTTGATCTGGCTCTCGAGATCGGCGTCCGAGGAGGTCAACGATGACGACGGCTGCAGCATCTTCTCCTGCGAGCCCCAGGTCTGGAAGTGGTGCCGCGAGGCAGTGTAGACTTCGTACAGGGGAAAGAAGAGCGCGACGCCTTGCATGACGCAGATGCCCGGATTAAACCATAGTCCTGTGGGGAACTTTGCAGTTACTGGGGCGAAGCTGTCGACATGGGTGGAGATGAGCCACATGGGTAGGCCTGGCAGGCCGGAGATGATGGCTAGTATAGTTTGGAGCTTCCAATGGAAAATGTCTTTGATGTGGCGGATCCGCCAGAGGAGCCAGGGCCCGAAGATGTAGGCCCAGAAAGCTTGGTACCAGATTGTTACCGCCCTGGTGGTTGGAAAAGTGAGCAAGACTTATGTGCTTGTAGTGGAAGGGGGGTCTTACCATTGCCAACCACGAAGGCAGAACTTGTGGGGCACAGGATGCCCGGTGATGCCGAATGGGACGAATCTGCGCGACACCAAGAATACGATGAGCGAGAGAAAGACCTTGGATGAGAGTTTGATCAGTATTATGCACTTGGAGGAGGGTACTGTATGCCCAGACTCACCTGAACAACAATACACAGGCTGATGCCGAAGTAAATCTGCGAAAGAAGCGTCATGTGGCCCCATGAAGAGCGATATCTCCAGAATTTGAGATGATCCAATGTCAAGCGGTCCGAGCGTCTGAAGGGATGATGTCTGAGATCTCTCTGTCGCGCGCTGATGCTGAGTAGCTGTATATTGTGTAGCGCGAATAGCGCGATTCCAACCGGAAAGTAGATGCTCATCACCCAGTAGTTGACAGTGCATGGATAGGCTCCGTTGAGTGGGTAGATGAGCATGTTAGAGCACCAGTAGATTTGCAGGATCAAGACGGCCGCAATGGTGAGGCCTGTTTTGCGCTTGCGGATGCTCTCATGATGCCGGAGTCGCCATAAGGCGGCCGCGCCGGCGAGTAACACGGTCGTCCAGAAGGCAGCGAGCACGATGTATACCACCCCCAGGTGGTTAAGCTGAGGAGTACCGACAGGCATCTTGTCGCGGTGGTACAATGGAGAAAGGGCCAGCCGCGCGATTTCCGAAGTCAATGCACGAGGGCAAAGTCGCAAGCCTTTGGCAATTTCAACGGCGGACCTCAGCTTCACATCTCATCCCTTACTAACGGTCTCCGCTGGTGTTGAATGAAGGTGGAGCGGCGACAGGCATGCCGTTGACAGAAGCAGTAGCTGGGCACTAGCATACTTAAGGATAGAACGGTCTGCGGAAGGGGACTGGACTAGATCTTTATTAATTTCCAATCGTATTTTGCTTCTAACCGAGGACGACAAGTCAGGTAAAAAAGATGGCAGGACGACCTCATTCAACATCGTGATCGTGGCTCGTGCCTGGCTGGCTGTAGATGACGCAGTTACTAGCAGAGGCAGCCGTGGTAGGTCAGGCCGCTCAGGACATGCATCGACAGGGACACAACGAGAGATCATCATGAGCCGTTGAAGATGATGAAGTGGGTCGCTTGGCAGAATGAGTGGTTGATCTGCCTTCTCCAAATCGCCTTTTCTTTCCTCGGCTGGCATGCTTTGACAGGGCCCTTGGCGCTGCTCGAGACGGCTGAGAGCACGACATATAGGTTGAAACACAACTAGAAAGCACTACGGAGTACGACAGGCACTATGGTGGGGTAGCCAGGTTGACAATTCGTGAACAGCTAAGGATCCGCTGACTAATCCTCACTAGTGTTCTGCAAAATACTGGGCTGCCACGGCACAACGGCCCAGTTGCAGCAGAAAAGTGGGGTTTCCCGACAAATCAAGCCTTTCCCCCGAGACCATGTGGACCGTGATCCCCCTACTCCTGAAGATCATTTCCATTAAACATCATTGATAAGGCTGAGATCAAGGAACGGTGCCTGTTAGGCCGCGTTTCAGAATCCAGATGGCAACTCGGTCCGATGGAGAGTCGCACTGCTTTCTTCTGATTGGTACGGAGTAAGGGACCGCTCTTGCGTGATCTGCCTTCCAATCTTCCCCCTGGAACTCGGAATTAACTCGGAATTAGTGGTGGCGTCTTTCGTTCTTTTTGCTCCACCAAGTGAATTGTCAGCTCCAGCATAGATAGATAGCGCCCGTCCGTCTAGGCTCGAGATGGAATTACCGTTGTATCGAGAGCTTTTGCTAAGATCCCGGGTCAACGAGTGCTGTTTTGCGCGGTTTATGTCTTGCTATGTATGGCGTGTCGTGTGTGCACATTGCCGACCTTAGTGGCTACAGCTCTATGAGTGGACGGCTGATGAGTTTGGACCGTTGTTAGGTAAATTCGTCTACCTTGTTTGCTTTTCTCTTGACGCTCATATGATTTAAATGCACACATGCTTTAGATAGGACTTACTCCACGAAGCCTAGAGGTAAGGACATATTAAGCTTAACTAAGGCTTCGAAGCCTGACGCTGACCGCGTTGAATCTCCTGTATTCCATCAGCTTAGCATTCTAGGCCAGTTCAGCTCCGGAAAAGCGTCCATTAACCTGACTTCTAGCCTATTCACTATTCTTTGGCGCCGGAATACTCATAGAGAGTGGAATTGGACTCTGAAATACAGACCATTCTTACTCAACCAAGCCATGGTTGGCAAAAGGAGGCTGCGGAACCGGCCTTGTGCGCGTGGCAGTGCATTAGTTCGACCCTACGAGATTCAGGCGTAGCAAGGCTTGAAAGTCAAATGCTTCCCATTTCATAAAATCTCTCATCGTAGGCTTCGGTCATGCCCATGATTGTTGCTCAACATGGACCATTTGAGCGCGATAGTGTCTATCACAGGGATTTTGGCAGTCGCCGCGAAGGTCACGACAGCACTGGCAGGATTCATCGAGAAGAACAGAGATACGCCTAAATCAATCCGCAGCGTGCTGACCGAGCTTTCCGACCTAAGCCTCTGCCTTGCTCAATTGGCGCCGTTCATTCGAGGTACCAGGAATACCGAGAGAACTCGAAAAGAAGCTGTCTCAGTGGAACAAATCATCGTCATAAGCACGTCCCGTGTCATGAATATATCGGAGCGCAACAAGATGCTGGATTCTTTCAACCTTGACCAACCGATGTCGACGATCGCTAGATTGCGCTGGACAAAGAATAAGGAGAAAGTCGACGAGATCCTGACTCGCGTCCGTGCGTGTCGAAAAGCTCCTTAAATCTTATATTGACAATGTTTGCTTGGCGGGCATTGCGAAAGGCCATTGAGCCTATATCTGTGTCGCTGACGAATTGTTTTTTGTTCAGTGCTTCCACAGAAGCAGCACAGACGTCGATCTGGAATCTCACGAGCGCTGTTAAGCAGATCCTTCAAACAAGTGAAGATGTCTCGCGACGAGTGGCAAGTATAGAGACAAGATTTGCTACTTCAATTCGATCCCCTACCTCAACCCTTCGAGCGCCGCTATACAATGATGATGCATCGACTATCATCCTCAAGGCTGAAGATAATTGGGACCGCGATATGCTTGCTCAAACAATCAGGCAGAAGGGCGATCGAAAAGAGCCGCCACCAGATGTGATTGATATTGCCTCGTCCGCTAATTCCAATTATCAAGATTCCTCTGGACGACAATACTCGTTTTCGTCTGTAGCCTGACGAGTAGTTCAGTTTGATCTTAAATTGGAGTCTGAGCTCTACGCATCTAGAGTGTACTCTCGTAAAACTCACCGGCACTCGATATCATCTCTTTTTTCAATGGGGAAGATTCGGGTGCTGGACTCTCTTTTTTTTCAGGCATTAGTCCTGCACAGATTCCAAGCCTCTCTATTATTTCTCTACCAATCTTCTGCCATGAGTTGTGGAACGCTCAACAGTACGAAATTCTTCAAGATCCAGGAACCTATGCCCGCCCAATCGATGAGTCTACATCTGTGTTTAGAAGGCTCCGGGACAATACGTCTAGCGTAGAGGGCAGCAGCCTATCACCAGCCGACCCTATGATTGGTGCCATCGGATTCAAGAATGGGAACCTTCTCAAGAGATTGCTCAAATCTTACCTGAAGGCCAAACCAACGGCGAAGAGAGCATTGGAGAGGCAAACCAAAATAGTATTACTTGGTGATTGATGCTGCATTTTGCTATTCCTAGTATCCGCCATAGTAGATATATAATGGTTGATCTTCCACTAGGAGCTTGTCTATCCGGGAAGTCTACTAGTCTGAAGCAGATGCGACTCCTTTATGGAGTCGGCTTCACCACGGAGGAAAGAAAAGAAGTTCGGCGACTTGTCTTCAGCAACATCAGGGTGGCTTTCAGGATTGTTTTCCAACAAAGGAAAGAGTGGGGGCTTGAGTACGAATCAGATACTTCATCAGTGAGCATAGGAATTTCTGAATTGTTGCCAATCTAATACTGACCTTCTGGCAGCATCACGAGCAGATCTTGATTGAAGGCTATGACACTGAGTACGACGATATTGGGCTGGATGACCAGTTCCCGCAGACCTGTTTGGCCTCGATGAAGGCAATGTTTGCGGACGAAGGATTTCAGCGCGTTGTCAAGAGAGGGAATGAATATGCCTTATATAACAATTTCCAGTAGTATGGAACAGATCCCCCAGCATGAATTGCACAAGCGCTAATCTCTGCCAGCTACTTCGAGAACATCGACCGATTGTTTTCGCGTCAATATCTTCCAAACGATCCGGACGTGCTTCACTCATTTGTCCTTACAAGAGACATTACAGAGACCCGTCTCCAATTCGGGAAGCTTGATTGCCTGCTTTTCAATGTTAGCGGTGTTCGTTCTAAACGCAAGAAATGGGTACATGTTTTCGAAGGTGTTCATTGTGTTATTTTCACTGCACCTTTGAGCGGGTACGACGAATGTCTTGTTGAGGATAATACAGCGGTAGGCAGTCTCCTCCTTGAAGCCCTGCCGCTTAATATTCCTATATCTTGCTGATTCACCCATACTAGAACCAACTAGAAGAGGCGCTCTTGCTGTTCGACGCATTAATGTCTCTCACCTGGTTCAAGTCGTCTACCGTGATTCTTTTATTTTCGAAGTTGGACCTCTTCCGAGAGAAAGTTTACCGTTCGCCGATCAGTCAGTACTTTCCCGATTATACCGGAGCACAGGACGACAGCAAGGCCGCACAGGACTTCTTGGTGTATAAATTTCTTACCATCGGGCGAAAGAGGGATCGAAATTTGCGTGTCCACTGCACCAATCTGACGGATACGGATAATTTCCGGCCAATACTGAAGGACATCGAGGCTTCGATACGAGACGAACTCTTAGTCTAGATGGACCCATTATCAGATAGACTTGCCTGACTCTGACTAAAGTCCCCCAAAGAAATATTTCTGCGTTGTTTTGTAGCCTATAATACTATACAGTATTCGAAACTATTTTCCTTCAAATCTTCCACTCCCGATATATTCGCACTTCCAGCAGTACCTAATCCCGCGCACGCTCCCAGCTCCCAATTCCCATCTCCTCCAAGCGGAAATCCCGCCTGCCCCTAGTCTATCGCTTCCTCATATTCGCACTACTGAGACCGCAAGACATGATGCTCGCTGCCTCCATATACTTTCCTATCTCTCCCGACGATCATTTTGCCACAGCCCTCACACATCCATCACAGAAAGCACAAGATTACCAGCTCGCTGAGTTCATGGAACCAGCCACAAACAGAAATACACGGACTAGATGTTACCACTTTACCATCAAAGATTACAACGATTGACGATGAAAAAAGCAGCCGCGGGCCAAAACGTAGACTAGGATCGTTGAAGTACCCAGGACACAGTCATAGGATGGAGATTGAGACCTGCTTTGAGCGAAGGGCGGAGTAAGGAAGCTGGATGAGAGAAGAAGGACAGACGGATAGGATGGATGCTTGAGCGCTGCTAATGGTTGTGATTGCAGGTGCAGAAAATCCCGAAGAAATGCACTCTATCTTTGCTAAGGACATATAGAGGGCTTCTTGCTACGGGTATAGAAAACTGTGATACCCAATTTGCTGAAAATAGTACGCATTGATACTAATAAGCACATAGTCCCAAGGCCAATATCAAACCCGTTCGAGTACGATCAAAAAGACTCCAACCAGTATGATCAAATTTACGCATACCCACCCTCCACCCTCCTCTTCTCCACCTTGGGCCTAATCTCCGCCACACAGGGTTCCAGGGTCCAATTTGTAATATCCCTCAAATGCCTCCAAATCCGGAGTAATACCTAACTCCTCGGTCCCCGGTATCATCAACAGCGTATCCAATGGCTTATAAGCCCAACTCAAGCTAAATGTAGTGGTTTAGGGGATAAGAAACTCGTCAAAGAGGATCGTGGGGTAGACTTGGACATTTTGGTCACACATGCGCGGCCAAGGAAGAGTTTGGAGGGCGGGGGTTGACCCAGGAGGGGAAAATTGACACGGAAGAAGGCGGCCGTGCCCCCCTTAGTACTAGTACGCCAACGCTAGCTCCCTCCTAATCTCGCACATCTCGTCCGCTTTTCTAACGATTTAATATACTGGGCTAACGGCCGTCTGTTTCCCGCTATCATTTCTCATCATGTACATAGTGGCAATATGGTCTGACCGGATGAACAATTTCGGTCCCGTATTGCGCCGACGGTCATGGGCTTTCGTTCTTGCACTTCAAGTATAGCGAAAATATTTGTTCATCCACTTCTACTATCGCGAAGTGCTATTGTGTCTCACGTTCTCAGTCAAACTTTGCTTAGAAACAGATTCTTCTCACTCTACTTGTCATGGCGGTACCTGTAGAGGCACCGATTGTCAAGGACACTCCTTTCAAGGTCGTCATTGTTGGGGCTGGTGTTGCTGGCTTGACACTCGCCCACTCGCTGGAAAAAGCTAAGATCGATTATGTTCTTCTGGACAAGGGCATTGTAGCACCCCCTTGGGGTACCAGCATCACAATACATCCACACGGCTGCAGAATCTTGCACCAGATTGGTTGTTTGGATGCCCTTTCCGCTCAATGCGCTACGATGGAAGAATTCCACTTCCGTGATTCGAACGGCAAATCTTTCCTGCATGACAGATTCTTTGAAGCAATCGCAAAACGGTATATACTTTAAGGCAACACTTGACGGCTTAAGATGACAAGAAATACAGGACGGGCTACACAACTCTCACTCTTGAGAGGAGAGCTTATCTACAGACTCTTTACGACCAGCTGGGTGACAAGTCTAAAGTCATCGAGAGAAGTCGTATTGATGATATCATCGAAGAAAATGGATCTGTTCGAGTGATTCTGGGTGATGGAACAGAACAAGTGGGAGATCTTGTCGTTGGAGCCGATGGTGTCCACAGCAAGGTGCGGGAGCTCATGTGGAAGCATGCAAATGAAGCCATACCGGGTTTCATCTCAGCTGCCGAGAAGAGGTGTAAGAGAGACTATCACCCTGCTATTGGCCACCCGCACATCAAAACTGACAGTTCTTCAATATAGCAATGGTGACAACCTACAACGCCTTGATAGCATACGCCCCCATGCAATCAGGCCTGGGAAAATACGACATGCACTGCGTCTCCAACGACAAATTTTCCTTCCTCATTCTCTGCCAGCCCGACACCATCTTCTTCGTCGCTCACTGCAAGCTCCCCGAAGACAAGAAATGCCGATGGCCCAACCGTGCCCGATACACGCAAGAAGACATGGACGCCCTCGCCATCAAACTCGCTGACTATCCCGTCTCCGAGTCCCTCTTGTTTGGAGAACTCTGGCGCAACCGCACCAGAGCCCACCTAGTTTCGTTGGAAGAAGGCGTCCTCGACCACTGGTTCTTCGGCCGCACGGTCCTAGCCGGCGACTCCGTCCACAAGGTACCGTCACCCATTCATAGATTCCGATCCTTACCCTACCCTACCCACTCCACTCCCCACCCCACATCCTCGCGAAGAATCCTACCGCTAACCCTGCTCCCCACAACAGGTAACCCCCAACGCCGCCTTTGGCGGCTCCACAGCCATGGAATCCGCCGTCGCCCTCGCCAACACTCTCCACTCCCTCCTCTCCCAGCACCCCAACAAAAATCCCTCCGACACCGAGGTCCTCACCGCCCTGGAATCCTACCAATCCTCGCGCCTAACCCGCGTCAAGGAAATATTCCAAGTCAGCTGGATGCTGACCCGTCTGCAGGCCTACGACGGCTGGCTCATGTACCTTGTGCAGCGCTGGGTGATGCCGGTTGTGGGGCTGGATGTGGTGGCGAAGAACGTGGCCAAGACGTGCAGCGAGGCGCCAAAGTTGGATTTTGTGGCGTTTGAGGAGGACAGGGGCACGCTGGGGTGGAAGGAGGGGAAGGAGGCTCGGGATAGTAAGATGACGGTGGCTGGGGGAAAGGAAATGGCCGGAGCAAGGGGGATTTTGCCGATGGTTTTTGGGGCGCTGGTGGTGTTTTCGTCGGTGCTTTGGTTGGTTGTTGGGGGGGAGGGGAGACAGGTGTTTGGCGGGTTTGCGGTGATTGCGTGAGGGAATGGGGTTGGCTATATAGATTTTCTTCTTAGAGCAAGCTGCCTTACGGAGAACAACGCCATTAATCTTGATTTGCGCTAGTGGTAGCCCTAAGCCCTAACCGCTAGTGGACCCCTGGAGACTCATGGGTTCTTCGAGGCTCAGGTGCCCGAAATGTGTCGTCCGTAAAAATACTCTGAGGGTGTGTGTTAGGGTGTGTCTAGGAAGAAACCCCTCTAGCTTAGGCGGTAGCCTAGCGCGAGTCACAGTCCCACATGGACCGTTACTATCTCATTGGAATAACGTTTTCTCGATTTTCCCCCCTATTAAACATGGTTGTAAGGGACGAGCATTTCATAAAGTGTTTGGATAGATCACAGCCAAGCAAATACTTGGATCAATCATCCATTGAACCAAATACACTGTTTCGTCCGCTCGATAGACTTTGCCTCTTGTCTGACCTATTCCGTGTTTCTGTGGATCTTACGTCTATCCCCTATTCACCAAAACCATAACCCCCCCAAACCCTCCTACATCCAAAACACCAAACCCTCCCCCGCCCCTACCTGGCCCTGACAAAGCCTCCCCCACCCCCCCT
>JAABUS010006289.1_pt1 | contig 14596 bp, 12 predicted proteins | sample 5560161 | NCBI WGS metagenome assembly JAABUS01 (sample SAMN10711885, study PRJNA513376) | rock metagenome | isolation source: Antarctica rocks | place: Antarctica: Victoria Land, Trio Nunatak nord | collected 2016-01-04 | reverse complement strand
TCGCGGTTCCGTCGCTCGCGGTGGCCAACAGCATGATCCGCCACTACTACGGCAACGATCCGTTCCCCGAACTGGGCATCGAACCGATGCCCGAGCCGGACCGGCCCGGCAACGCGCGTCTGCCGGCCGGTCGAAGCGACGCGGTGATCCAATAGCGGTGCCCGCCGTACTCCCCTCATAAGAGGCTGTGCCAGTTGGCTCTGACGCGCTTTTAGTGGCGGCGCTGCTTCTTCTGGACGGTCGTGCTTCCTACCGCCATTCGGGTTGATCTCGCGGCGGGACTTGCCAATGCACCCGGAATCAGCGACACTCACGCGGAGGATGTAAGCGCTTACAGTGAGGTGGCCGGCATCGATGGCAACGTCGAAGCATCCCTCGGCGGTGACGATCTATGCCGTCGCCCAGGCAGCGGGCGTGTCCATCGCGACCGTTTCCAGGGTGCTGTCCCGTCCAGACGTGGTGGCCGCCGATACCCGGGCAAGGGTGCGGTCCGCGATCGCCGAACTGGACTACGTCCCCGCGGGTTCGGCCCGCTCGCTCGCGGTGCGCCAGAACGAGGCACACGGTCTGGTGCTCCCCGAACTCTCCGGTCCGTACTACTCCGAACTCCTGATGGGCTACGAGGCGGCGGCCGCCGATGCCGGCCAGAGCGTCGTACTGATGCTCGCGTTCGGCAAGACCGACCTCGTCCGCGCCGTCCGGAACCTCGCCGCCAAGGTCGACGGGATCGCCGTCCTCGGCTCCATCGGCCTGCCGGGGCCGGTCCTAGCCGGCTTGGTCCGCAGCACCCCGGTGATGGTGATCGCCGGAGATCCGGCCGACGGGGTCGAGGCTGTCAACGCCGAGAACCGCAGTAGCACCATGGCTCTCACCCGACATCTGATGGATCACGGCCGGTCCAAACTGGCGTTTCTGGGTGATCCCTTCTCGGCTCCGGACGTCCGCGACCGGTACGCCGGCTTCGTCGATGCCTACGCCGCCGACGCCAGCGTCGGTGGCCGGCGATCCCGCGGATCCGATCGGGCACCGGCTCCCGTCGCGATGGCGTTCGTCGAATCGGAGGGCGCCCGCATCGCCGACGAGATCGCCACCGGCAGGCTCGATGCTGACGCGCTGGTCTGCGCGAACGACGAGGTGGCACTGGCGGTGATCCATCGACTCAAGCAGCTGGGGATACGGGTCCCGGCCGATGTCGCTGTGGTCGGATTCGACGATGTGATGGCCGCCCGCTACCTCGAGCCGGGGCTGACCACCGTCCGGCAGCCGGTCCGCGAACTCGGCTCGCTGATTGCCACCCGGCTGCACGACCGGATCGGCGGCGCCCCGGCTCGATCGGCTCCTACCGTTCTGCCCACCGAATTGGTGATCCGGCAATCCTGCGGATGCCCTGCGCCAGACATCGTGCAGCCGGTGGACGCAGCGTCCGCCCCGCTTGCCGACTCGATCAGACGTCCCGCCCGATCACCGTCCAATACGAAGGAGTGACCCCATGAGAACGTCACGAACCGCGGTAGCCGTGACAGCTGTTGCCCTGCTGGCGCTGTCGGCTTGTGGCCGCGACGTCCCGCCCGCCGCAGGCGGCGGCGGGAACGCGAGCGACAGCGCCAACAGCAGCAAGATCGGCGACGCCAAGGCCGGCGGAACGATCACCGTCTGGGCGATGGGCACCGAAGGTGAGAAGCTCGGCGCGCTGGCCAAGAACTTCGAAGCGGCCAACCCCGGTGTCAAGGTCCAGGTCACCCCGGTTCCGTGGAGCGCAGCGCACGACAAGTTCACCAACGCCATCACCGCCGGCACCACGCCAGATGCCGCCATGGTCGGCACCACCTGGATGGGTGAGTTCGTCGGGCTGGATGCACTGGACCCCACCCCGTCGGACATCGACAAGTCGATGTTCTTCGACGGCGCGCAGAAGACCACAGAGGTCGGCGGCGCTTCCTACGGCGTGCCCTGGTACGTCGAGACCCGGCTCATCTACTACCGCACCGACCTGGCGAAGAAGGTCGGCATCACCGCGCCGCCGAAGGACTGGGACGGCCTGAAGGCGATGGCAAAGGCCCTGCAGGACAAGGCCGGGGCCAAGTTCGGCCTCGGCCTGCAACCCGGCAAGACCGGCTCGTGGCAGACCATCGTGCCGTTGGCCTGGTCCAACGGTGCCCAGGTGACCGACGACAAGGGTGGCTACACCTTCGACACCCCGCAGATGGCCGAGGCCGTCAAGTACTACCAGAGCTACTTCACCGAAGGGATCGCGGACAAGGCGCAGCCGGAGGGCCAGGCCGAGGCCACCTTCGTCGACGGATCGGTACCGATGCTCGTCTCGGGGCCCTGGACGATGAAGGCCGTCGAAGAAGTCGGTGGCGCCGGCTTCGCCGCCAAGTACGACGTGATGCCGTTGCCCAAGAAGGTGTCGTCGACCTCCTTCGTCGGCGGGTCCAACTTCGCCGTCTTCAAGGCCAGCAAGAACAAGGCCACCGCCTGGAAGTTCGTCCAGTACCTGTCGGATCCGAAGACCCAGGTCACCTGGTTCAAGCAGTCGACCGACCTGCCCAGCATCAAGTCCGCGTGGGACGACCCTGCGTTGAAGGGTGACGCCAAGCTGGCGAAGTTCGGCGCCGCGCTCCAGACCGCCAAGGCCCCACCGGCATTCGCCACTTGGGAAGAGGTGGCCGGCGCCTTCGACTCCGAGATGGAGAAGGTGATGAAGACCGGCGAGGACCCTGCCGCTGCGCTGAAGGCGGTGCAGGAGAAGGCCCAGTCCATCGGGACCGGGAAGTAGTCCATATGTCCACCGTCGAGTCGCTCGCCAGGTCCGAGAGGGTCGGAGCGACCGGGCCGGAGCCGCACGCCGGCCGCCGGAAAAGCTGGCGGCCGCGGGAGGGACCCGCCGCCTGGGTGCTGGCGCTGCCGTTCTGCCTGCTGTTCCTCGGGCTCACCCTGTGGCCGGTGATCCAGTCGCTGTTCATGAGTTTCACCGACACCAGCCGACGGGATCTGCGGCGCCCGTTCTCGGTCAACGTCGTGGGATTCGACAATTACGCGGCGGCCCTGAGCGATCCGACATTTCTGCATGCGGCCCGCAACACCGCCTACTTCGTGGTGGCCGGAGTGCCGCTGACCTTGATCGCCGGGTTGGCCGCCGCGCTCGCGCTGGACAAGGGCATCACCAGGCTGCGGTCGTTCTTCCGGCTCGGCTTCTACACGCCCGTGGTCACCTCGATCGTCGCCATCGCCGTCGTATGGCGGTTCGTGTTGCAACCCGAGGGTCTGCTGAACACGGTGCTCGGCTGGGTCGGTATCACCGGACCGAACTGGCTGCAGTCCTCGACCTGGTCCATGCCGGCGCTGATCATGATGGCGATCTGGCGCAACTTCGGCACCGCAATGATCATCTTCCTGGCCGGCCTGCAGAGCGTTCCGACGTCGCTTCAGGAAGCCGCGTCCATCGACGGAGCCAACACCTGGCAACGGTTCCGCAGCATCACCCTGCCGCTGTTGCGTCCGACGGTGCTGTTCGTCTCCGTCACCACCGGCATCGGCTACCTGCAGTTCTTCGAGGAACCGTTCGTGATGACCCAGGGCGGTCCGCTGGACAGCACCATCTCCGTCTCGATGTACACCTATCAGCAGTTCGGTTACGGCAAGTACGGGCTGGCCTCGGCGATGAGCTACCTGCTGTTCGTCGTCATCGCGATCGTCACCGCGGTGCAATTCCGACTGCTCCGCAAGGCGGACTGAGCGATGACGACCCTGAGGCAGACCCGTCCGGTCAACCGCCGGCTGCTGTACCTGGTTCTCAGCATCGGTCTGATCGTCGTGATCGCGCCGTTCGTCTGGATGGTGCTCGGCAGCTTCAAGGACAACGGCGAACTCCGACGCATTCCGCCGACCTTCCTGCCCCAGAGCGGGTCGCTGGACAATTACACGCGATTGTTCTCCGGCCTGAACTTCGATCAGTACTTCCTCAACTCGGTGATCGTCGCGGTGTTCGTCACCGTCGGCAACCTGGTGTTCTGCTCGATGCTCGGCTACGCACTGGCGATGCTCGAGTTCCGCGGCAAGAGGGCGCTGTTCGGGCTGGTGCTCGGCACCCTGATGATCCCCGGTGTGGTCACCTTCGTGCCACTGTTCGTGTTGGTCGTCAATGCCGGCCTGGCCGACAGCCTGCCGGGCCTGATCCTGCCGTTCCTGGTGAGCCCGTTCGGGGTGTTCCTGATGCGGCAGTTCATCTCCGGGCTGCCGAAGGATCTGATGGATGCCGGGCGGGTCGACGGTGCCGGCGAACTCAAGATCTTCAGCCGGATCTACCTGCCGCTGTGCAGCCCGGCGCTGGCCACACTCGGCATCCTGACCTTCCTGGGCAGCTGGAACAACTTTCTGTGGCCGCTGGTCGTCGCCCAGAACGAGAAGTCCTACACGTTGCCGGTGGCGCTCGCCCTGTACTCCACCGGGCAGAACCAGACCCAGTACGGCCTGCTGCTGGCCGGCGCGACGGTGGTCACCGTCCCGATCCTGGTCGTCTTCATGCTCTTCCAACGGCGCTTCATCGAAGGAATCGCTACCACCGGCATCAAGTAGTCGCGCTCATCGCCTGCACTTGCGCTCATCGCCTGCACTGACCGGAATGCCCTGCAATGAAAGGACTTCACCATGACCAGGATCGACCGTCGAGCGTTCATCGCTGCCGGACTGGCCACCACGGCCGCCGGTTTGCTGTCGGCACAGCCGGCAGCGGCAGCCACCCCCGCCGCCAAGGCGTCGCCGCCGCCAGGGTCGCCGAGCTGGATCACCCGGCCGGCACCGGAGTCGCCCGCGAACCGCCAACGGCGTTGGGCTCGGGACACCTGGACATCCTTGGTGGCGATGACGGACCAGCAGACCGGACTGCCGGCCGACAACATCGACGCATCGCTGGCCGCCGCCGATCGCAGCGGATATACCTCGCCGACCAACATCGGCGGCTACCTGTGGAGCGCAGTCGCAGCCCAGCAGCTTCGAGTGATCAGCCGCGGAGAATGCACCCAGCGGGTCCGGCGAACGCTGAACACCCTCGCCAGGATGGACCATCATCGGCCCAGCGGGATGTTCTACAACTGGTACGACGAGTCCTCCGGCCAGGTGTTGACCAGCTGGCCGGGTACCGGAGATCGGGTCTACCCGTTCGCCTCCAGCGTCGACAACGGTTGGCTGGGCGCGGCTTTGATGGTCGTCAGGGAAGCGGTTCCGGGGGCAGCGAAGCTCGCCGGCCAACTGTTCGACCGGATGCGCTGGGACATGTTCTACGACCGGGATGCCGCTCGGCCCGGCGGGCTGATCCACGGCGGCTTCTATGACGCTCCGCCCCCGCCGGGGTCCAGCACCTTTACCGGTAACCACATCGGCATCGGTCCCGATGTCTGGTACACCAACCACCACTACGACACCACGGTGTCGGAGACCAGGATCACCAGCTACCTGGGCATCATCGCCGGGCAGATACCACCCCGTCAGTACTTCGCGATGTGGCGGACGTTCCCGGCGGGCTGCGACTGGTCGTGGCAGGAGAGCCAACCGGCCGGGGTGACCCGAACCTACCTGGGGCTGGACGTTTTCGAGGGGGCCTACAGCTACCGGGGGATGCACATCGTTCCCGGTTGGGGCGGCTCGATGTTCGAAGAGCTGATGCCGGACGTCTTCGTGCCCGAGGCTTCCTGGGCGCCGCGCTCCTGGGGACGCAACCATCCATTGCACGTCCGTGCACAGCGGGAACACGGGATGATCGAGGCTGGATACGGCTACTGGGGATTCTCGCCGGCCAGCGACCCGTTCGCCGGCTACCGGGAGTACGGGGTGGACGCACTCGGTCTCAATCCGGACGGCTACTTCTCTGATCGGGAGAAGACCAACTACGACCCCGGGTTCGGCGACTGCAGGGCGGCGACGAACCCCACCCCGACCTACGGCGACGGGGTGGTGACACCGCACGCGTCGTTCCTGGGCATGATGTACGAGCCGGTGGCGGCGTTGGCCAACCTGACCAAGATCGAACGCGAACTCGGCGCCTACGGCGACGGCGGGTTCTTCGATGCGGTCGCCGTGCGATCGGGAACGATCGCCAGGCGCTACCTGTCGCTGGACCAGGCGATGATCATGGGATCGCTGGGAAACGTGTTGGGCGACAACGGCATCCGCAAAGCCTTCGCCACTCGCCAGGTCCGCCGTCGGCTGCAGCCGGTGATCGGTATGGAAGAGTTCGGTGCATCAGCGCGCTAGAGCAGCCGCCAGCGCAGGCACCGAGCGCCATCGAGGAACAGCACATGCAACCCAGCCGGCTCACCTCCGACGACGGCATCGAATTCCGGGACCTCAACGGCAACGGGACGATGGAGCCGTACGAGAATCCGACGCTGTCGGTGCCGGCCAGAGTGGCCGACCTGCTGGGCCGACTGTCGCTGCCGGAGAAGGCGGGGCTGATGTTCCACACGGTGATCGAAGCCGGCACCGACGGCACGGTCCTGGAAACCCCGGGCGAGATCAGCAAATCGGCGACGTCAGATGTGGTGCTCGGCAAGTACATCAACCACTTCAACGTGCACGTGCTGCCGGATCCGGGGTCGGCCGCCCGCTGGCACAACGACCTGCAGACCATCGCCGAACGCAGTCCACACGGCATCCCCGTGACCATCTCGACCGATCCTCGGCACGCCTTCATCGAGAACGTCGGGGCGTCCTTCACTGCCGGCGCATTCTCCCAGTGGCCCGAGTCGTTGGGTTTGGCAGCGCTACGAGATCCCTTGTTGGTCATGGAGTTCGCCGACATCGTCCGCCAGGAGTACCTGGCAGTGGGGATCCGGGCGGCGCTGCACCCGTCGCTCGATCTGGCCACCGAGCCGCGGTGGGCCCGGCAAGCCGGAACCTTCGGGCAGGACTCGGCTCTGGTCGCCGAACTGGGTGTCGCCTACCTGGCCGGACTGCAGAGGGGCGCCGTCGGACCGCAGAGCGTGGCCTGCACCAGCAAGCACTTTCCCGGCGCCGGGCCGCAGGCCGACGGCGAGGACGCCCATTTCCCGTACGGCCGTGAGCAGCGATACACCGCCGGGCGCTTCGCCGATCACCTGGCCCCGTTCGGACCGATGATCGATGCCGGAACCAGCGCGATGATGCCGTACTACGGCATGCCGGTCGGCCTGGAGATCGACGGCGAACCGATCAGCGAGATCGGGTTCGGCTTCAATCGACAGATCCTCACCGACCTGCTGCGGTCCAGGATGGGGTTCGAAGGAGTGGTGTTAACCGATTGGGAACTGATCAACGACAACTGGGTCGGCGACCAGGTGCTGCCGGCCAGAGCGTGGGGTGTCGAGCAGCTGGACCCGGCCGCCAGGATGGAGCTGATCATCGATGCCGGAGCGGATCAGTTCGGCGGCGAGGAATGCGTCGAGGTGCTGCTGGAGCTGGTCCGGACCGGCCGGGTCACCGTGCAGCGGGTCGACGCGTCGGTCCGCCGGCTGCTCACGGTCAAGTTCCAACTGGGGCTGTTCGATAACCCCTTCGTCGACGCCGCGGCGGCCGCCACCGTCGTCGGGCGGCCCGAGTTCAGGGAGAAGGGCCATCTGGCCCAGGCCCGATCGGTGACCGTGCTCAGGATCGCCGATCCGGCGATCCTGCCGTTGCGGTCGGGAGCCACCATCTATCTGGAGAACGTGGACCCCGGCGCGGTGCCCGACATGGCGGTGGTCGACGACCCGGCAGCGGCCGAGGTTGCGCTGGTCCGGCTACCGGCTCCGTTCGACCCGCGATCGGATCTGTTCCTCGAGTCCTATTTCCACCAGGGTTCGCTCGACTTCCGGCCCGGCTTGGTGTCCCGGATGGCCAGGATCGCGGCCCAGGTGCCGCTGGTCATCGAGGTGTCGCTGGACCGGCCGGCGATCCTCACGCCGCTGGTCGACATCGCCGCGGTGTTGGTGGTGAGCTACGGCAGCTCGGATCGGGCCTTGTTGGACGCGCTCACCGGCCGGATACTGCCACAGGGCCGGCTCCCCGTCGACATCCCGCGCAGCATGGAGGCGGTGCGGACCACCCCCGAGGACGAGCCGGGCGGCCGGGACCCGCTGTTCTCCTTCGGTCACGGGCTGACCCTGCGCGGCAGCTCGGTCGACCTCGATTGATCCCGCGGGGTTGGCGCGGCGCGCGCCGCGGGGTAGACAGCGGTATGGCCAACGGCACTGTGCCCCCGCCCCCGCCCCCGAGCAGCGTCACACCCGAGTCCCACGGGATCGATGATCATGCGGAGCTTCCGGATCCCAGGATGCCGTCGTCGACTGAGCCTGCGACGCCGGAGGTTCATCTGGAGGTCGAGACCAAGCTCGAGGTGGACACCGGACAACCGCTGCCGGACCCTTTGCAGCACAACGCTGTTCGCAGAGCCGGTCTGGTGAGCCAGACACGGCCGGCGGTTCACCAGCTGGACGCGACCTATTTCGACACCGATCATCTGGATCTGCTGCGAGCGAAGGTCACCTTGCGCAGGCGGACGGGCGGTGACGACGCCGGGTGGCATCTGAAACTGCCGGCCGACAAGGCCGACAAGGCCGGCGGGGCCGGGGCGAGGACCGAGGTCAGGATGCCTCTGGGGCGGAGCATCCGGATTCCCGATCAACTGGCACAGCTGGTGCTGGGCACGGCTCGGGGTCGACCGTTGAAGCCGGTCGCCCGGGTGCAGAACCAGCGGACCGTCATTCGGCTGCTCGATGCCGACGGCAATGCTGCGGTGGAGATCGCCGACGATGCGGTCAGCGCGACCCGGTCGGACAGCGACCGGATCGACCGCTGGCGAGAGATCGAGGTCGAGCTGATCGACGGCGGCACCGCGCAGTTGGAGGCGACCGTCCAGGCACTGACCGACGCCGGCGCCCGGCCGGCCGGACAGGCCTCCAAGTTGGCTCGGGTGCTGCCGCTGCCGGCCATCACCCCGGCCAAGGGTGGGTCGGGGAAGTCGGCGGCCGCCGCGGTCCTGACCGCGCTGGCCCGCTACCGGGACAAGCTGATCGCTTCCGAACGCCGGCTCCGGCAAGGCGCCGACGGCGCCGCCCACGATGTGCGGGCCGATGCCCGCAGGATCCGCTCGGTACTGCGGGCCTTCGAGGGACTGTTCGCCGACGAGCCCACCCGCGCCCTCCGGGACCATCTTCGCGAACTCAGCGGGATTCTCGGCGCCGCAAGGGATGTCGAGATGGTCACGTCCCGGATCGCGGCCAGACTGGCCGACGAACCGGAAACCCGAGGTCGCGCGGCCGAGGAGTTGATCCACCTCGAACTCGGCCGGCGGTCGACGACCGCGATGGCCGAGCTGCAGCGGCATCTGAACTCCGCCGAGCATCTGCAGCTGCTACGCGATCTGGACAGCTTCCTGGATGACCCTCCGCTCACAGGGCGGGCGTCGAAGGCGGCCGCTACCGAACTGCCGGTCCAGCTGGGGCGCTCATGGCGTCGGCTACGGGCCAAGGCCGATGCGGCCCTTGGTGACCCGACCGATTCCCCTGCGCTGCACGACGTCCGCAGAGCCGCCAAGACCATGCGGTATGCGGCGGAATCCACGATCGCCGTCCTGGGTGAGCAGGCAGTGCCCTTCGCCGCCGCGCTGCAGGAGGTGCAGGAGGTGCTGGGCGAGTTCCGCGACGCACACATCACCGCGCGGCTGCTGAGTGAGCTGGCCGACCAGGAAAGCACCGACGGCGCTTCGGGTTTCGTCTTCGGCCGGTTGAACGCGGCGGAGAACTCGGCCGCGGTCGGTGTGATCGACGATTTCGCCGATGCCTGGGACCGAGTGGAGGATGCCGACCTGGCCACCGCATTGGCGCAGGACTGACCCGGAGCTAACTGTTCGGCGATCCCGTCGTGAGCTACCCGTCGTCAAGGCGGTTGGCTGGTTCAGGGTGAAGGTCGGCGCGAGCGCGGACCGCTAGCGCCTGGTGGACTCCGGGTGCACCGGCTCGCGTGGTGGGGTGGCCGGCGGCCAGCGACGGACGAGTTGCACAGAGGTGCCTACCCGGTGGGCGCCGGCGGTGGCCAGTAACGCCGCAGATGCGCCATTGGTGGCGTCGACCTCTGCGCTCACCTCGGCTACCTGCTGTTCGTGCAGCGCAGCGAACGCTGCCCCGAGCAGGGTCCGAGCCAAGCCCTGCCGCCGATAGGGTCGAGTCACACCGATCAGCCCCAGCCGAGGGCGCCGGCCGGGATGATTCCAGATGCGGACCAGCCCCGCGAACGCCTCGTTCGCGTCATCGACGGCCACCAGATAGGTCGACGGATCGTAGCTTCTCTCGTCGAATGTGTACTCCCGGAACTCCTGCGGATCGTTGACCCAGCCATCGGAACCGGGCACGTCTTCGCGCAACTCTTCATCCAGCATCCGGAGTCGATCCTCGTCGACCGCGTCCGCCGGGATCAGGGCGATGCCCGGCGGCACGGTGCCTTCCGGAAGGCCCGTCACCGCCGGATCGGTAGGGATCAGGACCTCGTGCTCGCGTCGCTCGACCGCAAACCCACAACTGAGCCAGCGACGTGTCAATGCCGTGTCCGACTCCTCCACCATGGTGTGCAGGTCCTGACGAAGGTCATCGACCATCGCGTCGACGAACTCGCCGACGTGGTGCTCGTCCCAGGTGTCCACCGAGACGAACCATCGGCGATCGGGCCGCAGCATGGCCTCGGCGGTGGCCTCGACACGACTTCCTTGGACCACCCGCCACGTCGCGCTTCGAGATGGCCGGACCAGTCGCGTCTGGGGAGTGACCATCGAAGCTGACGGTAGTAACGCTCGGGCCTTCCCGCATCCCCTTTTCCGGCGACCGATGTCGCGTCTGGGTCACTTCACTCGACGGAATCACCGGCCGGGTACTGATCGGCGGTACCGGCCAGTTCCGCGGCGCGCCGTTCGAACAACCGTCGCCCAGGTCCGTTGCGAGTCAGCCGAGCGGCGACGCGGAACTGTTCGGCGGCTTCCGCAGTTCGGCCCATCCGGGCGAGCAGGTCGCCCCGGACAGCAGCCAGCTGGGGGTAGTCGGCAAGAACCCCGGTTTCCAGTCGGTCGGACAGCTGGTCCAGGCCGGCCTGTGGTCCGCTGGCCATTCCGACAGCCATCGCCCGATTCACCTCCACCACGGGCGAAGGCCACACCTGCGCCAGGATTCCGTACAGCTCGGCGATCCGCTGCCAATCGGTGTCTTCCCAGCTGTGTGCCGTCGCATGACAGGCGGCGATCGCCGCCTGCAGGGTGAAGGCGCCCACTGCGTCGCCCGATCGATGCGCCCTGTCCAGCGCCGCGAGACCACGCCGTATCAGCAGCCGATCCCAGCGGCGTCGGTCCTGGTCCGGCAACAGCACCGGTTCGCCGTCAGGACCGATGCGGGCCGGCTGCCTGGAAGCGGTCAGCTCCATCAGCGCGACCAGTCCGTTGGTCTCGGCCCGCGTCGGCATCAGGTCGGCCACCAGCCGTCCGAGCCGCATCGCCTCCTGCATGAGCGCCGGGCGCATCCAATCGTCACCGGCGGTGGCGCTGTAACCCTCGTTGAATACCAGGTAGATCACCTCCAGAACGGCAGCCAACCGGTCCGGTAGCTCCGGCGCTGCCGGCATCTCGAACGCGATGCCCTTGTCCTTGAGGATCTTCTTCGCTCTAGATATCCGTTGTCCAGCAACGGATTCGGCGACCAGGAAGGCTCTGCCGATCTCGTCGGTGCGCAGCCCGGCCAGGCAGCGCAGGGTGAGCGCCACCCGCGAGTCCAGCGGCAGCACCGGATGGCAGGCGGTGAACACCAGCCGCAGGACGTCGTCGCCGATCGGATCGTCCAGCGCTTCGTCGACGAGTTCGCGGTGGTCCGTCACCTCGGACGCCTCGCGGCCGATCGTCGTCATGGCCTTGCGGTGCACGGCCTGCCGGCGGAAGGTGTCGATCGCGCGATTCTTCGCGGTGGTCATCAGCCAACCCGCCGGATTCGGCGGTATGCCGTCGCGCGGCCACCCTTCGAGCGCGGCGACCAGTGCGTCCTGGGCGAGTTCCTCGGCCAGGCCGACGTCCCCGGTCATCCGGGCCAGCCCGGCGACCAATCGGGCGGATTCGATGCGCCACACGGCTTCCACGGCGCGATAGCCGTCGTCGTGGCCCGCCCGGGGGCGGGCACGTGTGGTCATGACACCGATCCAAGCACCGCCGCGACGAACCGCCGCCCCGCCCTGGCACGCAACCGCCGCCCCGCCCCGGCACGCAACCGCCGCCTTGCCCCAGCACACAGCAGCCAGCACGGCACCCAGTACATGACCTGATGGCTGCGCCCACTACCCACCGCCCGCGGCGACGCGGCCGACGTCCTTGCGGGACGGCCACGACTAGCTGAGCGCGTCCGCGCAGGCATCCAGATCGGCCCGGAGAGCAGCGCGTTGTTGCAGGGACAGCGGCGCCAGCATCTGTTCCTCGATCTTGGCGACGGCACGTGATGCCGCGGCCAGCAGCGTGGATCCGTGGGTGGTGAGGGCGAGACGCTGATCTCGACCGGTGCCGTTGACCTCGATGAGCCCGGACCCTTTCAGACCCGAGAGCAGCTGGTGCGTTGCCTGCCGGGAGACGAAGACCCCTCGGGCGAGGTCGGCGTTGGACAGGCCGGGCCGTTGCGCCAGCAGCTCAAGGCAGGCGTATTGGGGGACGCTGAGATCGAACTGCCGTAGTCGAGCATCCATTGCCCCCCGCAGCGCCCAGGTGACGCGCTTGAGGGAGTACCCGACCGAGGTGCTGACATCCACTTGACTCACGTCAACATCTTGACATACGGTGATTCGCGTCAAGACCTTGACATGAAGAAGGGACACGACATGACCCCCACCAGCGTCACCGGACCGAGCTTTCTCGCGCTGCAGGTGCGCGACCTCGAGCGCGCAGCCGCCTTCTATGAGGCGAAACTGGGCCTCACCCGCGTCGCGCAGTCGCCGCCCGGCGCGATCGTGTTCACCACGTCGCCGATCGCTTTCGCCGTGCGCGAGCCGCTGCCCGGTACCGATCTGGACAGCGGTCAGCCCGGGCTTGGGGTGGCGCTCTGGCTCGCCGCCAAGAACGCCGCCGACCTGCACGCCCACCTCGAGGCAGACGGCGTTCACATCGTCACCGAGCCTTTCGACGGACCCTTCGGCCTGACATTCGTCTTCCGCGACCCGGACGGCTACGCCGTCACCGTCCACGAAGCCGCCGCATGACCTTCACCATTCCGGCCCCAGCTGGCTTCTCTCTCCGCGCGGCAGCCGACTTCGCCCGCGAGTTCCCGGGCACCCGAATCGGGAATGAGGATCCCGACGCCATGAGTTTCGCCTGGACGCTCGACGGCGACTGGCGCACCGCCAGTGTGGTCCTGCGCCAGCGCGACAACGAGATCAGCGGCGAGATCGACGGACCGGACACCGATGAATTCACTGCAGTGGTTCGCCGCGACGTCGAACGAATCCTCTGCCTCGACATCGACGCGACCGACTTCCCGGGGCTGGGCCGAGACGATCCCGTTGTCGACGCACTCCAGAAACGATTCGCCGGGCTACGACCCGTGCTCTTCTACACCCCCTACGAAGCCGCAGCCTGGTGCATCATCGGCCAACGCATCCAGATGACTCAGGCAGCGACCATCAAGCAGCGCCTCGCTGACGACTACGGCGATCGCGGAGGCTTTCCCCCACCCGCCCGATTGGGTCAGCTCTCCTCACCCCAGCGCGGACTCACCGATAGGAAGATCGACCAGCTCCACCACCTGGCAGCAGCCGCGCTCGACGGCGCACTGGGCCGCGACCGGCTCCGAACCCAGAGCTACAACGGCGCCGAACAGCAACTGCAGCAGCTCCCCGGCATCGGGCCCTTCTCCGCCGAACTCATCCTCATCCGCGGAATGGGCGCGCCCGACGCCCTTCCCCGCCACGAGAAGAGGCTGCAAGCTGCCACCCGGGAGGCCTACAAATTGGCCCCGAACGCGGACATCAACCCCGTCGCGGACCAATGGCGGCCCTACCGCAGCTGGATCGCGCTCCTGCTGCGGGCGGCCCAGTGACAACCAGACCGCAGGCTCAGCGTGGCTCGAACGGCATCGGGCCAAAGCCGCTCGGCTGAGACGTGGGTGATCGGCCGCGACCCTCTGGTGGCCCGCAAGTGAGCAGGACCTGCCTGGCGGCCCGGCCGGGATGTTCAGCAGCTGACTCGACGGGGTGCACCGCAAGGCGACCGACCATTACCAGCGAGGTCACAGTTCGAAGGAAGCCTAAGCAGGGGGCACTGGACGCTGCTTCGAACGAGACAGCGCTGAGCACCTGGGCCACGAGACGCACAACCGGACGGGCGCGGTTCACCGTCCGCACGGCGCCAGGGGCAACACGGCGCCCTCACCGAGGTCGTGCTCTTGCCGGCTGATCGCTATCAAGGTGTTATCAGATCCGCTGTGCTGCAGGGCTTCTGGGCGGGGGGACTGTCGGAGGCGGTTCGTAGCATTGTCGGTATGAGTGGGGTCGGGGTTCCGGTGCAGGAGATGGTGCACCGCGTGCCGCAGAGCATGGCGCAGCTACGGGAGTCGGTGGCTGCGGCTGTTGCTGC
>JAABUS010006285.1_pt1 | contig 14606 bp, 11 predicted proteins | sample 5560161 | NCBI WGS metagenome assembly JAABUS01 (sample SAMN10711885, study PRJNA513376) | rock metagenome | isolation source: Antarctica rocks | place: Antarctica: Victoria Land, Trio Nunatak nord | collected 2016-01-04 | reverse complement strand
CTCGCTCGTAACCACGCCCTCGTCGACGGGAACAAGCGACTTGCCTGGTTGGCGACGGTGGTTTTCCTCGACCTGAACTCGTGTGCTCCTGAGCTAACGACTGACGGCGCATTCGACCTCGTCATGGAGGTGGCTAAGGGAGCTCGCGACGTGGTGGAGACCGCAGCCGGCCTCTGCGTCGCCACCCGCTCGTGACCAGGCTCAGTCTCCGTTGTGCCTAGACTCCTGCTGTGCTCCGTGGGCTCGTTCTCCGCCACCTGCCGGCCGCTTTGCTGGCGGCCCTCTTCTTGCTGCCTCTGTTGGTGATGGTGTCCGGTTCCTTGCGCCCGGCGGGACTCCCGCCTCCGCAGGGTGTCGAGGTCATTGCGTCGTCGCCGACACTGGACTCCTATCGCCGCCTTCCCGAGCTGGTGCCCCTGTGGACGTGGCTGCGCAACTCCACTGTGGTCGTGGCGCTCGCTGTACCCATCACGGTTCTCGTTGCGTCGTGGGCTGCCTTCGGCATGCGGCTGCTGCCGGCACGCCTACGCCGTACAGCCGTGCTCATCACCCTCGCGGTCCTGCTCGTCCCGGTCACCGCGGTGTGGACCACGAGGTTTGCCGTGTTCGACGCGGTGAGCCTTGTCGACACGTACGGACCACTCATTGCTCCCGCGTTCGCTGCCACCACACCCTTCTACGTCTTGGTCTACCTGTGGAGCTTCACCGGGCTCCCGGAGTCCCACCTCGAGGCAGCCCGTCTTGAGGGCGCGTCGTCGTGGCGGCTGTGGCGAGCGATCGCCATGCCGCAGGCCAGGCTCGCCACGCTGGCTGTGGCCGTGCTCGCGTTCGCCGTCCACTGGGCGAACTTCATCGACGCTCTGCTCTACATCGACAGCCAGTCGCTCTACACGCTTCCCCTCGGCCTTCGTCTGCTGCAGTTGCTGAACCCGACGGACTTCCCGTTGCTGATGGCGGCTGCGGTGATCGCCACCGTGCCACCGGTGGCAGTCTTCTTGCTGGCGCAGCGTCTTTTCTACGACGATCCGCTCCGCAGCCTGCGGGGAGGCCGGACGTGAGGCGCAGACGCCGCGCCGCAGGTGCGCTCACTGCCCTGCTGGTGGCCTCCGGGTCGCTGGCGAGCTGCGGCGACAGTGGCAGTGGCAGCGACGGCGACGCCGTACGGTTCGTGCTGTTCGGCGACCCCACAGAGACGGCCGGTTACGAGGATCTGGTGACCGCCTTCGAGGCGGCCAATCCCGACGTCGACGTGACACTCAGCCCGGTCGCCGAGCAGGACGACCTGCTGGCCAAGCTCACCACCCAGTTCACCAGCGGGCGCCCCCCGGACGTGTTCCTCGTCAACTACCGCAACTACGGCCAGTTCGCCGCCAGAGATGTGCTGGCTCCGGTGCAGCCGTATCTCGACGAGAGCGAGGTGATCGACGAGAGCGACTTCGCCACAGCGGCGCTCGAAGCATTCCGCTTCGACGGCAACGAGCTCACCTGCATGCCGCAGAACGCGTCTTCCCTCGTCACCTACTACAACGCCGATCTGTTCGAGCAGGCCGGCGTCCCACTTCCCGAAGCCGGCTGGACTTGGGACGACTTCCTGACCGCCGCGCAGGCCCTTACCGGCGACGGCCGGTACGGCGTCGGCACCGAGGTGAGCCTGATCCGGGTCGCCCCGTTCGTGTGGTCGGCCGGCGGCGAGGTGGTCGACGACCAGGACGCGCCGACGACGCTCACGCTCGGCAGCGACGCAGCGCGCACAGGGCTCGACTTCTTCCTCGACCTACAGACCGTTCACCACGTGGCGCCGCCGGAACGGGAGGAGCAGTCCCAAGACAGCGAGGCCCGCTTCATCTCCGGTGGGCTCGGGATGTACCTCAACAGCCGCAAGTCCGTGCCGACGCTGCGCACCATCGACGACTTCAGCTGGGACGTGGCGCCGCTTCCGGTGGCACCCGGTGGTGAGCCCGCAACGATCCTGCACGGCGACGCCTACTGCCTGGCGGAGGCCGGCCAACAGGAGGAGGCGTGGCGGTTCGTCGAGTTCGCCAACTCGGTGCAGGGCCAGACGATCCTTGCCCGCTCCGGGCGAACCGTGCCGTCCCGGATCGACGTGGCACGGTCGGCGGCCTTCCTACGACCGGACGTCCCGCCGGCATCCGCAAAGGTGTTCATCGACGTCCAGCCCAGCATCCGGGCCGTTCCGCACACGGCCACCTGGTCCCGGGTCGAGAAGGAGGCCGACTCGATCCTGGAGGCGCTCTACTACGGCCGGGTCGAACGTGAGGAGGGCATCGACTCGCTGGTCCGGACCACCACGCCGCTGTTCGTAGATCCGGACCAGTGACTCTCCGCTTCGAACGTGTCACGAAGCTCTTCGGCGACGTGGCCGCCTTGGACGAGCTCGATCTGTCGGTGGCGGACGGTGAGCTGCTGGTTTTGGTCGGTCCGTCGGGCTGCGGGAAGTCGACGGCGCTGCGCGTCCTAGCCGGTCTCGAGCAGCCGACCTCCGGCCGGGTCCTGGTCGGCGATCGAGACATCACGTCGCTGCCGCCGCATCGCCGAGACGTGGCGATGGTGTTCCAGGACCTGGCGCTCTATCCGCACATGACCGCCCGGCAGAACATCGCCTTCGGCCCGCGCATCCGCCGCGAGCCCGCCGACGGGGTACGCCGGCGTACCGAGGAGGTGGCGCGTCAGCTCGGCCTGGACGAGCTGCTCGACCGTTACCCCGACCAGCTTTCCGGTGGACAACAGCAGCGAGTGGCGCTGGCGCGGGCGATGGTCAGGGCACCGCGGGCATATCTCATGGACGAGCCGCTGTCCGACTTGGACATGCAGCTGCGGCTCCGGGCGCGCACCGAGATCGTCGAGTTGCACCGCAGCATCGGGGCCACCACGCTCTACGTCACTCACGACCAGGCCGAGGCGATGACCATGGGGGACCGCATCGCGGTGCTGGCTGGCGGCCGGCTCCAGCAGGTCGGGACCCCCGCGCAGGTGTACGACGAGCCAGTCAACCGTTTCGTCGCGGGATTCCTCGGTAGCCCACCGATGAACCTCGTGCCCGGTGGCGGTGTTCTCGGCGGCGAACCGGACATCGTGGTCGGGGTACGGCCTGAGGACGTCCTCATCGCCTCTGACGGCTCTGCTGTCCGCGGCTTCCCAGCCGAGGTCGCACTCGTCGAGTCGCTAGGCAGCGAGACCGTGCTGTCCGTGCGGTGTGAGGACGGGACCCGGCTCGACGTCAGGACAGGTCCGCGCAGCCCCTACCGCCCGAAGGCCACGATCGCGTTGTCAGTCGATCCGGACCGGCGGCATCTGTTCGATCGCGCCAGCGGGCGCCGCCGGTGACCAGGCGGCGGCCGAACCGGTCCCTATGGGCCTTCATGCTGCCCTTTGCGCTGGGGACGTTCGTGCTGGTGCTGGTCCCCGCCGTGCTGACCCTCCGGTACGCCTTCACCGACTTCCCTGGCCTGGGTCCGTCCCGGTTCACCGGCCTGGACAATCTCCGGCGGCTGCGAGACGACCCGTTTTTCGCAGCCTCGCTACGAGCCTCTGCATTCCACGTCGCGATAGCCGTGCCGCTCCGGCTCTTCGCCGCGGTGAGCCTGGGACTTCTGCTGGCGGCTCCACGCCGCGGAGGCCGCTGGTACCGGGTCGCGGTGTACCTGCCGACGGTGGTGCCCGATATCGCGCTCGCGCTGTTGTTCTTGTGGGTGCTGAACCCGATCTACGGCCCCCTCAACCAGGTGCTGGGAGCCGTGGGCCTACCTCAGCCCACCTGGCTGGCCAGTCCTTGGGGAGCCCGGATGGGTGTCGTGCTGATGCTGGCGTTCCCGATCGGCGAGGCCTTCCTCGTGGTGCTCGCGACCCGACGGGCCATCAGCAGCCGGCTCTACGAGGCGGCCGCGCTCGAAGGCTGCAGCCCCTTTCGCCAACTGGTGCACATCACGCTTCCCCTGCTCGCTCCGGTGCTGGTTCTGCTCGCGATCCGCGACACCGTTGTCATGCTCCAGGCCAGCTTCGTGCCGGCCTACCTGCTCACCGACGGCGGCCCGCGAAACGCGACGCTGTACCTGCCGCTCTACATCTACGACCAGGCCTTCGAGTTCTTCGGCTTCGGGTACTCGGCCATGGTCACGCTCGCGCTCATCGCCATCACACTCACGCTTGTCGTCGCCCAGGTGCTTCTCGTACGGCGCTGGCGGTTGCTGCGCTGACCGCGAACCACAGGACAAGACCCAAAGTCACGCATAACCCCGCAGGCTGATCGTCGTTGTAACAGCATGCGCCGTATCCTCGTTGCCGGAACCTCCCTCGCCCTTGTCGCGACCGGGGCCATCGCCTTCCAGTCATCCCAGTCCGAGTCCCAGTCCCCCGACGCGCCGATTGCCCAGACCGCTCTGTCTGGCACCTGCGCCCCCGGTTACATGCCCATCAGCGCGGTGGCCCGTGAGGTCGCGAACGAGATGTCCCGCGAGGGTGAGTCACCACAGGCGGCGGAGTTCCAGCTCGAGCTGGCCGAGGCCGGCGCAAACGTCGAGACCGAGCTCGTCGTCGAGCTGGCCCGTGAGCTGCCGCAATCGGCGCAGGTAAAGCCGGCGGACTGGGACAGCTGGTGCGTCCCGCGTAAGCGACCTGAGTCGGTGGGTGAGCTCAGCGCGCTGGCCTCCGAGCGCGCGATCCCCCGCATGGCTCCGCTGCCGATGGGCTTCGCGCCTGGCGCGTTCGCCGCCGCGGTGGCCCAGCGCAACGCAATGGCTGCCGGGTCTGTGCCGGGCACCAGCGGGATCGGCAGGCTGTACGGCAAGGGCCCCCTGATCGTCAACGACGAGCGCTACGACGAGGTTAACGGTCTCGGCCTGGTCGAGAACTCCGGCCGCATCGACTCCTTCGCCTGGGACCCTGCCGCCAACCGGCTGTTCGCCGCGGTCGGCACCGGCGGCGTCTGGTACACCGACGACGTCGCCAACGCCAACCAGGTGCCAGCTGAGCCCACTGAGTCGCTGCGCTGGCGCAACGCCACCGGCGACCTGCCGACCACGGTGACCGGCGCTGTGGAGTGGACTCCGGCCCGCGGCGGCACACTGCTCGCGCTGACCGGCGACCCGACTTTTGGCGCCAACGCGTTCACCGGTATCGGCGCGTACTACTCGACAGACCTCGGTAAGACTTGGACCCGGGCCAAGGGCGTGCCGAACGGTGGGCTGGGCTTCCAGCTGGCCGTCGACCCCGCCGACTCGCGCCGGATCTATGCCGCAACGCAGATGGGCCTCTTCCGCTCCACCGACGGCGGCCGCAGCTACACCAACGTCAACCTACCCACCGGCGCCGTCGAGACAGCCGGGGCGAGCTGCGCCGGCGTCACCAACTTCTCCCAGCGGGCCGAGTGCGCACTGGCCAACGTCGTCACCGACGTGGTCGTCCTCAAGCCGGGTGGCCTGGGCACCGAAACCCAGCAGCACACCGTGGTCGCCACGGTCGGCTGGCGCGGTGGCAACCGGCCCAACGCGACCGACAACAACGGCGCCGTGCAGTCGCCGAACAACGGCGTCTACCGCTCAACAAGCGGGCGTCCAGGCACCTTCAAGGACCTGGACATGGAGATGAACGGCTTCGTCGGGGAGCAGAAGAACATCGGGCGGATCGAGCTCGGTGCAGCCGTCGGCCCCGACCAGGACCACGACTTCTTGTACGCGATCGTGCAGGACGCCGAGCTGCTCAACGATGGCGGCGTGATCGGCATCGACGTGCCCGACACGTCCGACAGTGAGGACATCGTTAAGGAACCGCTTGGCACCACCGTGCTCAACGGCATCTACGTCTCGGACGACTTCGGTGACACGTGGGTCCTGATGGAAAAGGGCACCGAGATTGCGGCCGACGCGACCAGCGGCTCGGCGCTCAACGTGACCGGAACGGCGCTCGGCTTCCAGCCGGGCGTGCAGGCTTGGTACAACCTGCACATCAAGCCCGACCCGACAAAGACCGACCCATTGACGCACGTTCCAACCCGGTTGGTTTTCGGGCTGGAGGAAGTGTGGGCCAACGACCCACTGGTCACCCAAGATGCCCAGCCGCTCGACGGCCCGACGAAGTTCAGCGTGGTCGGAAAGTACTTCGCCGGCAAGTCGTGCCTGCTGCTCTCGCTCGGCCTGCCGGCTTGCCCTGGTGACCGCGAGCCGCTGGAACAAGACAACCTCACCACGCACCCCGACCAGCAGGAGTCGATCTGGATCAAGGACAAGGACGTCCAGGGCGGCCTCCAGCTCGTCGTCGGCAACGACGGCGGTGCCTACCGCTACCGGTTCGAGTCTGACTCCGACGACAAGCTCGACAACGTGCACTGGTACGAGGGCGACAACAACGGGTTCAGCACCCTGCTGCCGTACTTCGCCGCGGTGGCCAAGGATGGCACCGTGTGGGCCGGCCTCCAGGACAACGGCAACCTGCGCGTGTCACCGAAGACCCGCAACCAGTACGAGACCTACGGGGGCGACGGCTTCTTCACCGCCGTCGATCCCAACGACTCGGACACGTCGTACGAGGAGTACGTGGCTGCCGCGATGTCGGTCACCGAGGATGGTGGACGCTCCTGGCGCTCGATCGACCCTGAGCTGACGGCGCCGAAGTTCAGCACTCCGTTCGCGATGGACCCGTTGGATGCCGACCACCTCGTCGTCGCCGGCCGCGAGGTCGCCGAGACCCTGGAGGGTCCGCAGACCTCATCCGGAATGGGTGCCGGCACGCAGTGGCGCAAGGTGTACGACCTCGGCACCAAGACGCAGCCCGGAAACGCCGATGCCGTCGCAACGACGGACGACCCGAACAACTCGATGAGCGCGGTCGACGTCGTCGGCGACGCAGTGTACGTCGCGTTCTGCGGCAACTGCGACACGCTGAACAAGAGACGGCCCAAAGACCACCTGTTCACCACCGGGATCGCGACCAACGTTGGTGGGTCCGAGACGCGTGAGGCCGGCACGCCGAAGGGATGGCACTTCTTCCGCAAGGTCGGCGTGGACAGCGACGCCGACAAGCTCTACGGGCTCCCCAACCGCTACATCACATCCATCGCGGTAGACCCGGAGCGTCCACGCACAGTGTTCGCCTCGCTCGGCGGCTACACCCGGCGCTGGCTGCCGGCAGGTGCGACCGGTGACGTGAACTACAACATCGGCGAGGGACATCTGTACCGCTCGACCGACGCCGGCAAGCACTGGACTGACGTGACCGGGAACCTACCGGATGCGCCGGCCACCTGGGTGGAGCTTCGCGGTGGCCAGCTGCTCGTCGGCACCGACGTCGGTGCGTTCGCCTCCAACATGCGGGGTAAGACCAGCAACGACCCGCAGTTCGCTCCGCTGGAGGACGTGCCCGCGGTGCCGATCACCAGCATCCAGCTCCAGCCTGGCAGCAAGAAGCGGGCGGTGCTCGCGACGTACGGTCGAGGTATCTGGACGTACGACTTCGAAAACTTGGTCGCGCCCCCCCAGCCGCCGGATGACCCGCCCGAGCCGCCGGCCCGGGTCGGTGTGGCATACAAGTCGTACAACTTCGAGACCACGCCGCAGGGTTGGACCAGCGTGGTGTCGGAGGACGCGCAGGGTGTCCCGATCCAGTGGGCCTACGGGTCACCTGGCATGGGCGCCGACGGCAGCAGCGACAATGACGGCAGAGCGTGGTCTGTTACCGGTGAAGCGGGCTATGTCGACAAGCAGGACTCGGTGCTTCTGTCGCCGCCGATCGATACAACCCAAGCGGGGCCCGCGGTCATCCAGTTCGGCATGTTGCTCGACACCGAGGCTGGCTTCGACGAGGTAACCGTGCAGTACCGTAAGGCGACCGACACTACGGGAGACTGGAAGTCGCTCGGGTCGTACTCCGGCCAGTTCCCTGAGTACCCGAAGTGGTCGATCGTCGGACTGCCGTTCGACTCACCAGGTGGTGAGGTGCAATTCCGGTTCCGGTTCCTCACGGACGAGATCTGCTCGTTCCAGCCCAACCCCATCTGTGCTGGCGGAGGCGGTTGGGAAGGGGTCCGGGTAGACAACGTCAAGGTAGGCAAGCCGCGGTAGCTGAGCCGCCGCGGGTGGTGGCGTCGTGTCAACTTCGCTTGAGGAACTGCAGTAGATGATTCCATGCGTCGTTGGCGGCTTGGGGGTGGAAGCTGGCGCGTCGGTCGCAAAGGAAGCCGTGTCCCACGCCGGGGTATTCGATCAGTTCGTGGTCGATCCCAGCGTTGGTCAGGGCCTCGCTGATCTGGTGCTGGTGCTCTGCGGGGACGATCGGGTCGTCGCTGCCGACGTACATCTGGAGGCGCCCGCTGATCTGCGCGGTGAACGCGATGGTGGGTTCGGGCTGGCTGATGGTGATGTCTGTGGTGGGGATCCACCCGCCGTAGAAGATTGCGACCGCCGGTAGCTCGAACTTGGCGGAGGCGAGGTAGGCGAGGTGCCCGCCCACGCTGAGACCGACCATGCCCACCAGCGGAGCGCGGTTGACGGCGATCCACTCGATCGTGGCCGAGAGATCGTCGAGCGCTTGCGTGCGGGTGAGCTGCTGGAGCAGCTCGAACCCACGCTCGCGTCCGTGGTCGTCGGCGGCCAGTTCGATCCCGAGGGCGCGGCGGTGATAAAGGTCGGGTGCGATGGCCGCGTAGCCGTGCGCGGCGAGCCGGTCGCAGATGTCGCGGACGTGCGCGGTGACGCCGAACAACTCCATGCCGACGATCACCGATCCGCAGGGGTCCGCGGCGTCGGGGCGGGCGAGGTAGGCAGGCATTGGGGACGCGCCGGGTACGTCGATCTGGATGCCTTCGCTCAGGCAGTACCGGCTGTCGGTCATGACGGGGTCCGGGTGGTGACGGGCACTGCGAAGGAGTGTCGGTCACCGGCCCACGCCAGGTGGGACAACGCTTCCTCAAGGCGGTGCAGATCTGCCGGGTCGAGCCGGATATCTGCGGCGGCGACATTGTCGGCGAGCCGGTCGAGGTGGCGGGTGCCGGGGATGGGCACGATGTCCGGGCCTTGGGCGAGCAGCCAGGCCAGAGCGAGCTGGCCCGCGGTGATGTGCAGGCTGTCCGCGATCTCGCGCAGTGCCGCGACCTGGCGCAGGTTGTCCTGGAGGTGGGTGCCGTGGAAGCGCGCGTCGCTGCGGCGGAAGTCGCTGGTGTCGACGTTCGTGTGGTCCAGTGTCGCGGTGAGCAGGCCACGCCCGAGCGGGCTGTAGGGCACCAGCCCGGCGCCGTGGCGGCGTGCGGCGGGCACGATGTCGGCTTCAGGCTGACGCCACAGCAGGGACCACTCCAGCTGCACTGCGGTGATCTGGTGCACCGCTGTGGCCTGGGCGAGCTGGTCAGCCGTGACCTCGGACAAACCTAGGTGACGTACCTTGCCGGCCTGGACCAGTTCGCTCATGGCGCCGACGGTGTCGGCGACCGGCACCTGCGGATCGACACGGTGCAGGTAGTACAGGTCAATCGCCTCGACGCCGAGCCGTTGCAGCGAGGCGTCGCAATAGCCGGACACGTGCTCCGGCCGTGCGTCCAAGTGCACCCCGCGCTCGTCACGGATGATGCCGAACTTGGTCGCCACCGTCACGCCCTCGCGACGGCCAGCGAGAGCCTCGCCGATAAGCGTCTCGTTGTGCCCCTGTCCGTAGCTGATCGCGGTATCGAGCATCTTCACGCCTAGATCGACAGCGCGCTGGATGAGCCGAATCGATTCGAGATCGTCGGTGGCTCCGTAGCCCTGTGACAGTCCCATGCATCCCAGCCCGATGGCCGAGGTCGTCAGTGGGTCGGTCGACGAGCCGTCGACGGGCGATGTCTGGGTGCTCGTGCCGAGCTGTCGTTGTTTCATGACTCAAGACTCGGACCTCGCGATTGGTATGTCCAAGACCGGTTTGTGCTAAGACCTAGAGCACAGCACTCTGAATACATGGAGCTGCGTCAGCTCGTGTACTTCGAGACCGTCGCCCGCCTCGGGGGGTTCAGCCGCGCCGCCGAGCAACTGCACATCGCTCAACCCGCCATCTCCGCCCAGATCCGCCGTCTGGAGCGCGAGCTTGGCACCGCCCTGTTCGAGCGCACCACCCGCCGCGTCGGGCTCACCCATGCCGGCACGCTGCTACTCGTACGCGCCAGAGTGGTGCTCGCCGAGCTCGATGGAGCCCGTTCCGATTTGGACCAGCTCGCCGCGGTACTGCGCGGACAGCTGCGCCTCGGCGTCACCCAGGTACTTGGATCACTAGACCTTCCCGGGCTGCTGGCCGCCTTCCACCGCCGCTATCCCGACGTCACCTTGGCGGTACGCAGCGGACTCGTAGCCGAGCTACTGGCCGAGCTGGACGCCGGAGCCGTGGACGCCCTCATCGCCCCGATCCACGACGACCTGCCGGACCGCTACCTCGCCCGACCGCTCGCCGCCGAGAGGTTGACGTTGGTCACCGCGCCCGGCCACCCATTCACCGGCCGACGCATCCTCTCGCTGGCGGACGTCTACGACGAGCCGTTCGTCTGCCTGCGCGCCGGCAGTGGGCTCCATACCATCTTGACCGCAGCCGCCACCGAGCACGGGTTCACAGCACGCATCCAGTTCGAGGCCCCCGACCCTGCCAGCATCCGACGCTTCGTCGCCGCCGGCCTCGGTGTCGCGTTGCTCGCCGAATCCGTCGCGCACGGCGACGGGCCGGCGATCCAGGTCCACCGCCTCAAGCCCGCACCGGTCCACCCGCCCATCGGCCTGATCCGCAACCGACGACAACCCATGTCGGCGACGCTGCACGCCTGGGCCCAACACCTACATGGGCCGCACTCGACCAGCTGACAAGCCCGACCGCGTAAGCAGGTCTAATAGCCTCGGTGGCGAACTGGCCTCCCGCCCTAAGACGGGGGAGTGCGGCCGGCTGGAGCGGAGTTGCCGAATGGCTGAGCGGATCTTCCTGCATGTCGCCACCCCCAAGTCGGGTACTTCCTACCTTCAGGCGCTGCTGTGGCAAAACGTGGACCTGCTCCGCCGAAGAAACCTGCTGCTGCCCGAAACGTCCGAGACCCACTACGGGGCAGCCAAGCCCGCCGCAACTTCGCTCGTCCAGTCAGGAGCGGCCAGCATTACCGACATCCTCGACCTGCTCGATCGGATCCGTCGCGCGTCCCTCGGCGAATCCCCACGGTCTGGCGGTTCGCCTCACCCACCCCCGACCGATGGAAGGTCGCCGCTGTCGCCTGGGCCCACGTAGGCGAGCAGAAGCGACCCCTGCTGGCACTGCGCCTGCACCTTGACGTAGCTGCGGAATCGGCCCGCCCCGAAGAGCACCTCGGCCTCGTAGATCTCGTCCTCGATCTCGAACAGCTCAAGTCCCGGTTCTCTTGTGTAGAACAGCCGGACCTGGATCGGCGTCTGTTCGATGTACGCGCGCACGCTGATGAGTTTGCCCAGGTCCTCGACCTCGGTGACCACCGCACCTTCGGGCAGGACCAGCCCTGCGACGTCGGCCTGCACACCCTCTGGTGGGGCGTCACACTCCGGCAACGCCACCAGCGGCCCTCCCTCCTCGATCGGCTGGGCGGCTCCCGTCGTAGCGTTGGAGGTGGAGGCGTCGCGGCCGGTGCTGTCGGCCGAGACCGCAGGCTCCGCCTCGGACTCGGACTCCGGCTGCGTCGTTGGCTGGGCGCTGCAGCCGATGAGAGCGCCAAGCCCGACGGTGCAGGATGCCACGGCAGCCGCCAGCCGACGGCGGAGCACACGGCCGCTCCAACGGTCGATCACGGGCCCAGCTTCTCCAAACGTCGTGAAATGTGACGCAAGGTACAAATCTGCGTGCTGAATAGCGTACAATCTCCCGCACACGGTGCCGTCCCCCGGCCATCCCGCGAGGAGTTCGCATGTCCCGTTCTCGTCCATATTCCCTTCGGCGCTCGGCCGCGATCAGCGCGGGTGCCGCCAGCCTGCTCGTCGCGACGGCGCTCCAGATCACGCCGAACGCGCAAGCGGCAGACCCGGGCAAAGGCACGGTCAAGCCCACCAGCCCGACAGCATCATGGAACGGTCAGAACTATGCGTCGGCCGCCACGGTCGACCCAGCCGCCTGTCCACCAAAGGGCGGGGACCCGACCAACGCGCTTTGTGACCACTACACGTTGAACGTGCCGGTGGACCCCAGCTACTGGGCAGACCGCGACGGTGGGGCCGAGGTGACCATCACCTGGGGAGCGGCTGACGACGACTTCGACCTCTACATCTACAAGGGCGACGACATGGTCGCCAGCTCCGCGCAAGGTGGCACGACCAAGGAGACGGCGGTGATCTCCAAGGCATCCGGCACCTACGAGGTGCGCGTGCTGCCGTTCCTGGTGACCAACTCCGGCTACCAGGGCACCGCCAACTTCGAGGCGCGGGCGGCGAGCGGCGAGCCGCCCCTCGGCGGGCCGGCCGAGTACCACGGGACGCGTTTCAAGGACTTCGAGTGCTCTGACAAGAAGCTGCCGTGTCTACCCGACAAGGAGCCACGCAACACCCGCATCGACAGCCCCTTCCCGTCCTTGGTGCTCAAGCAGGGACCGGTCGGCCGTGACGCCGCCGAGCCGACCATCGGCGTGGACGCCAACGGCCGCGCTTTCTATCCGGCTGCCACCTTTGACGGACCGGGCGGGCTGGCCGACACCCGGCTGCGCCGCTCGACCGACGACGGCCGCACCTGGACCGACGTGACGCCGCCCGAGACACAGGACCTGCCGGTCACGCTCGACCCGTACGTTTACGTCGAGGAGAACTCCGGTCGGGTCTTCAACCTCGACCTCTACGTCGGCAGCGCCTTCCTGGCCTTCTCCGACGACGGCGGCAAGACATACGAGACCAACCCAGTCGCATCCGGTGACTTCGTCAACGACCACCAGACCTTGTCGGCAGGCCCCAAGCCGCTCGGCTCATCGCTGAAGCTGATGGACCCGGACTTCCGGGAGATCCTCTACTACTGCTTCAACCGAGTCGCCGATTCCAGCTGTGGCCGTAGCGTCGACGGCGGGCGTACCTTCCAGAAGTCCGGCTCGTTCGCCTACCCCGGCGTGGAGCCTAAGGAAGGCGGTGCCTTCTGCGGTGGCCTGCACGGACATGTCATCGTCGACCGCGAGGGCAGGGTGTTCCTGCCCAAGGGCCACTGCAACCGGCCGTACTACTCTCGCTCGAACGATGCCGGGATCACCTGGAAGCGCGGGCGGGTCAGCGACCGGATCGACATGCCCGACAACCAGTCGTCGATCGCCGCCGACCGCGAAGGCAACCTGTTCTACGTCTGGTACGACTCCAAGCACCGGCTGCCCTGGTTGGCCATCTCACGCGACCACGGCAGGACCTGGGAGAACCCGATCATGATCGCGCCGCCTGGCGTGCACGAGGTGCAGTGGCCAAGCGTCGCCGCGGGAAACACCGGGAGGATCGCTATCAGCTTCCCCGGCACCACCGAACGAAACCAGGGTGACCTGACCCGGCCGTGGGACTACTACGTGGTCGCCTCGGTGAATGCCCTCACTCGGAACCCGACGTTCGTCTCCAACATCTCCAACCCGGCGACCGACCCGGTTCACCGGGGTGACTGCCCGGGCCGGTGTGGAAACATGCTGGACTTCCTGGACGTGCTCGTCTCGCCAGCGCCCGGCCACTCAATCTGGGCCACCGTGGTGGACACCTGCACGGCGGTGAGGAACTGCAACTCCAACCCGGACGCGATCGGCTTCAGCGATGCCAACGGCGACGGCGCCTCGAGGGATGAGCGGGGCCTCTACGTCAAGCAGATCGGTGGGCCGAACCTCAGCTGGTAGCGCTCTAGCCGACGCCGTAAGAGACCGCCGCTGCCCTCACATCCGGGCGGCGGCGGTCTTGCGCTCGGCGGGAGCGGCAGCACCGGCCGGTATGTCATACTCGGCCCATGTTTTTTGACGATCATCCTGAGTTCTTGGAGACCAGTCACACCGCGAGTAACAAGGGCCGTCTCAACCTGCGCCACCTGGCCATCATCGAGGAGCACCGCGAGGTACTCAACGGTAAACGGGTCCTCGACATCGCCAGCCACGACGGTCGCTGGTCATTCGCGGCGCTGGAAGCCGGCGCCGCCCACGTCACCGGCATCGAGGGGCGTGACCACCTCGTCACCAACGCCAACAAGACCTTCGCTGAAAAGGGCATTGACCCGTCACGTTTCCACTTCATCACTGGCGACGCCCACGACACGCTGACGGCAGGCGTTGGCACGTTCGACGTCGTGATGTGTCTCGGGTTCCTGTACCACACGCTGCGCTACTCCGAGCTCTTCGCGGGCATCCGCGCCACCGGCGCCCAACACGTGCTGATGGATAGCCGGACTCACCCCGGTTCCGAGCGGATGGTCAGGGTGATCAACAACACCATGGAGAAGGACTCCATGGCGGTCGAGGACCGGTTCTCCTACCAGGGGATGACGCTCGTCGGCACTCCGACCGCCTCCGCAATTGTCTTCATGCTCAAGACCTACGGGTTCGACGTCGTGAGCCAGCCGGACTGGTCGCGGATTCGAAGGGAACACCCCGAGATCAAGCGCGCCGGGCAGTATGAGCGGGAGGGCCGCGTCACGATGCT
>JAABUS010006284.1_pt1 | contig 14609 bp, 10 predicted proteins | sample 5560161 | NCBI WGS metagenome assembly JAABUS01 (sample SAMN10711885, study PRJNA513376) | rock metagenome | isolation source: Antarctica rocks | place: Antarctica: Victoria Land, Trio Nunatak nord | collected 2016-01-04 | reverse complement strand
CAGTTGCCCCGTCCTCTTCACCTGGGACGGCGCCCGGTTCGCCTGCCTCGGCGACTTCCTGGGCGGCGGCGGGCTCGGCTACCTCGTCGCCCCCGGCGTCTACGGCCAGCCCGACCGCGACGAGGCCGTCGCCATCGACCCCAACCAGCTCAGGCCCGTCGACGGCTCGTACCGCCTCGTGATCACCGAGCCGATGGACGAGGTCGCCTACCTCGACAAGCTGGTCCTGGAGGTGGTCGACCGGCCACCGGGAGTGACGACCGCCCCCGACGAGCGGTTCGCCCCCGAAGGCCCTCGGCCGACCGGCGAGATCCTCGCCTGGCGATCCGCCATCGAGCCGGTCGCCGCGACCGACCTCAAGGGCGTCGACGTGGCCGAGGAACTTCGCGCCCGCGACCGCAAGACCGTCGACGGCTTCCGCCGGCTCCACGGCTGGATCGGCTACGCCGAGGAGCACGGCATCGTGCTCGACTTCGGCGCCCGCCTGAGCGCCTTCGGCCCCGAGGATCGCCTGGTCCTCGGCCTGGCCGGTTGGGTCGAATACCCCTACTCGCAGACCAACTATGCCGCGAGCACGGCCGGGGTCACGCTCCGCCCGCCGGCGCTCGAACGGCTCCGCGACGATGGAAGCTGGGAGGTGATCGTCCCCCACGCCGGCTACCCCGCCGGCCTCCCTCGCCTGACCACGCTCGACCTGACCGGCAAGCTCACCGGCCCCCGCTGCGTGCTCCGGCTCCGGACGAACATGGAATGTTACTGGGATCAGGCGTTCGTCTCCGCCATCGAGAGCGACCCCAAGCATAAGGTCACCGCGGTCCCGGTGTCGCGTGCCATGCTCGGCTATCGCGGCTACCTTCGCGAAGTCTCCCCCGACGGTCGCCCCCCCTTGCTTTACGACTACGATTACGTCGACCCCGCCCCCCTGGCCCGGATGTCCGGCCGGCTCACCCGGACCGGCAACGTGGCCCCACTCCTCCGCGACGACGACGACCAGCTCTGCCTGGTCGGCCCTGGCGACGAGGTTCGCCTGGAATTTGACGCCAAGGCCGCCCCCCCCTTGCCCGAAGGTTGGACCCGCGCCTTCATCCTCCGATCGGTCGGCTACTGCAAGGACGCCGACCCCTTCACCGCCGCCAGCGACACCGTCGGGCCGCTCCCCTGGCGAGGGATGCCCGACTTTCCGTTCGGCCCCGAAGGCGAGCGGCCGGTCGACCCGTCGTATCGGGAGTACCTCCGCACGTACCAGACCCGCACCGCGGGGGGCGAGCATTGATGGCCGACGTTAGAACTCTCGGCGATGGGGTGGCCGGGGTCCGTCCGCGGAGCCCGGCCACCCGGACGACATCCTCCCGGTCGGGCCGGCCCTCGTCTGCGCACGCCCGTTAGGAAGCTCATCCCCCATGCCTGCCCGGAGTACCTTCTATGACCTGGTCGCTGCCGAGTGGCGTAATCGCGGCGTCCTGCTGATGCCCCCGGCCTCCGAAATCGAAGTCGCAAGAGTCTTCGCTGACCTGGGTTGCCCGCTCTCGGCCGATGTGAGAAGTCTCTACGCCGTAGCCGGTGGCTTCGCCGATTACGAGTTCGATCGGTTGTGGTCCTTCTGGTCGCTGGGCCGAATCCGCAAGGAGAACGTGCCCGGGAGGCGACCGTTCGTCATGTTCGCTGATTGGCTGCTCCACTCGCACGTGTATTGCTTCCACTACGAGAATCCGGAGGTCTCGTCAATTTACATCAGCCACGACCGGAGGTCTCTCGACCGCGACCCGATCGCAGGCAGTCTGGCCGAGTTTCTGGAGACACTTCTGTGTAGCCCGGACGAGGTCGAGGCCTGGCCCCTGGACTCCTAACCAGATTGCGCCGCGACCGACCCGCCGAACTCGATCGCCGGTGATCCGAATGCAGAAAGTTGCGGAAAGTGCAGTACAATGACGCCCGGACGACCGGGAAGTAGCCAGGGGGACTCCCCACCCCGGCCCGATGAGGCCGAGGGGTGGGACGGCAGTCACGACGCGAATCGACGGTTCCCGGCGGCCTGATTCCAAGGAGACGATCGTGAAGGTATTTCGAGTGCTCCTCGCCGCGGCGATGCTCGTCGGGACGGCCGACGCCTGCACCAGCATCCTGGTGAGCCGGGGCGCATCGCGGGACGGCTCGGTGTTCATCACCTATTCGGCCGATGGCCCCTTCATGCCCCGGCTGGTGCACCTCCCCGCGGCGGACTACAAGCCCGGCACGATGGTCGACGCGACGGGGTGGGAAGACCTGAAGTTCTTCGGGCAGGTGAAGCAGGTCGCCCATACCTACTCGGTCGTCGGCCTGATGAACGAGCATCAACTCGCGATCGGCGAGACGACCACGGGAGGTCGCGAAGAGCTGACCGACCCGAAGGGGATTCTCGACTACGATGCGCTCATCACGCTGGCCTTGCAGCGCGCCAGGACGGCGAAGGAGGCGATCCGGGTCATCGATGAGCTGACCAGCGAGTACGGCTACAACGCCCCCGGCGAGACGTTCTCGATCGCCGACAAGGATGAGACGTGGATGATGGAGATCATCGGCAAGGGGGTCAAGCAGAAGGGGGCCGTCTGGGTGGCGGCGCGGGTCCCAGAGGGGCACATCACGGCCCACGCGAACATCAGCCGGATCACCACGTTCCCGCTCGACGACAAGGAGAACTGGCTCTACGCGCCCGACGTCGAGACCTTCGCGATCGAGCAGGGGTTCTACAAGACCGACTCGGGCAAGCCGTTCAGCTACCGCGACGCCTACCACCCGGGCATCAACGTGGCCAACAAGCGGGCCTGCGCCGGGAGGGTCTGGAGCATCTACCGGAGGGTCGCCCCGAGCCTCCAGCTGAGCGACGCCTTCTTCCGGGGGCTCCCGGGCGCCGAGGATTATCCGCTGTTCATCAAGCCCGACGCCAAGCTCTCGCTCGTCGACGTGATGGGGCTGATGCGCGACCACTACGAGGGGACCCCCTACGACATGACCAAGGGGGTCGACGCCGGCCCCTTCGGCAGCCCCTATCGCTTCCGGGACCTCGCCTGGAAGGTCGACGGGGTCTCCTGCTCGTGGGAGCGGCCGATCTCGACCCAGCAGGCCGGCTTCGTCATGGTGGCGCAGAGCCGCAAGTGGCTCCCCGACCCGGTGGGGGGGGTCTACTGGTACACGCCCGACGACGCCTACACCTCGTGCTTCACCCCGCTGTACTGCGGGATCAACTCACTCCCCGAGCCCTACCTCAAGGGGGACCACAACCGGTTCTCGTGGGACTCCGCCTGGTGGGTCTTCAACATGGTCTCCAACCTCACCTACGACCGCTGGTCCCGGATCATCCCCGAGGTCCAGGCCGTCCAGCGCGAGCGGGAAGCCGCCCTGCTCAAGATGCAGCCGGTCATCGACGAGACGGCCGTCAAGCTCGGCCAGGCCGACCCGACGTTGATGCGCACGTTCCTGACGGACTACTCCGTCTCCACGGCGGACGGGCTCTTCCGCCGCTGGCGAGAGCTGGCCGAGCACGTCCTGACCAGGCACAACGATGGCTACGTCAACGACCGCACCGAGGCGCCGAAGGCGGTCGGCTATTCGCCGGAGTGGCTCCGGAAAGTCTACAGTGAACGGCCAAAGCAGTTTCGCATCGACGAGACCAAGGTCCAGGGGGATCGCTGATCCATCGGGGAATGGTCGAGGGATTCCCCTCGGCCATGCCTCCTCGATTCAGAGATACTCGACGCGATTGGCCATCTCCTCGGGTTCCATGAGTTCCCAGATGAGGACCAATGCCTGGATGATCTCTCCTATGCTTTTGGTATTCTTGCGGCAGAAGGCGAGACCGGCGTGAGGCAAGCCCACGGCATCGAGTCGCAAGAAGTCCCGATCCTGGGTGAAGATGACTCGGACTTCGGCGAGTCCGAAGGCGGCATGCTGTTCGTCGGCCGCACGTAGCAGCCCCGCTTCGGGGGTCGTCGTGACGTCGATTCCGTAGCGTCTCAAGCCTTCGGACACCGCCCGATGACAATTTTCATCGAGGTGGAAGCGGATCGTCCGAGGCATGGACCTCCCCCTGCCGGAGCCTCTGCTGGAGCAGGGAGGGGGGGGCCTTCGCCCTCATCTCCTCGACGAACCGTTCGCCTTCGCGGATGTCGAGTTCAACCTGTTCCCGATGGTCGTAGTAGTAGGCCAAGGCCGCGTGGATATCGGAGAGCGTAATGCTCGGGTAGGCCGAGGCGATTTCCCCGGTGCTCATGCCCATCCGCTCGTGCCAGATGGCCACGTCCTCGACCGTGATGCGGTGTCCGTCAATGCGCGGGCGACCGCCGCAGGTGCCGGGCGTGCTGACGATCCTCGCATGGTCGGTGGGCCACACGCGGGGCGTCGCGGCGGGGATCGAGGGTTTGGTCGATGTCGGTTCCATCCTTCCATCGTATCCGGTGACCGTACAACCCGGCAACGCGAAGCGTGGCGACCCCCGCTCACCCCTGCTCAGGGGGCTGGCGACGGATCAGCGGGCGCCGATTTTTCCCAGGCGGGGAGCCTCGCCTCGAGTCCCTTGCGGACGGCGTCCGGCAGCTTCTTGTCCTGGTGGGGCGTGATCCCGTCGAGGCGGAGCGCCTCGCGGGCTTCGCGGACGGCGTCGGGGATCATGCCGATGTCGGCGCTGGCCTCGGCGAGCTCGGCGTGGAGGGTGGCGTGGGTCGGGTAGAGGCGCGAGGCGGTCCGGGTGGCGTGGACGACGTCGGCGCGGAGCCGGAGGAGCTCGATCGGCCCGAGGGCGGGGCCGAGCTGTTCGAGCAGGTCGCGCGTCCGTGAGGCGCGGCGGCGATGGAGCGACCAGGAGGGGTTGCGGGGCGGGCTGACGGCCTCGAGCAGGGCGACCGGGACGGTCCGCCACCGGAGGTCGTCGACCTTCGCGCCTCGGGCCCGCCAGGCGACGTACTGGATCTCGGCCAGGGCGACCCAGGGGCGGGCGCTGAACCGATCGGCACGGATGGCGCGTTCCATCGCCAGCTCGGCACGCACAGGATCGGCCGGTCGCGAGGTCATGGCTAGCTCCACCTCGGCCATGGCCGCGTCGACCTGCCAGTAAGGGAGGACCGTGCGGACGAAGACGCCGATGAGAGCGGCCCAGCCGATCGCCAGGACGAACGCGGGGAGGCGACCCCCCGCGACGCGGAGCCTCCCGCAGCCGCGATCCTCGCGGAGGTTCAGCCCCAGCGCCATCGCGGTCCAGAGTGCCAGCGCCACGGCGGGGATCCCGATCCCGCCGGCCGCGAGCAGGTTGATCGCCACCCCCAACACGGCCAGCCCCAGCCCCGAAGCGACGATCGGCCGGCGTCGCCAGAGTGGGAGGCCGAGAGCCACGGCGCCCGCCCAGGCCCCGCCCAGGATGATCCAGCGGTAGAGGTCGCCGGCGAAGGGATCGAGCGTCCCTACCAGCGAGGCCACGACCCATCCCCCCCCCGCGAAGGCGACCAGCCAGCCCACCCGCTTCGGAGCCGCGGCCGATTCGGGCTCGGCGGCGATCTCGGTCTCGGCCGAGAAGTGGCGGCCTTTCCTCGGTTCGGGCGCGGGGCGTCTCGTGGGAGTCCGCGCCGGGCCGAGTGTCTCTCGCAGAGCCAGCCCCAACGCGGCCACCAACGCCAGGGAGGCCACGACTCCGGAGGCCGCCCAGACCTCGAGGACGAGGTTGTGGGGGTCGAGGATCTCCTCGCTCGCCCGGGCGAGCTTGTGGCGGACGTAGGGACCGGAGAAGTTGCCCGGCCCGTGCCCGGTCAGCCAAGTCCTCGGGCCTTCGGTGATCACCCCCCAGGCCCCGATCCAGTACTCGGCGCGATAGCCGAGCGACTTGGGCGTCTCGGTGAGGACCTGGCGGTCGAGCCTCCCCGTCGCCACGCCCGCGGCCACCAGCGCCGACACGGCGACGAGCCCCGCGATCGCGCCCCATGCGAGCCGACCCGCCGAGACCCGACGCCGCTCGCGCCAGGCGAGGATCGCCAGCGCCGCCGCCAGGCCGAGGGAGGCGCTCCGGCTCTTGGTCAGGAGCAAGCAGGTCAGCAGGAGCGCGCCGAGCGGGGCGGCCAGGGCCAGGGCCCTGGCGCGGGAGCCCCGACCTTCGCGATTCTGGAGATTGTCCCAACCGACCGCCACGAGCAGGATCAGCGGACCGAGCAGGAACCCGGCCAGCGAGTTCGCCAGCCCGAAGGTCGAATACACTTCGTTCGATCCCAGGACCCGATCCTCGAAGAGTTTCTGCGCGGGCGTGCCCGGGGTAATCCCGGCCGCGCGCAAGGCCTCGACCGGGTGGGATGCGTAATATTGACGGAGCTCTTCCTGCTCGACCCCGACCTGGAACATCCCGTACGCCGAGACGGCCACCGCCGTCGCCACCAATGCCCCGGCCAGTGCCGACGACTCGCCTCGGGTCCGTGGGAGGTTCCGGACCAGGAGATATGCGACCCCAAAGGCGATCCATTCCCAGGACAAATTGATCGCCGGTCGCCGGTCCTGGGCGTGCGAGGCGCTGGTGGCGACCAGCACGATCAGCACGACGACGGCCGGATCGACCCACGAGAGGCGGACCCGGAGCGTCCCACCGACCAGGGCCGAGGCGATCGCGAGGCCGGCCACGACCAGGAGCGCCGCAACCCAGGACATCCCCGTCCCCGCGTCTTTAAGGAAGTCGGGCTCGCTCGGCCAGAAGGCCCGCGCCGTCAGCAGGGCGGCGGTGGACCCGAGCGCGAGCCGACGGAGCCGCTCGCCCAGCCAGAGGGCCGGGGAATCGTCAGGCGTCGGGGACCCGCCGCTCGGCCGATGGCTCGGCGTCGGGACGACGGGGGGGCTCGGGCTTCGCCTCGCCATGACCTCGCTCCGGTCGGGTTGCGGAGATTTCCAGGATGGCCACCAGGCCGAGCAGGCAAACCGTCTGCGCCACGACCACGCACGCCCCGAGGGCGTCGAGCCGGTGCAGCAGCAGGGCCCCCAGTCCGCCGGCCAGGGTCACCAGATCAATCGTCCGGACCGCCCACGGCGGCGTCAAGCCGCGCTCGACCAGGCGGTGCGAGAAGTGGCAGCGATCGGCCTGGAACGGGCTGCGCCCCTCGCGGATGCGGATCAAGATGACGGACGTCGTGTCGTAGAGCGGGACGGCCATCACCAGCAGCGGCGCGAGCACGCCGAACGGCGACGAGCTTTCCTTCGCGTACGTGCCGGCGACCGTCAACGAGCCGAGCAGGAAGCCGAGGAAGTTGCTCCCGGCGTCCCCCATGAACAACCTCGCGGGGTGGCGGTTATGGACCAGGAAGCCACCCAGGGCCCCGACCAGCACCAGCAGGACCGCGGGGACGAAGTAGCCCCCGACCGCCACCTGCGCCCCGGCGAAGAGCAGCGCGGCGATCAGGCCGACCCCGGCGGCCAGCCCGTCCATGTTGTCCAGGAAATTGAATGCATTCGTCAGGCCCACGACCCAGAGGACCGTCAGCGCACCGCCGACGAACGGATGCGTGAACGGCCAGAAGAGCGTGACGCGAATGCCCGAGGCCGCCAGGATCAGGGCCAGGGTCACCTGCACGACCAGGCGGGGCCGCCAGCCCAGCCCGACCCGGTCGTCGGCCAGGCCCATCGCCATCACGGCCGATGCCAGCCCGAGGATCAGCGCCAGCTCGCCGGCGCGCGACCAGAGCCCGTCGGCATGGACGGCCAACAATCCGGGGAGCGCGTCGCGGCCGAGGAATAGCGCGAAGGCCCCGAGGGCGAGGACGATGACGGTCGTCAGCCAGATCGCCACGCCCCCTCCCAGGGGCGTCGGAGCCCGGTGCGTCTTGCGACCGCCCGGCGCGTCGACCAGCCCGAGGCGCGGCGCCCAGAGCCGGACGAGGCCGCTCAGGCCCGCGCCGACAACGAACGCGAACAATGCCAGGACCAGGCCCGCCGCGGCCATTTGCGCGTCATCACTCGCAAGCATCGTCGGCACTCGACAAATTCCCTTCTCCCCGCGGGAGAAGGTGCCCCGAAGGGGCGGATGAGGGTCATGGCTTCGGGATCGGCCTCCTGCCCGATAACTCGTCACACCCGGGTCCGGTGACCCTCATCCGGCCGTCCCGGCCACCTTCTCCCGCGGGGAGAAGGGAGGAGCGCCGCGAGCGGACCGCGCTTAGGAGTCGCCGCGCGCCCCCCGGACGGGGTCGGTCTGGGACGCACGACGCCGGAGGACCAGGCCGAGGCGGAGGCAGGCGGCCATCAGGACCACCACGAGGCCCGTGGTCAGGCCGAAGATCCACCACTCGACGGGGCGGTCGGGGGGCCACTCGCGGCTCGCGCCCCCGCGGAGGCTCGCGACGATGGCGACGGGGCCGGCGAACGTGACGAGCGTCAAGAGGCCGAGCAGCACGTACGGCCCCCTCGGGAGGCGACCGCTCATCGTCCCCTCGTCGCGGCCCGAGAGACCCGCCGCTCGACGCACTGCGCGTCGTGCCCCTTGCGGGTCGTGGCCAGCTCGGCCAGGATCGCCTCGCCCGCCGTCCCCACCGCGACGTGGTGCGCCGTCGCGTCGGTCCGCCACTTCACCTCGATCGTCCCGTCTTTCAACCCCCGCTCGCCGATGACCACCCGCAGCGGGATGCCGATCAGGTCGGCGTCCTTGAATTTGAACCCCGGACGCTGGTCGCGGTCGTCCGTCAGCACGTCGTAGCCGGCCTCGACGAGCTGCTTCTCGAGCGTCTCGACCGCTTCCGTGACGGCCGGGTTCTGCAACTGGAGCGGCACGAGCAGGATGTCGTACGGGGCCAGGCGGAGGGGCCAGATGATCCCGTTATCGTCGTGGCCCGACTCCACGGCCGCGGCGACGATCCGGTTGATGCCGATCCCGTAGCATCCCATGATGAACGAGACCTCGAGCCCGTGGTCGTCGAGGAACGTCGCCCCCATCGCCTTGGAGTATTTGGTGCCGAGCTTGAAGACGTGCCCGACCTCGATCCCGTGCGTGACGCCGAGCGGCGCCCCGCAGCGCGGGCAGGGGTCGCCCTCCGCCACATTGCGCAGGTCGAGCACGCGGTCCAGGGGGAAGTCTCGGCCGGGTACGACGCCCGTCAAATGGACGTCGACCTCGTTGCCGCCGACGACGATGCCGGGCATCGCGGCCACGGCGAGGTCGATCACCAGGGGGATCTTGAGCCCGATCGGCCCCAGGAAGCCCATCGGCGCGCCGACGACACGCTCGATCGTCGCGGCGTCGGCCGGGACGACCGTCGACGCCCCGAACGCCCGGGCGATCTTCGCCGCGTTGGCCTCGTGATCCCCGCGCAAGAGCGCGGCGACGGGACGAGCGTCGGCAATGTAGATCAGGAGCTTGCCGGTGGTCGACTCGTCGACCTTGAGGAAGTCGCAGACCTCGTGGATCGTGCGACGGTTGGGGGTCGCGACGGTCTCGAAGGCGGGTGCCGAGTCCGGGACCTCCGGGGCCTCGGGCCCGATACCGACCTCGGCGCGCTCGCGGTTGGCCGCATAGCCGCACCCCTCGCACTGGATGACGAGGTCCTCGCCGATCGTGGCCGGGACCATGAACTCGTGTGAGCTGTCGCCGCCGATCGGGCCGCTCTCGGCCTCGACGACCACGTAGGGGAGGCCGCAGCGGTCGAAGATCCGGCAATACGCCTCGTACATCGCGTCGTAGCTGGCGTTGAGCTGCGCCACGTCGGCGTCGAAGCTGTACGCGTCCTTCATGAGGAACTCGCGCGTCCGCAGGATGCCGAAGCGGGGGCGGGCCTCGTCGCGGAACTTCGTCTGGATCTGGTACAGTGTGATCGGCAGCTGCTTGTAGGACTTCAGGAGGTCGCGGACCAGGTCGGTGACGACCTCCTCGTGCGTCGGGCCCAGCGTCACCTCCTGATTGCCGCCGACGGTCAGCTTCATCAGGAGGTCGCCGTACGTCTCGAACCTGCCCGACTCCTTCCAGAGGTCGACCGGCTGCAAGGCGGGCATCAGCAGCTCGAGTGCCCCGGCGGCCTCCATCTCCTCGCGGATCAGCCGGACGACCTTGCCGAGCACCCGGAAACCCAGCGGCAAATATGTATAAGCACCCGCGCCTAGCTGGCGGATCATCCCCGCGCGGAGCAATAATGCATGGCTGGGGGCCACGGCATCGGCCGGGGTTTCCTTCTGCGTCGGGATCAGGGCTTGCGACCAGCGCACGTGCAACACCTCGGTCTGGCAAAGGGCCTCGAGAGGCCTCCACGCCCCGGTGGGCCGGTAGCGAGAGGGAGACTTGGTGCGGATAGTTTATCAGAACGAGCGGCGATGGCGGAGTGTCCAGCCGGCGAATTCGGACCAACCTGCGCACGCACGCCAACTCCGACGAGCCCTTCGTGCGTAACGTCGTTCACGTAGAGACCTGAAAGCGAATTTGACGATGAAAAGGCCCCAATTTCGCCTCCGGGGCGGACGACATTTAAGGTCAGGACGCGCCGTTCGTGGGCGTCGGGACGTCGAGTGCCGCGGGGGACACGTGCTCCTCCCGCGAGAACTTCTTTGTTGAGGCTTGGCGGGGACAGGTTCGATCTCCCGACGAACCGGGAGAGCACGGACCCTCGGCCGCACGGAGGTGATGAGTGTCTCCACGGGAATCTCGGCGCACGGGCCGCCTCGGTCGCGTTCAGAACCGCCCGAACCTCGCCCCCTTGGAATGCCTGGAGGGGCGGCAGTTGCTCGCATTCTCCCCGCTCGGGTTCTCGCTGCCCGACCTGATCGTGTCGGGGACCTCATCCGCGCGAGCCGCCTATGGCAGTGACGTCTCGGTCACCGTGGATGTCCAGAACATCGGCGCGAGTTCGCTGATCGAGCCGCTGGCCCTCCAGCCGGGGGCGGTGAGCACGGCCGATGCCCCCCCGTCCACCGTCGGCGTCTTCCTCACGCCCCGCCAGAACTCCCTGCGAGGGGCCATCCGGATCGGGACGATCGGCGTCCCCTTCCTCCGTCAGAATAACCTGGTGCGGATCACCCAGAATATCACGCTCCCCCCGCGACCGGCGGGCTTCCCCGGCAACGGCGGCCGTGTCTTCCTCAATTTCCAGGCCAATGCCAACAACTCGATCGTCGAGGTCGAGACCGCGAACAACCGCAGCAACAACGTGGCGGTCAGGATTGCGCCCGCCCTGGGCGACGTCTCGGTCGTCAGATTCGACGTGCCCCCGGGCATCCAGCCCGGAGACGCAATCCGGCCGACCATTGTGCTCGCCAATTTCGGGGCCGTGGAGACCGGCGCAGGGCCCAACGAGGTCTTGGTCGTTACCTCGAGATCCCCCCGCTTCCTCGCCGATACGGACATCCTCGCCCGCTACCCGGTCGGGAACATCCCCGTAGGCGGCAACGTCACGATCGAAGGCACCCCGATCCGCCTACCGGCCACGCGACGCGTCTTCTACATCGGCGTGCTCGTCGGGGGCCGGAACAACGTCCAGTTCCCACGCCAGGTCGGGCCGCCGATCGAGGATCTGCCGCCGGCCGGCGAGATACCGAACGTGACGAGCACCCCACCACAGTTCCCATTCCCCGCCGGGATTGCCGGCGGCACCACCACCCTAGGGACCTAGGGGACGCGGGGGAACGGCGTGCGCCATGAGGGGCCGGTATTCGCGGAGCTCTATCGCGACGGTTGCCCGGCTCCCCTCTAGCACGGGCCGGGCACCGGCGCACCGGCCCGTGCGGGCAATCTCAAGCCCCGCTCTGCCGGCAGGGGTGATTACCGTAGAGGACATGGTGAAGAGGAGCCGGAAGGAGATCGAGTCGTCACGGAAGCCGGACAGGAGCGGGTCTTCCGAGTCCTTCCGGCGGGCGTCACCATGAGAGTGAGCCTTTTTGCATCATGCTGTCATGGTGTCGAACATTTACGCTACAGGGCACGAAGTTTACTGTTAGATATTATGTACCCACGATCCGTTCACGAACGCAGCGACGGCCTCGGGATCTTTCAATGGCGCCGGCCAAGGCGATGGCATACGATGCCCGCGACCCGAGCTCGCTCCCGGAACCACGCCCACGCGGGATGTCCTCATGTCGAAACGTATCGGGGATGAGACTGGTGGGGGAGTCCTCTCCCTGCTCTGCCGGTACTGTCCTTAGGCTTGAATTCGCGATAACTCCAACCTCGGCCAAGAGAACACGCATGAAACGACCAAAGCCTGCATCCGAGGGAGGGCGCCCACGCCGTCCCGATCGCCGGCGGCCGCTGGACCTCGATTCGCTCGAGCGCCGCGACCTGCTCGCCACGCTCGATCCCACTTTCGCCAGCGGCGGCAGGGCCGAGTTCCGGTTCGAATCGGTGGGCGGCGTGAACGCCGAATATGGAAGCATCGCGCGGCAGGCGGACGGCAAATTCGTCGTCGTCGGCTCCGCCATCGGTCTCCTCGGCAACCGGGATTTCGCGATCGTCCGGCTCAACCCGGACGGGACCGTCGACACGACGTTCAATCAGGGCGCGGGCGCGAGGCTCGTCGCCTTCGATCTCGACGGTGGCGTCTCCGGCAATAATGAGGACCGTGCCAGTGGGGTGGTCATCCAGCCCGATGGTAAGATCGTGGTCGCAGGTCTGGTCAGCGGCGGCATCGGCCTCACGCGACTCTTGCCCAACGGCGACTTCGACACCTCGTTCACGGAAGGAAGAGTGACGACGGGCTTGTTCTTGTTCTCGATCAAGGATACCCCGGTCGCCGTCGATTCCACCGGCCGTCCCCAGATTCATCTGGCTTTGCAGAACGCCCCCGGCCTGGTGCCCAATATCATCGTGGCCGCGGCAAACTCCGTCATCGAATACAGCGTCGCCAACGGAGCGCTCCTCGACGTCCAGAGGGTCACCTTCACCGGAGATACCCAGGACCCCATGGGTGGCGGTTCCAATGCGGACACCAGGATCTACGACCTCGCGATCCAACCCGATGGGAAGATCGTGGTGGCCGGGTTGGGGCTCGTCGTCGGTCAGGATGAAGATACGTTCCCGTCCGGAGCGGGCTCGTTCCGCGGTATGGGGATCGCCCGGGTCAACTTTGGTCCCGGCGGCGGCGGCGGTTTCGGTGGCGGTATTGGGGGGCTCCCTGGCAACCTCTCCTCCGACGCCACTTTCGGCACATTCTTCAGCGGCGGCTTCTTAGGCGGTTTCTCGGGTTTTGGCTTCAGCCTGCTCTTGCGAGGGAGCCAATTCACCCAGGCCAACGGCGTGGCGCTGACGCCGAGCGGTCAGGTTGTCGTGGTCGGCACGCAGGCCGCTGCCCAGGACACCGACGGCCGTCTGATCCTGGCCCGCCTGACGAGTTCGGGTGCGACCGACCTGACCTTCGCCGGCAGCGGCATCTTGCCGGTCGAGACGATCGCCCAGGGCCTGGACGTGGCCTACGACGCCCAGTCGAACAAGATCGTGGCGATCGGCTTTGCCAACCTGTCCCCCCCGCTCCGGCAGGAATTCGTCATCCTCCAGACCGATGCCAACGGTTTTATTGATCGGACTTTCGCCAACGAGTTCGGTACGCAAACCTTCCGAACGTTCCAGACAGCCAGCTTCAACCAGGCCCCCTTCAACGATAGGGCACAGGACCTGATCGTCCTGGACGACGGCAGGATCATCGTCGCCGGCACCACCTTAGACGCAGCGACCACCGAAATTGGCCTCATCCGACTGCTCACGGAGTTGCCGCCGACGATCTCGGTCAGCGACGCCACCGTGACCGAGGGCGATTCCGGTACGGTCAACGCCGTCTTCACCGTGACCCTCTCGAACGCGTCCAGGATCCCGGTCACGGTCAACATCTCCTCGTCCAGCTCCACGGCTACCGCGGGGACGGACTATTTCGCCCTCCCGTCGACGCCCTTATCCTTCGGCCCGGGTGTCACCAGCATCACGATCGAGATCCCCGTCGTCGGGGATTTGCCTGACGAGCCGGACGAGACATTCAACGTCGATCTCTCGGGCGCCGTCCTGGGGACGATTGGACGAGCTCAAGGCACGGGTTTCATCCTGGACAACGACCCGACGCCACCGCCACCGCCACCGCCACCGCCACCGCCACCGCCACCGCCACCCCCGCCCCCGCCGCCGCCGCCGCCCCCACCGCCGCCGCCCGGTGCCGTCGGGTCGCTCGAGACGTCGAGTGTCACGGGCGCCGAACGTGTCTTCGTCCGCAGGGGCGGCCGGAGGGTTTTCTCCGGAGTCCGGCTCTTCTTCAACGGAGTCCTCGAGCCCGCCGTAGCCTCACAAACGGGCTTATATCGCGTCACTCAGCGCCGTCGAGCCTCCAGGGTCAATCAGGCTCAGGTTAGCGGCAATAGCGTCACACTCATCCTGGACCGCGTGACACCCGGTCGGCTTCAGGTGGCATTTGGCGGACTGATCAGCGCCAATGGCAGGCCGATCGCCGGGGCCAGCCTCTCCGTTTGACCCGTCGTGTCGGGCCTCACCGCCGCGTTCTCGGACGTCGCGGTGAGACCCTGACATGTTCGGTGACCGATCCTGATTTTGATGCGAAGAGCCACGATTGCGTGACGAACGCGCTTGCTCGCTTCATCGCATTGAGGAATTCCCAACTTCCGCCGACGGCACCGGGACCCTTTTGGACCGCAGAGAACGAAGA
>JAABUS010006283.1_pt1 | contig 14610 bp, 14 predicted proteins | sample 5560161 | NCBI WGS metagenome assembly JAABUS01 (sample SAMN10711885, study PRJNA513376) | rock metagenome | isolation source: Antarctica rocks | place: Antarctica: Victoria Land, Trio Nunatak nord | collected 2016-01-04 | reverse complement strand
CTGAACGTCTTTGTAGTCGACGACCTCGCCGACAGCGTAGATTGGTTCCTTGCGGCCGCGCCCGCGGCCACCGAACCCACCGCCACGACCACCCCGGCGGTCACCGCGCTCAGGTCGATCGCCACCGGGGCGATCTCCACCGGGGCGATCTCCGCCACCGGCTCGGTCACCGCCACCGAAGCGATCGCCACCAGGGCGGTCGCCGCCCGGACGGTCTCCACCGGGACGGTCTCCACCACGCTCGGGGCGGTCGCCGCTGGCGGAACGCTGGGCACCGGCGTTGAACCGGGAGCGGGCACCCTGATCGCCGGATGGGCGACCCTGCTCGCTTGTCTGCGTCGAATCAGCCATTGGTCTGTCTACTCCTTGAACCGTCGTACCGGTGGGGTGAGGCCGTGTCGTCCTAGCGGGTCTCGCGGAAGAGCACGTGGCGCCGAATCGTCGGGTCGTACTTCATCAGCTCGAGCCGGGCCGGATCGCTGCGCTTGTTCTTTTCGGTCGTATAGAAGTGTGCGCTCTCGGTGGAGCGCAGCTTGACGACGATCCGGTCGCCCTTCTTGGCCTTTGCCATGGTTGCCTCACAATTCGTCGTTACCGGTTCGTGACCACGCCCAGGACTCGCTGTGCTTCGCCCCGTATTGGCCCGAGAAATGGGCCTCGCCTAAACCCGCTCGTCCGCCACGTAGCGAGACACGAGTATGAGCGATGAGCATACAAGCATACCGCACGCCGGACGATCAGGCGAACCCATTGGCTGGTCCAACCCGCTGGCGTGGCGCAACGAGGCAGTCTACCGCGACTCTCCCTGGTTGTGCCACGATTCGGGACATGACGTAAGCGATTCATGCTGAGCCGGCACCGTGACGCCGGGGGGCATCGAACGGGAATCGCGCCGCCGACACGGCGGCTATTCCTTCTCCCGGGCCGACCGCGAGCCCGGTTCTAGATCAGGCCGCGACGGATCGACTCGGCGACGGCGTGGGCACGATCCACCGCTCCCAACTTGGCGAAGATGACCTGGAGCCGCTTCTTGATCGCGATCTCGCTGCGGCCCGTGGCGACCCCGATCTCCCGGTTGGTCGCGCCTTTGCTCGCCTGTCGGAGGATCTCCCGGTCGTCATCGCTGAGATCGGCGTCCCGGCGGGTCGCCTCGCGGGCCAGACCGCTGAACTGGGCCAGGATGCCGTCCAGCAGCTCCGGACTCAGCTGGCGCCGGCCACGGGCCACGGCCCGGATCGCCGCGACCAGGTCCTCGGTCGGCGCGTTCTTCAGTAGGTAGCCGTCAGCTCCCGCTTCGATCGCCTGGCGGACGTAGGCCTGGTCACCGTAGGACGTGAGGATCAGGACCGCCCCGGGCCACTCCTGCTCGCGAAGTCGGCGAATGGCCTGGACGCCGCTGGCGCCCGGCATCCGCAGGTCGAGCAGGATCACGTCCGGACGAAGGGCCCGGGCCTGCTCGATCGCACCGGCGGCGTCATGGGCCTCGCCGGTGACCTTGATGTCCTCGGTGGTGGCAAGCAGCTTTCGGAGTCCTTCGATGACGACAGGGTGATCATCGACCAGCAGTACAGAGACCATGCCTTACCCTTGCGTTCGTGGGTCCCGGCTTCAGCGCAATCGCCGAACGAGACCAGCCGGCCAGACCGGTCTGGCCGGCTCACCGGATTCCGTGTCCATTGTGCCCTATTCCGCCGGGCGGAGCGGGTCTTCGCAAGCGCGACGACGCTCGGTCGGAACCGAAATGATTCGGTCTCGTCGAGACGACACGACGCTGCTCTCCTAAAGCGCACGAGCCGGTCGACTTCGACCAGAGGCCTCCTATTGGCGTGAGTTGTGATGGGCGACGATGCCGGTGGGCGTCGTGGCCGCCAGTCAGTTCGTGGAAGAAAATGATCCGCCACGATGGACGGTCCGATAACCGGCGCGAACGGACCGGAAACGGTATCCGTTCGCACCAGTCATGGTGACTCAGAGTCAGTATTATTACTATGCGAGTGCGGATAACGGTGCCGGCCCCCCTCCTCCCGGCCCGGTCGTCTACCTCGTAACGTCGCCCCTGACCAGTGTCTGGAGCGGCGTTCGCCAGATCGCGATGGGACCTCCTGGTCGCCCCGCGAGAGGGCCGAATCGCCTGGCCGGAAACCATTCGTGGTTCGGTCAGTGCAATCGTGAAGCGTGGACCCCAATGTGGCGTGGCCAGCCAGCGCGCCCCATTTCCTGACCGTCGATTGCCAGCCACAAGCGTCGGTCGCTCGTCCAGTCTGGGACCGGCGATGGATTCCCCCATCCATCGCTGGTCCCGCTTCATTTTTCCAGCTACCCAGACAACGATGATCGTCACGGGAATGTTGCCCCGCGCGTCGATTGTCGATTCCGTTACCGGTCCCCGGCGGCTGGCGCCAGAGTGGTCGGGATGAAGCGTGCCCGGAACGCGGAAGCTATCCCGTTGGGCCGCTCGGCGACGCCAGCCAGAACGGGACCCGTTGGTCGAGTCGTCCGAGCCGCGTTGCACGCCGTCGTCGTTTGCGATTGGCGTCCGTTCCCGGTCGCTGGCGCGGACCATCCAGGTCGGTTTCGGCTCGTCCAACCTGGCGACAACCGTGTCCTCCGCCGATCGTCCCTGAGCCGCCAGACGCGGTGGCGCAGAGCGATTCACAACTGGGCGTTCTCATGACTCGCAGTCATCCTCTCGCCCGCTGGCCCCAGTCGTCCGCGTCTTGACCAGACAGGCTGACTTCGCTGCCCCTGATCTCGGTGGTTTCGCCGGACCGGTGACCACGGCGCCGCTCACTACCCATCCCGAGGACGGCCCCGGAACCGAGCGTAACGAGTTCGTCCCGGCGGTCCCGGTCTCGAGGGCGGCCACGACCGGGGCAGTGGCCTTCGAAGACTTCGTCGATGGCCGATTGGGGGGAAGGCCAATCCATCTCCGGCGAACAGTCGGTCGAGATCGGGGCGGAAACCGGGTCCCTCATCGACCCCTTCGGCCACATCGACACCGACCAGCACGTCGTCGCCACTGGATCGAATGTCCGGATCGTGCCGAAGCAGCGGGCGGATGCCCCATCGACTGACCGGACCCGGATTGGGACCGGCGACGTCCTGTTCCCGCTGAACGGCTATCTGGGCCAGGTCACGTCGGCAGCGCCCGGGTTCTGCTCTCACAGGGACGTGAAAGACCTGGAGGTCAGGTTGGCCGGGCGCAAGCGATGCCGACGACGGATCACGGATCTCTGGACAGGACGCGATCGGACAGACCGTCGAAATCGGACCGGTTGGCGTGCGAAACCATCCGTGCCCGGGTGCGTTAGAGCATGTGTGGAGACAGATGGCTGCCGTTCTGAGGGGGGCGCGCCGACCATCTGTCTTCCACTTTTTCGTTTTCAGGTCAGGGCGAACGGTCCCATTCTCAGAAGCGAATACCGAGCGCGCTCGCCTCGATCTGCCATCGCCGGCGAGCCCCATCGAGGTCGGGCGTCCGACTGAGATGGATCAGTTCGGCGTCGCTCGCGCCCAGCGAGCGGGCCTCGGTATCCCCCAGTCGGTCATTCCGGCTGGCCGTGGGAGTCGACACCTCGTTGCCTCGGGCCGCGTTTCGTCGGCCGATACTCACCTGGAACACCCACGGACCAACGATCGCCTGCGTCGTCATGGTCGACCCGTTCCTCTCATTCTGCCCGTCACCGGGCCGTTCCGTTCCGCTGGAGACAAGACGCTCGAGGGGGTTCCATGTGAGACGCGGGGCACCGGGGCGTCGCTGTCTCCTTTGCCGGACGGATGGAGGGTGCAGGCGTGCCGGAACGTGTCGCGGTCGGGCTGCTAGGCTTGGTGCCTGGATGCCGGTCGGTCGAGATTGGCCAGTGATGGCCCGGGCATCGGGCGACACACCTGTCCCCGGAAGGAAGCTGCCCCGATGACCGATTCCCAGGCGCCCGATCACATCCGGATTCGCCCGCAACGCTGGCCGATCCAATGGTTCCTGGCGCTGGGACTGGTTCTGACGGTGGTCCTGTCGGGCTGCACCGTCGGTGGCAGCGACGGGCCGAGCGTCACGCCGAGCGTCGTCACCGATCCAGGATCGATCGGTGGGGTAGCCCCGCCGCGGGTCGTCGGCGACCTGGCCGACCGGATCGCGGTAGCCTGGGCGACGGTCCAGAGTTACCGGGCGACGACGGTCCAGGGGAGTGGGGACCTGTCGCGGGTACCGCTGCCCGGCCCGCCCGTCTCCGGGATGGTTCCCCCGGATGACACGGGCTCGATCTCGCAGGCGGTCGTCGACGAAGTCGTCCTACCGGATCAGCGTCACTATCTGGAATCGGCCGGGGGCGCCGTCTCGGAGTTCTCCGCGGTCGGTGGCCGCGTCTACGCCCGGGGCCGCTTCACGCAGCTCGCCATCCGGCCAGACCTCGACGCCACCACCTGGGTCAACCTCGACCCGGCCTTCATCTCGCCCGACAGCAGCATCGGGCAGTTCCTCGCCGGCTTCAGCGGCGACCGGGCCGCGGCCTTCCGCTCCCCGCTGGCGGACCTCCAGCCCGATACTCGAGACCGGGAGTTGACCGCGACGGGCTCGGTCGATGTCGATGGTCGGCCGTGCGCCGCCTATCGCTGGACCAACACTGGGGAGAGCGGTGACGCGATGACGCGAGTCGTCAGCCTGGATGCGTCCGGGCTGCCGTGCTCGCTGGAATTCACCTCCGGAGACTACACCAGCCGGGTGACGTGGGATGCCTACAACCAGATTTCGCCGATCGTCGCGCCGGCTGACTGGGTGACGGTGGGCGAGACCCTGAACATGGGGCGGGGATCAGCGACGCCAACGGCCGGGACCGACGGTCCCGCTTCGACGCCGGACACGATCGTCGCGCCGGACGCGACGCCAACTGACCCTGCCACGGCCGTGTCGATCGCGACGCCGATCACTGGTTGAGCGACGAGCCGGTCGACCAAGCCCACCGACCGGTTCAGCGGCACCCACGTGACGGGAGTCTCAGGCAAATAGCTCTCATCGGTCGGTTCGGCCTTCGCGCGGACATTCTCCACGATTACCGGGTGCGCATATTAGACAAGACTAATTTATACTTGTGACGAATGATGGCACGGTACTGCCTTGCTCTAAACGATCGAGCGGAACCTTACCCAAGGACACGCCTGGCACGTTACCTCGAGTTTGACCCGATGTGGAGCGACAGATGACCGACCAGGCTGAGGCGCCAGCCGTACCAATCGTGGCGCCAATCGCTGGTGCCCGCCCCCGGACGCGATCAGAGCGGCAGTACGCCGGTGAGGACATTAGAGGAACCCATCAGGACGGGACAGCGCGAGCTGGCGAGGAGGTGCTGGCGGGCCAGAGCCGCCGGGCCGGACTGTTCCGCGTCCTGCCCTTCCTGGGTCCAGCCTTCGTCGCCGCCATCGCCTACATGGACCCCGGCAACTTTGCCACCAACATCACCGCCGGTGCCGAGTACGGTTACCTGTTGATCTGGGTGATCGTCGCGTCCAACCTGATGGCGATGCTGATCCAGGCGATGTCGGCCAAGCTCGGCATCGCCTCGGGCCGCAACTTGCCGGAGATGATCCGCGAGCGCTTCCCGCGCCGGGTCTCGTTCGGGCTCTGGGTGATCGCCGAGCTGGTCGCGATGGCGACCGACCTCGCGGAGTTCCTCGGCGCGGCGCTGGGGCTCTACCTCCTGTTCGGCATCCCACTGTTCCAGGCTGGTCTGCTGACCGGCGCGATCACCTTCGGCATCCTGCTCCTCCAGCGACGGGGCGTGCGCCCGCTCGAGGCGGTGATCGCCGGCTTCATCGGTGTGATCGGCGTCTGCTACCTCGTCCAGTTGATCCTCGGGCAGCCGGATCTCGGCCAGACGGGGAAGGCGCTGATCAACCCGCGGTTCGACGGGACCGGCAGCCTCATCCTCGCCACCGGAATGCTGGGCGCGACGGTCATGCCGCACGTCATCTACCTGCACTCCTCGCTGACCCAGAACCGGATCCATTCCCGCAACGACCAGGACCGGCGGCGCATCTTCCGGTTCGAACTCGTCGACATCGGCGTCGCGATGACCCTCGCCGGTCTGATCAATGCCGCGATGCTGCTGACGGCGGCGGCGGCGTTCTGGTCCGGCACCGGCAGCACGATCGTTGGCGAGGACGTCATCACCGAGGCCTACCAGACCCTGACTCCGCTCCTTGGCGGAGCGGCGAGCGCCTTCTTCGCGATCGCGCTGATCGCCTCCGGCATCTCCTCGTCGACGGTCGGCACGATGGCGGGGCAGGTCATCATGCGGGGCTTCCTCGGCTGGCAGATTCCGCTCTGGGCCCGGCGGCTGATCACGATGATCCCGGCGCTGGTCATCATCTACATCGGTGTCGATCCCGTCGCGACGCTGGTCATCAGCCAGGTGATCCTGTCATTCGGCATTCCGTTCGCGCTGGTGCCGCTGATCATCTTCACGGCCAACCGAAAGTTGATGGGGAACCTGGCCAACCGGCGACCGACCACGATCGTCGCCACCGTCGTCGCGACGATCATCATCTCGCTGAACGTCGTCCTGCTCTGGCAGACGTTCTTCGGGTAGTCCGCCGCTCGAACGGCCAAAGAACAGCCGACGACAGTCGAGACTCATCATCCAGGCGGAGATGATCAATGAGCGGCAACAGCGCGACCGAATCGACGAGTGCGGAGCAGGGACCGGTCCTGACGCTGAGAGGTCAGTTGGTCGGGCTCGGCCCGCTCGATCGGTCGTTCCTGTCCCATTACCATCGCTGGGCCAATGACCTCGAGATCAGCCGCACCCTCGGGCTGTCCTGGCCGGTAACCATGGAGCAGGTCATCGCGACATACGAGAGCCGGGCGCGGGCGACCGATGCCGTCTGGTTCACCGTCGTCGAGCTGAGCACCGGCCGTCCCATCGGTCTCGTCTACCTGTTCGAGATCGAGCCACGCCACCGCCGGGCTACTTTCGGCATCCTGATCGGCGAGGCTGATGCCCGCGGTCGGGGCCGCGGGACCGAGGCGACCCGACTGATCCTGCGCTACGCCTTCGACCTCTACGGCCTCAGCAACGTCATGCTGACCGTCTACGCCGACAACCACGCCGGTCGCCGCGCCTATGAGAAGGCCGGCTTCCGCGCGTTCGGCCGGCGCCGGGCCTGCAGCGTTCTCGGCCAGGAACTGGTCGATTTGATCTACATGGAGGCAGTCGCCGGCGATCTCGTCTCGTCCGGTAACGATCCGGCCGACGCCTGACCGGCCCCGGCGGGGTTTCGGTCTACGAGAGACCGGTGAACGTCGCGGGATCCTGTCCGGACCCGCGTTCGCCCGTTTCCAGCCCGTCGATGCGGGCCAGCTCCTCATCGGTCAGCGAGAAGCCGAACACGTCGATGTTCTGGGAGATCCGCTCGGGCGAGGACGCCTTCGGGATCAGGATGTTACCGAGGTCGAGGTGCCAGCGGATCAGCACCTGGGCCGGTGAGACGCCGTGGGCATCGGCAATCTCCCCAATGACTGGATCCTTCAGGAGCTCACCATGGCCAAGCGGACTGTAGGCCTCGGTCGCGATGCCATGCTCGGTGTGGAACTGGCGTAACTCGGGCTGCTGGAACTGCGGGTGGAGTTCGATCTGGTTGACAGCGGGAACCACGTCGTACTCATCGAGCAGGTGCTGGAGATCTTCCACCCTGAAGTTGGAGACGCCGATCGTGCGGATCCGACCGTCGGCGAGCAGCTTCTCGAACGCCCGCCAGGTCTCGCCGTAGAGGCCACGCGTCGGCGTCGGCCAGTGGATCAGGTAGAGGTCGAGGACGTCCAGCCCGAGCTTTCCCATTGAGGTGTCGAACGCCCGGAGAGTAGAGTCATACCCTTGATCGGCGTTCCACAGTTTGGTCGTGATGAAGAGTTGGTCGCGCGGGATGTCGGTCGCGGCCAGTGCCTGCCCGAGCTCGCGCTCGTTGCCGTAGGCGGCGGCACCATCGACGTGCCGGTAGCCGGCGTCGAAGGCATGACCGACCAGGGCAGCGGTCTGGTCACGAGCGACCTGCCAGATGCCGTAGCCGAGCTGCGGGATCGTGACACCGTTGTTCAGGGTGATGTCGGGGATCATCGAGGTGGACGTCATGCGATGTGCCTTTCGGATCGGTGAATGAGCCTTCCCTCGGTCGATGGGCGGTTCAGTGACCGGGGTGCAAAGTCCCTGCCCACGATCGAACGGTCAGCGGTGAGCGAACAGCTTGGCTTCGCTGCCAGCGAACCGATCGACCAGCTGGCCGCCGCTGGTGTCCCAATCCTTTCCCCAGTGCAGCTTGCGCCAGGCGCCATCGGGGAACGGGATCGTCAGGGTGCGAGACTGGTCCGACAGGTTGACCGCGACCAGGATCTCGTCATCGCCGGTGCCGCGTCGGTAGACGATGACGGCGCCGGCGTCATCCCGGTGGAGCAGTTCGAAGTCCCGGCTCGTGAGCGCGGCCGAACCACGCCGCAGGCCGGCCAGGAACCGGACGTGCTCCTTCAGGTAGAGCCCGTAGTCCTCCCCGAGCAGCTCCCACTGGAGCGGCCGAATCTCCATGTCTCGTTCCCGGAAGCCGCCGAACTCCTGACCCTGGTAGAGCATCGGGATGCCGACCGCGGTGAACAGCAGCGTCGAGGCGAGCTTGTGGCGCCGGAACGCGGCGTCGCCCGTGATCGCTCGCCACTGGAGCTGCCGCAGGAGCGGTTGCTCGTCGTGCGACTCGACGTAATTGACGACGAGTTCCGGGGCGCTATACCCGCTGTTGGCCGGTTGCAGGACGGTCGCGACCTCGCCGACCGTCACGCCCGCCCCGCCGGTCATCCAGCCCAGCACCGCCCGTTGGAATCGCTGGTGCCAGGCGCCATCGGCCGGGCCGTCCGGCCCGGTGATCGACGGCTTCTCCGGGAGTTCCTCGGCCACGACGTACATCGGCTTGCCGCCCGCGACCGCACGGGCCCGTTCCCGAACCTTCCGGACGATGTCGAAGTTGTCGATCGGCGCCGTCGCGTCGAGCCGGTAGCCGTCGATGTGGTACTCGCGCACCCAGAACTCGACGGTCTCCAGGGCGAAGGCGACGGCCGGCATCACATCGACCGACTCGTCGTACCGCTCGTAGTCGAACGGCGGACCGAACGAGGGGACACCCTTGCGGTCCGGCCGGTACCAGTACTCGAAGTCGATCCGGGTGAGGGGTGCTTCCGACTCGCTGTGGTTCAGGACGACGTCGAGGATGACCCGGATGCCACGGGCGTGGCACTCGTCGACCAGCCGCTTAAAATCAGTGGGGGTGCCGTAAGCCGACTCCAGCGAGAACGGGTAGCGGACGTTGTAGCCCCACGACGTGCTGCCCGGAAAGGCCATGACCGGCATCAGTTCGACCGCGTTGACGCCCAGATCGCGGACGTAGTCGAGCCGGTCGATGACCGAGACGAACGTGCCCTGGCCGTCGTCGTTGGCGCCGAACTCGCCGATGTGCAGCTCGTAGATGACGAGCTGATCGTTGGAGGGCAGCGGCTCGTCGTCATGCTGCCATCCGTAGCTGGGGTCGGTCGTGACGTCCTGACCGTCGCCGATCACGATGACCGACGCGTCACCCTGCCAGTCATCGACGAGTCGGGCTCGTGGGTCGGCGACATCGACAGTCCTGCCTCGCATGAATGACGACCGGGACACGAGCCGGAAGGTGTAGGTGTAGCGACCATCGGCCAGATCGACCGTCGTGCGCCAGAAGCCGTCGTCGCCCCGGTCCATCACCGCTGTGGCACCGTCGTCCCATGAGCCAATGAGCTCGACCATCCCGGTGTGCGGCGCGAACAGGCTGAATTCCATCGAACGGGACCTCACGGTGAGCCGGGCTCTTCAGCAGACAGACTGAGACGTCTCCGCTCCGCCCGAAGGCAAGAGTCGGAGACGTCTCATGACAAGGGGCGTGGTAGCTCTGGGTCCAGGTCGAGACAGGGAGACGCAAGCAGTGTAGCAACCGAGCGTCCGCGGGGCGCCAGGGCGGCTCCGCCCGGCGCGGGCGATTCAATGATGAGTCCGGGAAACCGGGTGGCAATGAGACCGACCCCGATGGAGCGGGGGCATCTGGGCAACGGCGACCGGCCGACCGTCATGGCATGATGCGGCGCGGGTTACCAGCTGTCGCCCGACGCGCGACGCACGCATCAGGAGTTCCGCCCCGTGTCCTCACCCTCCAAGCCGACCCCCAACTCGATCACCGATCAGCTGCCAGCCGTCCTCGCGGCCTGCGACCAGACCCGGGAGCGGGATCTCGCCGAGCTGTTCCGGCTTCTGGCTCAGCCCAGCATCAGCGCGCAGGGGATCGGTGTCGACGAGTGCTCGGGGCTCGTCCGGGACCTGCTGGAGTCGAGCGGCTTCGCCAGCCGGATCATCGCGACGCCGGGCGCACCGGTCGTCTACGGCGAGCGGTGCAACGTGCCGGGCCAGCCGACCCTGCTGATCTACGGCCACTACGATGTCCAGCCGGCCGACCCGCTGGACACCTGGGTTTCTCCTCCCTTCGAGCCGACGATTCGCGATGGCCGGATCTGGGCCCGGGGTGTCGCCGACAACAAGGGCCAGTTCGTCGCGAACGTGCTTGGCGCCCGGGCCTGGCTGGAGACGGCCGGTGAACTGCCGATCAACGTCAAGGTGGTCGTCGAGGGCGAGGAGGAGTCGGGCAGCCCGAACTTCCCGGCCTTCGTCGCCGCCCACCGCGACCTGCTCGCGGCCGACCTCGTCTACGTCTCCGACGGCCAGGTGTTCGAGACCGATCAGCCGATCGTCGAGTTCGGCAACCGGGGAATGCTCTACATCGAGCTCGTCGCGCGCGGGCCGTCCCGGGACCTGCACTCGGGGAACTTCGGCGGCGTCGCCCCGAACCCAGCCTGGACGCTCGTGCACTTGTTGGCCACCATGTTTAGCCCGGACGGCGAGATCCTCGTCCCCGGCATCCTCGACGCGGTTCGGCCGGTGACGCCGGAGCTGCGGGCCGCGCTCGACGCCATTCCGCTCGACGAGGCGGCGGCCCTGGCCGGCATCGGCCTGACCGAGAAGGCGCCGCCGACGGACGTGCCGTACTACGACCGGCTGATGGTCCGGCCGACGATGAACATCGCCGGGTTCACGAGCGGCTACGGTGGGGCGGGCAGCAAGACCGTGCTGCCCGCCGAAGCCCGGGTCAAGATGGACCTGCGCCTGGTACCGGACCAGGACCCGACCGTCGTCTTCGAGCAGATCCGCGCCCACGTCGCCCGCCACGCGCCGGGCGTCGAGATCATCCACCACGGCGCGATGGAGCCGGTCGCCGTCGCGCTCGACTCACCGCTGGCCGCCCCGGTTCGCCGGGCGGTCGAGATCGGCTTCGGCGTCGCACCGGTCGACGTCCCGATGGTCGGCGGCAGCCTGCCGTCCGCTGTCTGGCCGAAGGAACTCGGCGTGCCGGCAATCGTGGTGCCCTACGGCAACGCCGACCAGCAGAACCACTCGCCCAACGAGAACATGATCACCGAGCGGTTCTACGCCGGGATCCGGACCAGCGCCGCGCTGATCGGCGAGATGGCGACCCGAAATCCTGGTTGATAGAAGATTGACTTCTAAAATCAACGATTGTTAGAATGAGCCGTGCACGCATTCGATGTCCTCGGCGATCCAGTTAGACGACGCATCCTGGAACTGCTCACGGAAGGCGAACTGCCGTCGGGGGAGATCGTGGCGGTCGTCCGTCGTGAATTCGGGATTTCCCAACCGATGGTCTCGCAACACCTTCGGGTGTTACGTGAGAGCGGCTTCGCCACGGTCCGGGCGCAGGGCACCCGGCGACTGTATGCCGTCGATGTGACGCCGTTGCGGGAGGTGGACCTCTGGCTGTCACGCTTTCGGAGCTTCTGGGACCAGCACCTCGATGCGTTCGAGACGGAACTCGCTCGCGGCCGCCGAGAGGCTCGGGCCGCCGATCGCCCGATGCGATCAGGTGAACAAGAGTCGACCCAACAGGAGAACGAGACGTGATCGACATCCTGGCCGAAGCCAATGCCATCTATCGCAGTGTCAGTACTCGCAGCCCTAGTGACGGTAACGACGAAGCCGTCTCGGTCGTCGTCCGACGGACGTGTGCCGGAGCGCCTGAAGATGTCTGGGACGCCCTGACGAACCCGGATCGTATCCACCGCTGGTTCCTTCCGCTCAGTGGAGACCTGAAGACCGGCGGTACCTTTCAACTCGAAGGCCATGCCGGCGGCGAGATCCTCGTGTGCGACGCGCCGCAGCGCTTGCGCGTGACCTTCGGCGGCCCCGACAGCGTCGTCGAGCTCCGCCTGACGGCCGGTCAGGACGGCACCACCGGGCTCGAACTCGAGCACACCGTCCCACTGGCGATGGCCGGGAGCGGGGCTGGGGCGCTGTTCGTCGGCCCTGGATGGGATGGAGCTTTGCTGGGACTCGGCTGGTACATGACTGGACACGTCGTCGACGATCCAGCTGCCTACGCGAACTCGATCGAGCTGCAGGAGTTCCACCGCGAGTCCATCCGCGCCTGGACTGCCGTCATCGAGGAGTCCGGGACAGCCGACGCGGACCAGATCGTTGGCGCCCAGCAGGCAGCGATCGCCCAGTACACCCCTGACCTGCCTGGTGAGGGCGTCCCAGAGGACACGGAAAACCGCGGCTAGTGGACCAGGGAGGATGGACGTCTCCCAAAAAGGGAAGTGGCATTTACGGACCGGCTGACCACAGGGACCCTTGGCGCGCCTCGATCCCCCCGATGTCCGTCTTCTGGCGTTCGCGTGGAACCAGCGTTCGGTCCGCTCCATCCCGGAGCGGCCGGATCGCGTAGCGCCAGGAGTCAACCCATGTCTCAACCAACCATTCTGGCCCGGGTCATCGTGGGGTCTCATCTGCATGGGCTGGCGATGCGCGACAGCGACACCGATGTCCGGCGGGTCTGGGTCTCGAGCCTCGCCGATATCCTGTCGCCGTGGCCGCTGGAGCCACCCGAGATGGAGCCGGAGGAGGACGGCTGGGAGCTGCGGCACTTCGTCGGGCTGATCGTCAAGGGCAACCCGACGGTGCTGGAGGTCCTGGCTAGCGACCTCACACTTGGGCCGGTCGACTCGCGCTGGCTGGAACTGCGGCACCTGACGCCGGCGATGCTCGATCCCGTCACCGTCCACCGTGCCCACACCGGCTACATCGTCAGCCAGGAGAAGCTCATCGTCGACGCCCGGCGCCGGGGCGACGAGCGGCGAGCCAGCAAGGCGGCAGTCGCCGCCCTGCGAATCGCCGACCAGGGTGCCGATCTTCTCCGCACGGGCGTCCTCACTCCAAAGGTCACGCGCTACCGGGACCTGCTGATCGCCATCCGCGCCGACGGCCTCGGCGGCGAGCGCGAGACCGAGTGGCGGCACGAGCTCGATCTGGCCGTCGCTGGGCTCGATGGCGCGCTGAGCGACCCCCATCCGAGTCTGGCGCTCGACCGGCCAGCGGTGTTGGCCTTCCTCGCCTCGGGATATCGCTGGGAATGAGGAGCGCGCGAGCGTCCGTCGGCTCGGAAGGGCCGATCGGTGTAGAGCACCGCAAGCTTCTCCGCGAATGGTCACCACCTGCCCGAATGAGCGGGTGCCAGGATGGGCGGATAGACGGCCGGGCTGGGCTGGCTGACCCTGAGCGGCGGCCCCCGGAATAGAGAATGGATCGTGCGGGGCTCGATGATGGAGGATTCCGGATGGAGACGCGAACACTCGGAACGTCAGGCATCGCGGTCAGCGCGCTCTGCCTGGGGCGATGAACTTCGGCACGCGGATGGAGCCGCAGCGGGCGATGGCGCTACTCGACCAGTACGTCGAGGCCGGAGGCTCGTTCGTCGACACGGCCAACAACTACTCGTTCTGGGACGAGGGCGGCTCCGGTGGCGAGAGCGAGGCGTTGATCGGGAGTTGGCTCCGGGCGCGCGGCAACCGGGAACGGCTCACGATCGCGACCAAGGTCGGAGCCATGCCGACGGCGCTGGCGCAGGGGACCGGCGGGACCGATGAGCGGGCCCGATCGGCCGCTGCGTCGCAGGGGTTTGCCAGCGCCGAGGGGCTGTCCGAGCGGGCGATCACGGCCGCGATCGAAGGCAGCCTGCGCCGGCTCGGGACGGACTACGTCGATCTGTACTACGCTCACATCGATGACCGGGCCGTTCCCGGTCGCCGAGACGATGGGCGCGTTCGCCCGCTTGGTCGAAGCGGGCAAAGTCCGCGCGATCGGCTGCAGCAACTTCGCGACGTGGCGGATCGCCGAGAGCCAGACCGCGGCGGGCACGGCAGGCGGTCCCACCTACGTCGCGGCCCAGTTCCGCTACAGCTACCTGCGGCCGAAGCTGGGCGCCGACCTCGATGTCCAGGTCGCCGTCAACGATCAGCTGCGGGACTTCTGCCGCAGCCGCGACGTGACGCTCCTGGCGTACTCGCCCTTGCTCCAGGGCGCTTACACCCGTGGCAGCGATGCGCTTGCGCGCGAGTACGCCGGGCCTGACAGTGAGGCTCGTCTGCGCGTACTGGCCGAGGTCGCCGCGGACGCCGGTGTCCCCGCCAACCAGGTCGTCCTCGCCTGGCTC